>ERZ772954.231-NODE-231-length-60238-cov-19.330575_pt1 | contig 60238 bp, 52 predicted proteins | sample MGYA00580684_ERZ772954 | MGnify/ENA primary metagenome ERZ772954 (study PRJEB29015, sample SAMEA2737654) | human gut metagenome | biome: human gut; feature: human-associated habitat; material: faeces | place: China | collected 2012 ...
GCCGCGGTCGCCGCCACGGCCACCGCGATCGTCACGGCCGCCGCGAGGACCGCGGTCCTCGTCCAGGCCCATGGCGACGAGCGGAGCGATAACCTTATCGAGAGCGGCCATCAGCTCGGTGGCCTCCTCGTAAGAAAGCTCGGGCAGGAGCTTCTCCTTCTTGTTGGCAAGCTCGACCAGACCCTCAGCGGCATCCTCGGCAGCGAAGACGACGATCTTGCGCATATCGCCCTCGGCGTCGTCGATGCGGCCGACCAGATCGGCAGCCTCGGCCTCGGCCATCAGACCATCGAGCTCACGAAGGCGCATGCCCAGCAGGTCGGACATTTCCTTCTGCTCCATCTTGGGCTTGAGGTCAAGGAGCTTGATGGCGCGCTCGATGTTCGCCATGCGCTCGGCCTTGGCCTCCTCCTCCTTGGAAATAGCAAAGCGACGGCTACGCAGCAGGCGGGCGGCCTTCTGCATCTTGTCCATCAGCTCTTCGTCATCGTAATCAGCGGCGGCCTCGACAACCTCGGCCTCCTCCTCGGCGGAAACCTCGTCAGCAGCCTCAACCTCGGCAGCTTCGGTCTCCACGGTCTCGACTGCCTCGACCTCGGCAGCCATGGTCTCGTTCTCGGTCTCGTTCATGATCTCTTCGTTCTCTGACATGAGACTCCTTCTTGGCCCTCTCGGGCATCATCGCCCCATTCGCGGGGCCCGTCGCGCACTCTTTGCGCTTTAAACATTCATGCCTCTCGGCAAAACGTCCATTAGTTTATGGTGTCGCCATCCAATCTAGCTGCAGAATCTATGTGCACACATTAATGCGACATGTGCGACTCGCGACGAGCGTACACCAGCGACGTCACGAACCCGACCACGGCAATTACAGCCGCCACACGCACGGCAGCTGCAAATCCAATCGCCTGGTCAACGTCGATCGCAGCGCCAGCGACGCTGGCAGCCGCCGCAGAACTCGAGAGCAGACCGATAAACAGCGACGGGCCAAACGATGCGGCAATCATGTTCCACGTGTTAAGCAATGCCGTTCCGTGAGGATGCTCAGCGGCAGGCAGCGTCTCCAAGCCGGCCGTTTGCGAGGGACTCAGCACCAAACCGACTCCGGCATACACCACAACGGTCAGCGCCACGACGACGCCGATGTTCATGCTTGCCGCCGTCATCGAGATGGCAGTCTGTCCCACGGCAATCAGGGCAAAGCCGACCGGCAGCAGCGGCCATGCGCCACGGGCGTCCATCACGCGTCCGCCCACAATCGAGGTCACGGCGTTGCAGGCAATCGCCGGCAAAATGAGCAAGCCCGCAACAAGGGCGGTCATGCCGTATGCGCCCTCAAAATAGAGCGGCAACAAAACGCTCATCGAGAACGTCGTCATCATCGACACCACCACAAGCAGGCACGCAGGCCAAAAGCGAACGCTCGCCATGGGACGCACGTTAAGCACCGGATGTTCGAGCTTGAGCTGACGGGCCGCAAACAGGCCGAGCAGCACAATGGCGGCGAAAAGTGCCACGATACCGGCAATCAGATTGGTCGAGAACTCGCCTACGGAATACACAAATGCCGTAATGCCGGCCGCGAGCAAAACAACCGACAGAATATCAAGCGTGGTATTCGAGCGCTCTCCGACATTCTGGACATGCTTTACGCCCGCCGCAGCGACCACAATGCCGCCCACCAGCGGCACTACGAACACCGCCCTCCAGCCAAACAACGTGCACATAAGACCACTGATCACGGGTCCAAACGCCGGCCCCAACGTAATGCAGGCACCGCCCAAGCTCAGATACAGGCCGAGCTTCTCGCGCGGAGCGCAAGACAGCACCACGTTCATCATGAGCGGGAACAAGATGCCCGATCCCGCAGCCTGCAAAATACGACTTGACAGCAAAACGCCAAACGACGGAGCGACCAGGCACAGAACTTCGCCGGCGACCATGCATCCGCATGCGAAAAACAGCAGCTTGCGCGTCGAGAAACGGCCGGACAGGAAGGCCATGATGGCCGTAAAGATCGACGTCACGATCATGTAGCCCGAAACGAGCCACTGCGCCGTGGTGGCACTCACCGAAAAGGCCGCCATAATGTCGTGCAACGCCACGTTAATGATGTTCTCGTTAAACGCGGCAACAAAGGCTGCAATATACATTACGACGAGAATTGCCGCAGTGGCCGATGGCGGTGCTTGAACTTGTTGCTGAGATTTGCTCCCCATGCATTTCCTTCCTCTTGGAACGACAGTCGCATCGCCCCAGAGGAACAGTCCAGGGCGAAAATGAGCCCTAGACTTACGCCAGACGCCGTACACGACGAGTCTGGCAACATGGTCCAACATCGAAAGATTGTAACGCGGACGCACAGCTTTCCTTCCGCGCTATTATTAAAAGTCCACGAAAGCATGAGACATGAGGAGCCCGCCATGATTAAGCCCATCATGAAATCCGAGTTCTTTTTGCGCCTGTCTTCCGAAGACGCGGGACCCGACGATGCCGCGACCGGGCAGGACCTCCTGGATACGCTCCACGAACATGAGCATGAGTGCGTGGGGCTCGCCGCCAACATGATCGGCGTACGCAAACGCATCATCTGCGTAAAGGACGGCAATAGGGCGCTGCTGATGTACAACCCTCAAATTCTTGAGCAGGTCAATGCCTATCAGACGAGCGAAGGATGCCTCTCGCTGATCGGCGAGCGTCCCTGCACCCGCTATCGCCGCATTAAGGTTGAGTATTTGGACGAGAACTTCGTCCACCGCATCAAAAACTTCTCGGGCTACACCGCCGAGATCATCCAGCACGAAATCGACCACTGCAACGGAATCGTTATTTAGTTCCGCCGATTCAAGAAAGCCCCCCGCAGCCAAGCAACTGCAGGGAGCTTTTCATAGTGCGGAGCTTCTATCCCACTAGTTCTGACGGTAGTGATCGAAGAAGTCGGCGAGGTCTTCGAGCGACTCTTTGAGCACTTCCATGCGCGGCAGGTACACGATGCGGAAGTGGTCGGGCTCGGCCCAGTTAAAGCCGCCGCCGCGCGTGATGAGGATCTTCTTCTCGTGCAGCAGATCGAGGGCAAACTGCTCGTCATCGGTGATGTTGAACTTCTTAACATCCATCTTGGGGAAGATGTAGAACGCCGCGCGCGGCTTGACCACCGAGATGCCGTCGATCTTGCTGAGCGCCTCATACACAAAGTTGCGCTGCTCGTAGACGCGACCGCCGGGGCGGATGTAGTCGTTGACCGACTGATGGCCGCCGAGCGCCGTCTGGACGATCGACTGGGCCGGCACGTTGGAGCACAGACGCATGTTAGAGAGCATGTTGACGCCCATGATGAAGTCGCTCATGCAGCGCTGGTTGCCCGAAAGCACCATCCAGCCAATGCGATAGCCCGCGATCATATGCGACTTGGACAGGCCGCTAAACGTAATGCAGGGCAGATCGGGAGCGAGCGAGGCAATCGAGACGTGCTCGTAGCCGTCCATGCACAGACGGTCGTAGATCTCATCGGCAAAGATCATCAGCTGATGCCTGCGCGCAACCTCGACGATGCCCTCGAGCACCTCGCGCGGATAGACAGAACCCGTGGGGTTGTTGGGGTTGATGATGACGAGGGCCTTGGTCGCGCTCGTGATCTTGGACTCCATATCCTCCAGGTCGGGATACCAATCCGCCTGCTCGTCGCATAGATAGTGCACGGGATGACCGCCGGCAAGGGTTGCGCACGCCGTCCAGAGCGGATAATCGGGGCTGGGGATCAGAATCTCGTCACCATTGTCGAGCAGCGCGTTCATCGAAAGCTGAATGAGTTCGGACACGCCGTTGCCCGTGTAGATATGCTCCATCTGAACATTGGGCAGCCCCTTGATCTGCGAGTACTGCATGATCGCCTTGCGCGCAGAGAACAGGCCGCGCGAGTTGGAATAGCCTTCGCAGTCGGGCAGCTGCTGGCGCATGTCCTTGATAACCTCGTCGGGCGTGCGGAAACCGAAGGGCGCCGGGTTACCGATATTGAGCTTGAGGATGCGCTCGCCCTCGTCCTCCATACGGGCGGCCTCGTCGACGACGGGGCCGCGCACGTCATACAGGACGTTATCGAGCTTGGTGGATTTAGAAAAAGTGCGCATGGTGGTGCTCCTTGCAATTTGAGCTGAGGGATGGGGTTCGGGCTTGGAATCGTTGCGGGGTGATGATGCCTCGCCTTGATCGGCGTCGCCGGCAAGCAGCCAGGTAACATCGACCTCCAAAATACGGGCGAGCAGCTCAGCCACATCGCGCCGCGGGATCGTCTTGCCGCTCACATATTGGCTCATCTGACTCTTGCCGAGTTTTTTGCCGAGCATCTCCGATGCGCGGATCACGTCCGACTGGCGAACGTCGCGATCGGACATAGCCTGTCGCAGGCGATCGCTAAACGTCTCTTGGGCCACTAGAACCTCCTTGCTGGCAAAGTTCAATTTATAGAACACGAATTGAACCAGGGTTCAATTTAGCAAGCAGTATAGCGCCGTACCTCATTCGAAAGTTCAATTTCATAAGAAAATGTATCGGACTCCGAGATTTGCCCAAAGCGAACAATGGTGTGTACACGTTTAGAGGTATTCGAGGAAACGGGCGGCGGCAAGCGAAACATCGGCCGTTCGATATATGGCGTTGATCTGCCGATGGGGATGTCCCTCGAGCGAACGCACGGCAACATCGAACTGACAACGGCGCAAGATGAGCGCGGGAAGAATGCTCACACCCAGGCCGTCCTCAACCATGGCCATAATCGCATAGTCATCCCAGGTCGACAGCTTGGAGCACACCGTCAGTCCCGCCCGACGGAACAGCGGCGTAATCTCGTCATCGGTGCCGCGTTCTAGCAGAATAAACTGCTCGTTGGCTAAATCGGCAAGAGAAACGACCTCCGCCGTGGCAAGCAAAGAGTCTGCCGGTACTACCGCCATCAACTCGTCGCGCACCAAAGACCGCGATGCCATGCCGTTTTCTCGGGGCTCACGCGGGATAAAGCCCAGGTCACAACGACCCTCAGCCACCCATTGTTCAATCTCTGAGTAATCGCCCATCAGCAGCTCGTAATCGACATCCGGATGATCGGCGCGAAAGCGCGCGATCACCGGCGGCAGTACATGAGTCGCCACACTCGAAAACGTACCGATACAGATCTTGCCGCGCATGAGCCCTCGCATCTCGTCCACGCGTCGCTGCAGGCGGCCAAACTCTTCGCATAACGCCTCGACTGCCGGCATGACCTGCCGCCCGTCGGCAGAAAGCACCACGCCCTCGCGGCTGCGATCAAGCACCTTAAAACCCCAGTCTGCCTCAAGGTCGCCCACCATGCGGCTCACGCCCGACTGCGAATAGCTCAGCCGCTCTGCAGCACGCGTAAAGCTGCCGGCACGCACCGTCTCGAGCAGCACTTGCATCTTTTGGATATTGGTCTCCATGGCACGTCCCCACCCTTGTATGAGTTTTTGTCATGTTTTCCATGCATTATATTCGCTTTTCTTCTAAAGCCAGTTCACCCATAGTGAACATGCTCGGATATAGAGGGGATGGAAGCGCATGAACAACGGACTGTTTACGTACTTAGCAGCATTGCTATTGTTTGGCTCCAACGGCATCATCGCCGCTGCCATCGCGCTGCCGAGCTCCGATATCGTGCTGCTACGCACGTTTTTGGGCGCTCTCTCGCTTGTCACTATCCTCGCCATCACCCAACACCATAAGTTGCAGGCGCCATCTCGTCCCCGCGAAGCCGCGGCCCTCCTCCTCTCGGGAGCTGCGCTGGGCGCCAGCTGGATTTTTCTGTTCCGCGCCTACCAGACGATCGGCGTCGGCGTATCCTCGCTGCTGTACTACTGCGGCCCCATCATTGTCATGGCGCTCTCCCCGCTCATCTTTGGCGAAAAGCTGACCGGCGGCAAAATCGCCGGCTTTGTCGCCGTTGCTTGCGGTGCTTTTCTCATTGCAGCGCAAGGTCTAGGCGGCAATATGCCCATTGCGGGCATCGTCTGTGGAATCGCCTCGGCCTTCTGCTATGCATTGATGGTCATCGCCAGCAAGGGTGCGCCGCACATCGAGGGCCTCGAGAACTCCGCGCTCCAGGTGAGCGCCGCCTTTGTGACCGCACTGGTCCTCACGCTCATCACGCAGGGCGCTCCCTCGTTCCTGTCCGCCGGCGTCGCCGCCAGTATTGATTGGCACGCCGTCGCTATGCTCGGCGTCGTCAACACCGGCATTGGTTGCCTGCTCTACTTTAGCGCCGTCGCCAAGCTGCCCGTCCAGACCGTCGCCGTCGTCGGCTACCTCGAGCCGCTTTCGGCGGTCGTGTTCTCGGCCGCCCTTTTGGGTGAAGCCATAACACCGGTCCGCCTGCTGGGCGCCGCGCTTATCATCGGCGGCGCGATTTTTTGCGAACTCGCCGGCAAACGCGCAAACGCCAAGGCTGGCATCGCCCAGACAGCACGTGCTTAAAAGCCCCTGCTTTGAAATGCTACCTGCGTAGATAAATAATCCCCAGCTGAGGATTATTGTCTAAAATAACCCGATGTGCCAAACTGCTCTTGTATGTATAAAGACGGCATAAAGTTTTTTGTCCTAGACAGATAACCGGATGTCTAAGGGAGTCCTCGTGGCACACAACAAACTGGAGGCAAACCTCCAAGGCCAGCATGGGCAGGGCGGGCACGGAGCCATTCCCCTCTCCGCTGGCATGCTGCTCGTAACGCTCGGCGTCGTCTATGGCGACATCGGCACGAGCCCCATGTACACCATGAAATCAATCGTCGCCAACAACGGCGGCATCGGTACCGTCAGCGAAGACATGATCTTGGGAGCGCTTTCGCTTGTCATCTGGACCATGACGCTCGTGACCACGGTCAAGTACGTGGTTATCGCCATGAAGGCCGATAACCACAACGAGGGCGGCATCTTCGCCCTATTCAGCCTCGTGCGCAAGGTGGCGCCATGGCTGATTCTCCCCGCCATGATCGGCGGCGCGGCGCTGCTCGCCGACGGCATCCTCACCCCCGCCGTCACGGTTACCACGGCCATCGAGGGCTTGCGCACTATCGAGTGGGGCCACGCGCTTTTGGGCGACGGCCAGACCAACGTCATCATCATCACCATCATCATTATCTGCGGCCTATTTGCCATGCAGCGCGCCGGTACCTCGTCGATCGGTAAGCTGTTCGGCCCGCTCATGACGCTGTGGTTCCTGTTCCTGGCAGGCGCCGGCCTGTTCAACATGCTCGGCAACCTATCCATCCTGCGCGCGCTCAACCCCATCCGCGGCATCATGTTCCTGTTCTCGCCCATCAACCACTCGGGCATCATGGTGCTCGGCTTTGTCTTCCTGTCGACGACCGGCGCCGAGGCCCTCTACTCGGACATGGGCCACGTTGGCAAGGCCAACATCTATGCATCCTGGCCGTTTGTTAAGGCGGCCCTTATCCTCAACTATCTGGGTCAGGGAGCTTGGCTGCTCGCCAATAACTCCAACCCCCAGATGCTCGCGATGGATATCGTCAACCCGTTTTATATGATGCTTCCCGAGCCCCTGCGCCCCTTTGCCATCGTACTTTCGGCCGTAGCGGCCATCATCGCCTCGCAGGCGCTCATCACCGGCTCGTTCTCGCTGGTATCCGAGGCCACGCGCCTCAACCTTATGCCGCATCTGCGCATCCACTACCCCAGCGACACCAAGGGCCAGCTCTATATTCCGCTCGTCAACAACATCATGTGGGTCGGCTGCATCTTCATCGTGCTGCTGTTCCAAAACTCCGAGCGCATGGAGAGCGCCTACGGCCTCGCCATTACCGTGACCATGCTCATGACCACGACGCTTTTGACGAGCTATATCGCTGGCATTCTCAAGCACAAGCTGGGCGCCTGCGTCTTCGCCCTGCTCTTTGGTGCCATTGAGCTGTGCTTCTTCGCCTCGTGCCTCACCATGTTCTTTGACGGCGGCTATGTGATGATCTTCCTGGCCGCACTGCTGTTTGGCCTTATGTACGTGTGGCGCCGTGGCACCGCCATCGAGCGCACGCAGACGATTCTGTTGCCCGTCTCCAAGTACATCGATCAGCTCAACCGCCTGCGCAACGACGAGACCTATCCCGTGCTCGCCGACAATCTGGTATTTCTCACCAACAGCCCCGACCCGCTCACGCTCGACCGCGACGTGCTCTATTCCATCCTGGACAAGCACCCCAAGCGCGCCAAGGCATATTGGTTCATCAACGTGCACGTTACCGACGAACCCTATACGCACGAGTATTCCGTCGAGACCTTTGGCACGGACTTTTTGTTCCGCGTGCGCTTGGACCTGGGCTTTAAGGTCAACCAGCGCATCAATGCCTACCTGCGTCAGATCGTTGGCGACTTGATGGCATCGGGCGAGCTGCCGCCGCAGCATCACACCTACTCCATCTACGAGACGCGCGGCAACGTGGGCGACTTCCGTTTTTGCATGCTGCGCAAGATGCTTGCTCCCGAGACGGACATCAACCGCAACGACCATCGCGTGATGGCCATCAAGTATGCCGTCCGCCGCGCCTGCGGAAGCCCGGCACGCTGGTACGGTCTTGAGAACTCGGCCATCATCATCGAGTACGTACCGCTCTTTGCCCGCATGCGTCCAGCAGTCAAGCTCGTACGCACCCAGGTGCCACTCGAGGTCCAAATCGAGGAAGCCGAGGAAATGGAAGTCGATATCTTCTCGGACGACCTGGTCAACGGCAACGAGGCCGGTAAGGACATGAACGTCGATCCCACCGAGCTGCTCGAGAGCGTCGCCGATACGCCCGAACAGCAACAGCTCGACGGCCTCGAGAGCGAACAACTCAACGACGCCAACTTCTAGCAACGCCACAAATCAACGACAGCGGCCCTGCGCCTCACGAGAGACGCAGGGCCGCTTTGCATTGCAGTAAAGCTAACGGCTACGAACGGCGCGGCTCGGGAACCACGAGCCTATCGGGGCTCGCGCCCTCGGCATCCATCAGGCTCACGTAGCGAATCGACGGATCCCCATACATCGCGTAGTAATAATTGCCCGTGCGCGCACTAAAGCATCCGGTGTAGATAGTCTTCTCGAACTTGCCATCGCCCATCCTGGACGCTCCCTCGATCATCACCACGCCCTCGAGCGAGCGGAACATGCGAACGACGTTTTCGGTCTCGCTCTCCTTTTGCGGGTAATTGGCATTGAGGTACGCCGCCTTTACAAAACGGCTCGGCGAATAGCAGTCACCCGGAATACCGCGCATGCCGGCACCCGCGCCATAGGGCTTGAGCTCGGCGCCACGCCATGTCGCCGTCTGCGGAAAATCGCTTGTGGCCGTGATATAGGTGCGCAGGTTTTCCATGTGCCACGGGAAGGTGGGCTGATTGGCAAGGGTATCGACCGGATCGTCGTATACATGCAGGTCGTCAGCCATCATCTCGACCACGATGCTGCGCTGGCTGTCGCCGATAATCCAATGGAGCAGCGACACGCCCAGCCCCTCTCCGGCAGATTTGGCGACAATCACCGTGTCGCGCAGCGCGTCCTCGACCTCATCGACCGTCGAGAACGTCGCTGCCACCCACAGGGGAAACTCATAGGCCGCGATATTGTTCTTGCCGTCGACAGGGCCCTCGGCATACTCGGCATAACCCGGGAAATTGAGACCCGCCACGGCGAGGCCCGCATCGTTGCCGCAGTCGAAAAACATGGGATAGTTCTTGTAATCGATGCACATACCAATCACCGCGTGTGCCGCTGTCGCGTCGTCGATAAACGAATACGGAATGTGGAACCCGCGCGGCATCACACGAACCTGTTGGCCGTAGTCAAAGCTCCAGTCGAGGTTGCGGCCTAGATACATGTGGCCAGAATTATCGGTAAATCGAATGCTCGTACACATAGCGCCTCCTAGCTTTACGTTCCTGCTAAGGTTATTGTCACCAAACAAAAAGGCGCTAAACACAAAAGCCCGGACATGACAACAATGTCACGCCCGGACCAAAAGAGACGAAGTGTGGTGCTTTGTTCCCCTTAGACCAACTTTCCTAGACAGTGGTCAATCATGTGCTGGATCATCTGTGCCTCAAAGCCCGCGTAGTCGCGGCGGCACTCCTTCATCTTGCCGTCGACGATCTGATCAAAGGCGACCTTGCACTTGATATAGCGCGTGGACTTGGTGACCTCCTCGTGCGTCAGGCAGCTCTCCTCCATCTTGCTGGCGCCCAGGCCAAACACCAGACGGGGGTTGTAGAGCACGTGGGGCTCGCCGGCATCGTCCAGGTAGACGCAAACCTTCTTGGTAACGCCAATCTGGTTAGCGGCCAAGCAGCCGGCATCGTCGAGCGACTTGATGGTATCGATCAGGTCCTGAGCAACCGACTCGTCCTCGACGGTCGCAACCTCGCAACGCTGGGACAGAATAGCCTCGTCGTGGCAAAGCTCTTTAATCATACGTTCCTCCATAGGGGTCGTTGTAACCGCTTAAGTATACGGTACCCACACATTTTCATGCGAAAAATACCGTCCGTCTGCTACAAAGCGCCGAACATCAACATGCGAGGAACAACAGCGTCGTAAAGGGGCTATAGTGGGTGAGTTCGTGTCAATCGGCCTAAACTCGGGGCCGAGCAAGGAAAGGGTATGCATGGACGAACTATTTCACGTCAGCGAGCGCAAGTCCACAATCGGGACCGAACTGCGCGCTGGACTGACAACATTCCTGGCGATGGCCTACATCATCGCCGTCAACCCCGCAGTGCTCTCGGGCGCTGGCATCGATGCGGGAGCGCTCGCCTGCGCCACCTGCCTGGGCGCCGGCATCATGACCATCTGCATGGGCATCTTCGCCAACCGCCCGCTCGCCTGCGCGTCGGGCTTAGGCGTCAACGCGATGATCGCTGGAATCACCACCACCGTCTGCGGCGGTGACTGGCACGTGGCCATGAGCGTCATCTTCCTCGAGGGTATCGTCATCTTGCTGCTCGTGCTTTGTGGCCTGCGCGAGGCCATCATGGACGCCATCCCGGTTGTCCTGCGTCACGCCATCTCGGTGGGTCTGGGCCTGTTCATCGCCATGATTGGCCTGTGCGATGCCGGCATTATCACCGCTGGCGCCGGTACACTCGTCGGTCTGGGCGACATCACCTCCCCCACCTTCATCGTCGGCATCATCTCCATCCTGGTGACAGTCGCCCTCGCCTGCCGCAACGTCCCCGGCTCGCTGCTCATCGGCATCGTCGTCGCCGTCATCGCCGGTATCCCCCTAGGTGTGACCCATGCTCCGACCGGTATCATCGCCCCGCTCGACTTCTCGAGCATCGGTGGCCCCATCGCCGACGCCGGCGGCGTGCCCGCCATCGTCAAGGTCCTTACCGACCCCACGCTCCTCGTCATCTCGTTCTCGCTGCTCATGAGTGACTTCTTCGACACCATGGGCACCGCGATGGCCGTAGCCAAGCAGGGCGAGTTCCTCACCGACGACGGCAACGTCGAGAATATCAAGGAGATCCTGATCGTCGACTCCGCCGCCGCTGCTGTGGGCGGTTTCATGGGCGTCTCCTCCATCACCACCTTCGTCGAGTCCACTTCCGGCGCCGCCGACGGTGGCCGCACGGGCCTCACCTCCGTCACCACCGGCGTGCTGTTCATTCTCGCCGCGTTCTTCTCCCCCATCGTCACCATCGTTTCCAGCGCCGCCACCTGCGGTGCTCTGGTCTACGTCGGCTACCTCATGATGAGCGAAGCCTCCGAGATCGACTGGTCCGACGTGTCGCAGGGTTTCCCGGCGTTCATGATCGTCGCCGGCGTGCCCTTCACCTACTCCATCTCTGCCGGCATTGGCCTGGGCTTTATCGCCTACGTGATCGTCGCGCTCTTTAAGGGCGAGGCCTCCAAGATCAAGCCGCTCATGTGGATCGCAGCCCTTGCCTTCCTCGTCTACTTCTTCGTGGCGTAACGGCATAGTCTGCTAAAGCAGAACATCAAGGCGCGGAGTCGCATCGAGCGGCTCCGCGCCTTTCTTTTAGCGTCTGCCCCCGCGCCAGCGTGCGACAATTGAGGCTGTCAATATCACAACACCGAGAGAAGCCTGCCTTGGAAGCGCATCATAAGCAGATAACCGTTTATTCAGAGTGTGTGGAAGGCGCGCCCGTCATCTACCTTCCCGTGGTTATGGGCGACGGTAGTGAAGTCTACGAGCGCTGCCGAGAGCTCGACTGCCCGCCCTTCACCCTTGCCGCCATTGGAGGACTCGATTGGAATCGCGAGCTGAGCCCCTGGGAATGCGACGGAACTATACGAGATGCCGAGCCCTTTGGCGGACAGGCGTCTGAGTTTCTCGATGAGCTGCTGAATCAGATAATCCCAGAGGCCGAATCATCACTTCCCTGCCCGCCCACCTGGCGCGGCATTGCCGGCTACTCGTTGGCGGGTCTTTTTTCACTGTGGGCACTTTGGCAAACAGATGTCTTTGAGCGCGCGGCAAGTGCATCGGGGTCGCTGTGGTTCCCCGGCTTTATCGACTACGCGCGCGAGCGCACGATGACAGCCACGCCCGACGCCGCCTATCTGTCGCTCGGTAAAAAGGAAACCAAGACGCCCAACCGCATGATGCGGCACGTACTCGACGATACGCGTGCGATGGAAGAGCTGTTTATCGAGCGTGACATTCCAACAACGCTGGAGCTCAACCCCGGCAATCACTTTGCCCAAACTGACCTGCGCATGGCGCGCGGCATCCACTGGATACTGACGCATTAAAAATGGCGTCCACGCGTACATACGCATGGACGCCATTTTTAATTTGGCTGAACGCAGCTACTATTCAGCAGTCTCCTCAAGCTCGGAAGTATCAAACTCAAAGTCATTACCGGGCAGGATGGCGTTGAGCACAATGCCCACCAGCGAGCCCACGGCAAGGCCCGAAAGCGAAATCGTCACGCCGCCCAGCTCCAGCACGATGGCACCGGCGGTACTGTAGGCAATGCCGAGCGAAAGCACGAGCACCAGAGCCGCCACCAGCACGTTGCGGTTGTTCTGGAAATCAACCTGATTCTCGATGAGGTTACGCACGCCAACGGCGCTGATCATGCCGTAGAGCACGAGTGACACACCGCCGATAACGCACGCCGGCATGGCGGCAATCACCGCAGCAAACTTGGGGCAGAACGAAAGCACAATGGCGCAGCAGGCGGCAATGCGAATCACACGCGGGTCGAACACACGCGTCAAGGCAAGCACGCCGGTGTTCTCGCCATACGTCGTATTGGCGGGGGCGCCAAAGAGCGATGCCAAGATGGTCGCCAGGCCATCGCCGAGCAGGGTACGGTGCAGACCGGGATCGGCAATGTAATTGCGTTCGCAGGTAGAGCCAATGGCGGAGATATCGCCGATATGCTCGATCATAGTTGCAAAGGCCAGCGGCATGATGGTGATGATGGCCGTCGTGGCAAGACCGCTATCGAACTGCGGGCCAAAGAGCGCAAACACGGTGTTGTCCCACACGATGGGCAGACCGACCCACGGAGCGGCGGCAACGCCCGAAAAATCGACCTCACCCAACGCGGCCGCAACGGTATAGCTCACCACGACGCCCAGCAGGATCGGCACGATCTTGACCATGCCGCGGCCCCAAATATTGCAGATGACGATGACGGCCGCAGCGACAACGGCAACAAGCCAATTGGTCTGGCAGTTGGCAATGGCAGAGCTCGCTAGGATCAGGCCGATGGAAATGACGATGGGACCGGTCACCACCGGCGGAAAGAAGCGCATGACACGCTTGGCGCCAAAGGCACGGAACAGGGCCGCGAGCACCGGATAGAGCAGACCGGCGCAGGCAACGCCCAGGCAGGCGTAGGGCAAAAGCTCGGCCTCGCCGTTGGGCGCAATGGCGGCATAACCCGCGATAAAGGCAAACGACGAGCCCAGGAACGCAGGCACCTTACCGCGCGATAGAAAATGAAACAGCAGCGTGCCGATGCCGGCGAACAGAAGCGTCGCCGAAACGGAAAGGCCGGTGAGCACGGGCACGAGCACCGTTGCTCCGAACATCGCAAACATGTGTTGCAAACCCAACACGAACATGCGCGGGCGGCCGAGCGACGATGCGTCGTAGATGGCATCGGTGACGGCGGGCGTCGAGGATTGGGACATGGAAGTCCTTTCATGATGGAAGGGCGATCAGGCATATCGGATAACCTGCCCGAACGATACGATCCGAACCATTGTACGTGATACACCATGTCTCGCGCGCGCCGTCACCTGCAAGCGGTAACGTTACTTCCAAACGCGCTCAGCAATGCGCTTGACCAGCGCGATCTTTGCCCACTGTTCGTCCTCGGTCAGCTTGTTGCCAATCTCGCAGCTGGCAAAGCCGCACTGGGGCGACAGGTACAGGTTCTCGAGCGGCACATACTTTGCGGCCTCTTGGATACGTTCGACGATAACGTCCTCGTCCTCAAGCTCAGCCGCCTTGGTGGTCACCAGGCCCAGCACGACCTTCTTGCCGGGGGCAACGTACTTGAGCGGCTCAAAGCCACCGGCACGCGGAGTATCGAACTCAAGGTAAAACGCATCGACGTTCTCGTGTGCGAACAGGTACGGCGCGATGGGGTCATAGCCGCCCTCGAAGGCATAGGTGGAGTGGTAATTACCACGGCACACATGCGTGTTGATGACCAGGTCGTCGGGCTTGCCCTCGATGGCGGCGTTGTTGAGCGCCACGCCCAGCTCGGACACCTTTTGCAGGTCGACCGGGCTCATACCAGTCTTTGCCACAAAGTCGGTATCGCAATAGATGCCCCAGGTGCAGTCATCAAATTGAACGTTGCGGCAGCCTGCGGCATACAGGTCGGCAATCACGGTGCGGTAGGCCGCCGCGATGGCGTCGGCAAGTTCCTCATCGGTCTTATAGACAGCGCGCAGGCTCTCCTGCTGGCCATCGCAGCGGTCGAGCGTAACCTCCGAGAACGTCTGGATCGGCGCCGGAATGGTCTGGCGTGCAACGTGGCCCTCCCCCTCGAGTGCCTTGACAAACTTAAAGTGCTCGACGAAGGGGTGGTTCTCGCCGCTGATGGGGCCGGTCACCACGGCGGTGTCAGCCGTGGTCTCCTCGTCGTGGAACATATAGCCCGTACGCGAGGTGCGGCGTTCAATGCCGTTGAGCCCCCACATAAAGTCGAGGTGCCAGTAACTGCGACGAAACTCGCCATCGGTAATCACCTGCAGACCGGCGGCCTTTTGCTTGTCCACCAGGTCGCGAATAGCCTCATCCTCGACGGCCTTAAGCCCCTCGGCATCAAGCGTGCCTGCCGCATAGGCAGCGCGGGCATCCTTTACGGCCTGCGGACGAAGAAAGCTGCCGACGATATCAGCGCGAAACGGCGCGTTCGGTTGAATTGAAGTGCTCATAGATATCTCCCTTTGCATTGGTTGCTTTACTGGGACAGAGTATGAGCGCTCATATAGCCATCGTAAAATATACGTTTATAACAGTTTGATATAGATGCTTCCTATATCAGTTGGGACTGCCATGAAGAGATTTGACCTGTACAGGACGCAGCAGTCTAGATATGCTGACGAATCGCGTCGATATAGGCCTGCCCATAGCGCGTGAGCGTCGTGTTCTTGCGCGTGATGATGCCAATCTCCATGTACTCGTCCACGTCGAGCGGAATCGAGATAATGCCGGGGCCGTTGAGCTCGTGGCTGATCACGCCCGAGCATACCGTGTAGCCGTTGAGGCCCATGGCCAAATTGAACAACGTCGCACGGTCGCGCACGCGGATATTCTTGCGACGCTCAAACGTCGAGGTCAGCTCCTCGGAATAGTAAAACGAGTTGTAGCTGCCCTGCTCGTAGGACAGGAACGGGTAGTCTTCCAGATCCTCGAGCGTCACGCTGGAGCGGTCCGCCAGCGGATGGTCGGCACAGACGAAGATATGCGGCGTGGCGCAGAAGAGCCCTTCGAACACGAGCTCGTTGGCCGCCAGCATGCGCTCGATGACCTCGCGGTTGTGCTCGGACAGATACAGGATGCCCAATTCGCTTTTCATATGCGCGACGTCCTCGATAATCTCGTGAGTCTGCTCCTCGCGCAGGGTAAAGTCGTAGCGCGCGGCATCGAACTCACGGATCACATCGACAAACGCGTTAACGGCAAAGGAATAATGCTGGCAGCTCACACTAAAGTGCGGCACCTGCTCGGACTCGCCCTTGTACTTGCCTTCGAGCAGATCCGCCTGGTCGAGCACCTGGCGCGCGTAGCCCAAGAAGGTCTCGCCCTCCTCGGACACAATGACACCCTTGTTGGTGCGCTCAAAGATGTGCACACCCATCTCGTTTTCGAGATCGCGGATCGACGCGGTAATCGAAGGCTGCGACACAAAGAGCCGGCGCGAGGCCTCGGTGATGCTGCCGCATTCGGCAACTTTGACGACATACCTGAGCTGTTGAAGCTTCATGATGGCCTCCCTAGACGTCCGCGATACCCGAACCCGCCGCATCTGCCTGACGCATAAACGACGGCATCTCCCCCGTCGCGGCGCAGGCGGCAATCTGATGCAGAGCCCCGGCAACCGCATCGTCTGCCGCAGCGCCGATATGCCAGCGTGCGGCAGCCGTGACGGCCTCGTTGGCATTGGCGACTGCAACGGAGTTGGGGACGGCACCGATCATGGGCAGGTCGTTATCGGAATCGCCAAATACGGCCACCTCGTCGGACGTCAGGTCCAAAGCGCGCGCCAGCTCCAGCGCAGCGCAACCCTTGTCCCAACCTGCTGGAAGAATGTCGAACAGGCGCACACGATTGTTGGGAAACACAAGCGAGAGTTCCGGCACCTCAGCGGCAACGCGCTCGCGTAGCTCCGCGAGCTCCTCACGCGAACGAGCACTCCAGATATTCGCCTTGAACACCGACGCGTCATCGACGACAGGACGGCACGGGGCCTCTTCGCCCTTGAGCCATGCGTTGCCGCCCGACTCCATGGCGCGGCGCACGCGCTCGGGGTCGCTCGTCACACAATAGGCATCGTTGCCCCAAAAGTCATCACCCAGGCCGTAGACCTTCAGATACGTATCGTCGGTCTCTTGCTCCAAGTAGTCAGCCAAGCGCATAAGGGCGGCGTTGTCGGTCGCATGCGAGGCTACCACCTCGCCGTCCACAAACATGACCTGGCCGTTGCAGAACGCGCCGGTCGAGAAGCACTCGGCGCGATTGCGGAACATCCAGCCCATCGCGGAGGGCTGGCGACCCGAAACCGGGCCAAAGTGCAGACCCGCCGCCTGCATGGCATGAATGCCCTCGATGGCGTAGTCGCTGGCGCCGTCATGCCCGGCTGGAATCAGCGTATCGTCCATATCGGTCAGCACAAGTTTAATCATAAGGCCCCCTCGGTCATTCTTAATCCCGTCTATTGTACCGACCTGCCAAAAAGAGACAGGTTTATATTGGCAGGTTTTATCTGGGAAAACGCAAAGCCCCAGTTGTTACCTGCCAAAATAAACCTGTCCCTTTTTGGCAGGTGCGCTAGTATAGGGAACAACAGATTCGATGCGGGAGTGCCGGCGGTGCAAACCACAAGGCTGAGAGGGCATGGGGCCCAATCCTTTGAACCTGTCAGTTAATGCTGGCGTAGGGAGCATGCCGCCTTTTTAGGGGCGCTGTCTATGCACAGCGCCCCTTTTCTATGCCAAGGAGGCATGTGCAGTGATCGATTCGAAACAGCTCAAGCAAAACGTGGTCAAGGCCGTGGAGGAGATTCGCGCCACCAATCCGATGGCGGGCTCCATCACCAACACGGTGACGATTGACTTTGTCGCCAACGCGCAGCTCGCCGTGGGTGGTTCGGCCGCCATGGTCTATCTGCCCGACGAGGGCGAGGCGCTCGTTGCCGGCGGCGGCGCCATCTATCTGAACATGGGCACACTCTTCCCCATCTACGAGCAGACGATTCCCCGCGCGGCCAAGGCGGCCCACGACGCCGGCAAGCCCTGGGTGCTCGATCCGGTTGGACTGGGCATCGGCAGCCTGCGCACCCAGCTGGTAAACGAACTCAAGCAGTACAAACCCGCCATCGTGCGCGGCAACGCCTCCGAGATCATCGCGCTCGCCGGCCTGTGGGGCCTTGAGGGCGAAGCGGCCGATCTGAGCCGCGTGCGCGGCGTCGATACCACCGACACGGTAGACGCCGCCCGCGATGCCGCCGTGGCGCTCGCCCGCTACACCGGCGGCGCCGTAGTGGTCTCGGGCGAAGTCGACCTGATTACCGACGGCACGACCGTGGCCAAGTCCCACGGCGGCAGCCCGCTCATGTCCAAGATCACCGGCTGCGGTTGCTCGCAGGGCGGCGTGTTGGCCGTGTACGCCTGCGCCACCGACCCGTTTACGGCGGCCATCTGCGGCACCGCCGTCTACAACGTTGCCGGTACGCGTGCCGCCGCCGTTGCCGAAGCCCCGGCAAGCTTTAAGGTCGCCTTTATCGACGAGCTCTACCGCGCAACCGCCCAGGACATTGCCGACAACCAACTCGAGCTCGAGGAGGCATAAGCCATGTCCGAGCCCGCAACCAATGCCGGCATGAACACCCTGGTCGCCGTGGCCATCGCCCCGTGCGGCACCGGTGACGAGCTATCCGCCGAGATCGCCGAGGTCGTGCGCGTCATTCGCGAGAGCGGCCTTCCCAACCGCACCACCTCGATGTTCACCGAGATCGAGGGCGACTGGGACGAGGTCATGCAGGTCGTGCGCGACGCGACCTTTGTGTTGGCGAGCAAGGGCATCCGCACCGAAGTCGTGCTCAAAGCCGATATTCGACCCGGATTTACCGACACCATGACCGGCAAACTCGAGCGCATGGAAGCGCAGATCAAAAAGCAGGAGGAAGCACGATGAGCATCCGCGACAACCTTGATATCTCGGCCTATCTGGTACTCGGCCCCGAAAACACCCTCGGACGCCCCGTGGGCGATGTGGTGGCCCAGGCGCTCGACGCCGGCTTTACCTGCATTCAGGTGCGTTCCAAGGTGGCAAGCGCCCGCGAGATCATCGCACTGACGGGCGATGCCGCGCAGGCCATCGCTCAGGCCGGCAAAACCGGGCAGGTCGCGCTGCTGATCGACGACCGCCTTGACTGCGTACTTGCCGCACGCGAGCAGGGTATTGCCGTCGACGGCGTGCATGTTGGCCAGAGCGACATCCCCGTCGAGGTCTGCCGCAAGCTGCTGGGTCCCGATGCCATCGTGGGCCTTTCCGCCCGCTGCGAGGAGATGCTCGAGTACGTCAAGACCGCCGACATGAGCCTGGTCGATTACCTGGGCGTAGGCCCGCTCCACGAGACCGAAACCAAGCGCGACTGCGGACGTGCGGCCGACGGCTCCATCATCACCAAGAGCTTTGAGGACCTGGCCGCCCTCCATGCGGCAAGCCCCGTCCCCATTGTGGTGGGCGGCGGCGTCAAGACGGCCGATCTGCCGCAACTCAAGTCCACCGGCGTCGACGGCTTCTTTGTGGTGAGCGCCGTCTGCAGCGCCGACGACCCCTACGCCGCAGCCGAGGAGCTCGTCGATACCTGGCAGCAAGCATAGACCTATGCCGAGCAGTTGCTCCGCAGCCTCATATCTTCAAGAGCGGAAAGCGCATCCCAGTTTGGACGTCCATTCTGGGATGCGCTTTCCATATAGAGGGCCAGCGGAAAACGCATCCCATTCCAAGCGCAAATTTTGGGATGCGGTTTCCGCGACCGCCCCCTCGCGGAAACCGCATCCCAGTCTGAGCGCATATTCCGGGATGCGCTTTCCGTAGCAGCCCTTACCCCGCCAGATACGCTTCCAGCGCGGGCAACGTCGCCTCCGCATCGCGACGGCCGATCTGATAGATGCGTTCGAGTTCCTCGGGCTCGCGGCACAGCGACGGCACCTTCACCGATTCGCTCGGCCGCACCACAAAGATCTCGCCAGCGGCCTCGCGACGCGCCAGGTCGTCGAGCGTGGCGTTATATACCTCGTGCCGGTGCTCAAGCGCCGCAACAAACTCCGGATAGTGACGATACACGCGACGCAGCATAGGCATCACGCTATTGGGCTGCTTTACAAAGCCCGCCGGCTGCGTCAGCACCACCACGTTGCGGTCATAGCCCTGCGCAAACAGCCATGCGCTGGGAATGGAATCGGCAACGCCGCCATCCAGGTACTTGTGCCCCTCAATGGCAACGGGTCGTGTTGCCACGGGAATCGCCGACGACGCCCGGATCCACTCGATATCATGCTCATCACCGTAAGGCAGGTCATGGTAGACGGCCTGCCCCGTCTTAAGATCGGTACATACGCACGTAAACCGCATGGGGCAGGCGCGATATGCCTCCAGATCGATGGGATCGCGCTCGATGGGTACCTCATGATAGGCAAACTCGGCATTGAACATATCGCCGGTTCGCAACCAGCTCGTCACGCTCGCATAGCGCTTGTCGGCGCAATAGGCCTTGTTGTAGCGAATGGCGCGGCCGATCTGGCGCGATTTAAAGTTGTAGCCAAACGCCGCGCCCGCCGAGACACCCACCATATGGTCGCAGGTTAAGCCGTGCTCCATCCATACGTCGAGCACGCCCGCCGTATACATACCGCGGTAGCCGCCTCCCTCGAGCGCAAGCCCCACCGTGGGCGTCGTATCTGGCTGTGCCATGCGACCATCTCCGTTCCTGCGTTTTAAAACGAAACAAGTATACCCGTCAACATATATCGCCTCAGTCGCATTTTCATCGAACATCGTCGCGTTACCGTTTGGCGAATAATGGCGAATAATGGCCGCCCGCAACATGGGCACCCCTGCATAATTCCATACACTTGTTTATACTACTCAGTAGTTATCAGCAACGAACGTCAGCCGACAAATAAACCCAACGACGCAGCAAGGCGGGGGCTTGGAAACACGCGAGGCGTTGAGCAACAACGCGTGTGCACAACGAGCTCGCCCGACGCAATCCGCCCCGACCCCAGAAAGCCGCCTACAGCATGGATACCCCCAGCAATTACACTGAAACGCTCGAAAAGACCGTCCGCGACCTTCTCAAGCGTCAGGAGGATCTGGTCAGGACCGCCTTTACCGACCAGCTTACCGGGCTTGGCAACCGCGGCGGCTTTGCCCGTTCCCTCGAGGAGCTCTGGGAGCAGGACACCCCCGTTACCATGGCGTACATCGATATCGACAATCTCAAGCACTGCAACGACGTCTTTGGCCATGACGAGGGCAACCGCTATATTTTGCAGGTAAGCCTCTATCTCAAGCTGTATATGGAGGTGGACGAAGCGGCGTTTCGTCTGGGAGGCGACGAGTTTGCCATCCTGTCTACGATTGCAACCGAGGACGACCTCGCCGAACGTCTGGAACGCTGCCGAACGGTCCTGCTCAAAAACAACGATGCCGAGATGCCTCACTCGTTTAGCTACGGAGTGGCACACGCCGACCCCGCCCTGGGCGAAGCCCCCAATCGCTTGACGAACGATGCCGACCATCGCATGTACGACTACAAGCTACGTCATGCCGTGCACCTTGATCGACGCAATATCGCACAAGCCCACACCGACGACTTCGAAATAAGCGATCGAATTTTCGACGCCCTTTCGATGCTCAACGAAGGCCGTTATTTCTTTATCGAGAACTTGGACAAACATCGAACCCTTTGGTCACAAGGCGCCTTGCGCGATCTTGGTCTTCCTTCGGAGCATATAGACAACTGTCACGATTATTGGAAAACGCGTGTCCATCCCGATGACCTTGAGGCCTATACCAACGACATCGACCAAATCTATGACGGCTCCAAACATCGTCACGTCATGCAGTACCGCGTGCGCAATGCCGCCGGCGATTACATCCTCGGCCGTGTTCGCGGGTTTCGTATCGACGGCGACGGAAATGTCCCCTCGCTCTATGTCGGCGAGCTCGTCAACCACTCGCTTGCCGAGACCGTCGACGCCGCCACGGGTCTCGGAACGCAGCGCACGCTGATCAACGCTATCGATGCCTGCCGTCGCGACCGTTGCGAGACGGGGCTTATAGCAGTGCGTGTTCGCGGCACGGCAAAGCTCAACGAGCTCTACGGGGCCGAGGCCGTCGACAACATGCTCGCCGAATACGCAGGCCGCATGCTGTCGATTACTCGCGGCAGGAGTCGCGTCTTCCGTTCACGCAACGCCCAGTTCGTCGTGCTTAGCAACAATTTGGATCACGAAGCATTCGAGCAACTGATCCAACATCTCAAAGAGGCCGTTTTCGCTCCCGTTCGAATCGCGGGCGACACTATTACCCCCGTCTGTCTTGTCGTTCCGGCCTTTTACGAGCACCTGACCAATCAAACGGCCGCCGTTTTAGGCGAACTCGACCGTCGCATTCGCACGGCCGGCGGGCTTGTTCCCAACGACAGCCTCCCCATACCCGAGGTGGAGCGCAAAAGCGCCATCGCCGAACGCATCGATCCGCTCACGGGTCTCTATCGACCCAGCGAGTTTATGCGCCGCGCCAACGAATTTCTCGAGACAAGGCGCAACGGCGCCTGGTGTATCGCCACCGTCGATATGGGGCACATGCGACTGTTCAACGAATGGCACGGACAGGCCGAGGGCGACCGCGTACTCGCCGATGTGGGCACGGTTCTCAAGGACATCGAGAATGCCGCCATGGGCGTCGCAGGGTACTGGGGCCAAGACGATTTTTGCGTACTCATCCCCTTTGAACACGACACCGTCCATCAGATCTATAGCCGCATTCGCCAGGCCGTGGCCAAGCATGATGACGGCGTGGGTTTCTGGCCGTCCATGGGCGTCTACCCCATCGACTCCAACGAGGAAATCACCATCGATGCGCAGGCCAAGGCCATGTTTACCAATCGGCGTGCAAAAAACGACTTTAAGGAGCGCATTGCCATTTTCCGCCCCGAGGAGTACGAGCGCGAAATCTCGTTCCACCGCACGCTGACCGAATTCCAGTATGCGCTCTCAAACGGCCGCATTACCTACTACCTGCAGCCCCAGGTCGACATGGAAACCGGCGAGATCACTGGCGCCGAAGCGCTCACGCGCTGGATTGACAAGGACGGCTCCCTCATTTCACCCGTCACCTTTATCCCCGCTCTCGAGGAAAGCGGTTTTGTGGTGACGCTCGACAAATACGTTTGGCAGGGCGTTGCCTCGTGGCTGCGCGGGCGCATCGATCGAGGGCTTCGCGTGGTTCCGATCTCGCTCAACGTGTCGCGCGTGGATATCCTTGCCTGCGACGTTGCCGAGCATATGGGGGCACTCGCCGACCAATACAATCTGCCGCCCGAGCTCATGCGCATCGAGATCACCGAGACGGCTTATACGGGAGAGTCCGAAGCTGTGGATAAGCTGACGGCCGACCTGCACAACCGCGGCTTCTCGACCTACATGGACGATTTTGGCACCGGCCAGTCCACGCTCGCGATGCTCAAGAACGTCAACGTCGACGTCATCAAGCTCGACCGCACGTTTGTGCCCGTCGACGGCGATCAAGGCCGTAGTGTGCAAATCATTTCATCAATGCTCGAGATGGCACAGTCGCTCCATCTGCCCGTTGTGATCGAAGGCATCGAGACAAATGAGCAGGCAGACATGCTACGCCAAATGGGCGCCCGCTACGCTCAGGGCTTCCTCTACTACCGTCCCATGCAGGCGGAGGATTTTGAGGCATTGCTCGATGGTGGCGACAGCAACCAATACGCTCGTGCGCAAACGCCACCGTCGAGGGAGCGCTTGTTCCCATGAGCTAACTAATACCCCAATCTAAACCGAATTGGGAGTAAGATACAAACCATTGTTCCATCCAAGGAGGCAATCCATCATGAACGAGTCGTATCGCCTGGGCGAGCAATCAATCATCGCTCATCTTCAGCGACTTGCGAACGGGACCTCAACCGCCGAGCTCGATGTTGCCGCGCTGCCCCCGGAGCTGTGCGCCATCGGCGAGCAGCTACAGAAGACATTTGCCATCCTGCAGCAAGAACGCGAGCTGCTTGAGCGCGGCGCCTATATCGACTCGCTCACCAATCTTGGCAACCGTGGCGGACTCGACCGCCATGTCGATCAGCTCTGGCGCAAAGGCACCCCCTTCACCTGTGCCTATATCGATATCGACCGCCTTAAGCATTGCAACGATAAGTTTGGCCACACCGAGGGCAATCGCTACATCCTGAGCATCTGCCGCGCACTCACCGAGACAATGGAGCACGATGAGTTGCTGTTCCGTATCGGTGGAGACGAATTTGTACTTATATCCCCCACGACAGACGAAGCCGAACTCGAGCAGCGCCTGGAGCGGACGCGTGCCAATCTTATCGAGGCAACATCAGGCGACAAGGCGCCCATGATCGCCAGCTTTAGCTTTGGCTGCTCGCGCGTCGACCCGCTTGCAGGCGATACGCGTCGCCAGATGACAAAGGACGCCGACCGCAAAATGTATCGCTACAAGCTCATGTACCGTGTGCAACAACCGGAAGAAGGCGATGCGCCGCAACGCCCGGTCACCGAACAACCCCCCCCCTGCAACGACCGAGTGTTCCAAGCGATCTCCATGAGCTCCGAGACACGCTATCCGTTCATCATTAACCTCGACACCGGCGAATCGCAATGGTCGGTTAATGCCGTGCGCGATTTTGACCTACCCTCCCAGCATCCCTACAACTCGCTCGATATATGGCTTGCCCGTGTTCACCCCGAGGACCGCGACAACGTACGTGCCGAGCTCGATATGGTGGTAAACGGCACGTGGCACTTCCACTGCATGCAGTATCGCGTCATGAATACCGCCGGAAAATACGCGCTTTGCGGCTGCACAGGTTACCGCCTGGACGGCACCGATACCGAGCCCAACATGTATGTGGGCATTGTCACCAACCGAAGCTTGGCAGATACGACCGATTCCGTGACCGGTCTGGGCGATATCCACGCCCTGGTCAACGCCATTGGCGAGATGCGTCGCGTGGCACGAAACGCGGGCTTGATCGCCATTAAAATCGACGAAATCGCCAAGGTCAATGCCCGCTTTGGCTTTGATGCAGGCGACCGCGTTTTGGCAGAAAGCGCCGCCTGCCTCATGGATTGCTCGCGCGGCAAGGGTCGTCTGTTCCGCTCGACCGGACCGATGTTCGTGGCGCTCTTTGACGAGCTTGATCCCGAAGAGACCGACGCGGTTGCAGACGAAATCGAACGGTTCTTGGGATCGCCCGTGCTCCTCGGCTCATTTGAATATCAGCCGCCCCTTCGCGTGGCGACGCTTCATCTGGACGCCGTCGACCGACAGCCCGTTTCCATTTTGAACGAACTTAATGCGCTGATTAAAGAGGCGCCACAGGTACCGGGCACCAAGCTGGACTAGCGTTATGGGGCGCATGATGGTTAATTTCCGATCTCGGGCGAACACATTGGGCAAATAGGCCGTACCCGCAGTTAGCCGAACGCCCCCCCGCAGTCCCTAGCGGGCCCGGGGGCACCGTTTCGATACTCTTGGTTTACTTTGCCTGATGCAAATAAGTGCTCAACAAGATAGAACCTATCCCCCGCCACGGATATGCCCTCGAGTAAATCTGTTAAGCCAAGCCTATCAAATTCTATTGACAATTGGCTGCATTGGTCCATTTTGTCGTCCAGCCACTTCCGCTGGCTATCGCCTCATAAACACAAACCTAACGAGCCGCACGAACGACAAAGAGGCCAAGCTGAACAGAAGTAGAACCAAAACTTCAAAAACGCTGGTATTCCAATCGCGTACCCAGCCCTCTACCGCCCACAAGAAAAACAGCAGCCCCATCCATAACGTCACAGAAGAAATCAGCTTTGCGTAGGGGCGTATATCAATCTCGCTCTCCCTTTTTGTGACATCATATCCAGCAATTGAGCAGAGCCATCTTCCTCTTCGGTATTGGATTGAAAGGACAATCAAGGCAATCGAAGTCATCAAGCAAACAGCATCCTCTGTTTCCATAGAGTTTCCTTTGCTTTCCATCCTAGTTACGCATTCACAATCGAATCAAACCAAGTATGAATTACTCGATAGCAACCGCCTTAGTATAAACCATAGCCGCCGCAGCAGCCCGCCTTCTAAGACCTCAGAGTTCGCCATCGAAGGCGACCTGCCCAGACTCCTCACAATCGGCTTGCATGAGGCCCCGAGCTCCAACATACTCTGGACCGTGTCCCTCTCGTACCTGGTGAGCGAGCCCGCCGTTGGCCCTCGGGGCCGGCTTCCCGGCCCCGAGAAACACTCGGATGAAGCTACCGATCGAGACGGGGCGCATGATGGGCGGTCGCTGGAATCGCGCCCCACGCCATCTGCCCGCTCGTGCGATAATCCTCCGCAGAAGTCACCGACAGCAGAGGGAGTTTGTGATGAAGGTTCTTTTGGTCAATGGCAGCCCCAAGGCAAACGGCAACACCGACCGCGCACTCGCCGAGATTGCCGAGCAGCTCAACGCAGAGGGCATTGAGACGCAGGTGTTTCAGCTGGGCGCCAAGCCTATTCGCGATTGCATCGGGTGCGGCCAGTGCGGCAAGCTCGATTGCCGCTGCACCTTTGACGACGATATGGTCAACGAGCTGATTGCCGCTGCCGAGCAGGCAGACGGCTTTGTCTTTGGTTCGCCCGTCTACTACGCGCATCCCAGCGGACGCATCCTCTCTGCCCTCGACCGTGCATTCTATGCTGGCAGCAAGGCCTTTGCGCACAAGCCGGGCGCCGCTGTCGCCGTTGCCCGTCGCGGTGGCACGTCGACCACCTTCGATGTGCTCAACAAATACTTCACCATCAACCAGATGCCCGTGGTGGCATCCACCTACTGGAACAACGTCTTTGGCGCCATGCCGGGCGAGGCCGCCCAGGACGCCGAAGGCCTTGCCACCATGCGAAACATCGGCAAAAACATGGCCTGGCTCCTACGTTGCATCGAGGCGGGAAAGGCCGCCGGCATCGAAGCCCCCCAGGCCGATCGCGCTAGGACCAACTTCATCAGGTAGAACGGCGGAACATAGATATGAATATTCAAATTTTCGGGACTAAGAAGTCCTTCGATACCAAGAAGGCCCAGCGCTATTTTAAGGAGCGACGCATTAAGGTGCAGTTTATCGACCTTAAGGAAAGGGAGATGAGCAAGGGCGAGCTCACGAGCGTGATGCAGGCGGTCGGCGGCATCGACAAGCTGCTCAACCCCAAAGCCAAGGACGAGGAGACGCTCGCACTCATCCAGCACCTCACCCCCAGCCAGCGCTTTGATAAGCTGCTCGAGAACCAGCAGGTTCTGGCCGAGCCCATCGTGCGCAACGGCAAGAAGGCCACCGTCGGTTATTGCCCCGATGTGTGGGGAGCCTGGGAGTAGCCTGTGTTATTTGCCGGCGCGTGGGTATAAGAGCAGGCGTTTGGCATAAGATTTAACTGTAAGCCATGTCTAACAAAGGAGGGCACATGCCCAACAGACCCGTGAAGATCATCATGCTTACCGGATACCTCGGTGCCGGCAAGACCACGCTGCTCAACCACATCCTCGCTAACGACGGCGGCATCCGCGCCGCCGTGATCGTCAACGATATCGGCGAGATCAACGTCGACGCCAGCCTTATCGCCGACGGCGGCCTTTCCGAGACCGACGACCTCATCCCGCTCACCAACGGCTGCATCTGCTGCACGCTTTCGGACGATCTGGCCAACCAGCTGCAGGGCATCGCCGATTCGGGCAAGTTCGACTACATCATCATCGAGGCCTCGGGTATTTGCGAGCCCATCCCCATCGCCTACACCATCTCGAGCTTCTGCGACGAGGCCAAGGTGGGCGGCGAGCCCAAGCTCGCGCTCGACAACATCGTGGCCGTGGTCGACTGCGCCCGCATGTACGACGAGTTCAACGGCGGTCGCGACCTGCTAGCCGAGGATATCGACGAGGACGACATCGAGAGCCTGCTCATCCAGCAGATCGAGTTTTGCTCCACGCTGATTCTTAATAAGACTGACACCGTCACCCCCGAGCAGATCGCAGAGCTTAAGGCCATCGTGCGCAGCCTGCAGAAGGACGCCGTGATTGTCGAGGCTCAAAACGGCGAGGTCCCCATGGAGGAGCTGCTCGACACCGGCCGCTTCGACTTTATGCGCGCCTACAACTCCGCCGCCTGGATCGAGGCCATGGAGCATCCCGAGGAGCACGACGACCCCGAGGTGCTCGAGTACGACATCGAGACCTTTGTGTACTCGCGCCGCAAGCCGTTTGACCTGCAGAAGTTCACCGATTTTGTTGAGCAAGAGTGGCCCGACGAGGTCATCCGCGTCAAGGGTCCGCTGTGGCAGACCGGCGATCCGGACATGTGCTACATGTTCGAGCAGGCCGGCCACCAGATGCGCCTGATGGAGAACGGTCTGTTTGTCGATTCGGCGCCCGAGGGCGAGAAGCAGAAGATCATCGACGAGAACCCCGAGATCATGCAGATTTGGGACGACGAGACGGGCGACCGCATGACGAGCCTGTGCATCATCGGCCGTCACATGGACAAGGACGCGCTCATCGCCTCCCTCGATGCCTGTCTGACCGACTGGCACCGCGCCTAGGCTATCGAAGCGAGCATTTTCTGCCACGTAACCGCCAAACCACCACGAAGGTGCCTGTCCCCTTCGTGGTGGTTTTTCGTTCTGAGCCAAGGAGATTCATGTTCAATATCGTGCTGTATGCGCCCGAGATTCCGGCCAATACGGGCAATATCGGCCGTACCTGCGTGGTCACCGGTACCCGCCTGCACCTGGTGGAGCCGCTGGGCTTTTCGCTCGACGACAAGACGGTGCGTCGCGCCGGCCTGAGCTACTGGCAAAACTTGGACGTGACGACCTATGCCGGCTGGGAGGATTTCCTTACGTGCAACGGCCTCTCCCCCGCCGATGAACGCCTGCATCTGCTGACCAAAAAGGCGCGCCGCACCTATGCGCAAAGCACCTACCGCGACGGTGACTATCTGGTCTTTGGCAGCGAGAGCTCGGGGATTCCCGAGCCACTGCTTGCCGCGGCGTCCGAACGCTGCGAGCGCATCCCCATGCTACGCGATTGCGACTCACTCGATAACGCCGATGCCTGGGAGGCTCATGAGGAGTCGCTCGGGCATACCGAGGACAGCCACGAGGCCATCCTTCAACAGGACATCTGCGGCAACTTCGTCGACCCGGCCGACTACCGCATCAGCGCACTCAACCTCTCCAACAGCGCCGCCATCGTCCTCTACGAGGCCCTGCGCCAGGCAGGCTTTCCGGAAATGTGATAAAGGAACTGCCCCTTTGTCACATTCGGTTATAGGTAGCGGCCGGTGATGCTTGCGGGGCAGGCCACGATGTCGCCCGGCGTGCCGGCGCAGACGATTTGCCCGCCCGCGTCACCGCCGCCCGGGCCCATGTCGATCACATAGTCGGCGTTGCGGATAAGGTCGAGGTCGTGTTCGATCACGACAACTGTGGCGCCCTTGGCGACGAGGCCGCCGAACACACTCAGCAGCACCTGAACATCGAGCGGGTGCAGGCCGATCGTGGGCTCGTCGAACACAAACACGGCATCATCCTGCACGCGGCCCATCTCGCTCGCGAGCTTAAGACGCTGCGCCTCGCCGCCCGAAAGCGCCGGCGTGGGCTCGCCAAGCGTCAGGTAGCCCAGGCCTAGGTCGCGCAAGGTCTGCAAGCGCGCCTGGACTTTCTTGAGCCCTACCGTGGCGTCGAGGGCCTCGTCCACACTCATGTCCATGAGCTGCGGCAGCGTAAGCAGGCTGCCGTCCTTGCCCTCGCGATGGATATGCACGGCCGCGTCTGCATAACGCGAGCCGCGGCATGCAGGACAGACGATCTCGACATCGGGCAAAAACTGCACGTCGAGCGATATCGAGCCCGTGCCATCGCACGTAGGGCAGCGCAATGCGCCAGTGTTGTAGCTAAAGGCACCCGCTTTATATCCTGCCGCCTTGGCCTCGGGCGTACGGGCGAAGGCGCGGCGCAGCTCATCATGGATGTCGGCATAGGTCGCTACCGTCGAGCGTACGTTGGCGCCGATGGGCGTGGCGTCAATCAGGTTGGCGCGCGCGATGCCCTCGGCATCGACCCAACGCACGTGCCTTGGCAGGCGCTCGCCGGCTGCCTGTGCCTTGAGCGCCGGGATGAGCGTCTCGAGCACCAGTGTCGTCTTGCCCGAACCCGAAACGCCCGTCACCGCGACAAGGCGGCCGCGCGGGATATCGACTTCGAGTGGTTTGACGGTATGGATGGCATCGGTCGCCATGCGGATATGGCCTAGGTCGAACATTTCGTCGTCAGCCACCTGCGGGCGCAGACGCTTAGGGTCCGAGCGCAAGAACGGCGCGATGCGGCTGCCCTGCGATTGTTCGACCTCGTCTACCGTACCGGCGGCGATTACATGGCCGCCGCCTGCTCCCGCAACGGGGCCCATCTCGACCAGATAGTCGGCTTCTGCCAGCACGCGCGTGTCGTGGTCGACAACAACCACGGTATTGCCGTCGACCACCAGATCGCGCATTACGCCCACCAGGCCGTCGACATTGGCAGGATGCAAGCCGATCGAAGGCTCGTCCAGCACATACAGCACACCCGTCGATCGGTTGCGCACCACGCGGGCAAGCTGCACGCGCTGGCGCTCACCCGTAGACAGCGTGGCACCGGCGCGGTCGAGCGAAAGGTAATCGAGGCCCAGGTCGACCAGGTGGCGGGCCGTACTCAAAAACGAATCGCAGATGTCCCCGGCCATGGGCCGCATCTCGGTCGGCAAGGATGCGGGCACCCCGCGCACCCACTCAATCGCCTCGCCCAGCGTCATGGCCGCCGCCTGCGCCAGATTGATGCCGCGCACCTGGGGCTGGCGCGCGGCGTCGGAAAGACGCGTGCCGCCGCAATCGCGGCACGGTCCCTCGCGCAAAAAGCGCGCAACGCGCTTAAGCCCCTTATCGTCCTTAACCTTGGCGAGCGCATTCTCGACGGTATAGACGGCGTTGTAATAGGTAAAGTCGAGCGGCGTGGCGCCCTCGCCATTTTTGGGAACGTAGAGAATGTGCTTCTTAACCGCCGGACCATGGAACACGATGTCGCGCTCTTGAGGCGTGAGCTGGCTAAACGGCACGTCGGTGCGCACGCCCATCTCGCCGGCCACCTGCTTCATCAGATCCCACATCAGCGTGCCCCAGGAAAGCACCGCACCCTCGTTGATGGTCTTTGACTCGTCGGGCACCAGGCTCGCCTCGTCCACCTCGCGCATGACGCCGGTGCCTCCGCAGGTAGGACACGCGCCGCCACTGTTAAAGGCAAGATCCTCGGCCCCCGGCGCATAGAACTCGCGGCCGCATGCGGGGCATGTGAGCGACAGGCCCGCGGCCACGTTAAGGCTCGGCTCCACACGCGCCCCGCAATGCGGGCACACGTGATGGGCGCAGCGGCTAAAGAGCAGGCGCAGGCTGTTGTTGAGCTCGGTCATGGTGCCAAAGGTCGAGCGCACGCCTGGCACGCTGGGGCGCTGATGCAGCGCGAGCGCCGCCGGCACGTGCAGCACCTCGTCCACTTGGGCGTGTTCTGCCTGCGTCAGGCGACGGCGGGTATAGGTGCTGAGCGCCTCCAGATAACGGCGCGAGCCCTCGGCATACAGAACTCCCAGTGCCAGCGAACTCTTGCCCGAACCTGACACGCCGGCAATACCCACGAGCCTTCCCAGCGGAATATCGATATCGATGTCTTTGAGGTTATGGACGCGCGCACCGCGCACCTCGATAGCGCTTGGTTGTTGCGACACCGTCATCGCTCCCCTTCCTGTTAGCCGAACGTGGCAAAGGGACTGTCCCTTTGCCACGTTACTCGTGCCATAAAACACAATCTCGAATGTACTCGCCCAGCATGGGCACGGTAAACCGGACGAGGCCATATCCGGCAGCCTCGATGACGCGCTCGCGAATCAGGCTTGCGCGATATTTGCTCGCCCAACTCTGAGTACGGTCGCAGCGCTCAATGATATCCGCCATACGCGTCGGTTTGCCCTCGTCAACCACCATAGCCTCGATAAAGAGGCGCTGTGGGGTGCGCAGCCCGTAATACAGAGGCGCGTCAACCGCTTCGTAAAACTCGGAGACGGCATCCGCATGGCCATCCTCGACATCGCGCCTTTCAATGAGTTGCGAGCCACGTCGGACGGCAGACCGCCACATGTAATATCCCACCAGCTGAACCATATAGGGATGCCCCATGCTCGCGTGCGCCGCAAGGTCCGCGGTCTCCGCATCAACGTAAAGACCAGCGCACTTGACCGTCTGGATATATGAATCGCGCACCTGGGGCAAAGAAATCGCCCCCAACGTACGCTGCTGAGCACGCCGCAAAAACGTCACGCTCGGCTCTTCGAGCAAATCGTCAACCATGTTAGGCAAGCCGGCAAAAACCAGCGCAAGACCACGCTGGTCGCCATCGGGCAAGCCCGTGGCATCCTGATCTCCCAGCACCTGCTGATAGAGAACGGCAAGGGCCGCCAGCTCCTCAATAGACGCCGATTGAGCCTCGTCAATCGCAAACAGGATGCCCTTGCCTGGACCGAGCTTCTTGAGCTTCTCGTTGACCAGCCCCCGCAACGTCTCGCCTTTTGCCCGCGCCGCCTCGACCGACATTCGGCCAAATGACGGCCCAAACTCCATTGACGTCACAACGGGTTTATTCGAGCGAAGCGCGTCGGCCAAGCGGTCGCATAAACCAAGCGAAGCGGAATCGGAGATAACCGCCCATCCGCACTCGCTGGCCAGACGTTGCAGCTCCCGCAGGAGAACCGTTTTGCCACAGCCGCGGTTTCCTGTAATGAGCATGAGTCTGCCCGGCGCTCCGGCACCGTTATCGAGCCCTTCCTCAAAATCTTCGATGACCGACTCGCGACCGATGAGTACCGGAGGCCGCTTGCCAGCCGTTGGCTTAAAGGGATTTGGATTCATGTCGGCCTCCTCGAATTGGCAAAGGCTGGTAATAGTTATACCAACTTATACCGAGTTATACCAACAGCAGGTGACAAAGAGGCCGCCCTTCTATCACCTATGGCCGAAAAACTCGGCGTCTGCTGCTCGCCAGGGGCGGAAGGTGGTGGGATCGACCTTTACGTGCGCCGCGGCGGGTACGTCGTACCATTTGACCGTGTAGCCGGCGCCGTGGGCGCAAAAGACCGAGTCGGGCGTGTTGGGCAGATCGGCCTCGGGCTCATAGGCGGCCGCCTCGATGACGCGCTCGGCATCATGGCAAGCCGCATAACCGGCAAACTCAAGGTACAAATGCCCGCGGCCGCTCGTGTAGGCAGCCACCTCCAGCGCATAATCCTGTACCTCGGATGCCGGTACACGACCCACGAGCTTCGCCCGGTCACCCGCCATCGCCGGCGGCTCGTACTCCGCGCCCATGCGTGTGGCATCTGACAACGCCCGGCCCACGCACTCCCCCGGCACCTCGAGCTCAAAGTGGTACCACGGCTCCAGCAACACGTCTGCGCCGACCTCGCGCGCCTGCATCAAACCCTGGCGAATCGCGCGATACGTGGCCTGGCGAAAATCGCCGCCCTCGGTGTGTTTGGTATGCGCGCGGCCGCCCGTGAGCGTAATGCGCACATCGGTGATGGGCGAGCCCGTCAGCACGCCCAGGTGGTCGCGCTCCATAGCGTTGGTGAGTGCCAAACGCTGCCAGTTAAGATCGAGCTCGTCGGTCGAGGTCACGGTGCCAAACTGCACACCCGAACCCGCCGGCAATGGCTCCAGGTGCAGATGCACCTCGGCATAGTGACGCAGCGGCTCAAAGTGGCCCACGCCCTCGACCGGCCGCGAAATAGTCTCCTTATAGAGAATGCCGCCGGGCTCAAACGCAACCGAAAGGCCAAAGCGATCGGCCAACATCCGCTGCACGACCTCGAGTTGCACGGCGCCCATCAACTGCAAATGGATCTGCTCAAGATGCGTATTCCAGCTTACGCCGAGCATGGGATCTTCGTCCGCCAACTCACTCAGCGCTTTAAACACCGCATGAACGTCGTGTTCGCCCGGCAGCACCGTATAGGTGAGGACCGGAGCGATGACGGGCGCATCGCCCGCGGGCTCCGTGCCCAGGGCGTCCCCTGGGCGAACGTGCGCAAGACCCGTCACGGCGCAAATACCGCCAGCAGCAACTTCTTGGGCAAGCTCATACTTCTCGCCGTTATAGATGCGCACCTGATCGACCTTCTGTTCCCACGCCTCGGCACTGGAATGCCCGCTGATCATCTGTTTTGCGCGCAGCGTGCCGCCGGTCACTTTAACCCAAGCCAAGCGCTCGCCACGATCCCCGCGGCTGACACGATAGACGCGCGCGGCAAACTCCGGGAGCCACGCCTGCTCACGCATCAGCGCGCATATACCATCCAGTAGCTCGTCAACGCCTTGGTCCTTGAGCGCCGAGCCGGCAAAGCAGGGAAAGAGCTTGCGCTCGGCAACCATGCGCGACAGCGTTGCGACAGAAAGCTCACCCGCTTCAAGAAACTCCTCGAGCGCCGCTTCGTCCAACGCAGCAGCGTCCTCCTGAACGGCGCCGCCCGCCAGCAGCTCGTTGGCATCCAGGCAGCCCTCGGAAAGACGCTGCCCGAGTTGTGCCAGCAAAACATCGCGGCCGGGATTCTCCAAATCGATCTTGTTGATGAAGATGAACGTCGGGATGTCATAGCGCGCAAGCAGGCGCCACAGGGTTTCGGTGTGCCCCTGCACGCCATCGTTGGCGCCCACCACCAGAATCGCGTAGTCCAGGGCACGCAGCGTGCGCTCCGCCTCGGCAGAAAAATCGACATGGCCGGGAGCATCCACGAGCATGACGTGGGTATCGCCGTGGTCGAGCACGGCCTGCGACGAGAAAATCGTGATGCCGCGCTCGCGCTCGATCGTGTTAGCGTCCAGATGCGAATCGCCATCGTCCACGCGGCCACGCTTGCGAATGCGGCCCGCGTTGAACAGCATGGCCTCGGCCAACGTGGTCTTGCCGGCATCGACATGCGCCAAGATTCCAACGACCGCTTGCTTCGACATGGCTCTCCTCTTATTACAAGCCCATCGCACGCGGCAACGGACGTTCACGCTCCACACTGGATGATACAATTTACGGGCCGGCGGGCGAAGCGGGCCCTATCCCCCGACCGAGCTCATCGCCCCGCGTTGCCGCGCGGCGATTTTCGTAGGTTCGCGCCTTGCGAAAGCCGGCACCTCCCCTTTTGTCTGCCCGGTCTCATCTGAGGCGGTAACAATGCGAGTCCCACAACGACGCGTTTTACCAAAAATGGCCCCACTCGGGGCCATTTTTTATTTGAGCTGGGTGACGATACGTGCCTTGGCTCCTACGCCTCGCGCAGCCAATCAAACGCAACACGCGGCGTACCGTCCGACACATATACGATACCGGCGCGCTTAAACCCGGCCTTGGCAATGGCTCCCTGCATGGGCAGGTTGTCCTGATGTGTGTCGATGCGCAGGTGATCGGCACGCTCCTTGGCAAAGGCAAACATCGCGGCCGCGATACCGTGCACGGTGCCGTCGGATGCCACACGGTGCAGCACGGCGTACGGAGTGTCGCTACGCCATTGACCGTCCTCAATTACGTCATAGCACTCGTCCGGGCCCGGTAAAAAGGCAAACGTCGCCACCACGTGACCATCGACTTCGCACACATAGCTGCCACCGGCGGCGATATCGGCAGCCAGCTGCTCGGCAGAAGGCGTGCCCTCGGGCCACTGCGTGGCGTTGCCATGCGCGCGCATAAAGGCGCGGGCCGCGTCATAGATAGCCATGACGGCGGGAATGTCGGTATCGAGGGTTTTTCTGATCATCACGCGGCGACCTCACGTTTATTGGTATCACTTTGATTGAGCAATGATACCAACGTTTGGAGAGGGGCGCGATGCAGATGGGAAGCAAAAAGCGAGCCGCCTGGTCAAAGGCCAAAAGCGAGTTTTTGGGCGCTGCCACCGGCGGCGATATGAGCTACCTGTTTGCGCGCGAAGACGAGCGCCGCGACGCCCTGAACGCCGAGCGCAATGAAGCCTGGCGCTACAAGTCGTGCGAACGCAAAAACCGTTACGATACGCGCGCCGAGGCCGAGGCAGTTATGGCCGACTGCGAAAACCGCGGGCGGCGTGGTTTGGCCTGCTACAAATGCGAATACTGCGGTGGATGGCACCTGACGTCGCACCCATGGAAATAGACGCCGCATCGGCACGGCGCTAGCGAAGCGCCGGTAATCGCACGCAAGTTACGGGCGCGGCGGCACTAACACATCGTAGCGAACGGCCTTGCCCGCAAGCTGATAGCTCGGCTTAACGCCGGCAAGCAGTGGCCCCTTCACCGGTCGCTTGATAACGACCTTGCGCGGGTGCGCCGCAAGCGCAGCTTCGACCAGCGTCTCCTCATCGGCACACGGCTGTTCCAGATGATGCAAAAGTTGGAACTTCTTTTTCACCGCCGCGCTCTTGGTGCGCTCGGGAAACATGGGGTCCAGATACACCACGTCGGGGGCGGCAAGCTCGCCCCGCCCGATCAGCTCAGCCGTATGGCGAAGGCCGGTAATACTGTCCTCGCCCGCATGTAAGCGCATGCGCGCCACGGCTGTCGCAAGCGCCGGATCATCTGCCGCGCGGTCCAAGGCATCCTTGAGGAGCGCCGCAATCACGCAATCCTGCTCATACAAATCGACCGCAAAGCCCGCGGCCGCGAGCAGCAGCGAATCCTCGCCAAAGCCTGCCGTGGCGTCAATTGCCCACGGCCGCTCGATGCCTTTTGCACGCGCAGCCTTCACCAACAGCTCTTGCTGCAGACGGCCCTGCTTGAGTCGCGGCAGCATGCGGCCAAAATCGGCACGCAGCTCCATCGTGCCGTCGGTGAGCGTGAGGCCCTCGGGCTTCCCGGTCAGCTCAAGCCCCGCGGCCCGAGCAACAGAAAAGGGATCGACGACGCCCATGGGTACTCCTTAGCAAGCAAAACGAATACGTGGGCGCCGTTCATGACGACACCCAACCGTCCGCTATTGTCCCACATGTGACATGGCCCACAGCATCCCAATGCAAAGCACCGCCATCAATCCCGTGCACACGGCAGCGATCACGGAATCACTCATGCGCCTTCCCAACGACCGCGGCTCACGCACTTGCCCTGCTCCGTACATCATGGCTCCTCCTTGAGACCAGCTCCTTGTTACGACCTCATCATCGCAGCGCCGCACATGGGCTGCCATCGATTTGGCTTACGTCCAGCTTTCCTTTTTGAAAGGTTGGACCGTACAGGCAAGAGACGCTTTCAAACGCATGCATCGCCGCGTTGAACTACAATGTGCTTCACCATATGTGCAGTACATTGGGTGCGCCAAGTTGGCGTACTCGTATCGAAAGGACCAGCCATGAGCTTCACTCGCAAGACTCTCAAAATCCTTGCTCTCATCTACTTTGTTTTGGGCATCGCCAGCCTCGTCACCGCCGGCGTCGGTATCGCCACGGGCGGTCTCGATTCCACGTACGGTTCGTACGCCACGCTCGCAGCGGTCGTGCTTATCGCCAAGGGTCTCGTCGACCTTGCCGCAGGCGTCGCCGGTATCAAGGGCGCCAACAAGCCTTCGCAGGTGGACGGCGCGTTTAAGCTCGGTATTGTTGCCGCGGTCGCCACGCTTGCCCAAGCGGTGCTTACGCTTCCCGCGTTTGGCGGCGACGCCATCAACTTTGGCGCCTTTGTCGTCGTGGTGTACGACCTGTTCTTTGTTCAGCAGGCACACGCCGTTAAGGCCGAGAACAAGGACCGCCTGTAAGCGCCCGCTTCTCATAACCTCTGTTTCAGCCAAGCAACTAAAAAGGGCCGATCGCGCATCTCCGCGGTCGGCCCTTTACGTTTGCCCAGATAAAACCTGCCAAAATAAATCTGTCCCTTTTTGGTAGGTTAGTGGCGGTACTCGGCGATGATGAAGTCGATGTCGGTTTGAAGGGTGTCCAAATTTGCCAGGCGTTCTTTGTCGGAAGGGCGCGTACGGTAGTAGTACGGCGTCATCTGGAACACTGCCTCGATGTCGGCCTGGGTCTGAAGCGTAATATTCGCAGACACCCGCTGCATTCCGACTAACTCGAGCTCGGTGGTCTTCGGCAGCTTCTCATCGTTAAGGTACGGCGTGTCGTAGAGCACCTCCTTAAGCCCAAAGAGATGACGGGCGCCCGGCACCACGGTGTAGAGCGAGCCCTCTGGCGCCAGCACGCGGGCAAATTCGCGCTCGTTAAAGGGAGCAAAGAGCTCGGTCACCATATCGAAGGTGCCATCGGCCACGGGGATGTCCTTCATGTTGGCCACGAAGTAGGTCGCATCGCCGCGCTTGGCGGCAAGGCGCACCATCTCTTTGCCCAGGTCAAAGCCGTAAGCATCCACGCCCGGCACCGCACCCATGGCGCTGGTGTAGTAGCCCTCGCCACAGCAAATATCGAGCAACGTCATGGGGCAGTTCGTAGACGCGGCACGTCCAGACACCCGCTCGCGCACCAGCTCGACCATCGCATCGCGCAACGGCGCATAATAACCGCGGTTCAGAAAGTCGCGACGGCTGCGTGCCTGCGACTTGGGATCGCCCATGGAGTCACCGCTCTTGGACGAGCGCAGCAGATATAGATAGCCCTCGCGCGCTCGGTCGAACCGGTGTCCGCCCGTGCACGCAGCACCGCGCTCGTCGTCCACCAACGGCTCATGGCAAACGGGACACAACAACATGGCAACTCCTTAGCGCGAACAACACAACGCCCACTATTGTCGCACGCCTCCCCCACCTAGTCATTGGAGACGTTCTTGAATGACCAGTCGTTTAAGAACGTCCCCAACGACTAGCCAATTAGGAGTATCATCGTCTGCGCAAATAAGCACGAAATAGCATGTTAGAGATTGAGAGCGCATGGCTGACACCGTATCTAAGCACATTGACATGACCACCGGCTCGCTGTGGCGCAATATTCCCCTGTTCGCCTTCCCCGTGGCCGCCACGAGCATCTTGGAGCAGCTGTCGAACCTCATCGCCACGGTCATTATCGGTAACTTCTCGGGCGACCAGGGAACCCTCGCCATGGCGGCGGTCGGCTCCAATGTTCCGCTTACCAGTCTTATGCTCAACCTGTTTATTGGCATGTCGCTTGGCTCCAACGTGGTCATCGCCAACGCTATCGGCCGCAACGACCAAAACATGGTCAAACGCGCCGTCCATACCTCGATTTTAATGGCGCTCGTGGGCTTTGTCGTCATCGCGCTGGGCGAGATCTTTGCCGAGCCCATGCTCGCCGCCCTCAACGTTCCCTCCGAAACCATGCCACTCGCTTCGCTCTACCTGCGCGTTTTTTGCTCAGCCTGCCCTCAATCTTGCTCTACAACTTTGAGGCCGCGATCTTCCGCTCCGTCGGCATCACCCGCATGCCGCTGCAGGCGCTTGCCGTGTCCACCGTCCTCAACATTGGCCTGGACCTCATCTTTGTCCCCGTACTCCACTGGGGCGTCGCGGGCGTCGCCATCGCCACCGCCATCGCCTACACCGTCAGCGCCGCTACGCTCTTTATCCGCCTGCTCAAGACCGACTCCGTCGTCCGCGTCACCCTACGCGACCTGGCTATCGACCCCGTCGCCCTCAAGCGCATCGTCAAGATCGGCCTGCCCGCCGGCATCCAAAGCGCCGTCTTTGCCGTCGCCAACATCATCATCCAGTCTGCCATCAACAGCCTGGGCACCGAAGTCATGGCGGCATCGAGCGCCGCCATGAGCCTGGAGTACGTGTGCTACAACCTGCTCAACAGCTTTAGCCAGGCTTGCACCACCTTTGTAGGACAAAATCACGGCGCCCGCCAGATCGACCGCTGCACCAAGACGCTCAAGGTCTGCCTGGTCGAAGGCGGTATCGTTGCACTCACCACGATCATCGTTATTGTCGGCCTAGGGCGCGAGATCTTGTCGCTCTTTAACAGCGATCCCAACATCGTCTCGATCGGCTATATCCGCGTGTGTTCGATCTTCCCGGCGTACGCCTTTAGCATGTTCTACGAAAACATGTCAGGCTACCTGCGCGGCTTTGGCATCTCGCTCACGCCCGCCCTCATCACCATGATCTGCGTCTGCGGCATCCGCTTCTATTGGGTGTTCTGCGTGTTCCCGCACTTTCGCACCTTTGCGAACATCATGATGGTCTACCCCATCAGCCTGGGCACCACGGCGTTCTTTATGGTCGTGGCGGTGCTACTCTGCCACCCGGCACGCACCTATCGTGTCACCCAAGCCAAAGCGACAGCCCGCTAAACACAGCACTCAACGCCACGCCAGTCATTAATTGACAATATGCGAGCTCATATAGTCGATAAAGCGCCTCGTGGCGATGGGCATGGTGTCCCAGCTGCGCCAGGCAGCCACCACATCGCGTGAGGGAGCATGCACGATGGGCCGCACACGAATATCGGCTTGCATGCCCTCTACAGTACGACGGTAGAGCATGCTCACGCCCAGGCCCTCCTCCACCATCGCCATGATGGTGTAGTCGTCGGTCACCTCACTCGTCACGTGCGGCGACAGGCCATACGCCGCGAATGCATCGAGCACCAGGCTCTGTTCGCCCTCATCCAGCAGCACAAACGGCTCGGACGCTAGGTCGGCGAGTGTCACCTTTTCCTTTGCCGTCAGCGGATGCGCGGCCGGCAACAATGCTACCAACTCGTCGTGATAGACCACACGCTTCTCGAGCCCAGCGGTAAATCCGCGCGCCGTAAAGCAAAAGTCAACCACGCCATCGTGCACCCATTAAGCGTTGCGCGTGTAATCGCCCTGCTTGAGGGTAAAGCGTACGCCCGGGTGCAGCGCACCAAAGTCGCGAATCACGCGCGGCAATACGGTGCGGCTCACGTTGGTAAACGTCGCGATACGAATATCCGTCGAGGAGAGCCCCAGCAACTCCTGACGTTTGCCCTCAAGCTCGGCCTCGGCAGTTACGATCTGTCGCAGATACGGCAGGTACTGCTTGCCGTCGCGCGTAAGCGACACGCCCTGCTTGCCGCGCTCGATAATCGTAGTGCCCAGCTCGCGCTCGAGTGCCTTGACGGCCTGGCTCACCGCACTTTGTGTATAGCCCAGCTCATCGGCCGCGCGTTTCAGGCTGCCGCGATCGACTACCATACAAACAATCTGATACCGCGATGCCATCGTGCCTCCACATCGATGTAGCTATAAAACGTTTTGCCAGGGCTTTTTCTGCCAACATTAGTATTTCTTAATCATACTGAAGATACATTCGCTTTACTACATCCACATCTGGGAGCAGAATCCTTGTTACGAAACCGTTCCGTAACAAAAGGAGTCCCATGGATCGCAAAAAAGCAATCGCGCTCTCATTTTCCGTTCCCGTCGCATGGGGCTTTTCGTATCCCCTCATGAAGATCGGCATGGACAGCATGAACGCCACGAGCATCGTCGCGCTACGCTGCATCATCGCCTTTGTGGCCTGCCTGCTGCTCTTCCACAAACGCGCGTTCCGCATCAACCGCGACCTTATGGTTCGCGCCGCTATCATCGGCGCCATCATGGCAACCGAGCTCACCTGCATGTGCCTGGGCTCCAGCCTCACCTCTGCCTCCACTGCCGGCTTTTTGCAGAGCCTGACGGTCGTAATCGTGCCGTTTGCCAACGCCGCCCTGCTGCGCCGCGCCCCCGAGCGCAAAGTGCTCGTCGGCACCGCCATCGTCACCTGCGGTATGTTGCTGCTCTCGGGCGCCGACTTCACTAGCCTGAACCCGGGCGCGCTCATCATGCTGCTCTCCGCCTTTGTCTACGCCGGACACATCATTATCGCCAAGCGGTTTGTCGAAGAAGTCGATCCGCTGTCCCTGGGCGTTTGGCAGCTGGGCTTTGGCGGCCTGTTCTCGGGCATTGCCGCATGCGTCTTTGGCGGTTTCACACTTCCCAGTACGCCCAGCGAGATCGTGGTCGTCGTTGCCCTCGCGCTCATCTGCTCTGCCTACGGCTTTATCACCCAAACGCTCGTGCAGCCCCACGTGCCCGCCGAGACCACCGGCTTTGCCTTCTCGCTCGAGCCGGTCTGCTCCGCTGTCTTCTCGTTCTTCCTGGTCGGCGAGGTCCTGAGCCCCATCGCCTTCCTGGGTGCAGCTCTCATCCTCACCGGCGTCATGGTGGCAACCGTCGAGCTTCCGCGCCTTCGCGCGCATGGACAGGCTCGCATGGCAGGAGCGCCCGAGCACGTCTCGTAGACCCCGCTCTTCATACAGCCGTGGCATAAAGGCAACCGGTGCGCCTTTACAATAGATGCAAACAGAGCATCTGACGTAAAGGAGCCCCATGGACGCCGCAACCCGCGACCGCAACATAGCAACTTGGTTGGGCGATGCACCGCAGCCGGTACGTGACACTACGAACCAGCTGCTCGAGCGCATCGCCCTTTTGCGTGCCGAGCAGACTATCTACCCGGCACAAGACGACATCCTCAATGCCCTCGCCTACACGCCGGCCGACCAGGTCAAGGTTGTCATCTTGGGTCAGGACCCCTATCACGGACCCAACCAGGCAATGGGGCTGTCGTTCTCGGTCCCCGCGACGCAAACCAAGTTGCCGCCGAGCCTGCGCAACATCTATAAGGAACTCAAAGCCGATCTGGGTTGCCCCATTCCCGCCACGGGAGACCTAACCCCATGGGCACAACAGGGCGTCCTGCTCCTCAACACTACGCTCACCGTGCGCGAGCATGCCGCGAACTCGCACGCCAAACTGGGCTGGAGCACGCTCACCGACTACGTTATCGAACGCTGCTGTCAGCTGCCCCAGCCGGTAGTCTTTTTGGCATGGGGCCGCTTTGCCCAGCAGATGGTCGAAGGCAAGCTCGCCGCTACCGGCGCGGGCAAGGCAACCGGCAAGTTCTGCCTGGCCTCTACGCACCCCTCGCCGCTTTCGGCCAGCCGTGCCACGGCAGAACTCCCCGCTTTTATGGGGTCGCGCCCCTTCTCTGCCGCCAATCGGCTACTCGAACAGCACGGCTCGACCCCCGTCAACTGGACTTGCCTCGGCTAAAAATCGATACATCAAAAAACGCGCCCGACGGCGATCTTGCCATCGGGCGCGTTTCCTATTCGGGCCAAATAAATTGTGTGCGGCCGGCCTCGCCGCCATCGATCAGCAGGCTCTGCCCAGTCATAAACCGGTTGGTCACGCCCACAAAATAGATCCACTCGGCGATCTCTTGGGCGGTTGCCCAGCGTTTAAGCGGCGTGAGCTCCATAATCTGGCTCCACAGGTGCTCGTCTTCCATCACGCAACGGTTGAGCGGCGTGATAACGCCGCCCGGGTCCACACTGTTGGCGATGGCCTGCGGTGCCAGGCGGTTTGCAAGGTTCTTGGTGTAGGCGATAACGCCGCCCTTGCTGGCGGCATAGGCGGGAAACTCCGATCCAGTATGCCCGCTCGCCGACCCCACATTGACCACGGATTTGATAGCCGGCGCAGGCTTGGCGGCGAGCCCCTCCCCCACAAAGGCGTAGCGCTCGGTCACGTTGATGGTGCCACACAGGTTGGCGGCGATGTCGTCGGCCGAATCCTGCGTACCGGCGACGTTCACGATTACCTGAGGCTCAAGGTCGCTTGGAAACGAGTCCGGCTCGCGGACATCAACGATCAGATGGCGGTAGCGCTCGTGTTCGATCGCCGGCGACAGCAGATCAAAGCCCACGACCTCGTGACCCTCATCCAAAAAGCGCTGCACGCACGCGGCTCCGATACCGCCCGAAGCGCCCGTGATCAAAACCCGCATACTTGCTCCTTAGGCGGTTGCGTGGCGCTCGAGGTACTCGGAACCCACATTCTCGCGCTCCCAGCCGCGCACGACCTTGTAGCCCACGGGGCTCAGGAAGACCTCGCACAGCAGCTCGGCAACAGCGCCGGTCAGCGAGCACATGAGGACCTGCACCCAGGTCCAACCAAAGAACGTGTGGCTCACCACGATGGCGAAGACCAGGTTGTCGATAAACTGGCCAACACCCGTGGACACATAGGAACGGAAGGCAAAGCTCGCAAAGTTATTCTTCTTGAGCATACGGCCGAGCGACTGGTTGAGCGTGGAGTTAACCACGGCAGAAACGAGCATTGCCAGCGAAGAGCCCAGCACCACGTACCAGGTGCCGCCGATGGTGGCGTTAAGGGCGGTGTTGACCTCGATTATGCCCGTGTCGTAGTAGGCGCCCCACATGCCGGGCGTGAGCGAACATGCCCAAAAGCACAAGCTCACGGCCAGGTTGACCAGCAGCGCGAGGATAGAGATTTTGATGGATGCCTTGGCGCCAAAGCGCTTGCAGATCATGTCCTGGCACAAAAACGAGACCCAGCTCACCACAAAGCCGCAATCGAGTGCCAGATACGGCAGGCTGATGAGCTCTTTGTTGGCCAGCAGGTTCATCATGATGACACTCACGAAAAACAGCGAAACCGTTGCCGCGGGAATGCTCCGCAACAGGACCTTGTAGTCCTCCATGACCTTCTTGATCATTATGTACTCCTTTGGTTTTAGGTTTAACGAGCAGGATATCGGACCCGAACTGCTCGGACGCCCCGGTCTTGAGACGACGGTGGGTATGATAGCCGCTCGCGCGGCATAAGGCAAACAAACGGCGCGGCAGCCCCACAGGACCACCGCGCCAATGCGTTAAAAGGCTACGTTGCCAAACTCCGACAGGATCAGGTCGGGGTTGTGGTCGGTTGCCCAATCCACGTTCCACGGGCTCGTGAACAGCAGCAGCTTACCGCCGCGCATGTCCTCGACACGCAGCGTGTCGCGCGTGAGCGAAAGGCCCGGGATATCGATAGTGTCGGGGTCGTTCTGGATCCAGCGGATGTCCGTATAGGGCAGCGGCTGGCGACGAACCTCAACACGGTACTCGGCCTTGAGACGGCGCTCGAGTACCTCAAACTGCAGCACGCCGACCACGCCCACGATGACGCTCTCCATGCCGGCACCCAGTTCGCGGAAGATCTGGATGGCACCCTCCTGGGCAAGCTCCTCCATACCCTTGACGAACTGCTTGCGCTTGAGCGTGTCGACCTGCGTAATGCGAGCGAACATCTCGGGGGCAAACGTCGGGATCTGCGGATACTGCACGTGGCGCTTGCCGGAGCACACGGTGTCGCCGATGCTAAAGATACCCGGGTCGAACAGGCCCACGATATCGCCCGCGTACGCCTCGTCCACGATGGCGCGATCGTCGGCCATCATCGACGTGCCCGTGGCGAGCTTAAGCTTGCGGTTGCCCTGCACGTGAAAGGCATCCATGCCGCGCTCGAACTTACCCGAGCAAATGCGCACAAAGGCGATGCGGTCGCGGTGGTTCTTGTCCATGTTGGCCTGGATCTTAAACACGAAGCCGCTAAAGTCGTCGCGGCAGGGATCGACCGGTTCGTTGGTGAGCGTATCGGTATAGGCGCGCGGCGTCGGGGCCAGACGCAGGAACTCCTTGAGGAAGGGCTCCACGCCAAAGTTGGTGAGCGCCGAGCCAAAGAACGCCGGGCTCAGCTTGCCGCAGGCCACGGCATCCAAGTCGAGCTCATCGCCGGCGCCATCGAGCAGCTCGATGTCGTCCATCAGGTTCTTATGGTTTTCCTCGCCGATGAGCTCGTCCATAGAAGGATCGCCCAGCTCGGCCTCGACCTCGGCGACCTTCTTGGTGGCGTTGGCGTGGCCATCGCCCTCAAAGGCAATGACACGACGGGTCTGACGGTCGAACACGCCGCGGAAGTTGCGGCCGCTGCCGATCGGCCAATTCATGGGATACGTATTGATGCCCAGAACGTTCTCGATCTCTTCCATGAGCTCAAACGGATCGCGAGCCTCGTGGTCGAGCTTGTTCACAAAGGTGAAGATGGGGATGTGACGCAGTGTGCAGACCTTAAAGAGCTTTTTGGTCTGGGCCTCGACGCCCTTGGCGCCGTCGATGACCATGACCGCAGCGTCGGCGGCCATAAGGGTACGGTAGGTATCCTCCGAGAAGTCCTGGTGGCCGGGGGTATCGAGAATGTTGACACAGGCGCCGTTATAGGTGAACTGCAGCACCGAGGAGGTGACGGAGATGCCGCGCTCCTTCTCGATGTCCATCCAGTCCGAGACAGCATGCTTGGCCGAGCTCTTGCCCTTGACCGAGCCGGCAGTCTGGATGCTGCCGGTATAGAGCAGCAGCTTCTCGGTAAGCGTGGTCTTACCGGCGTCCGGGTGGCTGATGATCGCGAATGTGCGGCGCGACGAGATTTCATCCGACAGGCTTGCCATGCGGATCCTTTCTTGCGTTCTATATGCATTACGTCGATGTAACTGCCCTATTGTAGCCGTGAAACCTCGCCATAGGGCACCTATCAGGACAAATTCATCAGTTGGGGTCTGGGTAGCCGGCTTAATCCGAATTTGTCTCTTGCGTAACTGTGCATAGTGTATATATACTGTGCCTACCGGTTATATACACGTGTAGCCCAACAGCTAAGGAGCCGCTGTGGACATTATCCTATCCAATTCGAGCGACAAGCCCATCTACGAGCAGATATCCTCGCAGGTCAAAGCTCAAATCCTTTCGGGCACGCTCGCTGCGGGAGCCAAACTCCCCAGCATCCGCGCACTCGCGAGCGACCTGGGCGTGAGCGTCATCACCACCAAGCGCGCCTACGCCGATCTGGAGCAGCTCGGGTTTATCTGTACCGTGCAGGGCAAGGGCTGCTTTGTTGCCGACGGCAACCAAGAACTCTTGCGTGAAAACCAGCTCTGCCATATCGAAGAGCTGCTTACGCAGGCGGCAGAACAAGCCGAAGCCCTGAGCGTCACGCGCGACAAACTGCACGAGATGCTCGACCTGGTAGCCCCCGAAACCATGCAGTAGCCATCTGCAAGAAAGGCTATACCATGCAAAACTTGTTAGAACTCAAAGGTGTCTCACGCCGCGTGAGCGACCGTTTTTCGCTGCGTGATGTCATGCTCGCCGTGGAGCCCGGCCAGATTGTTGGCTTTGTGGGCGCTAACGGTGCCGGCAAGACAACGACCATTCGCGCCGCGCTCGGGCTTATCAAGCTCGATGCCGGCGAGGTGCGCCTGTTTGGGCAGCGCTGTGGCGCCGACGCGCCCGATGAGACACAGCGCTGCCTGCGCTCCCGCGTCGGTCTCGTCCTGGACACGTGCCCCTTCCCTTCAACGCTCAAGGTGGGCCAGATCGAGGCACTCGTAGGTCAGGCGTACCCCACGTGGGACCGCAAAACGTTCGCCGGATTCATCGACCGATTTGGCCTCGATCCCAAGACAAAGGTCAAGAACCTCTCCCGCGGCATGGGCATGAAACTGCAGCTTGCCTGTGCACTCAGCCATAATGCCAAGCTACTCCTTTTGGACGAAGCCACCGCGGGCCTCGATCCCATGGCGCGCGAGGAACTGCTCGATGAGCTGCTTGCTTTTGTCGCCGACGGCCAGCACAGCGTGCTGCTCTCGAGCCACATTACGTCCGACCTCGATCGCGCCGCCGACCGCGTCATCTGCATCGATAACGGCTCGATTGTGTTTGACCTGCCGCGCGAGGACATTACCGACCGAGCCGGCATCGCCCACTGCACCCAAGCGCAGGCCGCCGAGCTTATGGCTTGCGTCAAAGGTGCCCATGCCGCCCGCCACGCCTACAGCGTGGACGTGCTCGTGCCCAACCGTCGCGAAACGCTCGAGGCCTTTCCCGAGATTCCCTGCGATCGGGTAACCATTGACGACTATCTTCGCCTCACGCTGAAAGGGGCTTCAAAATGAAACGCGCCTTTATGTCCGAGCTCGCCATCGCTCGCACGCTCATCCCGAGCATTGCGGGCGTCGGCCTGTTCATCTTCGTCGTGCTAACCCTTGCCAACGCATCGGACGGCGATTCCGGTATGAGCGCCGGCGCCTGCGCGGTCAGCGCCATGTCACCCATCATAATCATGAACTCACTGGCTGGCTACGATAACCAAAACGGTTGGGAGCGCTATCGGGCAACGCTGCCGTTCTCGCGCAAAGACATCATCTGCGCACGCTACCTGTGCATTATTGCTTTCTCGGCCGTCATGGCATGCGCCGCCGTGCTTTTGAACATCATCGCCCTTCCGTTCTTCGGTCACACGGGCATTCCCTCGACGGGACAGACCGTCTTTGAGATCACAATAGCCTCCGCCGCATCGATGCTCATCTCCCTCATGATGGTGTTTTTGGCACAGCCGCTGTTCTTTCGATTTGGACACATGGAGGCGCTGCGCCTTTCCGTCGGCCTGTTTGCCCTGATGGGCTGCGGTACCATGGCAATGCTGAGCTCTTCCAACCCCATTAGCAACTGGCTCATGTCGATTGCCGGAGCGAATCCCGATCCTGCCGTCCTTGGCGGTCTGTGCGCAGGAATTGCCGTACTGGCCCTCGCGCTATGTGCAATCAGCTGCACCGTCAGCACCAAGGTCTATCGAGCACGCGATCTGTAATCGACAGCTAAAGGACTTGGGCGGCACCCCACCTCATTTACTAGATAAGACGAAGCAGCAACAACGCCGCCGCCCTTCGAAGCATGCCGTTTAGATCTTGGAAACCAAAGAGAAGTCGACAGCATATCGACAATTCGAGCCTTCACCAAATGGCTCCCCGGAACATAACCCCCGTCTCGCCGCGGCCATATCAAACCTTCATGGCGGGGCGGTATCCTCATGTCCATAAAACTCGCAGGATAAACCCATTATCCAAGGAGGCACCGCACCCGTGTCGTGGGTTGTCGCAGCATTTGCGTCAGCATTCTTTGCCGGCATCACATCCATCTTGGCCAAATGCGGCATCAAGCAGACCGACTCCGATGTCGCGACGGCCATTCGCACCTGCGTGGTGCTCGTTTTCGCCTGGGTAATGGCGGGCATTTCTGGATCCATTGGAACCATTGGCAGCATCGAACCCAGATCCTGGCTCTTTCTCGTCCTCTCGGGACTCGCTACCGGTGCTTCGTGGATCTGTTACTTTAAGGCGTTGAGCATCGGAAATGTCAATAAGGTCGTACCGGTCGACAAGATGAGCACCGTGCTCGCCGCGCTGGTCGCCATCGCGCTTTTTGACGAGACGAGCAACCTTGCGGTTAAGCTCGTGGGAACCGCTGTCATCACCCTCGGCACGTTTTTAATGATCGAGAAGAAGCAGTCCGCCGAACCCGAGCAGCAGCAAGACCGAACCTGGCTCGCTTACGCCCTCGGCGCCGCCGTGTTCGCGGCACTCACCTCCGTCCTCGCCAAGATCGGCATCGAAGGCGTCGAGTCAAACCTGGCCACGGCAATCCGCACCTGCGTGGTACTGGTTATGGCATGGGCAATCGTGGCAGCCAAGGGAAAACTGGAGCAGTTCGCGCACGTTGACCGGCGCGAACTCACATTTCTCGCAACATCGGGCATCGCGACTGGAGCATCGTGGCTGCTCTATTACTATGCCATCGCTGCAGGCCAGGTGAGTGTCGTGGTGCAGATCGACAAACTATCGATTGTCGTATCGGTGCTATTTGCGCGCCTGGCATTCAACGAAAAACTCTCCCGCCGCAGCGCCATCGGTCTCGTCCTCATCGTACTGGGCACCGCCGCGCTTGCAATTTGGAAGTAGCGCCGATACCGAACGAAATCCAGTCCACCCGCAAATCCGTGACACAGCGCCCGCACCGGACTTGAGATGTTTGTACTGACCGCGCGCTGCCGCGCTACTTGCGCAGCGGCTTGGGCAGTGGAATGCCAGCGGCAATGGCTGCGGCGATGATCATGCAGACGATACCCTTGAGTGGGAAACACATAAGCAGCAGGCCCACAACCATGACAGGCTGACGCATGACCGCACCCATCGTCGATGCCGTGCAGACGGCGACGCAAAAGACCGGATCTGCGCCGGTGAGGATGGCAAGGCCATAGCCCAGGCTTACGCCCGAGAAGATAACGGGGAAGAAGTGGCCGCCGCGCCAACCAAGGTTGATGAGGGCGGGCGTCAGCATGGCCTTAACAAGACCGGTCGCGATAAGCACGCCGGCGGGAATGGTGAGGTAGGTCTCCATAAGTACATCGGCCTGGGTCTCGCCGGCAAACATGGTGTAGGGCAAGACCGTGCCGCAGATGGCGAGCGCCAGACCGGCCAGCATGGCCTTGACGACAGGACGCTCCCCTATTGCATGGGACAGCGCCTCGCTCGCGTGCTCCGAGACAAAGTACAGCCAGCCGCAAACGGTGCCAACCAACGCCAGCGGGATGAGCCAGGCAAGCTCCAGGTTGCCCACCTCGGCGGCCTCGAACCTGGGCATGCCCATGCCGCCGCCCATAACCTGGCCGAGCAGCAGGTAGGTGCCCAGACCGCCAGCGATCGCGATACCGTAGACCACCGTCTTCTGTGCCTTGGGCAGCTTGATGGTGATCTCGCCGGACGCGGACCCATCGCCGGCGTCTTCGCCCTGGCCGTCGGCGCTACCGGCGAGCGGCGCCACAAAGCCAAAGACGGGCGCGGTAAAGAGCGCCGTCAGCGCGGCCTGGGTGCCCAACAGCGTGAGCTCCCTGAACTCGGCGCCAAAGCGGCGCATGCGGTCGCCGACCCAGCTGCACAGACCCGCGATAACGCCGGTCAGGCCGGCCTCCGGTCCAATACTTCCGCCAAACAGCAGCGGCAGCAATGCCGCGAGCGAAAGCTTGCCCAGGTTGTCGTACGGGTAGCGCCCGTCTTGCTTAACCTTAGCCATCACCTGGTTGAGGTCGTCGGTCTTGGTGCCCGTAAGCTTTTCGTACAGGCCGATCAGCAGGCCGCCCAGCAGGCAGACGAAAAACGGATACGGCAGAAAACCGAACGGGCCGCTGGCGAGTTCGGGCGACGCCGCGCCCAGCATGTGGGGGATCTCGGTCCACAGATAGTCGATACCGTGCTCCATCGCAAAAAAGAACAGCCAGACCGCGGCACCTGCGAACGCACCGGTCACGGCAACGCTAACTAAAAACAGCACGCGGTTTGTGGGTTTGGCAAGGTTGTCCATCGGGTCCTCCCGCGGTCAAAGTCGACATAGTTATGTTTTATTGTAGAGCGAGCGTTGCCCAGACAAGCCAACCATCTGCGCCACAAACGGCACCATTGGGAGTCATAGTGGGGCAGGCTCAAGACTTATCCGTTGATAATCGAGACAATCTCGCGCAAATCGTCGGCAAAGTAGATGCCGTGCTGGCGCCTCGGGCTCGAAAGCCCCTTATCAATCATGTGCCCGAGCAGCGCCTTGAGGTCGTTGTAGTAACCGTCAAGGTTATACAGGATGCACGGAGCACTCAGGTGCCCCAACGACACCGCGGACATGACCTCGGCAATCTCCTCGAGCGTGCCCGTCCCGCCGGGAAAGGCGATGAACGCATCACCGAGCTCAATCATCTTGGCTTTGCGCTCGGCCATATCGCTCGTCACGATGAGGTCATCGATGCCGTCGTGCTGAAACTCGGCCTCTATAAAAAAGCTCGGCTCAACGCCCGTCACGTGTCCACCTGCCTCGAGTACGCTATCGGCGAGCGCGCCCATCAGGCCCGATTTGGACCCGCCGTATACCAGCGCGTGCCCGTTGGAGCCAATCCAGTTGCCCAGCTCTTGCACCGCAGGCAGAAACGCCGGGTCATTGCCGACGCTGGCGCCCAGGTATACCGTGATATTCATATTCAGTCCCCCTCGTCGTGACGCGCGGCGCCCGTTCTAGCGTTGGCGTCGGCGATATTCGCGCACACGGCGCGACAGGTCGGCGAGCTCGTCACGATCGAGCTCTTCCAAATGCTCCAGATCGTCCATAAAGCGCGCCATGGTGTCCTTTTGGCGCAGCTTGATGAGCGTATTGCAGTAGTTCACCGCCACACCCGTGAGCATGGCAATGTAGAAGATGCTGATGACGCTCAGGACGACGGTAATAGCACGGGCGACCGGCGTTTCGGCCGGGATATCGCCAAAGCCGATGGTCGAGACGGTCTCAAAGCTAAACCAGAGACCATCGCCAAACGTAAGGGTCGTGGGCTCGGACAGCCAGACAGCCGTCGAGCACAGCAGATAGAAGACGAGGAACAGGCCCGTGATACGCACGAAACCGGCCTGGCGCAAAACATCGGCAAGCGTCCTCAGCTTTTTCATCGCGACCCCTTTTCCCCAGACGCCCAATCACGTTTGCTCGGTATTGTCCCACAACCGGCAGTTAGGCAACCGGCAGTTAGGGACGTTCCTTTTGTGCCGGCAGAAAGGGACTGTCCCCAACTGCCGGACGGGACCGTTTAGCGGTGCGGCGGCCGACTGGGCAGGCTGAGCTGGTATCCTTATGCGGTATTGTCTCGATTCGTTAGGATTGCACGTGAGAGCTTCCGCTGTCCTTCGTTCAGTTATATGTCGCACCCTGGCCGTCGCGCTTGCTGCGTTCGCCGTGCTGAGCGCCGTCATACCCGTCCCCGCCTTTGCCGCCGACTCTGACCAGCAGGTCAAGACGGTCCGCGTTGGCTGGCTTATCAACAACGAAGGCTTCCAGGACGGCACCCCCGGCGAGCGTCTCTCGGGCTGGGGTTATGACTACCTGCAGACGCTGTCATACTACACGCCGGGCTGGCAATACGAATACGTCTCCGGCACCTTCACCGAGCTTATGGACATGCTCGAGGCGGGCGAAATCGACCTCATGCCCAACATCTCCTACTCCGAGGAACGCGCCCAAAAGCTGCTCTTCTCCTCGAACCCCGAGGGCGCCGAGCGCTACTACATCTACGCCAAGCCCGATCGCGACGACCTGGCCAAGGGTGACCCCCAAGCGCTCCAGGGCCTTACCATCGGTTGCAACTCCGGTGTTATGCAAACCTTCGTTGGCCAGCAGTGGCTCGCCAACGAAGGAATCACCTGCACATACAGGGAGTATGACGGAGGCTCCATGCTCTTTGACGCACTCGCAAACGACGAAGTCGACGCCGTCATCATGAACGACACCATCTCGTCGCCCGATGCGTCGCCCATGTTCTACGTTGGCTCGAGTGACTACTATTTTGCCGTCCCCAAAAGCCGCCCCGACCTGATGAACGATATCAATGCCGCCATGACGGCAATCGCCCGCGTCAACCCACGCTATAACGACGAGGTCAAGGCGAATTACTCGGCCCAAAACAGCGGCTCATCATCGCTCACCGGCCCCGAGCGCTCCTGGCTCAAAGCAAACGACAACACCATCACGATCGGCTATCTTAAAAACAAACTCCCCTACTGCACGCAAAATGACGACGGCGAAATGGAAGGGTCGCTCGCCTCGCTTGCAACGACGTTGCACGACAAGTTTGGCATTACGGTTGCAACAGTAGCGTTCTCGAACAACGAGCAAATGACCAAAGCCCTTTCCACAGGGACCATCGATGTCGCCCTACCGTTGTTTCGCGACTACTGGCTTGCCGAGCAGGCAGGGGTCATCCTGTCAAACCCGATGGGAACGGTTTCCCTAGCCGCCATTCACAGCAGCAGCAACCTGAACAGTGACCTTAAGAACATCGCTTGCACAGCAGACGCGATCGTCAACCGTTTTGAGCTCGCAAACCTATTCCCCGACGCAAAGGTAACCGAGTATCCGAATGACAACGAGGCACGCGAAGCCCTCAATAAGGGGGAGGCAAGTTGCATCATTGTCCCCAGCACGCGCTTGAAAACCATCCGCGACACCTACGATATCGAGGATTTCCAAACACAGGAGCTCACCGACACGGCACAGCTATCGTGTTTGATTTCGCGCGGCAAGCCCGTGCTGTTGGGAATCATTAATAAGGGCATCGTCAATGCTGGCGAATCGCTCTCTGCAAGCAGTTATTCCCCCACATCGTACTCGGCGCAAGAATCGGATGCGTTTCGACTTCTCTACCGCAACCGCATCGTCATTGCGGCAGTCGTCATCTGCATTTTGCTCACCGGCATCGTCATCCTTGTCTGGTCGCTTCACCGCGCGCAGAAAGAACAGCAGAAAGCCGATGCCGCCAACGCCGCTAAGACGGCATTCCTCACGCGCATGAGCCACGACATCCGTACGCCACTCAACGGCATCCTGGGTCTTATCGAAATTGAGGAATTGAAAGACGGCGACATGCAGGCCGCCCGCGAAAGCCGCGCCAAGGCGCGTGTTGCCGCCAATCACCTACTCTCGCTGATCAACGACATCCTCGAGATGGGCAAAATCGAAGACCGCAAGCTAACTCTGGAACATGCGCCTTTTAACCTCAAAGAGCTCTGTGACGATACGCTGGTGCTGTGCAAGCTCCGCGCATCCGATAACGGCATCACAATGCAGGACAATAGTCTGCCGTACGCCACGGGGCCATACATGATCGGCAGTCCCACCCATATCCGACAGATCATAATCAACCTGTTAGACAACAGCATCAAGTACAACAAGCGCGGCGGCTCCGTCACCTTTAGTTCAAAGACCAAGCCACTCGATGATGGGCGCGCGCTCTTTTGCTTTAGCGTTTCGGATACCGGCATTGGCATGGCTCCCGAGTTTTTAAAGCATATCTATGAACCGTTTGCCCAAGAAGGTGACGATGCGCGCAGTAAGTTCCAAGGAACCGGCATGGGCATGCCAATCGTCAAGTCGCTTATTGAACTGATGGGCGGTACGATTGAGATTTCGAGTGAGATTGGCGTGGGGAGTACGTTCAACGTCCAGATTCCGCTCGATATCGACAAGAACCCTCAGGCTAGAGAGGATGCGAGCAGGCAGACAAACAGCTGCTCGCTTGCCGGCATGAACGTCCTTTTGGCAGAAGACAACGAGCTCAATGCCGAGATTGCCCAGACTCTACTCGAAAGCGAGGGCATCGTCGTAACTCGCGCCGCCGACGGCAACGAAACGGTCGACCTATACGCTGGTCGTCCCGCCGGCAGCTTCGATGCGATTCTGATGGACATCATGATGCCGGGCATGGACGGCTATGAGGCAACCCGCGCGATTCGTCTGAGCGAGAAGGTCGATGCAGCCGATATCCCCATCATCGCGCTCACCGCCAACGCCTTTGCCGAGGACGCCAAGGCGGCACACGATGCCGGCATGAACGCCCATCTGTCCAAACCGCTCGACTTTAACAAGCTCAAAAACATACTCGCGCGCATCAAGAAAAACGGATCCGTTTCGCTATAGTTTGTGCTCAACCACCACGCACGACCAGAAAGGAAGCCAACGATGTTTAGGCCCTTACGTCGAAAGAAACGCGCCATCACCGACGAGGAAGCGCGCGAACTGCTCGCTACCTGCAAGCGCGGCGTCTTTGCCGTCAACGGCGACGATGGCTACCCGTACGCCATTCCCGTCAACTACTTCTTTGACGCCGAGCACGACAAGATTTATTTCCATGGCGCCAAGGCTGGCCACAAGGTCGATTCACTCAAGCGCGATGACAAGGTCTGCTTTACCGTTTACGGCAACGAGTGGTACAAGGACGGTGACTGGGCTCCCTACGTTATGAGTACCGTGGTCTTTGGCCGCTGTCGCCTGGCGAATGACACCCCTGCTTTTATCGAAGATAAAGTTCGCCAGCTCGCGCTTAAGTACTACCCTTCTGCCGAAGAAGTCGAAGAGGAAATCGCCAAGGACATTAAGGGCGTCCAGCTCTACGAGATTACAATTGAGCATCTTTGCGGCAAGCAGATTCAAGAAAAGTAAGCCTCTCAGCAGGTCTGCGCCCAATGGTTACAGATGCCTTACCACACGGGGCCTTCTAGCCAACTTGGCAGAAGGCCCCACATGCAGCGCACGCTTACCGTGCATTAAAAACGTAGCGGTCCAGGCGGTCGCACGCTTCCCTCACGCGCGAAAGCGGCAGCGCCAGATTCACGCGAATGTGGCAGGGCCCGTGGAACGGGCGGCCGTCCTGATACCCCACGCCCACGCGCGCCCCCTCGTCGAGCAACCACTGAATATCGCGGCCATGCTCGCGGCACCACTCGGTGCAGTCCAGAAACACCATGTACGTGCCCTGCGGACGTGAAAACGCGACGCCCTTCCAGTGCTTTTCTGCATACGTGCAGAAGTACTCGATATTGCCGGCAAGTACCTGGTTGAGCTCGTCCACCCACTCGTAGCCCTGCGGCTGATAGGCACCGATAAGCGCATGCATGGAGAGGACATTCATCTCGTTGTAGTGAGTCTTGTCGGACACGGCGCACATGCGGTCACGCAGCGTCTCGTTGTAGACAATGTGGTAGCTGCCGACCAGGCCCGCCAGGTTGAACGTCTTGCTGGGCGCGTAGAGGGCAACCGTACGCATGCGGGCATCCTCGCTCACCGACTGCGTCGGGATATGCTTGTGCCCCGGCAGGATGATATCGGACCAAATCTCGTCCGAGATCACCACGCAATCGTGCTGGCGATAGATGTCCATGGCGCGCTCGATCTCGTCGCGCTCCCATACGCGGCCGCAGGGATTGTGCGGCGAGCAGAACACCGCGGCATGGATGTGGTTTTGGGCGAGCTTGTGCTCCATGTCCTCAAAGTCCATACGCCACACGCCTTGATCGTCGAGCTTAAGCGGGCTGTGGACAATACGATAGCCCGCGGCTTCGATGGATTTGGTAAAGCCGATGTAGGTGGGGCTATGGACCAGCACCGCATCGCCCGGCTGGACATACGCGCGCAACGTCGACACGACACCGCCCAGCACGCCGTTTTCGTAGCCGATATGTTCAGGGCGCAGGCCCTCGACGCCATTGCGGCGGCTCTGCCATTCGATGATGCGGTCGAAGTACTCGGCGCGCGGGTTAAAGTAGCCAAACATGGGATGCTGAGCGCGCTGAATGATATGCTCCTGGACCGTGGGCACCGTGGCAAAATTCATGTCGGCCACCCACATGGGAATGCGGTCGAAGCCCTCGTCGGGTGCGTTCGGAGCCATACCGGGGATCTCGCCCCAGGAGTCAACGGCGATGGAGTCCATGCCGTGGCGGTCGATAAGCGAGCTAAAGTCGTATTTCATGCTGAACTCCCGTGCAAAGTTGATTGTTTTGGTAGGCGTTATTGTCCACCAGCGTGGGCGGTTTTGGAGCGGGGTTAGGCGTTGTTTTTGACGGATACGGACGGATGGTTAGTCCCGCGCGTCGTTGATGGCGGTTACCGTCAACCTGGCGCCGTCGACCGTAAACGATATATCAAGCCCGGCGTAAGCCAAATGGTAAACGCGGTTTGGCTCGTGCTTGCTGCCCGCGCGGCGCGGATCTTGGCGAAGGACCTCGACCAAACCAGGGAGCTTTGCGGGCGGGACCATATCCTGCAGCGCTTGTGGGAACTCGACGTCGAGCTCTTGCCACGGAGTACCCTCAATCCAGCCGCCCGTCGCATCTGGGTGACAGTCGGCAAATGGAATATAGGGCTTAATGTCGTAGATGGGCGTGCCGTCACGCAGGTCGGCCCCCAGCACATGGATGATGGGACCATTGTCGGTGAGCTCGACGCGATCGAGCTTGACGCAGGTAAGACCGATGGGATTAGGGCGAAACGGACTGCGCGTGGCAAACACGCCCACGCGCTTGGCTCCACCCAACCGCGGCGGGCGCACGGTTTTCGACCATTTTGCGTTGGTGCCGGACCTGTCCTGCGTCTTGGCATCGGCAGCTATGTCCTTAGCCGTGCCGCCGGGCGTTCCGTTTTCGAAGCGCCACAGCAGCCATAGGTGAGAGAAGGAGTCCAGACCCTCGACCGCCGCACTGGAGGCAAATTCCGGCTCAAACACGATGCGTCCCTGCAGATGGGGCGCCAAAAAGCTGTTGCGCGGAATGCCAAACTTCTGCGGCAGATCGGTATGTATGTGTGCAATAGGTTCCATGCCGGTCATTGTACGGCATGGAGGTGTGGGGCGTTGCGCGCAATTCTTCGCCGCGGTTCCCCGTCGTGCAACCAACGGTTGCTTGGAAGGGCACCTGCTGCCGCGTATGCTTAAGCCATCAACCAGCAGAAAGGAACCGCTATGGCCTTTGCAGAAAAGCTCATTGCTGTCCGTCGCGTCCATCACCTTACCCAGGAGCAGCTCGCCACCAAGCTCTTCGTCACACGCCAAGCCGTCAGCCGTTGGGAACGCGGCGAGGTCACACCGGGCATCGACATGATGAAGCTCATCGCCGCCGTGACCGGCGAGCCCCTGTCTCATCTGCTCGAAATGCCCGAGCGCTATTGCCAGAGCTGCGGCATGATACTCACGCCCGACGACTGCGGCACCGACGCCACGGGCGCCACGACCGACCATTACTGCAAGTGGTGCTACGACCACGGTAAGTACACCTACGACACCACCATGGAGGCGATGATTGAAGATTGTGCCCCGCGGCTGGCACAAAACACCGGTATGTCGCTCGACGAAGCCGTCTCGCTCATGGGAGCCGTGCTGCCACAGCTGGAGCGCTGGCACACCGTGCAGGAAAACGAGGAGCGCTACGGTGCCGAGGCGCGGTCGCGCTATGGCGATGAGGCTATCGATGCAGCAAACGAAACGTTACTGGACATGAATCCTCAGACATGGAACGACATGAAGGAACTTGAACGCGCTATTCTGGGTCAGCTCTCGATTGCCATGGGCGACGGCGATGCGGATGGAAGCGAGGCTCGCAAGCTCGTCGCGATGCATCACCGCTGGATAGCTCTCAACTGGGGCAGCGAGCCCCAAGACGAGGCCTATCTGGGGCTCGCCCACGGCTACCTCGCCGATCAGCGCTTTATCGACTACTACGACAAGCCATGCGGCACCGGAGCCACGGCGTTTCTAGTTCAGGCCATCGAGTCGTCGTTGACGCGCGCATAGACCGCGGCGGCTTTGGGTATTTCAATCAAAACCTCAACCGATTGGAGACCCATGGCTACTAATCATGAGCTCGCGCTGTACGTTATGACCGGCTGCCCGTATTGCATAAAGGTCAAGCGTTTCCTTGCCGATAACGGCGTGACCATTCCCGAGCGCAATATCTCGACCGATACCGATGCCGAGCAGACACTCATCGCCGTCGGCGGAAAACGCCAGGTTCCCTGCCTGTTCATCGACGGCAAGCCACTCTACGAATCGAGCGACATCATCGCGTGGGCGCAGGAGAACCTGCTCTAGCGTTCTATTGCGGTCGGCTGGCCCCAACCCATACGACCCAAACATGTACACCAGCATCCAAAATCGACATTTTTCGACATCTTTGGATGCTGGTGTACAGTTTTTTGCATGGGTAGTCATTGGGGACGTTCTTAAATGACTGGTTGTTTGAGACGACCTTTGGATTATGGCTGTTTGAGGCCATCTGACATCTCTGGAAGGTAGCGCGCAGAGATGTGGTGTAAGAGGCGGGGAATGCCCCGCCTCCGCCCTTTCTTGAAAGGGAGGGGACACCGCCTAGAATTCGTCGTTGGAGTAATGAAGGTGACGAATGGAAGGAAAGGCGATGCCCCAAGAAGAGAGTGTACTGCGCCTCGGCCGCGACGAGGCCCTCGAGGCGGCGAGGCTTTGGCAGGAGTGCGGCGACGCGCGCGAGTTCGCGTGCAGGGTGCTGGGCAGCGTGATGAACGCGCTGATGGACTCCGAGGCCCAGCAGATGTGCGGCGCGAGCCGCAACGAGCGCAGCGACGGCAGGGAGAACAGCCGCAACGGCTACCGCCCCAGGTCGCTCAAGACCGCCGTGGGCGACGTGGAGCTCGAGATACCCAAGCTCAGGCACGGCACCTACTACCCCGAGGGCATGCTCGCGCGATGGTCGCGCGTCGACACCTCGGTGGCCGCCATCGTGCAGGAGATGTACGTATGCGGCGTGTCCACCCGCAAGGTCGAGCGCGTGGCGTCCAAGCTGGGCATATCCTCGCTGTCGAGCTCGGAGGTCTCGAGCCTCTGCTCCGACCTCGACGCCGAGGTGGCGGAGTTCCGCCGCCGCGACCTGTCGGGCACGCCGTGCTGCTACCTGTGGCTCGACGCTACCTACATGAGCTGCAGGGTCGGCTCGTCGGTCGTCTCGCAGGGCGTCGTGACCGCGATCGGGCTGGGCGCCGACGGGCGCAAGCACTTCCTGGGCTGCGACGTGGTCGACACCGAGAGCGAGGACTCCTGGGCGGCATTCCTCGGCGTAAAAATGACAGCGCATATGCACAGAATATTTTAGACAATCAGAATAAAATATTA
>ERZ772954.262-NODE-262-length-56195-cov-5.800730_pt1 | contig 56195 bp, 97 predicted proteins | sample MGYA00580684_ERZ772954 | MGnify/ENA primary metagenome ERZ772954 (study PRJEB29015, sample SAMEA2737654) | human gut metagenome | biome: human gut; feature: human-associated habitat; material: faeces | place: China | collected 2012 ...
ACTCACGTGTTTCAAAATCTTTCATATTTTTCTCCTTTTAAAAAAGAGCAGAAATAAATCTACTCTTTGTAATATACTGCATCCTTTAAATCAGTTTCTAATTCACTGACTGTCTTTTCAAGCTGTCCAACTCGCTTTTGCAATGATGTTAATTGTGACTTCAAAGCAAACGTATCTTTTAACTTTGTCATAAAAGTTTTCAAAATATCACTTGTTAGAAACTTAGTGCTATTAGCTGAAACAGTTGTTGAAGATGCGTGCTCACTTACATTTGAAAACAAAACTCTCTTAAAGAAATCTTTCATATATAAGACCTCCTAGTTGATTATGCTCCAAATACTTCAGTCCACATTGTATTTAATTCAGTATCAGTCATTACTACTAATTTAGCATTGATAGCTGAAGTTACTTGTGCTGCAGTTTGATATCCTGAATCATTTGTTAATGATGATACTTTTGTTGGAATATCAGTCTTTTTAGCATAAGAGCTTAGATCCATTTCTCTTGAACCTAATTTTTCAAATTTAGAATTGATATAGATGTATTCATCATAGATATTATTACCAGAATCACTATTAGCAACTAAATAGATAATACCTTTTTTACCAGTTGAAGGTAATGATTCGACAACTGAGTAATCGATTTGAGTTACTCCTGATACTGCAGATGCGATTTCTTTTGTTACATCAGCTGATTTAGCATAAGCTGTTAGATCAACATTTACAGCTTTCGATGAATCAGGAGTTAAAGCTGTACCATTTATTTTTACAGTTTCAATTTTGTTTGCTTGAGCACCAGTAGCAACACCGTTTAATTTTGTTTTATCAGCATTTGTATAATCATTTGTAGATAAACCTTTTCCAGATTCTTGCGCTACAAATTTTCCTTCGCCCCATGCTTTAATTTTTCCTAGGGCTGTTTTTAGAATTGAATCAGTTACAAAACTCATAATATATATCTCTCTTTCTATTTATTTTTTTATTCAAATACTTCTTCCCACATATTGTCTAATTCATCATCAGACATTTCAGTGGCTGTTCCCTGCATATCTTTCCATGCAAAGTCATAATCGATATTGCTTGCTTTTTGCAATACTTGGTCTTTATTACCACCTGCAGGAAGAGTCGCAAGTTCTTTTTGTTGTAATTCTTGTTTTAAATTAATTAATTGTTCATACAGCAACTTCATGTTTGGATCCATTGGTTGTTGTTCCTTATCATCCTGATCATATTCGACATCTTCGATTTTCAATCTAAACGGTTCAAATGTCTTAGTAGAATTATCATCACTGTTTCTGCCAATCAATGTACAGGTTAATACCCCTGCTGTTTGAGTAAGATTTTCTCCAATGATAAATAGATTTTGAAGTAATGGTATTTCAGTTACTTCATCGTCCATATCTACTTTCAAGTAGAAGTTCCAGCCATCAATGAATAGATTTTTGTTGGTGAATTTGACAGCTGTATTGTTGCTATCATACTTTCTTCCAGCATAGAAGATATTTCTAGTACATGAATGTGATTGATTTTCATTCAGATAGATTTCAATAATTCTCATATGTTAACCCTTGTAAAAGATTGCATCACTAAATGAATTGACTGTCCTAGCAATCCTGTCGACACCTGAAATATTGATTCCATTCAAATGAACTCTGAACAATTCAATTTGACGTAAAGCACCACCGTTTTCAAGATCATCTTTTGTTAATGACGGAACTGTTTCTTGTTCTCCAGGTGTACCTTGGATGACAACAATATCGTGTGATTCTCCGTTCTCGTCAATTTTAAATTGAGCAACGATACAATCGCAACGTTTCATGTTTTGAGTACCATTTTCAATTGGCACATCGCAATACATTCCTGGTTTGATTCTAAGAAAATGTCCTTGGTTTATAAGCAATCCATCAGCAATCCTTACTTTGTTATTGCTGACAATAGAAGCTTCCATTTGATTACCTTTTGTAAAAATACCATCAACTGAATATAGAGCATCAAACAAATATGCATCGATACTTGCAGATACTTCTTTTCCTGTCAATGTAATTGCCTCAACTGCATCACTTGAACTTGCCATCTAATCACCTACCTTGTAATCAATGTCACAGTCTGTGTAGTCTTTTTCAAACGTACATTTAACGATTTTTTGTACAATAGGCTTTTGCATAGAAATACCTGTTATGTATTCTTTTGCTCCTACAATGTCTCCAATTTCAGGAGATAAATTATCAAATGTAATTTCTAAAGAGTTATCAGTCTGTGCTTCTTTTAATTTTGTTTTGGTTCCATCTATCAGTTCTTGAACGCTTTCAACATTTGAATAGTCATACGTCATTGTATTCAATTCAATTGGAATCAAAGAGCTGTCATCAATTTCACTCAACTCTAAATATTGATCATTGATTTTAAAGACATGAACAACCTGCCTTTCTTGCAAATCGCCTTTGCCTAATCCAATGCAATGATTACATTGATTTATATCTTTTTTAGCAATAATCTGCAGATTGTAATCATTGTCGAATTGGAGTTTTTCGGAATAATTGATAATAGGCTCAACTGAAAGTTCAATCTGTCCATCTTTATTCCAAATAAGTTTAAGTTTGGCATTTGCATCATTTAGCATTGTTTCAAATGCTTGCAACGTGTTGTAATAACGTGCCAGATAATTAATGGTTATTCCACTATTTTCTTGTGAAACAACAAAAAAATCAGCCAGTTTCTTTTTTAAACTTACTGATTTAGATTTGTTTTCAATATAATTGAAAAAATCAGTTGATGAATTGATATATTCTCGAATGCATTCGTTTGCTTCACCTATGAATTCATAGTATTCATCAGTTCTTTTTTTAGGCTGAATGATATCATTTGCTAGCAATTTTCTTGGGCATATACCACCTATTTTTACTTCTTCAGCCTCAGTATCTATTTCGATACTTTTTACTATCCCACCAAATTCAGTACCGACACAATAAAACCTGCTGTCATATGTCAATTTGCGGTCCCAACTGTCCGTTGAAACAGTTATTTCAAAGTCGTTCTTGGCTTTGTCATATGTTCCAATTTCCAAGTCTAGGCTACAGTTTAACAATGGTCCTTGTTCGATTCCGTTAGGATCCGTGTAGATGAACTCCATCATCATTCATCACTCTCCCATTTTGGCTCGCTTCTTGCATCATAGACAACGATATCAAATGAAAAAGAATTGTTCCAAACGACAATATTTGTACCAGGTGGGATGGGAATATACAATCTGTTGTCTTTGTTCCTGTCATTGAAAACATTGATTTCATCACCATGTACTGTGATTTTTACAGCTTTCTTTTTCAGCGTATCGATTTCAAGTCTTTCATTTGCTTCAAGCGTCGTATTGATTTGATAGAGGTTGTCGCCTATTTTAATGGCTGGGTCTTGTGCTGGACCATATATTCTTAATAAAATATCATTTTCAACGACTCCAATATTTCTGACTGTCATTTGTCCTTCACTCGCACCATAAATATAAGGATATTTATAGGAATACTTCTTTGTTCCAGCTTTTCTTCCTTCACCACTGCTGTAAAAATGGTAGGTATCTTCCTTGATCCATTTAGTTGAATCAGTTACCAGAGTTAAATCTACCTTTGCGTATGGAAGAATATATGACTTCATGTCTTTTTGGTTTTTAAAAATATTGCACTCTATATAGTAGTCATTATAGAAAAGTTTTCCTTTGGCATTGCTTACGTTATCTACATCGAATATCTCAACGAGTCTATTTAGAGCACTGTAGAAGTCTTTTTGATTTTGACTAAAGATATCTACACTTATCTTTTTCGTTTCAACATCACGATAAAAGCGTGTGACTCTTCTATTTTCAGTTTCATATGACCACTCAAAGTTAAAAAAGTCAGTTTCTTTAATATGATAAGGAGCACTTAACAAATCTATTTGCTCATTGTTTGAATTGACATAATATACTTTCATAAATGCTCCTTTCTAAATAATTCTGGCAAATTCACGCTTGTCTACTTTGAAAGACATTCTACTGTTTTTAATTGCTTTAGCAGTTGAATTTCCCATCTTATCATAATCAATTTTTAATTCATTTGTGACATTGCTTTCAAATGCTGTTTGTCTTGCGATATCAAGATTTGTTTTCAGTTCGATATCATCCAAATTGAAGTTCATGATACCATTCAAGTCACTTGTCATTTTTTCAAGTTCTTTGTTCATGGATTTTTGAGCTTTTGGCATGGCCACTTCAAACCCCACAGCAATACCTGGTGGTAAGAATTTACCAATGGCATCTCTCATGACTCTTGATGGCGAATTAATTCCAAGTGCACCTTTGAAGCCGTCTATAACACCTTTTGCAAAATCTCCAATTTTTCCAAGCAACCAGTCTTTTGCATTTTTGATACCGTTCCAAATGCCCTCAACGATATATTTACCAATATCGGCCATCTTTCCTGGTAATCCTGAAAGAGTATTGACAATTCCATCCCATAGTGATTTGGCTGCTTCAATCCCTTTTGAACCCATCTTGACAACGAATTCAGCAACCTTTCCAATAGCATTTGACAATACGCTCCAAATTTGCCCAGGTAATCCTGTAACAAAATTGATGATGCTTGATACAAAGTTTGAGCCTGCTTCATATCCTTTGGAAATCAAATTCAAAGCAAACTCAGCTACTTTTCCTATGATATCAGTTATATACGTCCATATTTGGCCAGGTAATTGAGAAATCCAAGAAATAAAACCTGTTACGAAATTTGGAACATCAACCGTTAAAAATTCAACGAATTTAATTCCTAAGCTAACGATAAAACCAATTATCGAACCAATCGCATAGCCAATGTTGTATGGCAACTGATTGAAAAATTCGATTGCTGAGCTAATAAATCCTGTTAATATTTCAATGAAACTGTCAAATGCTTGCGGTATCGTTTCAGTAAAAAATGATGCAATTGATTCTCCAAGCCCAGAAAAAAATTCAACAATCGTTTGACCGATATTGCTGAAAGTCTCTACAAGCGTGTCAATTGCACCTGGTATCGATTCAGTAAAGAATGAGACGATTGTATCTATCACAGGCCCGCATGTTGATGTTATAGAATTCCATAGATTTATCCAGAACGACCTGAAACCATCGCTTGTATTCCATAAATAAAGGAATCCAGCTACCAAGGCAGCAATAGCTGCTACAATTAGGCCGATTGGATTCAACCTCATTTCGCCATTTAATAGTTTCTGCGCTAATGCTAATCCCTTGGTTACTCCTTCGGTGAGAAGAACTATTCCTTTGTAAGTAGCAAGTGCTGTTGCTACAGTAAGAATAACAGCTGATAATGGTGTAAAGTTATCAAGTGCAACTCCTGCTACATCATAGAACAAATCACCTAAAGGCTGTAACTGATCTTTGACCTTTCTAACTTTTGATTCCAATTCTTGCATTGGAGTCGTTGTTTCATCAGCAAACTGTTGTCCTTTTCCTGAAACATCATCAAAAGTAGTTCCAACACTATTCAACGCTTTAGCAAATGTAAGATTGGCATCTTCTCCCATTGTACCGAAAGCAGTAGCTGACATTGTCAATGCTTTTTGTTGATCATCACATTTAGTAATGTCACTTACGATACTGTCGATAACATCCTTTTGAGTGGCTTTTCCATCCTGCCATGCTTTGAATGTCTTTTGTGTTTCGCTTGAAAATGAACCTAGAGCACCCTCAATAGTTCCATCAGCTAAACGAGTAGTTACTTCATTGATGGCATCATTTACCTTATCTAGGTTATATGCACCACTTTCTGAACCGTTCTTTAGCAATTGAAAATATTCACTCGCTGAATATCCTGCCTGAGAGAATTTTCCAGAATATTCTGAAATGTTATCTCCTAGTTCATCAGTCCAGTCCAACCCTTCTTGAGTTCCTGCGACAATATAGTCCATTGCTTCTTGTGCAGTTAAACCAAAGTTTTTCATCAAGCCTTTAACACCTCGAAGGGTTTCATTCATATCTACATCAAATGTATCCTCAAGGATGATTGCTTGTTGTGTAATAGCGTTTAGAGTTCCGTCATCCATTTCACCAAGATTTCGCTTGATTCTTACAACGGCTTCGGCAACTCTATCCATACTTTCACCAAGTCCAGCCTCATAAACATCCTTGATGACCTGTGCAGTCTGTCTCGCTTGGTCATCTGTTTCTCCTAGAGCGCCTTTGACACGTGCAACTGAATCTTCAAAATCTTCATAGACTTCTTTTCCAATTTCAGTTCCTTGTTTAATTGCTTCTCCTATTGCTAGATATCCTGCAATCTTTGCACCGAATGATTTGATTTTATCTTCCATTTCTTGAAGCTTTTTCTCAAAATCATCAGAGTCAGGAGGCTCAATAGGTTTTGGCTTGTTTTTTTTGTTTAAGAAATCATCTATCTTTTTCTTTACATTGTCTATTTTAGATGTTGCTTTATCTTCAACATCAACTTTACCATCAACATCTATAGCTTTTTCAACTGCAGATGCTTCTGATTTTACTGTCTGGGCACTCTTTTCAAAATTGGAAGTGTCCATTTTTGCACTACCTTCAACTTTTGCGTTGTCAGTAGCTTCTTTTGAAAAACTTTCAACCTCGTTTGATGCTTCATCAAGCTTCTTTTCTAGTTTCTTAGTATCAGCATCAACGTTAGGTTTAGCTTCTTTTTGTGATACATCTTTAGCAAATTTATCTACTTTTTTATCAGCTGTATTGAGTTTCTTATCAACGTTTTTATCATTGATTTCTAAATCAATTACAACTTTGCCATCTGCCATCATACCACCTGCCTTTAATTTATTCTTTTGGAATTCCTAACGATTCAAATAATTCTGCTTCGATTTCTTCCTGAGTTCTTTGGAATGGGTCTCCCTGTTCTTGAATAGCATAGTAATCTTGAAGTTCTTTCATTTTTGCACGTTCCTTCTTGTCCTTGATTTTCGATAGATCCGCAGTTCTATATCCAACAATCTGAACGAACTTGGTGTCGTCATTCAATCCATTAAGTAATGCTTTGAATTCCCACCAATGCATATTGGTTCTCAATAGATTTATGCCATACTGCTGCATAAACGCAGCAAAGATGAGGTCCATATCATAATCAAAAAGAAACCCAACTTTTTTATTAGGTTTCTTCTCAGGTTTATCCGGTTTATTACATTTGTAGAAATCAAGAATTCCTTTCAGTAATTCCAATGAATCAACATTTTCCATGTACAATTCATAGTTTGGAATCACCAAATCAAACAGCATAGGGATTTTATAATTTTCATCAATATACTTGTCAGAAACGATACAAGAGAATTGAATCCATGTTCTAAAATCAGTTCTTATTTCTATTTCTTGATTTTCTATTCTTATTGTTTTTTGAAGATCTCTTTTGTCTAGAATTAACATAATCTTTTAACCCGTATTTGTTTTTTGTGTAATCCATTTGCTTTTGAAGGTTTCCAAATTCCCTTGTAAGTGAGTTTAAACTGTCAAGCTCATTTTTGATTCTGTCTTGCTTTTCTTTTTGACGTTCAGTCGTAGCGTGTTCATCAAACTTGGCTTGAATTTCTTCTGCAAGAGCTAGGATTACGTAGTAAGGTTTTAAATCATCCTTATCAAAAAGATAATCATATGAGCCTTTTCCTAATAATTCATCAATGACGAATTGACAGTCTTCAATAAAGGTATCGTCAATTGTACGATTGCCTCTGTATTTTTTGATGAACTTGTCAATCAGCAAATGATTATCGATATTGTCAGCATCGATACTGAAAATACGATCTTTAATTTTTACATCGAATAAATTCTCTTGAATCTTGATTTCTAACATAGTAATAATCCCTTTCCTATTTGATTTCTATTTGCCTGCTGGTGTAGATGACGCACCTGATTGAGGTGAAGCAGCTGTAAATTTACCAGTTGTGTAGTCATATTCACCTGCAGTAAATTCACCAGTGGCCACATTGTATTGGCCGTGTTCGGAAGCACCTTTTTGAGCAAAAGTTCCTTCCAATGCAATTTTTCCTCCACCCTCACCAGAACCAGGGTTAGATGGTTGAATTTCATATTGTCTATGATGTGCTGCAAAGCTTCCACTTGAACCTTCAACAGGTGCCCATGTTTCAATTTCATATTCATCAAACATGGAACCAATGACTTCTTTCTTACCAACCTCGTAAATATGTCTTACAAATTCATTATTAGGAATCAATTCTCCTGAATAAGAAACCGATGGTGTGTATGCCATCATGTTTGAGTGAGAAGTCTTTTCATTGATATATTGTCCGTCATCGGTTGAAGGATCTACAGCTTGAGTCCAATCAGTTAAACCAGTACCAGCCAATACAGGTTTTGATACACCATCGAATTTGACGTAGTGTAGGTTTTCGTGGCGATTTACTACAGTATTTCTTAATGTTTGTACCATTATTCAAACGCTCCTTTCTTGTAGTAAGTTAATTGATACAGTGCTGAAAAATTAGCAATGCCATTGTCATAGGTTTCAACACCAGGATTGGCAATCATTTCTAATTTCTGTGGAACTATATCTTCAGGAAAAACAATGTTTTCAAATTTATTCATTGTTTCCATTTCAAATTGGTTTGCTAATGCATCCAGAACATCCGTAATTTTTTTGACACTCTTTTCAGTTTTAGCTCCTGATTGAAAATTAATATAAAAAGGCAATACCGCAGTATAGCCTCCTATGATGTTTTCATTTATTTTTTCAGCACGATTAGATATTCTTTGAACCATGATTTGGTCATCCTTGTTTGAAGTAAAGAAATCTAATTTCCACATGTTTTTTTGTACATTTTGAATATCCAACTTCTTGCAAAAGTCATAGATACAATCCAATACCCTGTTGTATTCTTCATATGTCAGTTTTTTATTTGATTTATTTTCCATTTCTAAACACGTCCTCTACACTTTTAATCCATTTCTTGATGTTTGCTTTCTTTGATTTTTCAAACCATTTGGCAGTTGCTTTTGGATGCCTAGATTTATCAAAATTCATGCTAGTACCTTTGTACACTCGTTGAGCATATTCAGTATCATATATGACTTGTTTTGGCTCCTTATTCATGTCAGGAGTTTCTCTTAAATGAGTATGATGCATATTTGAAAATGGGACATATGGGTCCGTGTCTCTTATCACATCATTTTTCAAAGTCATATATGCTTTTTCTTTTGTACTTTCAATGCCCTTTTTTACACTTCCAAAATCAACATCAACAGAAATCTTCAAGATGCATACACCTCAATAAACTGGATCTCTTTCGTTCCTGGTGGGCGATAACAGGCATATTTATTGATTGAATAGACATTGGTTGTCTTTTTCAGTTCATCATAGTCCGTTTCTTTTACAACATCCAGGACAAAATAATCCTCATTTCCAATCATAAAAGTATTCTTTTTTGACTTGTAACTGTGTTGATCAACAAATGTCAAATCACCGCAGTCACTCAAATCAATCGTTAAAAGAACACTGTCCGCATCAGAAATCCCCTTGTTTGATTGTGTAATGCCATAGTTTTCATCAAATCCAACGTTTTCAAGAACGTATGGAATAAAAGTATCTTCGTCAACTTTATGAATCAAAGTAACAGTAAAAGGTCTTAAAATACGAGGAGAGCTAATCATATCGTTTGGCCACCCTGCACATAAGACCTTTTCTTCTCAATTCACTTTTAATCATATAAGCTGAAACGGATGAAAAAGGAACACCATTGAATTTGTTGCCCCTATTACCATAACTATAATTGAAACCGTCTTTCGATACACTTTGTAAATCTAAATCGCTTGTACCATTTAAGGCATTCAAACCACCATTTGCTTGAAGATAATCAATCTGATAGCATACTGCTCTTTTCAATTCCAAACAGTAATAATCGATATCTTTCTCTAATGCCCATGGTGCAATGAATTGTTCAGCGTAACCCTTGACTAAATCAATTACAGGTTCAACAAGGTTCTCAAATTCAGGCTGACATATTTTTCCTTTGAATGTATCTGCGTAATATTCATAAGAAACCTTCATACTATTCTTCTGCTGTATCTTTCTTAGCTTTAGATGCTTTTGCTGGAGTTTTAGCACCTGCTTCTAATTCTTCAACTTTTGTTGTTAAATCAGCGTTTTGTGCTTCTAATTCAACGATTCTTGCATCTTTTTCTTTAATTTGTGCTTTTAAAGATGAATATTCTCTTTTAAAATCTGCTAAAGAAACTGGGTCACCTTTTTTAATGACTTCACCAGATTCTTCATCAATATGATCATAACCACGAGCAACATAGTCATCAACTCTATGTGGCTCGATTGTAAGGATTCTATTTCCTTTTCTTACTTGTGACATAGATCATCCTCCTCTTTATTATTTTTCAACTGCAAATTGAATTGAATTTACTTTTTTCTTTAAAACAAATACATCTTCATGTGATTCTTCATAGTAGACCCATTTTCCTTCAGACATTGCAGATGGTTCATCTAATTTAGCAAATTCATAGTTGATTGGTGTAATGACTGCTAATGGATGCACCATGAACATTTTGATTTGTTTTGCAGAAACTGCAGGTTTATACCCTTGTGTGAAGTCATATACAGTTTTCATTAATTCTGATGGAACTTCAACGATTTTAACCAAGTCTAAGTTAGCGATAGTTCTGTTTAATTTATTTTCAGCATCACCAATGATTACAGTTCTAGCTAATTTTTCAGCTTGTTTTAACATTGCATTGTAAACTGGTGTGATATATAAGATTCTTCCTGTAGATGGAACACGTGCTTCAGCCATGTTGATCATCATTTTATCAAAATATTCTAAGATATTTGCTGCTGTGATTTCATCAGTAATAGGTGTTTGACCTAATTCTTGATATTCAGCATAGATTTTAGAAACACAATATACGTCCATTTCAGGGAATTTTTGTTCTTGGTTGAATGTTTCAGTAATATTACCGATTGAAGCAACCATATTTGTTTGATCAATATCTTTTGGGTGTACCAAAGTAGACCATTTTCTTTCATTAGTTAAAGTTAATGGTGTCCATGCGTTATTGTAGTTTCTAGTTGCATTGGCAATTGTATCTCTTGTTGAATCTACACGTCCTGTAGTTTCTAATGTTGGGATTTCAATTGTTCTTGCATTGACCCATCTATATTTTTGGTTATTTGGAGTATTGAATAAATCTCCGAAATAAAGCGCATAAGGCCAAGCTTGTTCTAACGCTTGTTGATATGCATGTGCATAGTTTACTGCTGCCATATTTAATTTCCTCCTGATCTGTTATTCTTTTGGCATTGCTCTAACACCTGCAAAATGGAAACCGAATGCATTTGCATTGTTTTCTCCACCTGGTGCTCCTTTAGAAGCAGTACCTTTTGTAAATGTTGGTAATGAAGGTTCATCTTTAGTTTTTTCAACAACGAATGCTCCTGCATCCGATTCTTTTAAACCATTGATATATTCATCCGCTCCAATGAATTTGCCGTCTTTCAATTCAAAGTTTTGTTCCTTGAATTGAGAAATGATTCCACGTTTGGCACTTTCAGAAGTAAAGTTCATTCCTGCAAAGTATGAGTTAGTAGCAAAGTCTCTTTCTTGTTGAGTCAATTTGTTGTTCAATTCTGCAGTTTCATCTTTATATTTCTTTTCCCATTCAGTAGCGGAATTTTTGATACCTTCAATATCCATATCCTTGTATGATTTGATTTGCTTATTCGCATCATTCAAGGAGTTTTGAGCTGATTCATATTTTGTGTTCAATGTTTCTAGCTCTTTTGTTTTTGATTCGACTTCCTTGCGGTATTTTTCAATGTCATTACCGTTTTCAGTCATGATTTGATTAACTTGTTCATCTGTTAATCCTAAATTCTTTAAAAATTCTCTTTTCATAAGATCCTTTCATTCACTACGCTTTAGTACGCTGGTTGCATCAGCCTGTGCGGTTGCAGTTTTACGAGTTGCCCACCTCAAAATTTTTGTTTTATTCATGTGTTGCTATGTTGTTTTCAGTTTTTGGGTACAAAAAAAGGAAATATCAGTCTCTATTGCCGTATTTCCTTTTATTTCTCTCTAGTGCTTTTGTTTTGCTTTTAGGTGGCGGTACGTAGCAATCGTATTTTTCATGACGAACACGACCGCAAATCATACACATATACTGTATCTTCTTAACAATAACGTGTCTTTTCTTATCAAAATATTGAATAGTATGATATTCAAATTCTTGATGATGATGTGGTCTTAATCCTTCAGCCATTGAAAAACACCTCCTTTCTCTAAAATTGCGTATAGAAAAAGCGAGTCTTTTGAACTCGCTTCATATTCATATTTAATTTTTAATCTAATACCATTGATAATTGACTATTGTATTCTTTGATTTTCAAGCTTGTATTGACTTCAGGAGACCATGATTCCAAATAATTTTTAGCATTTTCATAATCAGTCTTTAGGGTATCTCGATATGAGCCTAATTTGAAATACTTTTTATAGTCTCTCCAGATGTTGCTGAAAAGCTTTCTGCTCATTAATTGGTAAGCTCTTGAATCAATACCGCCTAGTGCACTGATTACAGTTGTTTTAGCAATTCTTTCAAGCGTATATTGTTGTGAACTGTCAATCGTTGTTGATTTTTCTAAATCAGATACCTTTTCTTCAAGAACATCAACCCTTTGAGCTGTTTGTTCATGGGCTTTAATTGTCAACATAAGCAATTCTCTTGGGTCAGTTGGTACTTTAGCATATGAACCAGTCTTTCTCAAAGTTGGAAGAACTTCACTTGTTACCCAATGTTTGAATTTTTTAGCGGATGGTAACTTACTTGATAAGATTAATGAATATAATCCTGATTCATTAATAACAGTAACATTTCGTTTTTGACCTGCGTACTCAATTTGAGTACTTAGCTTATCCTCTTCATCTACATGCGTTGGAACCGCATTTTTAGAATTTTTATATCCTAATGCTACAGCAACATCTTTACCAACAAACCATGGCTCATTGTCAATCATCAAGCTTCTTACATTTCCAAATTCTTCATTGTTAAATATTTGTAGTTCTTCCATATTGACAATCTCCTTTTTTAATTGTTTCTTGAATGTTTCTTGTTAAAGCATTGCACTTTGAAACATTTGATCTAATAGTTTCTTCTACCATGTCAATTTGGTCTTCAATTAACATCATGACATTTGAAACATCATATTTAATATCATTCCCGTTTTCACATGCATCACATGTAACAATGACCATTGAATTAATTCTTTCTAAGTCAGTTAATTTGTTTTCAATTTCTGATAACATGTCAAATAACTTATCTAATTCATTTAACATATCTTTTACCTCTTTCTTTAATTGTTTTCCAAGGCAAAGTGTAGTACAATAATCTTGCCTCTTTTGGCAATAGTTAGTTGTAATGTTTGGTCACGGAGCAACTAACTATTTTTTTATGCTTTCATAAACCTTTTGAATACCCAATGAAATAATTTCAGTTTTGGTTAAATTCAATTTCTTTTCACATTCATCAAGCATTTCTTTTTCATCTTGAGTAAGTCTAACACCAATTCTTACATTTTTTGGGTTTTCTGTAGGTCGTCCAGTTCTTGGACTCATCCTTTCGCTCCTTTCTTATGAATTTTGTACAAACAAATATTACTATTTTGTACAAACAAAAGTCAAGAGCTTTTTTATTTTTTTATACCTAAATCTCTTTTTATCAATGTGGTTATATAACCTTTTATGGTTTGACCATTTTCGGTTGCACGAATTTTTATTTGCTTATGTAACTCTTCGTCGATTTTAAGTATTAAGTTTTTCATAGCTGTCCCTCCTTTCATTTACATTTATTATCTTATATTAATAAATATAATTAGTTAATAATGTTTAACTCTTTTTATTGTTAAATATTTATTTTTATTAAAAATCGTTTATAATACAATAGTAGAGGTGGTAAATATGAATCAAGAATTATTTGCAATTAGATTAAAGAAACTTCGTGAATCTATGCATTTAACACAAAACCAGTTTGGTGCTTTACTTAACATTGCTCAAACTACACTGTCATCATATGAAAAAGGTTCAAAAACTCCAAATATAGACACTTTATGCAATATTGCTGAAAAATGTAATGTATCTATTGATTGGCTATGTGGTAGAACAGATTTAAAAAATGTTGAACATTTTAATACATACAGCGAAGTATTTCAAGCAATAGTAAAAGTATGTAAGAATGTTAAATTTTCAATAATTGAAGATTCCAATGTAATTTCCAATAATGATATCTCACAAAATTATCTTGAACCAGGTAATGCAATTGTTAACGATTTTTTTGATCGTTGGCGTAAAGTTAAAGAAATTTATGATGATAAAACTATAGATGATGAAACGTATGAAAGTGTTGTAAATTCTATCATTAATCGTTATAAAGATATTAAAATTATCTATGATGATAATCGTATTCAAGCATTTAATAGCTCTAACTCAAATGAGTAGGAGCTTTTTTTATATCATTTCATATCTTTTCATCCAAAATAAAAAGCCACTTATTCGTGGCTTGATAATTTCTAAAGATTAGAAGTATTTACCAATATTTCTTCATCCTTAAAAAGTTCTTCAATTAATTTCATAAGTTCAGCAAATAATTCAGGAGTTACCGAACCGACTACAATATAATCAAGTTTATCTTTTTGAAAATAATGAATTTGATTAGCTTTAATAAAGCCATCTTTCTTAACCCCATTTTCAACAGTAATTTCTAAATTTTGCTTCATTGAAAGTTTCTTCTTTCGATGTTCTTCGTTTTTAAAAGAAGACATGACTGAACATGTTAGATCAAATGGCAAACCTTCAATTTTACCTTCGCTGTCATTCAATACAATGAAAGGATGATTTCTTTGACGTGTGCCATCTTCTCCAATATATTTTCTAATTAAAATAATATCTCCTACTCTGCACATTTCTTTTTCTTTGGTAAAGTAGCTTTTACTTTACTTTCTCCTTTTAACACTTTTTCGCTAAATTGAAATGGAACAACTTCATCATTATCAACTTTAGCGTTTTTTTGTGTTTTAAGATTTTCGAAAAAGCTAACAGGTAATGCTTGATAAGTCATAATCCCACCTCCACATATTTATTCTACTCTTTTCATAAGTATTCTATCACGTAAAAATGCGGTTAACAACTAATTTAATGGGTGTTATATTGTTTTATACCTTTTCATATTGTTTCAATAGTGCTAACTATAATTGAAATTAAACATAAAGATTTATTGAAAAAAGTAAGTAATTTTGCTCAGTGGATTTCTTTATCTGTTTTTCCTGCTATTGGTTGGCTAATGAATAATTTCATTTATAACATCCTCCTATTCAAAAAATACCCAGTCATCCGCTAACATATCTGTTTGTGATGGTGCCCAAGGTACAATATTTTTCTTTGCATCTAGATTATCAGTTTGTAAATTAGATGAATCTATACAAACAAAAGGATTTGTTGTTGCATCTGTTTCACATAAATAAATAAAAATTCCTTTACCATTCCAACCTTTTCTAGCAAGATTCATTCCTCTTTTTAGATATTTGATAGCTTCATCAAAACCAAAAGTAACTTCTCCTCCTAATTCTGGGCAGTTTTCTTCATCAGCAAGAATCCATCCATCATCAAGAATATTGGATAACGTATAAATGACTCTTTCAGTTTCTCTAATATCCATTTCTTTGCCTTCTTTGGTATGCATGATTACTGTTTTCTTTTCATCATCCCAATACCAATAACCACCCCATGAAGGTAATTTCATTTTCATTCCTTGTTTCATTAAATCAAATGCTTTTTTAAATTCCATAATTATTCTCCTTCTAACATTTAATACATTTATTTTCAAATTTCTTATATGCGTCGAAATATAATTCTTGCTTATTGCCATTGTAGGTTAATTCGTAATACATCCTATCATCTAACGTTGTGCTTAATAACGCTTTGTGATTTTGTAATGTTTTAGCATACCAAACAACGTAAACTTCAAAATCAACTTTGCCATCCGTTTTATCAAGATGTTCTTCTGTGTACTCTCTAACTGTTTTTTTACATAAATCTAAAAATTCACCTGAACTCATTTTTTTCTCCTTTTTTACTAAAAAATTTCTAAAATAAAAGCAATCATCATAATTAAACCGAAAATAAAAAGTGGGATAAGAATTTTACATAACCCACAAATGAATAGATCAATAAGCTTTAAAGCGATTAAAAGAACGAATAATACTTTGATTACAGTTTTCATATCAAATCTCCTGATTTTAAGCAAAAGAAAAAGCCAACTTTCGTTGACTTATTATTTATTGTCCTTGTTCCCAAGCCCATTTTTTACACTTATTAAACGCTTCAATCGCTTCTTTTGGGGCATCTCTCATAACTCCATCTTTTACTTTATCTTCATACGGTTCCCATATTTTCATCAGTTCTTCTATTTCTTTAGGATAATGTCTTAAAGCCATTTTATTTCCGCCCCTTTCTGCTAGTTGAAGCTATGTATTCAGCTTCCACTTCATCATAACGTGAATACTTATACATCTTTTTGGCGTAATCACTTATCTCACCTACATTATAATCATTTGCTATCGGTAAGTATATCTATACTTTTAATTTCATTTGCCATAATTTCATAAGAGCCGTTATCAGAATAAGGAATTTCTATACTTGCAACTTCAGGATCATTATCAATCGCTCTGGTAAAACCTTTAACAATACCCTTTATGACTTCACCTGTGGTACATTTTACCTTTACTTTTTTTCCAAAATATCCCCATAATTCTTTTTCTGTCATATGTTCCTTACTCCTTTCTTAATGTAGGCACTAAATGCGTTCCTTTATCTTTACTGTAATGAATTATGAATCTATGTGTTAATATTAAATTTCCATCAATATCAATAACATATCCTTCCATGTTTTCATCAATAATAAGCTCTTTATTATTCCAATTTCCATTTACTGTTCGTTGTATAATTCCTTTGCCTGCGTGTGTCGAAATACATTGCTGAATTTCTTCCATTGTAGCATTAGAAATATAACTTCTTCCTTTAATATAATTATTATGACCTAAAATATGCTTCCCTTGCTGTCCTTCTCGCAAAGATAAATTATATGTCTTAATAATCTCATTTTGAAGATTTACATTTTTAACATCTAATTGAATTGCTTTGTATCTATCAATATCAGTATACTTCATATTTTGATACTCTTCTATGCTTTTTGGCATAATTGAAGATTTTAATATTTTTGAAAACATTTCAAATTCTTTTTTATCAGAATTGAAACTAGTTTTTTTGAGTATTTTTAAAGCTTCTTCTGTGCTGCGTTCAGCCATGACTACTTTCTCTCTTGGATAAGCTTTTTTAAGAACGTTATCAATACCATGTTCTTTCTTGAATTGGATATTGCTTTCTTTAATGAATTGAGAACGTTTATCTTGCCATTCTCTAATCTTTTTAGCTTCTTTGGTGGAATCTACACCGCATTCATCAAGAATATTCTTTCTTTTCTTCCAAGAACGAATCTGACGCTCATAATATCTTTGCTTTTGTTCCAGCTCGTATTGATCATCATTCCTGTTCTTGTCAAATTCTTCGGTATCGACTAGATTGTTCTTATACTCATAATCAGTAACCTCATAAAAAGAATGCCTACAGTTTGCTCCACCTAGACCATCAACACGGCCATATCCCGTTGCCTTTTTAAAGTTCTGTAGACCTTTTACAGGAGTATGAAGATAAAACAACTTACCTTGCCATTCCTGATGGGATGGTCGAGCACCGCCATGACTTGAAGTCTTTACAATGTTGATGCCCAATTCTTTGCAGTTATCCATTTTAAACTTCAAAGACGTTTGATTGACACCACTTGTAACTGCTCTTTTAACTGCAGCATCCATTGAAGTTGTATGATCAGTATAACCAACCACTTCAATACCTTTTTGAGAAAGCTTTCTGATTGATGATTCAATGGCCTTGTCAGCATTGTTTCCTGCAACAATTTTAGAGTATGCTTCATCACACGCCTTTATAAACTGCTTGTTGGTGCACTTTCTTGAAATGTTGCAAAGGTTTTTGATTTCACCTTGAGTATCCTTGATACCTTTATTCAAATTCTTATTTGATCTGTTCAACATGTCTTTTTTAGAAGTTTGAGCATCAGTATCTTTCAATCTTGAAAAGATATTGCTGACCGTCATTGCTATTCCATTTTTGATAGCCGATTTTACTTTACTTTGAGACGATTTCTTGACCTTTTGAAATTCAGTACCCGAATATTCAAAAAACTCTCTACAAGCCTTATTTTTCCATTTTGGATACTCTTCTTCGATATCTTCTAAAGATGCAAGATTTCTTAAACGCAAACCCATCCAAATTAAAAGAAGAGTTTCCAATGTGCTGAAGTCATTTGAGACATCATCACCCGACTCTTCTAAAAATTTATCAGTTAACATTTACACTATCTTCATTATCATCTTCATCGATATCATCATATCCAATGCCTTCAGACGATTCAGCAACTTCTCTTTTTGCTTCTTCTTCAGTCATGCCTTGCCATTTTACTTTGTATTTCCATTCGGGCATCAATCCAGCATTCACTTCTTGAAGATCAATATTTCTTTGCTTTTCGCTATCAACAAGAATACTGTCTCCCCAATCGGTTTCAACAATACATTCCATTGAATTTGATTTACCAAGTCCAATGGCCATGACATTGATTGCGTATGCTAAATCTTCAAGCACGTTATTCATACTGTCTTGAATAGCTGAAACTGTATCAAATTTTCTTTGCTTTGATGATTTGATTTCCTCTGCAGTTTTTTCAACTTGTTGAGGATCACTTAAATCACCATAAGAAAGACCACATTCGAATTCTATTCTTTTTAGAATGTTATTGAATCCTGATGCATAGTTTGCATCACGTAACTGTGGTGCATGTACTTTGATTAGCTCAGTTATTGAAATACCATTATTGTTTGAAGTGGTATCAATATCATACGTTCTAAACAATCTTCTTTTTCCTGCAGGGAGTTCAGGTTTATTAGTGTATGGATTCATCTCAAAAGCATCACTTACAGCTTCAACCGCCATTTCTCCACCAACAAATTCCCAGATATAACGGCTGTACTGTTCTTCAGCATCCTTGATTAAATCAATTGCCTTGACATAACATGGAACACCGAGAGGAGAGTTTTTATCAATCGTATTGATAATTGGAACTCTAAAGTATCCAAATAAGGGTCTATCTACACCACTTATTTCAAAATGTTCTTCCATTCCCTTCCAGTCAGGAACTGTATCCAATGCTATTTGATTTCCAAAATCATCGTATGAGTTCTGATAGTTACCATGAGCATAATCTTTTCTAACAAAGGCGTAGTTTTCAAATGTATGTACTCCGTTTTCATATTTTTGATATTCTAAACGGGTATATACGTTTTTGCCTTTGAAAATCTGTTCTACAAAGACAGCTGCAGTTATTTTCTTTCCTTTGAAAGCTACTGGAAAAAAGCTGTCAGCATGAACTGCATCAACATATATTTGATTGCCGTCTACATATGGCTTAAAAGCAATTCCACCTTCAGCAAGCCCCCATTGAAGATCTTCATTCAAGCTTTTAATGAATTTTTGGTATTCTTTGTTTACATATTCATTAGAAGTAACTTTTGAAACGAGTTCTCTAGTTGAAGTTTTTGAAAGTTCTTCACATATCCCTTGCGCCAATGCTAAAGATTTAACACCATTTTCTTTATTAAGCCACGGCTGTTTGTTTTCCATGATATTATTCCACAATTCAATAGAATTTATCATATCACTTGATATTGCAATATCGATATCATCAACATTAAAAGCTCTTTTTATTGTTGTTGTAGGAAACATCTTGTTCTTTATCCTTTCTACTATTTTTTTAATTGCTGAAAACACTAATCATCCTCACCACCTTCATTTTTCTCAACATCAGGAAGAAATCTTCTGAGATACTTCCAAATGCCCATAATGTAATATCTCATAGCATCCATACAGTGATCATCTTCCTTAACAGGCTTTTCAACACCATTTTCTATGCTCTTTTTGTCATAGCTGTATATTACGATTTCTTTTAGGAGCATTCTTTGTTTGCTACTGAAAAGTATCTTTTTAAAGCTAATTGACTTTTGAACCCTTGAAATGCCCAACTTAACATCATTTTGAGCACCTCTTATTTTTATAAAAGGGCATGCTCTTTTTATTTCTTCAGCAAGTCCTCTTGCACTTGGATCAATATATAAATTTTGAGGATACATTCCGTAAGCTTCTTTGATTTTTTCACACGCTTTTTTAAACTTGAAAGCATATTCACTAGGAGTTAGCTGTTTACCAGATTCACGTCCTGAATGATAGAATTCATCAAGTCCAAAAGCTTTTTGCTGTACCAAATTAAGTCCCCAAAATTCAAATACAGTTGCATTCATTTGACCGTAGTCGCAAGATGCGTCTATTCTGTTAATTCCATTTATTTCATCATTCGTAAGTTCTCTATTAAGAACATGCTGATTTTCATTGAACATGTAATAGATGATTTCATCTAAACCGATTGAAATTCCAAGCCAAATCCAGTTGTACATTCTTTCATCGACTTTTTTCATTTCCATTGCTGATTGAATAAGCTTTTTACCAAGCCACTTTTCTGGAACATCTCTATAATCAACATGGATATGAATGCAGTCACTACGTTTTTCCATCTTTTTGACCCATTTAAAAATAGAAGCATTAGGATTTTTGGGAGGGTTGAAATAATACTCCATGCAGAATTCATCATCATTCCCACGAACGAATGTTGCTTCAATATTGGATATTTCGTCTTCTCCTTGGCCACGTTCGAAAAACTCGGTCAGCTCATCTAAAATAACAAGTTTGATAGGTTTTTCTTCATCAATGATCCCTTTTGTATCGTCAATAGAATCGTTTCCTGTAAAATAAACCGAATTGCCATTTTTAAGATATGTAATTTTCATTGGATTCTTAGTTATCTTAAACTGTTTTTTCTTCAATCCTAGACGTTTGATTGCTCGTTTGAATTCATTGTAAACAGTCTTAGAAAGCTTATTGTGAAACTTTCTCATGACGATTACTGAACATTCATCTTCACTTACAATCTTGTAAATACCATGAATAGCAGCGTAACTTGATTTGGTACCAGCACGTCCGCTGTCCATAATCTTATGAACATGTGAAATGTCATTGAAACAGGTCAAAAACTTTGGAATGACAATATCTGAAATACGAACCTGTTTTTTCTTAGTTTTCTTAAATTGGTGCATCATTTATAATTTCAACTCCATCATCTTCTTGATCATTCGTATTCAATTGCTTTTTCAATAGTTCAATCTTGAGTTTTTGTTCTTCGTTGGCCATGTTCAAATGACTTGATAACCATTCGAGAGCTCTAAGAGAATCTGACATTTTAATTGCCTTCCCATCCAATTCATCGGAATCTAAAAAAGCAATATCAATGTATCTTTGAACAATATCGTTAGGATCCAAAAGAATATCAGTATATAACTCTTGCTTTAGTCTTTTAATTTCTTCTTGGATTTCAGGTTTTTTAAACCATCTTGATGCCATGACACAAGCACTGTTATATTTAGCTTTGGGTTTTATTTTTAAATAAGCTTTGACCTTGTTATGATATTTTAAATAATAAATACAAAAGAGCTGATGTTCTTCATCCAGCTCACTTGTTTCTACTATTTCTTCAGCTATTTTTTTGCATTCTTTTTTGGTGTGCACACTTTTATTTTGGTGTGCACCCTTTTTCTTCTTTTTTGACCATTCATAGCGACGGCTCCATGACTTGACAGTATTGATTGTCGTACCATATTTTTTAGCAATTTCTTTTTGCTTCATGCCGTTTTTATAGTCTTCGAATGCTAACTCGTGTTTTTCCAAATCATGTCACCACCTCCATTTTTTTATTTATAGAAATAGCAGTTAAAACTGCATCGTTGTTTTTGAAAAAGAAAAAAGCTCCCGTAAGGAACTTTTTCGCAAGGGGTTTAACCTATATGTCTGAACTGTGATTTTAAATTAAATGGGATTGTTTCATTTCTTTAAAAACCACAATAGCATAATAGCATGGAAATAAGGGTTCAATCTAGGTCCACTTTGGGTCCAATTAGGGCTCACTTTGGGTTCAGTTTGGGTCCAAAATAGGTCCACTTTTAATAAAAATTTATCATTTGTGATAAAAGCGTTCTTATTTATGGTTTTTAATACTATCTCTAGAGATTTGAAACACTGCTTTCATTTGCTTTTTAGCACCACTCCCAAATAGATATTTTAAAATAAAATGTGATAAAATAAAAAAGCACATACAAAGATGTGCAATAAAAACTACGGAGGTACTAGCAACATGCTATTTACATCAAGCAAGAATATTAGCTTTGGTGTAAGGAAAGGAGCAAGTATTCATGGAATACCTAGTAATGCTCTTTTTAATCTTAGTAGCAACTAAAATGTTGTTGAACTAATCCCACACTTACTTAAAGCTAGTATTCGAAGTAGAAAAAGAGGAAGAATTGCCGTTCTTCCTTTTTTCTTTTAGCATGCTATTTTAATCCCATACTTACGAAAAGCATTGTAGACACAATGATTATTTTTATTTTAATCTTACCTCCGTGCTACATAAATAATATAACACAAACAAAGAAAAAATGGACAGTTTTTTATCGAAAAAAAGCGACATTTAGCGAGTTATATAGTCATATAGAGAGTTATAGCGACATATATAGAGATTTATAGAAAATAAAAAGAATGAAATTTCTATTCATTCTTGATACTTTCATAAAAGATATTATTCAATTTTTCAAGCGATGGGCGGTGTTCCATGTCAAGATATTTAGATAATTCTAAACATGCTTTTGGAAATTCTCTTTTGTAAGTTGATTTGCTGATACAAAACGATTCTTCTAATGTGTCAATCATTTCATTGTACCCTCTTGAACATACATACGTTCTAATGATGTTTCTATGACCTGCGTTTAGCAAATATACTAACGGCATAAATTTATCAAGTTCTTTGTTAAAGAGCTCTAGGCGCTTTGTTAGAAGCTCCCTGCGCAACATATTAGAAGTGATTTGTTCTCCTTTTGGTTTTGAAAAACCTCCAGGAGCTTCATCACTGTATTTAATTGATTGAGGGCTTGGAATGTCCTCAATTTCAAATGTTAAAGAGAATTTTTCAATATTTATTAGGCGTAATTCTCTAAGATATTTTTTAACTTCATCAATGATCTTCTTTTCTTCATCTGTATATTTCATTCCTTGCCCTCCAAAATAATTAATTATTAATTTTTATGATCTTGATAAATTGCATAAGCAATTATCCCTGCCAATTCAGCAAGGATAGTTGCTGCAACTCCACACCAAAATGGGTTAATGTACATTATTTATCACCATCTTCTTTTATTTCTACATTGCCTTCTTCAAGGTACTTTCTTTGTATTTCGAGTTTTTTAATTGCTTTCAAATGCAATTCCTTATCAAAATTAGTTGCACACGTTAAACGACCAATAACGTATTTGATTTCTTGATCAGTCAACTGACAATCATTAAGCTTTTTAATTAATATATTCATTTTAATCACCTTTTTTTGAATTTTTGACTGCATAAATCAATACCATACACAATACTTACGACCGAGAGAAAATAAAACATGAGTGAATTTCGATATGGTTGATTAATGATTGCAGTGATTATATGAGCTATGATGATTACAGTATAAATCGCTAACAGTTTTGTATTTTGTTTTAAAAACTTTTCTTTTTGTTGACGGTATTCTCGAAGCAAACCGTATAGATTGCTTATTGTTTCATTTGCAAGATCCAATCCACTAATCAATGCTTCATTTTGTTCTTTTAAATTTTTGCAACGTTTTTCTAAATCATTTTCAGCTTCTAATTTAATCTTCTGCATTATTTACCACCTACTCACTTGATTTGATATCAATAACACCATTTTCAATAACTTCTTTTGCCGGAAAGAATTGAATGTCATAGGCATAAGGATTTTCTTTTTTAGCTTTTGTTTGAATACAAGTGTATGTAACATCATTTGACAAATGCGCATAGAACAGCCTATACTTTCCTTTTCCAGTTTTGATTGTTACGTTTAAATCTCCATCTTCATCACTATCAAGGGAAATCTTTCCCTCAACAGCGAATAATGGATCATTTGTTCTAGTATTAAGAGCAACGACTTTTCTTGTGATTTTAAAGTTGTTTGCATCTTCTCTAATATTCCAATTAACTCTAGATGCTTTTGAACATCCAGTTAAAGCAAATACACTTGCTAATATGATTAATACTTTTTTCATTTATTTTTTCTCCTCTTGTCTTATCTCTACATTGCTATTATATTTAATGCATTTTCCATTCTTATAAGCAACGCATGAATCTTTTAAACAATGATTTAAAATAACTGTTTTATTCGTTCCTCCTCCACGCAAATACGATTCTCTTATTTCAAACCCGGTTAAATCTGGGCAATATTTAATCATTTAATTTCTCTCCTCTTTCTTTTTGATATGGTGTCTTTCTTCATACCATTCAATATCATCTTCAACACGCTTTATTAAGTTTTTTTCTCTTACTAGATCCTTTTTACTTGCGTTTGGTCTAGTAATGTAATATTGCAAAGCATGTTTTACTGTTTGCAACTTTCTATAGTACGTTCCCATTGTTTTTTATTTCCTTCCCATGGAATTTGAACTGGATAATATCTATTTTCTTCAAATGGCCTAGTTAGAACACCTGCATCGCAATAAAACGTTGTCATTTTAGTTTCTTTGGCAAGAGCATCATCAGAATATAAATATGTATTTTCTAACCTTGTAAAAGTTGTAAAGAAATTATCCCAAACCCACATACCAGGGGTTAAATCTTCAAATTTAAGGGGTTGAGGATGCTTGATTTCATTCATTGCATCCTCATAGCCTTCATCATATTGTCCTCTATCATAAATTAGAGCTTTTAGGAGTTCTTCTTTATCAACATTTATGTCGACTTTTTGTACAGCTTTAAGTACTGAATTTTCAAAATCCTCATTCATCTTTTGAAACACTTCTTTCATTACTATTTCTATTGGTGACTTATACATTCTTCATACCTCCAAATCAATTCATCAATGGTTTCATCATCTTCGGCATCTTGAAAGTAGCCTCTCATCCTCATGCCGACTAATGTACTGATTTCATCAAAGTCATCTCCACCACATCCATCATCAGAAAATTCTTTTAATAAATCTAATTCAAATTTAGTCATCTTCCATCAACTCCTTTTTCCAATATTTTTTATTCTTTATTTTTGCATAGCTGGTACCATATATTTTATCAAAATCTTTTTCACATTTTTCCAGTTCTTCACATGCCTTATCAAGAGCCTTTTCTAATTGTTTACAATAAAATTGTAATGCTTTATTATAAAGTTTCATTTTTTTGACATTTGATTTTTTCATTCTATCCACCGCCTTATTTTCTTGGTTGCAATTTAATCTTATAAATACTGCTTAAGAAATCTATTCCTTTTTGGGTTACATAATAGTAACTTCCTACGATAGCATTAGAAGCTTTAGCAGCATTTCCCCATTTAACTAACTTTTCCCAGCTTTCTTTATACTCTCCACTAGCAACAAAAAAAATTTCTATAATACTCATAGACTTTTTGACCTTTTCTAATTCCATTAGGATCAAACCCTAAAGCATGACACATATTGTCAATTTCAAATAAAGCATCATCCATTATAGCCACCCCAATTCACGGCATTGTTGACTGATAGCTTTTAAAAGTTCCATATCAATTGCAGGTGGTGCATCATAACCGTACTCATAATCTTCAGAATACTCATCACAATATACAGATGTTATTTTTTCTTCTTTATCAAACAAAACTACAAATGTATATAAGTATTCTTCTTCATATACGATTGGTTTTTTATAAATAAATCGATTTAATCCAAAATAATCAAATTTATCTTTTTTAAATCCCATTGATTCAAACATTTCTTGTGCTGTCATTACAAAGCACCTCCTAAATCCAAACGAAGTTTAAAACCTAAAACGACATAACCTGGTTTACAATATTCTTCATCATTTAAAATATAAACAATTTCTACATTTATAGATTTTCCTGTTAACTTACCATTCTCAAATTCTCTTAAAGTTATGATATCTCCAACCTCAAAATTGCGATCGTTTTTACGAACTTCAAATGTCTTGATATTACAAACTATATCCCAAAAATATTGAGGTTTGATTTTTAATTCATGTGTTTTCATAATTTCTTAACCTTTCTTAACGATATCTTTCATGTCATTCTTGTAATAACATTCTTTACATACTGCATAGCCAAATCCACCGCTATTCAAGATGATTCTTGATGTATAAGAAGCTCCGTACATGATTTTCTTTCCGCATTCACAACAGGCAACTTTCTTGTTCATATCATCTTCGTAATATGTAGACCCTTCAGGCAATGTGTAATCTTCATATTGGCCAGTTTCCAAATCATACTTTCTAGCAAAGGCATGATCCATTGCAGTATTTAATAAATCAAAATACTTTAAAGCATCTTCATGCGTCATATCCTTGTAGTTTGCATCGATTACAACAACATCACGTTCCTTACATAATTCCGACCATTCTTTACCTGTCATGAGTTATCACGTCCTGCCACTGGTTTATTACGCATAAAATCATCAAAATCCATATTACAATCCGAGCAGATTTCTGCTTTTTTTGTTACAAGCCCACAGCCACCATCATTTTTTAATCCATACGCTTGATATGAGATTTTATAATTTGTAACCTCTTTAGTTTTGAAAATTCTCTTGCATCTATCACATTGAACAATTCCTCTGTCTATTCTCATTATTTGCTTCCTCTCTTCTTTTCTTAACGATCATTGAAAGTCTTTTATTTCTTTCATGAATTCTTTGATTTTGCGTTCTCAAACGATAATTTTCGTTTTCAAGATACTTAATTTTCTCTTGGAAAGGCAAATAATTATCTTCGCCCCATTCCAAAAGTAATTTTCTTAATTCATTACACTTTGACATCTCTTAATTTCCTGTTCAATTTTCTTAAAAGTTTGTACGGAAATGGATTTTCTTCTAAATATTCAAAATAGCTGACTGTTGTTGAAAATCCTTTTATACCATCAAAATTGCCATGTGAGTAAGGTGTAGCGATAATTTTATTCAAAGCACCTTCAATGTCATCATCAATAATCCTCTTATCTGCACTACCCATACACATTTCATTTCTTGTTAACATGTTGGGCATTGCATATTCATAAAGTTCGGTATCTCCACCCTTGTAACTCTTGTAGCAATAACATTGAATGCTTTTAACAATTTTATTGTCGTAATGAACAACATAGATAGCATTAGGAAAATTGATTTTGTATGAATGATTATTATAAGTAACATATTGCATATGTTCAGGTTGTTTAATGACTACATAATCAATACCAGAACCTATCGTGTTTTCAGAAAACAATTTTATGTTTGCTTTCTCATGCTGATCTTTGATAAAAAATTCATTAAAAAGTTTTACCAGTTCTTCTTTTGAAAGCATTTTGAATGTAATCTTTTCATTCTGCTTGATACATAATTCAGCATCATCTTTTTTATTGTTCAAACGAATGATTGCTTCTCTCATTACATGATCACCTCGCTTTTTGTCTTTAATGTGTTTGAAAGAGCTGAAATCAAAGCATTTGAAGTAAATTTATAATCACAATCATCTACTTTTCTTTCGACTATTATTTGCAACAATTCCGTATTGTGTCTTTCTTTTTTTGAAACATTGGCCATGATTTCTAGAGCTTCATTTGCCACTCCAAAATTCAAATCAGGATATTCCCATCCTTCAATTTCAATGTTTCTTACGTTTTCTTTAACAAATTGACCATTTATAAATCGATATCCAAAACCATATAGCATTGCTCTTATTTGATAGCTCTTTTTATAAAGCTTTCTGAATTTCCTAGCTTTTCCCTTATTTTTGAATTTGATATACAGGAACTGTATTTCAGTGGTACCTAGATTGTAATAATCAACCTTAGGTTCGGATAATGTTTCATCCGAGTACTCACACCACTCTTTGGCTTCTGCATATATTTCTTTAAAGACACCTTTTAATTGTGGAATAATAAAACTTACATTTACAAACACTTCATTCTGTTCATCATATAATCCTTCAATCAATGTTTCAAAACCATCAACTGCAAATTCGTTTCTGTCAAAAAAAGGACTTAATATAACTTCTTCAAATTCATAGTCGATAACATCTGGAAAAACATGCTCGTCTAATAAGTCAATTTCTTGAAAGTTTTGTATCAGATCATTAGATTCATCTTCTTCAAATGCAATCGTTAAATCATCTATAGCTTTTGGTGATGTATAGCTTAAAGCGTTGATGAAAAACTTTTCATAAGTGTTAGGTTCTAATTTATCTGGAACATGATCAGTCGTAAAAAACTGTCTCAAATCTGTTGACAAGTTGAACACCTTCTTTCAACTGATACATGATTAAAGCGTTGCAATGTTCCAATATCGATACGGCCATTTTTGCATTGGTCACTAGAAACTGAACATTTCCTTTGGCGGCCTGTTCTTGACAAGAAACGTCAAGTGGGTGCTTATCTAAATCAAATTTGTAACATTGACTTCTCAAATTACTTTGTTGAATACCATTCTTTTTTGTTGTGATATAGATATTTCCTTCGTATTCACTATTTGCTGAGTCGATGTAAATAACATCATCTAGCTTCTTAAATACTTTTTCTAAAATCATTCTTGTAGCATCATTATCGACACATCCTATGATTACAGGAACATATCCCTTATCATCTTGGATAAGTGAAAATAAACTTTCATATGTGCAAAATTTATCATCAAACTCACATTCGATTGGATAAAGAGAGTTGATTTTTCTCGATAATGCCAAAGCCTTATTATCACCTACATCTTGAGCTTGATATCCTTGACGTTCGATATTTTTAGATTCGACTGTATCACCATCTATAAGTATCATTTTATGTGACGTTCCTAAAAGAAGTTTGGGAAGGTCTCTTGCTAAAAGAGAACCAGTCCCACCAACTCCTATGACGTAAAATTTATATCTTGTGTAATTATTGGCCATGTCAACCACCTAGCCTTTTCTATGTTGTTTTCCAGTTACAACAAGAACATTGTCATCCTCGATATAACTGTATTCCATTGTTCCTGCAAACTCATAATGACGGTGTTGTAACATGATGTCCGTGATTTCCTTTTCTGTATAATCTTGGCCATCTACAAACCCATAAGAAGAAATATCAATCAATCTTCCTTCAGAATAGACTCCAAATGGATACTTGTAAGTTTTTTCAGTACTTGCTTTTTTCTTAGGTACTTTTTTACTTGCGGGTTTTTCTTCTTTTTTAGATTCTTCTGCAATTTCAGTTGCTTGTTCTACTGCTTGTTTTACCTCCTCAGTCGCTTGTTTTTTAGCTTCTACAACTGGAGCAGGTTGTTGATCAGCTTCTTTTGGTGCTTCTTCAACCTTTTTCACTTCTTTGACAACTGTATCTTTTACATCTTCTTTAGCTGATTCCTCAGCTTTTTTCTTTGCTTCTTGTTCTTCTCTAACTAAATCAAACAATCCCATAATTCTATCCTCCTATTTTGGCCTTCTTTCGCCAACTTCTTCTAGACATATTTTTAAACATTCATTTTCAGCAAATTCACGAATGATAACCAGTTCACACACTTGAATATCGTCGTAATATGCCACATTATTGAGTGCATCCAAAACTACTTTTATGATGTTATCGATATCCGGTTTAACGGTACATAGAAACGTTTTATCTAATAGCCAACCTCTTAATTTTTTAGTGGTCGACTTAGGAATTTCTCTGTATGCAAATATCTTCACCCTCAACGCTTTATCACTTTGATAACTAGTAGTTTTTCGATAGCACATTGCTATTTTTTGTTCGTAATCCCTTGTTTTTTTAGGTGTGTACGCTCTTACGAATTTTCCTTGCGTAGTAAATCTCGGTCTGCCTTTTCCAACGATTGCTCCTGGTACAGTGAACCAAAACTTCTTGTAGTTCGCTTGTATTCCAAGATTAAGCTCGCATTGGGTCGAAATCATCTTCTAATTCCTCTGGAACAACAGTGTCTTCAAGAAGTGCATCCAATTGTTCCTCTTCTTGATAATCATCTTCTACCACTTCAACTTCAGGTTCTTCTACATCCATATCTTCAAATACATCATATTCTGCAGGTTGTTGAACAAACTCCATTTCCTGTTGATCATATGCATTGTGTTTAGGATCATCTTTGATATTGAAATAGATTGTCATTGAGATTGTTGTTTGACCACCATTCAATTCAACTTCATCATAGACAGCTAAATAATTTGGATTCCAACCGTTAGCTACACCGATTGATTCAAATTCAGTAGTACGTTCTCTATCACACATATAGAGTCTTGCTTTTTTGAATTTGTCTAAAATCTTGTTATCAAATTCAGAAAGCCAGCATCCTGTTGACTCAGTTAACTTAGCAATTCGATAAGGATCTCCTTTTTCTGTTGTTGATACTTTTTCTGAAAGATAACCTACTGCTTCAAAGAACTGCTTAACTGCTATCAAATAAGAATCTTGACAATTGAAATGATCGGCTTTTGTGAGCATCAAATCACCGTTAGGTAATTCCGATAATTCATAAGGAATTTTTCCAAATTCTCTTAATTCATCATCTAAAAGCAAATTACTTTGAAAATCATAAACTGCAGCATAGTTGTTACACACTAGATATAGCTTTTCATCGTCGCCATAAAATACTGGTGTGTATCTTTTATTTTTCCTGATGATTTCCTTTGCAATCGAAAGGAATTTATAGAAAAACGGTTCTTCATCTTTTTTTATGAGCATTTTCATCTCTCCTTTTTGTTTAATTTGTTATTTTCTTGGTCAAATCTTCATCCTAACGAATGTTTTTAGATAATTGGTAAAGTTAATCATCCTTATAACAAACACTCGCTAGAAATGAAAATTTTAAGTTTTTTATTTTAGACTAGAATTGAATGTCATCTTCCATGATGTTGAAAGGTGGATTTTCATTCATAAAACTGTCTTGTTGCTGATTTTGTGTTGGTTGTTGGTACTGATTTGGATTGTATGTCGATTGTGAATGATATTGTTGTTCTTCATATTTGTCTCTAGGCTTTGTTTCTAAAAACTGAACTGAATCACATACAACTTCAGTAACATAGACACGTTGACCTTGAGCGTTGTCATATGATCTTGAACGAAGTCTTCCTTCAACTCCAACTAACGAACCTTTGGAACAGTACTTTTCAACATTTTCAGCAGTCTTATTCCAAACAACACATGAAATGTAATCTGCTTGTTGTTCTTCATCATTTCTCTTTAGTCGATTAATCGCTAAAGTAAAGCTTGTAACTGCTGAACCGTTTTGAGTTCTTCTAAGTTCAGGATCACGTGTCATCCTACCAACTAAAACTACTCTGTTTATCATATTTTTTACCTCTATTTTGATTTTGAAGTTTTTGCTCTAATCTTGCCTTTGCTTCTCCCCTGTATGTAAGAACTCCAGCATTGCGTTTTCTAACATGTTCTTCATGTAAGATCTTGATTGATTCTTTATCGTAATTGCATTCCTGAAACTTTTTGGAATATTCTTTAGCATCTTGTGAGTTTAAAAATCTAAACGGAAAGTTTCCATAGGTTTCATCTTCAAACTGAATGATTACTGTGTTGGGTGGAATCTTTTCAATTGTGTATTCAGGAACTTCAATGTTAGAAACGATTTCAGCAAGATTAGGAATATATCTGTTAGACTTTGAAAATTTAACAATTGCATTTTGAACTTGTTCATAAGAGAAATCTCCAAACATCATCATCCATGTTTCAATGGTATCTTTCGATTCAATGATTTTGGAATTTGGATAAATGTTTTTGTAAAATTTCAAAATCTTTTTAATTTCCGTTTTTTCCAAAATTTTTAAATTCCTTTCAAAATGTTGTGTGCCTACTATATATAGCAATCTGCAATGTCGTATGCGAAGGATTGTTATTTGTGAGTGTGCACACACCACTCTTGTTTTATCTTGTTTTTTCTTGTTTATTTTGTTTATATTGTTTATATATAGAAAGGGGTTGTGTAATTTTTACATATCGGCTATGTACTTTTTACATATCGGTTGTGTAATTTTTACATATCAATACCCTCTCCATTTTCTATAGTTCAGCACCTTTATTACTGTATTTTGACTAGAAGTTTGGTAATCAATATACTTATTATCTTTTAGGAATTTCATAAATTTAATTACTGTTTTATATCCCCATCCAAGATGATTGGCAATTTCTATTTGCGTGGTCGTAAAGGTTCCTGCCTCTCCATACTTATCATCAAAATAAGCCTTAAAGAGGCAATAGGAAAACAGAGTCCATGCTTTTGAATTTTTAATAATAGGATCATTCACCAACTCGTTTGAAAATCCTGTGTACCCTTTCTTTACCTCTTTTTCAGCCATTGATTAAACCTCTTATTCTACATACTTTTCTTGATAATCACTTATATAGATTTCTCTATGATTTCCTTGTGTATCACCATAAATCAATCCTTCATCATATAACTTCTTCAATGATGCTTTGAATTTATTTTCACTGATTGGCAAGTCTAGATTTCTAATATCCAATTCTAGATGCCCACTATAATCACAATTGAATAATAGATAAGTGAAAGTCCATAGAGAGTATGTATCTCTATAGGCTTTTGTACTTGTAAATGATTGAGGAAGTATAATGTAATCTTCTTGCATCTTGGTACCTCCTACATTGACATTGGGTCAAAGTCATCAACTGGAACTGGTTCAGCTTGTTTTTCTTCATTGATGATATCTTGCATTGTTGGTGCAGTAGTTGCTTCAATTGCTTGATGCACTTGAGGAGTTTCTTCTACAACAAAGTTGCTTGTCGTATCTTCGACACCCATTTCTTCAGGAACATACATTCCTTGGAATTCTGATGTAAAAGCTTCTCTTAAACATTGAGCAACTGCAACTTTTCTAATCATTGTTGCTGGTTTACCACTCCATTGAGCGTTAACTGTTCCATCTTTCTTTTTACCAACATATTCATCAAGTGATACTTCTACACGTTCAGGTTCTCTGTCTTTTCTATAGACTTCACACCATCCGCCCACAAGTTCTTCTCTTGATGGAATATAGAATGTACCAACACGATAATCAATCTTACCTTCAGCAGTTAAAACAATGATTCCTGCTTTCTTTCCTTGATATTCGGGATGTTTATCTGCTCTTTTTTGATATACATCTTTAGAAACAACCATTGTCGCTGGTGAACTACCATATTTGATTAAGTGTGCTTCTTTAATAAATGGGTTTAATTTTTGTGCTGAACATAATGCAATGAATAGTTTGACTTCTTGATCACTTACATTACCTCCTCCAGCGACCAAATAAGCCTTTACGATTTTAGAAGATAGCTTGATTTCTCCTGTATCTGTTTTGATTGTTGTTACTTTATTTTCTCTTACTTCATTTGCTTGATGTACCATGCTTTGTACTGCCATAATTTATTTTCTCCTTTTGTTTAGTGTTATAATTTACCTCGAAAGTGAGGTGAAACAGTGTCAGTAGTGCTAACAAAATTAGCTGATAAATTCTTATGTTCTACATATAAAACATTTCTAGAAAGGCGTGCTCAAGGTTATTCGTTAGACAGATCAAAACAATTTAAAAATAACTTTGAGCAACGAGAACCATATATTTTAGATTTTAATATCGAAGATGTTGGCGACATTCTAGATGAATTAAAATCCATTGGCTTTGTTAAGGAGTGGGTAAGTGGCGACTTCCTTCTCACAAATAATGCTATTATTTATATGGAAAAAAGATTTAAAAATGGTTTGATAGAACTTACAGATTTTATCGCTAAGTTTATTCCTTAGGACGTTCAGATAATGAATGTCCTTTTCTTGATGAAATAAAATCGCATTTGTAATCACCTTCAAACTTTAAAACTATTTGTGTACCTAGATAATCTGTTTCTGATGAAACGGACATAACTCCCTTAATTTCATGACCATTAACGAATAATTTTCCATTCTTATCTAAATAAACCTTATTCATAATTTCACCTCATAACTTTCTTTAATTGATTTCTTTAACGTTATATTTATTGACCACTCCTGTTTGAGGATCACTTAATTCTTTTTCAGTTAATTTCACTTCACCGAAATTGAATGTTGGATTGATGCTTTTGATTACATCCATGTATCTGTTCAACATTTGAAGTGCTGCTAAATCACCTTCGAACTCAAACGTTTTCTTCCATGTTCTGCCTTGGAACTTTTCAGGCGTTTGCTTGATTTCAGTAACGATATACTTATCATTTACGTTAGCAATCGTTTCATCACCACGCTTGATTGGTGTGTATTTAGGTTGATTTTCAACTGTTTGTGAAGCTTGTTTTTTGACTGCTTCCAACTCTTTTTGGTGTTGAAGTTCAGCTTCTTTTTGTTTCTTTTCAAACTCTTCCTTTTGATGTTGAAGTTCTGCTTCTTTTTGTTGGGCAACCGCTTGTGATTGCTTTTTGATGTTGTCTACTTCATCAGTAATCATTTCGGTTACTTTTGGTAATCCCTCAGTATTCAAAAGAGCTTGATATTTTTCTCTTGAAATGAGTTGTTCATCAACATTTGCGATAAGACATGCATTGGTGATTGTTTTTTCAATCATTTCAAGGTTTAATTTGTCATTCTTTTCTTTTTCCATTAAAGCATTGAATTGTGCTTCAACTTGTTCTTCAAATTTCTTTTTGGATGTTGAAGCGTTAAGCCATTTTTCATCAAAAACGAACTGATCAGCATATTTCTTTGAAATCATCTTTCTAGAAATCAATACTTCTTTTAGTTGATCAATAGCTGCTTGACGTTCTTTTCTAAGAGCTTCTTTTTGCTTTTGAACAAATACATCCACATTTTCAGCCACAACACTTGCAGTATCATTTAAAGCTTTAACAACTTTATTTACCTTTGCTTCAAATTCTTGATAAGGCTCAATGTATGCTTTTTTGACTGCTTTTCTTTCATTTTCTAATTTTTTAGCATACGAACGATATAATGGAACCATTCCAGTTTTAGCTTTAACAAAATCTTTGTAGTTCTTTTCATCTACAACCACACCTTTTTTAGCTTCAATTGCTGGAATCAATTTGATCATTTCATCAATATTTGAGACAATCGCTTCATTTGCTGGTCTTTTTTGAACTTCTAATGAAAGGTGTTTTTCATCAATGTCAACGTGTTCTTCAATAACTTCAGCTTTGGCCTCAACGACCTTTTCTTCTTCAGTTGGTCTAAAGAATTCGATAACGCTGACAACTTTATAACGTTCATCTAACACTTGGTTAGCCGGTTGCCAGAAGATTGCATTATCTTGTTTTAAAATGACAAATGCTTTATCTCCTGGATATGTTAGTTTGACAACTGGTTCTCCATTCACAAGAAAGCAGTTGTTGATTGATAGGAAGTTGATAACTTTATCAAATTCTTCTTTGGTTGTGATTTTTACAGCTACTAGCTCATTAAGTAGCCCTGATTGAAACTCATTCATTTTCTTTTTTCTCCCTTCTACGATAAAAACTTATTTATGAAATACACTTGACCTTTACCTGTTACTTTAGTAGTCAATGTAATCCTTGTACTTCCATCTGGATTAGTAATTGTTCTTTCTTTGACTTCAAACAATCCAAGATCCATTGATTTTTGAGTAGGCTGATTGTAACGTTCACCCTTTTTAATTAGATATTCGTTTTCTCTCATCCACTCAAACAAACGATTTTGACCAATCTCATAGCCATTTTGTCTGATAAGCTTTGCCAACTGACCAATCAAGATTGATTCATTGCTGGCACTTACTGCATCAGCAAATAGAGCTTTAGGTTTCAATTCTTTATTTTCTAGTAACAATGCATCACATCGACTTTTTAAATAATCCATTGAACGTTGAACTAAAAATTCAGGATCATTTAATTTTTTCTCCATTTCATTGAATGCCTCAATATATTTAACTTTCCAATCAAGAGCTTCCTTTCCTGTGAATCCCATAACCAATAAGCTGAAACCATCTCTATTCATTAAATACATAGGATATTGTCTACCTCTATTTTCATAAGAAGTTTCATATATCATTGATTTCGTGGCTGAATTTTCAGCTACGAGATTTCCAATTGTTTGCAACACATTTTTGTGTTCTTTACCAAAATTTTTAGCAATCTCTAAGCTACTTACTAGCATTTGATTGTTTTCATATTTAATTTGAATTTCGTTCATATAGGCTCTCCTTTCTAACTGACTTCTTTTAATTCCTTATTCCTGTTTTCTAAAAATGGAGGTGGAGTTTTAGTTTTTATTAAATTCCAATACCACAATTCCGTTTTGAATAGATATTTAGCATCTAGTACCAAATCATCATAGTGTAGATAAACAACTCTTGTTTCTTGTTTTCCTGCGCCGTTATTTGCCCAAGGAATATCAAGAATGGCATATAGGACAAAATGTCTAAGACCTGTTGTGATCATGTAATGCAAAACTTGGAAGTAGTAGCATATTGGAATGTGATCATTGGCCCATTCTTTTAACATTGCACCATTTTGAATAGTTGTTGATTTGATTTCCAATCCCCATTTTTCTTTGGTTACAATTTCAATCATTGCCCCATCTAAATTAGCTCTTAAAAATGGATATTTCTTGTTTGATAAACTGATATCTTTCGTATCAATCAAATCAAACTTGTTTTTATAAAGGACACCGAACAATTCAATGAGGATAGGTTCCAATGCATTTCCTTTTTCAATTGCTTCACTCGTTTGAAATACAGGCTTTTTAGCACCTGTCTTTTCCTCCCACAATTCATAAGGTGTTTTGTAATTACTAACATTCATTACCACCCCAGCATCAGAACCACCAATTCCTTTTCCTCTTAATTGATGCCAATGTTTTTTGTCTTTGACATACTCGACATTACAATTAGGAAAGAACTCCTCATAGTTCGTAGTTTCCATTTTCTAGATCCTTTTTAGCACTTGCTAATTCCTGATTGAGATAACCAAGTTGAAGATAATCATCACTGTCTAGATGATCCTTACATTCCATACAAATGATTGAACTCTCTAAATCAGCAACTCTTTCTTCTAATTCTTTCTTTTTCATCTTCTAATGCTCCTTTAAATTGTTCTTGAATATAGTTATCCAATTCATTACTGCAATGCATGAAAGCGTTTTTAGCCGGTGTAAACATTTCTTTGACCTTTTCAATGTCAATATTGATTGGAGCCATTTCTAAGAAAAGACTTCCTAAGATGTTCCAATCAGAATCAGCTAATGCCGAAAGTGCATCTCCATCTTTCTTGATGCTTAATTCTAATTTAAGTAATGGTACTGCTGGTCTTTCATCTGTTCCTGTTTCCTTTTCAGTTGAACCAATTTGAACAACCTTGACATCTGCACCTGCAGCTTTTGCGGTTTGGATGATGTCTTCTAAATCTTTTTTTGTCATATTCTATTCCTCTCTTTTAATATAGATTTCTACTGTGTACTTTTGCATTTTCGGATTGTCAACAAAGATATCTATCTTTTTTCCTTTGATAGCTCCTCCACAGTCTTGAGCTACATATTCATTGCCATTAATCAAGACTATAGAACCATATGGTATGATTGTAGGATCTACCGCAATAGTTCTTCCTTCTTCAGCAATAGCACCTGTAGAAGTTAAACGACCGTATTGATCTTCTCCTGGGCCAATAGTAAGTAATAGTAAACTGACCAAGAGCTCTTCATTTTTGAAGTTCTTCTAATTGAGCTATAAGATACTTGTTATCCTCTTGAACACTATCATATAAATCTTCAAAACGGTTCTTATCGGTTAAAGCATCACTGTAATAATCTTCCAAAAGAGAAATCTTTCCCTTTTGTTGCTGAATCTTTGTTTTATATGCATCCAACTTATTTTGGTAATAACAGATTGGAGCAAGGATACAAAACATCACTAATATTGAAATAAGAAAATATGTTCTTTTTTTGATTTTCATATTGCATTTTCTCCTTGGATAACTTAAAATTTATTTGCTATGTTGTGCGCTCGTATTTTTATTAGTACGAGTGCCTTTTTCATTTAAAGAATTTAATAATGCAATAACCAACTCTTCACTAGGACTTTTATTGAAATGATTCATATAATCCTCAAATGCTTTTCTAGGAATATGTACATTTCTTCTCTTCCCTGAAGCATCAACACTTCCGGGAAAGCATCCCTGTTGAATTGCATTAAGAATGAAATCTCTACCTTTGTGAGTAATTGCCATTACTTCCTCGAGTGAAATGTTATTTTCATCCATGATCTACACCTCCTTTCAAAATGCTCTGACAAAGATTGCTAAACAGTTAGCGATAAAACAACCAATAACAATGATTGTGACCAATCCTCTTGCCGAAAGCTTCATAATTTATGCCTCCTTCTCATTCACTTCAAACATTGCAATGTACTCACATTTTTTAAGAAACTTTTCCTCATGTGTTGTAAGGCCACCTGATAGAAATAAGTTTTTAACTTCTACTTCAAATCTTCCTGATTCATAGCCCAATTCAAAACGATTTCTTGGATAATCTTCTCTTTGAGAAATTCTAAGAATTGCTAGAAATTTTTTATCTATTTCACTCTTGATCATTTCTCTATCCGCACGAACCAACATTTTTCTGTCTCTTCTATCTTTGGTAATCTTATTTGCCAATTCATAGTAGGATTTTTGATACCATTTGAATTCCTTTAACATGTGTAATAAAACTGCAATGACAACAAACAAAATACAGCAGATGATAATTAATGAATTTTTACTCATAAATTTTCTTTTCCTTTCTACTACCAGCCATCAAAGGACCAACCTCTTGTGTTTAAAATGAAATATTCCACAATCAATGCTCTATGACTTTAAGTACCAACCGTTAAAACTAAAGATTTTTTATTTATAAAAGGAGTTGAGATTGGCCCTTTGATGACTAGTAATTTATTTAATTGTTTTAAGCTAAACTATCTACATATTCTTTAGCTTTTTTTGCCTTGTGATAATTACTTACGTCAAGACCTGCATATTTTCTTTGAAATTCCAAGATTTCTTGTTGGCTGAACTTTCTACCACGCCCTAATCTGATAGGACGAAATATTTCAAGGTCAATAAAGTTAAGTAACTGGTCTCTTGAAATTCCTAAATCTTCACGTAGTTCTTTTTCAGTGAGCATCTTTGTTGGTCTGACTTCCATGTTTCATTACTCCTTTCTTTCAAAAATTTCCAAATTGTGATAAAATACTCTTGCCTATGTGGCAGAATGGAGAGTGGTCATTTTGACAAAACTTTTGATTTTGCCCTGTTCTCTTATTGTGGGGGAAACGCACTGATACCTAGACAGTTTAAACAGGTTAAAATAATCGCTCTGTAGATTGCTTAGGGATTAATCCGCAAGGAGACTTGTGCATTAAGCACTAAATAAACTGCATCGATTTCCACAAATCATCAGCTAAAGGGCAAACCTTTTAATAGCTTTTTTAGGCTATCATGCAGAACTAAAACTGCATAAGTGATGATGTGTACATAGAAGCATTAGGCGCTATATAATGTAGTAATTTAGTTTTTTTGACTTCTTTACTTGCATACACAAAGAGTAAATAAATTTAGACAAACGTCAGTAAGGATAGCGCACTTATTGGCGTTTTGTTTTTATATCAACCTTTACATCTGCAAAACCGATACACTTACCTATAATCACTAAAAGAACAGATCATCAACACTCGCATTTGGAAAACTTCTCTTAAATTTTGCTAGAAATTCATAACTGGGATTTTGATAACCACTTTCCACTTTGTAGTAGTACGATGGAGAAACACCTATTCTCTTAGCCATGTTCTTTTGAGACATATGCAAGCTCTCCCTGAATTCCCTTAATTTGTCCATTTAGATTTATCCTTTCTATAACGTGTTTGATAAAGCAATAACAACACGTGCAATTTCACACTGCTTTCTTAATTTTGCTTGTGGGGTTACGTTTTTCCAATTAGTAATTCTATCTGCAGCATTTATTAAAACAGCCATGGTAATTGGATATCTTTGTTCAACATTTTCCATTTTTCTTTGCTCCTTTCTTAAACTCCAAATTCTTGCATTTAATAAAGTGTCTTTTTAAGAAACTCCATCAAATATCAGTTAAAATATGTTTGTGCTTGATTAGATGTACATCAAATAGCACCAGAGAATAAACAAAAGCACTATAGCAATCATTAAAATTATTGATTTTATATATTCATGCTTATATGTTTTTTTCCCATAAATAGTTCTTCCTCCTGTTTCAAGCAAAAGAGAAATTTCTATTAAACTAAAGAATACAATCAATATAGAAATAATTACCTTAAGAGCCATAGTGTTAACCCTTTCTCTCGAAGTTTACTATATGTAAACATTTTAACTAAAAAAAAGTTCATCAATAGTCACCAACCTTTCACCTTGTGTTTCAAGTACGCTATTTATATGAGATTTTATTTTTTTCTTCTCATAATCATTAAACGGAACAATACCGCACTCTTTTTTATTGAACGAAGTTCTTGAAATATTAAGCATATGAGCCCAATCTAATTGGGTTTCATTTAGCATATTTCTATATCCTTTCACTTTATTCATAATAACACCTCCTTTGCTGTTTACTATATGTAATCTTTAATTACAATCTTATTTTAACTATACGTAATCTAAATGTCAATATTTTTGTTTACATTTAGTTACTTTTTGTTAAAAATATGTCTTTTTGGTGTTAACATAAAGTTAATAAAGGAGATATTAATATGGAACTCGGAAAAAATATCAGAAGACTAAGGAAACTGAATAATTTGACTCAGCAGAGTCTAGCGAATCAAATGAACAGATCTAAAACACTTATCGCTTTGTGGGAAAAAGGCGAACGTGACCCTTCCTCAATTGATTTAAAAAGATTGTCGGAAATTTTTAATGTAAGAGCAGATGATATAATAGGCTCAATCCCATCATTTTCTAATACAGAAACATACGAATTAAATGATGATCAAGTGTTAAAACCTATATTAGGAGTAGTAAAAGCGGGATACAACTTATATTGCGAAGAAAATATTGAAGGATATAAACCGGTAGATAAGAACAAAGCTAAAGGCGCAGAATGTTTTTGGCTACGTGTTATTGGAAACAGCATGAATGCGATAGGAATTATCGAGGGTGCATTAGTATTAGTGAAAAAAGTAATAGTAGAAAATAACCAAATTGCCGTCGTGAGAGTAAACGGTGATGAAGCAACTGTTAAACAAATAATTTTTAACGATGATGCTGTAATTTTACAACCTTTATCTACTGATCCTAGCAATAAACCACTAATATTAAAAAAAGAAGATTTTGATAACAACCATGCTGAAATAATAGGGAAAGTTGTTGAAGTTAGTTTCAATCCTAATGATTTGATTGACAAATAATTATTTATTTAAATTTTGTTATTAAAGAATGGAATGATATGAATTACAAAAAAATCATTTTCAAAATCTTTTTTATAACTTGTATATCTGCTCTAGTAATATCAATCGTATGTTCGTTCTTTTATTATTTTATCCCTATAAATTTCCCTGGAACAGTTGGCGAGTGGATAACCGCCCTTTCAACACTCACAGGTGGCGCTTTTACATTAGAAGGTGTGTGGTGGACGATTACCGATAGCAAAAATCAAAAAGAAAAGGAACTGTTCTTTCAATATCGTCCAATCGTCACATCTGAAAATTTAATTTCAGTTATAGAAAATGATCTTTCTCAACTGATTATAGAAAATAAAGGCTATTCTGAATTATTAGACATATCCATCATTTGTGATAAAGAATGGGTTGATTTCAAATTGAATATCGGACCTGAAGGAAGAAATATAATATTGCCAGGTTCGGAGCATGGATTTCAATGGTCTTGTCCTTTTGAGAAAATCAAACAATGCAGTGAAATATCTTTTACTATAAAAGGTCGAACTTATTTAAATGTAAAAATTGAAACAAAATTTACTTTTAAAGTAACAAATTTATCAAAGACTCAAGTCAATTTAGTTTTAATAACTACCAATTGTACGGACTCTCTAACAAGTGATAAAAAAATTTAAAGAAAAAGGAGTACCTTTAAAAATTTGGTATTCATTGAGTGAAAAAATATATAAGAAAAGAGGAAAAATACATGAACATAATATATTGGATAAACAAAATCATTAGCTCAATTGTGATTGTCATTTTAATAATTGCTTTTATAAAATTTATAACAGCCTATTCAAAAGAATCATCATCTTCACTAAAAGAATATATCAATAAAAAACTAGATACAATATTTTACTTCTTTTATATCTTGTTTTCTGTTTATGGAATATTAAATATGATTACCAGTTTAATAGAACAGTATATGAATGTATCAGATAACGCCGATATTTTCAACGGTTTTGCACTTTTAGCATTTGGTATTACGTTATTTAGCATAGGTGGATCTATACAACAAACAAGAAAAAGTAATGAGGAGACCATTCAGTTTAAAAATGGCATTAATAGTAAACTTGATGAAATATCCAATAAATTGGAATCGTTAAATCCATCAAATGAAGATTTACATAACGAAATTGAAAAACTGAAAGAACAAAATCAAGAAATAATAGGTTTATTAAAAGAGAAAAATCAAACAAATGTTCATATTTATGTAAATGAAGAAGATAAAAACAAAAAAACAAGAAAAAATGGTGAATACAAAAAATAATCAAAATTAAGAGGAAGGAGGGATTGTAAATGGATGAAAAAGATAAACAATTATGCGAGACAACATTTGCAGTAGAAAGTGCAAAACAAGCAGCAAAGTTAGGAAAAGATGTAGCTAGTGATATTATTAGACCAACTTCAAAAAGCATTGGAGAAAATATTGGATATTTAGTTGATGGCACATTGGGTTGGCTAGGTGTGTGGGGACAAAAACAAAAAATAAAACAAAAAAAATATATAGAAGACTATAAAAATGAAATAAATAAGAATATTGAAGCAATCCCACAAGAAAACTTAAAAGAACCAACAATGTCAGTTGTTGGCCCAGCAATTGCGTCCTCTATATTCTATTATGAAAATGACTACTATAAAAAAATGTTTTCAAAATTAATTGCTGCTTCTTGTGACAAAACTAAAAGTGTCCATCCAGCATATACAACAATCATCAAAGAAATTGATCCTTTAGATGCTCAATTACTTATGAAAATCAGTAACAAAGCATTACCTTACGTAAAAATATTTAGTGAAAGCACACTAAATGGAAAAATTCAACCGTTATATCCAAATATCATTATATATGATACTAACTTAAGAATTGATGAATATTTTAATCTATCAAAATCAATTGATAACCTTGATAGATTAAAATTGATATCTATAAGAAATAATATTATTTGTTTTGAAAATGAATATCAAACATTGAATGATTGTTCTATATACCAGTTACATCTAAAAAATCTTGAGTCCAATGAAAGAATTTCCATAAGAAAATATAGAGTAGAACTAACAGAGCTAGGTCGTAGCTTTGTTCAACTAGTTCTTTAATTTACTTATTTCGTCTATTGCAATTTTAATTAGTTTTTTTTCATGGTTCAGTACAATCGTTTCTAATTGATAGCTAATAATGTTGCAACATATGAAAATAGTACCTATACATAGCAATGTGCATATTATCAATTTCATTTTTTCACTGCCTTTCTAACTGTTTCAATTATCTCATTTTCAAGCCTATGTTGATTTGAAATGACTTTTGAGACATAAAAGATACCATACAAACTACATATACCGACTGTGATTAAAATTACTAAAATATAAATAGAAATATCACTCATACTTATACCACCCTTCATTGATATAAGTATAACTAATATATGATATCAATTCAAACTATAACAAACAAGAAAAGAGGAAAAACAAATGAAAAAATTATTAAGTCTAGCATTAATTGGAGCTTTAGCTCTATCTCTAACTGCATGTGGAAATAGCGATCCAAAAGACAAAACAACATCTAAAGAAACAACTACAACGAAAAAAGAAGAAAAGAAAGAACCTTTAAATTTAACAGGGACTTGGAAATCAGATGAAAATGAGGGCACATGGATGGAAGCTACAATTTCTGATAACGTTATTTCTATCGATTGGGTGACGGATGAAGGAAAAACAAAAGCAACTTATTGGGTTGGTTCATATGATGCTCCTACTACTGCCAATAGTGAATATTCATGGGTATCTAATAATGACCATGAAAAAACTAAAAATGCACTATTAGCTTCAAATGATGATACAAAAGAATTTACATATAAAAATGATATTCTTTCATTTACCGCTTCTATGCAAGGTGTCAGCAAAGTAGTTGAACTAAAGAAACAATAATATGAAAAATACCAACCACGATAAAAACCTAGATTACATTTATGATAATCATCCTGATATGCTGGATTCTTATATAGATGTCTATGAAAATTCAATATTTGCTGTTGATCATGAGATATCTCCTGAAGATATGGCTGACATCATGCAAATGATAGAAGCTTTCAAGATAGACAAGTTTAGAAGTTTAAATTAGATATTACGCCTGTTTTTTCCGTTATGGGCGTTTTATTATACAAAATATGAGAGGAGTCGTGATATATGATTAGAAAAAGACCTGCAAAAAAAGCAAAAAACGGATATACTTATCAAGTTTATTTTTATTACAGAGACATGTTTGACAAAAGAAAGTATTATTCTAAAAGTGGGTTTTTAACAAAAAAAGAGGCACAGATACATGAGACTGAAATGAAGGCTAGATTAAAAGAAAAAGGCACTTTGAATCAAGGAACAAATAAAACATTTAATGATGTGTTTGAAGAATTTATGGAATCTGAAGGAAAAAACTTATCATTAAACACAATTAGAAGAAAGAAAGTTACATTTGACAAGTATATAAAAAACTCGTTTGGAAATTCTAAAATAAACTTGTTCAGCAATTATGCTTTTTTACAAAGTATTTTCAACAGCTTAGAAGAAATGACATTTTCAACAGTTAAAACTGTCAGATACATCGTTAAAAATGTAACTTCATTTGCAATTAAAATGGAATATATAGACAGTTCACCCATGAACCTTGTAACATTTAAATGGGCTGAAAAAGAAGAAAAAGAAAAAAAGATAGTTCCTTTTGAAACTTTTATTCAAGCATATAATGAGTTGGATGATAGCTATGCAATTACCATTGCTATTGGATATTATACAGGCATGAGAATCGCTGAAATTCTAGCATTGAAAGAAAGTGATATTGATTTTGAAAATAATGAAATAAACATTCATAATCAATTGATCTATTCAGGAAGGAATATAAAGGAATATAAAGTTGTTTCAAAATTGAAAACAAAAAAATCAAAAGACACTATACCTTTGAATAACCAATTAAAAGAAATATTATTGGAATATTTGAAAACGCATCATAATGAATATATTTGTCAAAAAAATAATCAATTCTATTATGTTAGCTATTTTAATAGGATTTTAAAAAATAAATATGGGTTTACTTGTCATGACCTAAGACATACATTTGCTTCCACTTTATATGAAAATAATGTAGATATAAAAACTACCCAGGAATTATTAAGACATAGTAATATTAAGACTACTTTAGATATCTATACTCATCTAAAAGAAAACAAGAAATTAGATACTGTAAACGATGTTTTCAAAACAAAAGATGTCAAAAGTATGCCAAAAAGCAAAATCAACTAATATGTAATCAGCTGAAAGTATTGATATATCAACGTTTTTTATCATAATAAAAAGAAAATAGATAGTCCAAGTAAGACACATTATAAATAGTATATTTTATTCATGGATCATCGGTTTTGGTGGACGTATTCAAATTGCGGATAATGATGTACATAAAAAACAATTTAAAGATTTTTTAATGGAAAATTTTATAAATAAAAATAATGCTGATTAAAACGTATTCAGCATTTTTTCATCTAATATACTTATAAAAGGTGTTTTACAATTACACTGAAAATCCATTAATTTTCAGTGTAATTGTAAAGATAGAGCAATAAAATATTCATCAATATTTATAGCTTCTTCAATTGCAACAGCAATGGCAACAGTAGCTCCAACACAAAAAATTCTTCTTATTAAAAAAGAAGTGTTTTTCATACTTCCTAAGCATTTTCTTTTTTCATTTTTTTACTTAAATAAATATAGAAACATACATTTAGTATAATACCAACAATTGTCGCAATTGGTGCAGCTAAACCGATATTTGTTAAATTTGCATGTGGTTGAATTGACATATAGTAAGAAAGTGGTAAACGTACAAGAAGGGTTTGAATAAGTCCTTGTACCATGACCCATACCGTTTGATAATGACCGTTAAAATAACCAACCATACTAAATAATATTGCTGTTACAATTGTTTCTAAAGCAAATCCTTTTAAATAAGCATAACCTTGTAAAATAACGGCTTTTTCTGTTGTAAAAATACTTGTAAGTAAATCTCCTTTAAATAAAACTGAGATAAAGACAACAACACCAATTATTAAGCCAATACCCATTCCTGTAAACATTGCATGTTTTGCTCTTTTTTCATCACCAGCACCCACATTTTGGGCAACAAAAGAAGCCATTGATTGCATTAATGAACTTGGTACTAACATGGCAAAGTTAACGATTTTACAAGCAACACCATAACCGGATGATGCTTCTAATCCTAAACGGTTAATAAAAGCACATAAAGCTAAAAATGAAATTTGTGTTAAACATTCTTGAAGCGCTAATGGTAATCCAATTTTTAAAGCTCGAACACAATGTGGATTGATTTTAAAATCATGCTTTGTAATTTTAAATGGTAATTTTCTTTTAAATAATAACATTAAAGCAAACACAACACTGATTGCTTGGGCAAAGACAGTGGCCATTGCGGCTCCTGCTGCATCTAAGTGTAATCCTGCAACAAGAACTAAATCACCAATAATATTAATAACACAGGCAACTGCCACAAATAAAAGAGGTGATTTACTATCGCCTAAACCTCTAAAGATCGCTGATAATAGATTATAAGCAACAATAAAGAAAATACCTGCCCCACAAATTCTTACATAAGTAGCAGTTAAACCAAGTGCTTCTTTAGGTGCTTGCATCAAAGTTGAAATTGGTGATGCTAACGTAATCATAATTACAAATATAATTGCAGAAATAATTGCAAAAACTACCGTTGCTCCTCCTATTAAAGCACCAATCGAATTCATTTTCTTTTCACCAATATATCTTGCAATTAAAACTGTAATTCCCATCGCAAATTGTGTTACCACAAATGTTATCAAGTTTAAAACTTGACTTCCTGTAGAAACTGCTGAAAGTCCTGCCGTTGTTCCAAATCTTCCAACAACAAGTAAATCAACCGCTCCATAGGCCGCTTGTAAAATAAGCGCTCCTAAAACGGGAATCATAAATAATGATAATTTTTTTAAAATACTTCCCTGCGTAAAATCTGATTTAGAGTGATCCATTATTTTTCTCTCCCTTCACACATAACTTCATAAAACTTTTCAATAGTTTGAATCATACAATCTGCTTCATCATTAGAAACATGATTCAAACACAAGGCTAATTTTTGAAAATAATCTTTATTGTATTTTTCAAAAATCATTTTTCCTTCTTTTGTAACGGTCACATAAGTGACACGTCCATCATGTTTAGCTGTTTCTTTTTTTAAATATCCTTTTTCTTCCATTGCATGAATTGTACGTGTAACTCCCGGACGAGGAAGATTTAAAACTTCACTCACATCTGAAACCTTCACCTTTTGATTTTTTTCTTCAAGTTCGATAATCGTTTCTAAATAACGTACATAGGATGGTAAAACTCCTTCAGGAAGTTTAGGCAACATATCTAAAATCCTTTTAGCCATGTAACAGCTATCTAACATTTCTTTTACTTTTTCGCTTTTCATTAATTTCTCCTATTAATTACCGATGTTAATTATCATTGGTAATTATATAATTATAAAAAAGATTGTCAAGAAAAAAGATACTAACAAATTGTCAATATCTTTTAATCGTTATGCTCTATAGCAAACCCAAATAATATCACTTTTAAATCTTCATCTAAAATAGAAGTATTAGTAGCTGGACCATCAATAAAATCCATGTGTTCTGCACAAATTCTTCATATAAAATTTCACAAATTGCTTTTAACTTACCTTCCTTATAAACATCTTCTAAAACTTTACAAGCAATTTTATTTCCTTCTAGATAACGATCATCACTTTGATTGACTTTCTTCTAAGGTTAAGCTCTATGAATAATCATCCTATCTAAATAATCAAGTCCCATTATTTCAAGGGTTTGGACAATACTTTCTTTGGTTACTTGACATGTTTACGGATATCTTTGCCTATACCTTTTTCATTACCATATGATTGTCCTATATCAAAATGATGATAACCTAACTTTATATTTTAATTTCAATGTGAATAAAATGTGCATAATGTGCACAACTTGTGAAAATCTATTTTATTGTATGTGCCGTAATAATGGTATAGCTTGTTGCATTAATTGTTATTTTTATAGCATCATTTTCAATATACCAGTTTTTCCCTTTACGATATATCAAACTCTTTTTATCTAAAACTTTATTCTTACAAAATTCTACAACATCTTCTTCAATTCCTAAATTTCTTTTAATTCTTGATATACCTAAATATGTTGTGTGAATTTTATAAATATTCATTAATAATTCATTCTTATCCATCTTGATGACTCGTCCTTTTTAAAATAGTATCCTATTACATCCCATTAACATTCCTAAACTTAAATAATGATCTTTTGATATTTGTTTCTTTGTATTCATTAAAATAACAATGACAACAATTAATAGAAATTCTTTCATACACTCACCCGATCTTTTGTTTTCTTTTACTAATCATTAAGGTAATCAAAACAAAGCTTAAGGTAAATCCTAAAACAATAATACCATTAATAATTATTGGTTGTAATGTTTCTAATTTAAAATATTCTAATGTTTTAATAAGTTCATTATTTTGTACAAAATAATACGTTGGTAAAATATGAGCAATCTTTAAAACATAACTTGGCATAAATGACATTGGCACAAAACATCCACAAAGAAACGATGTTCCTAAAGCAACAACATTGACAATACCTCCAATAGCTTGCTTATTATGGGTAATCGTTCCAATTAAGAATCCTACGGCCAAACTACATATTGAAAAAACAAATGAATTTAAAATATAAGCAATCCCATTCCCACTTAACATAATTTCTTTAAATAAGATAAAACTAATAATCATATAGGCTAACCATACAATAAAAGAAGCAAGACCTAATGAAGCAAAAATGATCCAATTATATTTACGATATGAAAAACTGCTCATAATTGTTCTTTTACGTACACCCTCTTGATTTAAACTTGCAAGAATCATTGTCATACAATAAACTCCCCCAGCCAGTAAGGCATAGTTTAAGAAATTAAAATAAATATTCACTTGATTCAATTTAGAACTATCTAAGGATGTGTTGAGGTTTACTTTTGTTTTTTGGTTAATCACTTGTTTGACTTTTTGATTTAAAGCTTTACCTTGATAATGCTCTTTATAAAGATTTACTGTCTTTATATATTTTTCAATTAACATTTGGGTAAAAGATGCATTTTCATTACCATTTGATTTATATTCAATCGTTGGATTTTTATCATTTACAAGATCATCACCAAAGTTTTCAGGAATATACACAACATAACTTATATCACGATAAAACAATGCATCGTCTACTTTTTCTTGATCATTGATATCGATATCTTTTAATGTCGCTTGTTCTTTTAAATACGAAACAAATCCTTTGGTTATTTCATTGTTTCGATCCTTATTTACAATCAAAATATCTGGTTTTGTTGCCTCATAATGATTCATATTACCAGAAGTTGTATTAAATAATGTAATTGCAAGTAAGATCACTGTATAAAGAATTAAATTTCCTTTTAATTTATTTAAGATTTTAAAAACGGTACTAAATATAATCATATTGTTCCCTCCTTAAAGTCCTAAAAGAAATAAATAAACATACAATAATAAATACTCCTAAACAACAAATATCTCTGATATATCGATTAAATGTATTGTAATAATATAAAGCATAAAAACCATCAGTAATCAAATTATTAGGATTGATAAGATTAATAATAGGTATATTTTTATCAATAACATATTTTAAAGTAACACCCATCATTCCAGACAGAACCGAGAAAAACATAGAAATCGCAATATTAATTCCTGTTTTTGCTTGTTCAGAAACTCTAAAAACAGAAGCAATAAATATTCCCATCGAAATACCTGCTAAATCACCAACTAAAGAAAGAATGATTATATAAAACCATTGACTACCAAATTCAACATTTAAACCAAATTTTAAAAAGATTAAAAGAATCGCTAAACCAACAAGGCTTACTAAATAAGAACCTAGTGCTGAAGATAAGACAAGTATTCCTTTTTTATTTGGTGAAACAGAAACTCTTTTCCCTTTAGCGGACATATTCGCCAATTGATTATTAATAGCTGTTAAACCTAACATCCCACCATACATACAAGCCATGGCAATTAAGGTATAATATTCAATTTGCATATAACTTAAATGACTACTTGATGTGTCTTTTAAAGATACTTCTTGGTTATTGAGCTTTTGAAGAATATCATGTACAATTTGTTGAACATTAAAATTATAGTTTCCTTGTTGTATTTCATCTTCAATTTGTTTCTTTGTTAAATCTTCTATCATCCTCTTATTTTGTTTAATTTCATCCATAACAAATTGCAAGATTGTTTGTTCCATACCATTTTCTTTAATCACAATTTGTGGTTCTTGTTTATTAAAGAGAACATATCCTTCTATTTCATTATCTTCTAAAAGCTGATTCGCTTCTTTTTTATTTACATAATGAATATGAAATAACTGATTCTTATTTTTTTTATCAGAAAGCTCTTTAAAGGTTTCTTGATAAATTGTTTGGTTTTGATATTCCTTATTGTCAATAACTGCAATATCAAAAACTTGTAAAGCTTCGTCTTTTTCAATATTTTCAAAAGCCATGTGAAAGAAAATACCTAAAATAATAGGAAAAGCAAACATCCAAAAAATAAGAACTTTATTTTTAAAAAGTATTTTAACTGTATACTTTAAATTATGAATAAACATCAATCCCTCAATTCCTTTCCTGTTAATTTTAAGAAAACGTCATTAAGAGTTGGACCTACACGTTCAATCTTTTCCTCAATATTTGCTTCTTTCTTTAATTCATCACTTGTTCCTTGGGCAATGATCTTTCCTTTATCTAAAATAATAATACGATCGCAAAGTATTTCTACTTCTTCCATATAATGTGTTGTATAAACAATTGTAGCCCCTTGATCTCTTAATTTTTTTATACCATCTAAAATATGATTACGACTTTGTGGATCAACTGCAACAGTTGGTTCATCTAAAAAGATCAGTTTAGGCTTATGGGCAATCCCACAGGCAATGTTTAATCTTCGAAGTAAACCTCCGGAAAGTTGTTTAGGTAAGAACTTTTTAAAATCATTTAATCCTACTAAGTTAATTGCATCATCAACATATTGTTTTCTTTGTTTTTTATCTCGAATATATAAACCACAAAAATAATTAATATTATCATAAACATTCAATTCATCAAAAACTGCTACTTCTTGAAAAATAACTCCTATCTTTGCTTTTAAATCATAAGAATCAGGTTTCATCTCTTTACCAAAAACCTTAATAAATCCTTCTTGATATTTAAGTAATGATAAAATAGAGTTAATAGTTGTACTTTTTCCACAACCATTAGGTCCTAATAATCCTAAAATTTCTCCTTGATAAACATTAAAGGATAAATCATCAATTGCTTTTAAATTTTTATACTCTTTTGTAAGATGTGAAACCTCTATTACTTTTTCCATCATTCTTTTCCTTCCTTATTCTTTTTAGCAAGTTGTACCAAAATTTCTTCTTTTACATTTCCTTTTTTTACTTCATAAAGAAGCATTGAAACATATTGATCCTTCAACAATTCTGCAATTTCTCCATCATTAAATTCAACGGTCTGATTGGCTGCTAAACTAGCAATCCCATTGACATATAACCACATTCTTAAATGGAATTGTTTGGCATCTTCATTTGACATACCCGTTTGTTTAGAGATTGTTTCAAGGATTGTCTTTGCTGATCCTGTTAAATCAATAAAATCAAATGCTCCTTCATTTATTTTTCGGTTAAACATAATTTTAAATAATTCATGCTCTTCCTTAGCAAAACGAATATAATTGATTCCAATATCCTTGTATTCTAATTGACCTGTTTCACTTTTTAAAACTTCTCGATCAAAAATCTTTACAATTTCATCTATCACATCTTTTTTTAAAACATCCATATTCTCATAAATATAAAAAAGTGGTTGTGTTGAACAGCCCAATTTCTTTGCAATCTTTCTGGCATTTAAAGCATTGAGTCCTTCATGGCTAATAATCGAAATACTTGCTTTTAAAATATCTTCTTTTTGTACTTTTCTTTTTGCTGGCATAAAAGCCTCCTTTCTATAACTAACGTTATATATAACTCTTGTTATAATTATAACAATATCTTCTTGTCATTGTAAAGAAAAAAGGATATTTCAAAATATCCTAACCATTTAAATAAGCTGCTTTTAATAAGTTTTGTACAACTTCATTTTCACTTTTATATAATTGTTGTATTGTTCCTTTTTCTATGATTTTTCCATCATTTAAAACAAGAACCTGATGGCAAAACTCATGAACCAATGAGAGATCATGACTAACGAAAAGAATAGCCATATGATATTTATAAACACATTGTTTTAATAATTCGATAATATCTCTTTGAATCACTTGATCGAGACTGCTGGTAATTTCATCACAAATAAGTAATTGGGGTTGTATAATCAATGCTCTAGCAATTGATATTCTTTGTAACTGTCCTCCACTTAATTCATGAGGATATTTTCCCAAACAAGCCTCATCCATACCTACTTGTTCTAATATCTTTTTAATAGCAGTCATCACTTCTTTTTTATTTAAATGATAAAAATAATGATAAGGTTCATAAAGAAACTGTTTGATTTTCATTCGTGGCGAAAAGCTTTCAATTGGATTTTGAAGAATAAGTTGTATATCTTTACGACTCTTTTTAAAATCAACTGTTTTTCCTTGATATAATAAAGAACCTGAAGAAGGTTTTTCAATACCTGAAACAAGTCTTGCAAGGGTACTTTTTCCACATCCACTAACACCAATAATACCAACAACTTCACCTTCATCAATGCTAAAATCAAGATAATTTAAAACAGTCTTATCGTATTTTTTTGTAAGATCTTTAGCTTCAAATAAACGCATTATTCTTTTCCTTTCATAATAGTGACTTTGTATAGGGATGCTTAGGAGTATTAAAAAGAGTCTCTACATTTCCTTTTTCTACAATCATTCCATCTTTAATAACAACTATTTGATCTGCAATATAACGTGCTACTTGAATATTATGTGTTACAAACACAAAAGTTGTTTGTTTTTTTAGATTTAAAAGATAATCTAAAATTTGTTTTTGAATAACAACATCTAAACTGCTTGTCGGTTCATCAGCCAAAACAAGTGAAGGTTGTAAACATAATATTAAAGCAATCATCACTCTTTGAGCCATTCCTCCTGATAATTCAAAAGGATACTTGTTTAAAATAGTTTCTTCTAGCCCCATTTGTTTTAAATAATGAATAGCTATTTCTCTTGACTGTTTTTTAGAATATTTAAAATGAGTATGTAAACTTTCATAGAAATGTTCTTCAATATTTTGATAATCATCAAAATAAGTTAAAGGATTTTGAAAAATCATGCCTATTTTTTTCCCTCTATAACAATCTAAATCCTTTTCTAATAAATTATCTTCTTCAAATAAAATTTTACCCTCTATAATTTTTGCATCATCACTTAACAATCCCATTGTTGCTTTAAGTAATGTTGATTTCCCACTACCACTTTGACCGACAATAACTGTAATTTGATTTTTAGGAATCATTAAATCTATATGATGTAAAATTTCTTGTTCATTATAAGTCAATGTTAAATTTTGATAATTTAATATACTCATTTAAGATCAATATCCTTTGTAATCATATAATAATCAACCGGATGGCAAATAGCTCCTTTGACCTTAGAAGAAGTTACCGTATTTAAAGGAACATAAGAAACATAAATATTGGCAGCATCATCTAAAATCATTTCACTTGCTTGAATAGCAAGTTGTTGTCTTTGTTTTAAATCATAAGTTGTGGAAAATTGTTGAATCAAATTATCAAGATTTGAGTTTTTATAACGTCCTGTATTACTTGAACCCGTTGATAAATAACGTTGTTGAATAAAGATTTCTGGATCACCTGTAGGTGCACTTGAATCATTAGCCGAACATAAATCAAAAGTTCCTGCTGCTTTAATATCATTCACATTTTCAACTTGATTAAGTTTAATTTTAATACCAATCTTTTTTGCTTCACTTTGCATAGATTGCGCAATAATATTTGCATCTGCTGAACCATGATCCGCGCTTTCATAATAATTTAAAATGATTTCTTGTCCATCTTTTTCTCTGATACCATCATTATTCGTATCAACATAGCCCGCTTCATCTAAAAGACGATTGGCTTCTTTTAAATTAAGACTATAGCCATTAGAAACATCTCCATAAGGTAATGCACTTGAATAAAGACCAGTTGCTTCTTTTCCCCCAATCAATTTAACAATACTTTTACGATTTACACTATAAGATAAAGCTTTTCTAATCGTTAAATCACTTAAAAATGTTGTTTCATTATTCATATAAATAACATTTGTACGTGGCCCTAAAACTTCTAAAACCTGATAATCTTTATTATTTCTAAATAATTTTAAACTTGAATAATCAATCGTATTCGCAAGATCAACTTCACCCGATTGTAACGCTAAAACACGTGCATCAGAATCTGCCACTTGACTAAAATGAACATGATCAAGTTTTGCTTTACCATCGTAATATTTTTTATTTTTGCTTGTATCGATTGTTTTTTCTGAAACAAAATCATCCACCACAAAAGGGCCGGTACAAAGAGGATGATTGGCAATATCTTCTTCACTTTGACTTGCATCATAAATAGTAAAGAGTGGTTCACAAAGATTATTTAAGATTGCCCCACTTGATTTATTTAAATAAAGATAAATATCTTGCCCCTTTGCTTCAACATGATTTAAATCAAAATAATCAATCGCTCTTGTATTTTTTTCAAAAGCTCTTTCTAAACATGATTTGACATTTTCTCCTGTTACTTTTTTACCATTTGAAAAAGTAATAGAATCTTTTAAAGTCAATTTCCAAGTTGTATCATCAATTTGTTCATAGGATTTTGCAAGATAGGGTTCCACTTCATATTTTTCATTAAGTTTTAACAATGTTTCTCCTACCCCAATACGACTTAAAACCCAACCATCATAATTATTTGTAGGATCTAAAGATGTTGAAATCCAAAACATAGCAGCATTAAGTGTTTTACTTGATTCATTTTTGTTTGAATTAGAACATCCACATAAAGTTGTTAACATAAATAAACAAAGTAATAATTTTATTTTCTTCATAACTTCTCCTCATAATGTTTAGGATCTAAATAATCCCTTATATCTTCTGATAATAAATTAAAAATAAGCACACAAATAAATAAAACAAGTCCTGGAAAAAACATCATCCAAGGAGCCACTTGCATAAATTGTTTACTTTCATAAAGCATCGCTCCCCATTCAGGTTGTGGTGGCTGACTAGCAAGTCCTAAAAAGCTTAAACCTGCAAGTGAAATCATCATATTTCCAATATCTAAAAAAGCTGTTACAAGTATTTGTGATAAAATATTAGGTAATAGATAACGAATGATTCTTTGAAGTGGTGGGACAC
>ERZ772954.273-NODE-273-length-55210-cov-8.828139_pt1 | contig 55210 bp, 45 predicted proteins | sample MGYA00580684_ERZ772954 | MGnify/ENA primary metagenome ERZ772954 (study PRJEB29015, sample SAMEA2737654) | human gut metagenome | biome: human gut; feature: human-associated habitat; material: faeces | place: China | collected 2012 ...
TGCATGTGTTAAGCACGCCGCCAGCGTTCATCCTGAGCCAGGATCAAACTCTCATAATAAAAATTTGTCCAGTCAGGATTAACTCTTGGCTAATCCATCCTTGTTTTACTGTTTAAGGTTCGTTTTCAGAACTTTTCTCTTGAATTTTCAAGGTTGTCACTGTTCAATTATCAAGGTTCATCTTTTCGTTTGTGCCGTTCGCTGTTCGCGTCGGCTTTGTTATTTTAGCACATCTCTTTGTGCTTGTCAAGTACTTTTTTAAACTTTTTTTCGAAGCTCTTTCGAACTTCTTAAGTCGTACCAGACTGTGTTGCTTTGTCTCTTTCGCAGCAACTCTGATATTCTATCAAAGTCTTTCCGGTTTGTCAAGTACTTTTTTCATCTTTTTGATTCCGTCCCCGGATCGTCTGGATGATTCCCTGACTGCCTGTATCTCTCAGGCTCCGTTGTTTCTGCGTTTCCGCCGCAACGTTTGATATCTTACCACTTCTCTTTCTTTTTGTCAACAACTTTTTTGATTTATTTTTTTCAAGTTGTTTTTCAAAGAATTAAGGGCATAAAAAAATATCTTAGAATGTTGAACGGAGAAGGAGGGATTTGAACCCTCGCACCGCGTAAACGGTCTACACCCTTAGCAGGGGCGCCTCTTCAGCCACTTGAGTACTTCTCCTGAATCAGCAATTCGTCTGATATTGTGCTCACATCTCTGTGACGCTCATTTATTATAATAAATTCATTTTGAAATGTCAACTGATTTTTTGCTTTTTCTTTATTTATTTTTTCATGGTTCACTTGCAAAGTGAAATTTACTTTTTTCATCTCACATCTGATATAAAAATATGGACAATTCCTTCTTGAATATAAATAAGAAATTGCCCATATCAAATATTTATTCTTCTTTATTTTTTCAGATACACATCACTGTACTGAACACCAAACTGCAGTGCCGCCTGATGGTTATTCATATAGATATCTACATGTCCATATGGCGTTCCCAGATCTTCTACTGTATAGACCTGTCCATTGATGATCAATTCGGTTCCAAATGGCAGTCCTGCCATAGCTACCGTATGATCGATCGTCGGCATTGCTCCGCTCGCCGTAGGTCCGCCTGACCAGACTCCACAACAGATCGGACAGCTGCAATATGCTGTCAGCTTAAATTTGCCAAGGTATGAACCATATTCTGTGCTCTTCGCTATAACAGCATTATCATAGTAATCTGCTGCCATATCCTTTTTCTTCAATGCATCCAGTATGTCTGTATCCTTATTTGAAATAATACGGACTGCCCATACTGCATCGTTTTCATTTACAGTGCTTTCTATAATGCCCGTGGCACTGCTGTGTGCCTCGATCGTTCCGCCGTCACCAGTACTCATAACTACATGATAAATATAGCCATCCGATCTCTGATAAAAGATCAGATCGCCCGGCAATGCATCTTCTACCGGTATTTTGGTGGCACATTCTGCCTGGTCTTCCGCCACACGCGGAATGCTGTAACCAAATTCTGCATAAATGCTCTGTACAAAACCGGAGCAGTCTGCCCCTTTTGTCAGACTGGTACCTCCCCATACATAAGGATTACCTAGGAACTGCTTCGCATATTCTAACATAGAGGTGCGGATCAGTCCTGATACAGAAGCTTCTTTTACGGAAGTTACCGTGTAATAGCAGGCTTTGTTGTCTTCCGGTTTTACTTTTGCTTTAGCAAGGGCATAAGTATCCTCGCCTTTTTCTTCGATCTCTTTTTTCACTTCTTTTCCGGTTTCGAGCTGCTTTGTCTGTACAAATCCCCTGACATCATCTGATTCTACATAACTCCATTCCTGATCCTCATCATCCAGAATATAACACAGTCCGCCTTTTGCCAGTGTACCTACTACCTCCGGCTCCTGGTCCTTTTCTGTATCTTCACTCTTCTCCGATTTCTGATCTGTGCTTTTCTTTTTCTCGGATTCCTGTGTTTCACTTTCCCCGGAAGCACTGTCCGGCGTTTCGCTCTCTTTCGCAGAATTATCCTGCGTTTCGCCCTCTGTCACACTGCTGCTCTGTTTTTCACTTTCTGAGGCAGTACTTTCCTGCGTTTCTTTTTCTGTTTCTTCTTTTTTATTGTTCTTGGTTTCTTCCTGCGGAATAGAATCATAGATTTTGATTCTCTTTTTCGTCAGGGCGTATTTCTTTTTGGCTACTGCTTTGTATGCAGTTGTCTGTGTATGCAGAAACGCCTTATTTTCATAAGCTTCTTTGAGAACTTCGGCTGTCTCTATATTCTTTTCTTTTTTATGCTTTACATAACGTTCCGCTTTTTCGTCTGCCCATACATATTTTGCTTTTATGAAGCCTCTGGCTTTTCCGGATTCTACATAATACCATTCGCCATCGTCGTCTTCTTCCAGAATATGCAATACGCCAAGTGCATTGATCTTTCCTACTTTATCGGATTTTGTGTTTTTCTTTTCATAGAGATAAACATCATCTCTTTTTGATACAGCATATTTCTTTTCTACCTGAAAGAAACGAAAAGTCTGTTCTACTTTTGGTGACTCTATTTTCTGCTCCGTTTCCGTTTCTGTCTCAGTCTGATCGCTGCTTTCTGTCTCAGTTTCCGTTTCGATTTCAAACGGCATCTCTTCTATGGATACAAAACCTGCTTCTCGCTCTGTCGCTGCTTCGGTTTCCTGAGTTTCTGTCTCGGTTTCGGTTTCCGTCTGTGTCTCAGTTTCCGTTTCAGTTTCTGTCTCTGCCTCTGTCGCACTGTTGTCTTTTTGTGGTGCTGCATAGGCAGAAATGCCAACGGCTGAAGAAAGAAACAGGACGGCTGCTGCCGCTGCTATGTTTCGTCTATACATTTATTGCTATACTCTCTTTCTTGCTTTGATATATACTGCTGCCGAACCTGCCATCAGAAGAACCATAGCCGGAATATTGGTTGCATCTCCCGTCTTTGGTGCATTCTGGGTTGTCGTTGTGGAACTCGAACCTGATGTTGTTGAAGAGGATGATGCACTTGTCGATGCTGTTGTTGATGGTGTGGAAGTTGTAGCAGGTGTTTCTGTTTCTGTTTCTTCCTCTCCATCCGGCTGTGCTACCATACTTGCTGTCTCCACTTCAGATGTCAGATTGGTCGATCCGTTTCTTAATTCATCTACGGTCATGCTGATATTGAACTGCTGACCGGTTGTTGCATTGCCTGTCAGATTGAACCAGAGATCTACCAGAGTTCCTTTCAGCTTTTTCGGTGTTGTTGATGAAAATTCAATCACAATCTTTCCTTCCGTTCCGGCACTGTCTGTCGGCTTGATAACTTTGATCGTCATACCTTCCAGTGCGTCGCTGTCCTCCGCATTGGAATCATCGTATTTCATCGCATTGGTATCATAGTTAATCGTTACTTTTCCATATGTAATCTCTTTTGTGCTGGATACGCTGTAAGTTGCTGAAATGCTCTCTTCTCCGCTGTATACCTCATCCGGCTCAAATTTGAATGTAACGTCTTTTTGTCCGGTCGTTGTTGTCCCGGATGTTGAACTGCTTCCTGATGCAGAGCTGCCTGATGATCCGTAACCGGAACTTCCTGAAGAACTGCTGCCTGATGTCGAACTGCTTCCTGCCACACGGTTTGACGGTGTAGTGGAAGTCTGCCTCTCTGTCTGAGTGGACGTCTGTGGCACTGCAAGGCTTTTGCCTGAACTTGATGTACTTGTCGTACGTGCCTGTCCTTTTGATGCAGATTTCTTTTCACTCTGGAGTTGGAGATAATTCGCATACTCTTTTTCCAGATCATATTGCTGGATTGCTTTTTTCAGTCCCTTCTCTGTATCTGCTTTCAGAACGGTAACTGCCTTTACCTCTTTGCAGTCTGCAAAAACCAGATGATCTTCCAGTTCACACTGGTTCAGGATGATAACCATCTGCGGAACAAGCTCTGCTACCTCATAGACCATATCTTTCTGCATATCACTCAGTTCTACAGTTGGATATTTCTCGATTTCTAAATCTTTGTCTGTCTCGGATTCTGTTTCTGTTTCCGTTGCTGTTTCACTTTCAGATTCTGTCGTTTCTGACTGAGTTTCTGTTTCAAATTCAGTTGTATTCTCCGTCAGTGCCTCTGTCTCAAACTCTTCATCTGAGAATTGAAAAACAACCGCTGCCAGTTCCGGCTCCTGTTCTGCATCGATCTCTTCTTTTAATTCTTCGATCGTTACTTTTTTTACTTTTGCTTTTCCGGTTGTTTTATCTTCTTTTTCTCTTATATAAATGAAAGAATCTAATCCGTTTTCTTCCGGATCTTTCTCTTCTGTCTGCTCTGAAGCTGTCTCCTGTGTCTGCTCGGTATCCGCAGACTGTACAGTCCCTTCTTCTGCAGGCTGAAATCCTGCCTCTGTATTCTCCCCTTCTGCTGCATATACTGTGACAGACATTGCAAGTAAAGCGGATGCTGTCAGAATCGTGCAAAGTTTATGCATTCTTTTTTTCATTTATTTCCTCCTCATGCTGCAATGCAATTTTGCACTGCGATGTCGCTCTGGTTACTTTTACCAAGCAACACGATTTTAATTCCTAATTTATAGTATATTTATCTAAATGTAAAAGTCAATGTAAAAATCTCCTCTGTTTTGTTTGAAAAGCATGTTTTACATTTCTTTCACAAAATGACCATATTTTTGAATTTTTCGAACCAATGTGATCAAACACAGTGGAATCAGTACACCTGCAATCACATAACTGATGTGCAGACTGTAATCTGAATGTGGAAATTTTCCAATTTTTTCAGCATCTGCAATGCCATACACTGCTGAATAAATACGATCCACGATCTTAAATCCAAGAAAATGCAGTGCCATAATGTGAAAGCTTTCTTTTCCGACCAGTGAGAAAAATTTTTCTGTATATGGATTTTTGCCAAGTATTTTTGCAAGCCCAATACAGAAATAAATACCAAGCAAGGTCACCGGATAAAAAAGTACCGGATGTAAGATCTGATTGACCGAAAGTTCAATACTTCCCGGCATACGATTTAAGATTCCAAGAATCACGGCAGCACTTAAAATAGTTCCATACCAGGTAATCCCTTTGTCGAGTTTGTCCCATTTCTGTTTTGCAAAGTAACCAATGTACATAATCGGAACCGCCAGAATTGAAGTCTGTATCCAGTATTCCCAGGTCAGCTCCCGACTGTTTGCATATAATGCAACAGCAGCAAACAGAATACAGATGATCTTATGCCAATATTCCGGTTTTTTACTTTTTTCTGCTTTACTGAATGCAATCGCAAACAGTGCTGTCCCGATGAAAAACATTGGAAGGAACCAGCAAGCTCCCAACAGTTCTTCGGTGTACTTCATCAGCAGACTCTGAACAATACAGGATATCATTTTGCTGATGCTGTAATGTTCGGTGCTGCTGATCATTTTTAAAGACACCAGTGTGTTATGTAACAGCGTAAACACGGTATTATAAAGAAACAGCATACCGCCAAGCTTCAAAAGCCGCTTGCCGATATACTGTTCCGGGTGCTCATGGTATTCTCTTTTGTAAAAAAATCCCGCCACAAAAAAGAACACCATTAAATGATAACTGTATACAAATTCTCCCACACTGACGTTCAAGGCTGGTATCATGATTGAATAGCAGCAATGTCCCATCACAATAGAAATGATACCGATTGCCTTTACAATGTCCATTGTTGAATTTCTTTTTCCCTGCATTTTTCCTCTCCCTTAGCCTCTTGCTCCTCTGACAAAACGCTCCAAAACATCTGTGATAACTGTATTCTTCATCAGAATCAAAACAACTGCATAAACCAGTCCCGATACGATCACCGATACAAGAATCAGATAAATCTGATTTTCAATAACTTTTGCAGCCAGCATACAGCAGATCACAATCCCCACACAGCCAATGATCGTTGAGATCAGATTTCTTGCTGTGCAATTGATCTTTATGATTTTTCTTGACTCGTATGCGGATATCACACATACACATACTTCTGCGATAATCGTCGTAAAAGCCGCTGCACTTTCCTGATATCTTGGAATCAGGATAAAATTCAGTACAATATTTATCACTGCACTGAGGATTGTCGCAAACATAACAATTTTTTCTTTTTTGTAAGAAATCAACACACAGTTGGAAAAAAAGTTTGCAAACACAGCAAAGATAAGTGCAATACTGAGCAGCTGCAGCGGCACATAGGCCGCACTGTAAGAAACTCCTGCAAATTCTTCTACAATCGGTTTACTCAGGCAGAACAGCCCCACCATAGCCGGACAGCATATTGCTACCATATAATCAATCAGTTTTTTTCCAAGCTGTAATATCTTATCTTTTTCCTGTGTTCCGATATAAAATGCAAATCTTGGAATGACAACTGCCACAACTGCATTGAGCACCTGTTTTACAATTTTGTAGATTTTGGCTGCTGTTCCGTAAATTCCAACATGATAATCGTCCGTCAGCCATCCAAGAATTGTTGTATCTGAACTGATATAGATAGTTGCAGCGATTGTTGTCGAAAACACGATCATAATCGGTTTTAAATGTTTCAGAGGTGGTTTTTTGACCAGATGCAGCTGCACATATTTTCTTGTATGAAAAAACATAAACAATCCGGAACCGCTGCTTGAAATAACGGAAATAATAACATACTTGTAAAGGTCATCTGCACTGTGTACAAACAGCAGCATCAGGATGATAGATACGAACTGAAGAATAAACGTAACAAACGTAATATAACCAAAATCTTCATATATATTATAAATCCAGACAACGCTCAGCGTTGCCAGCAGAATTTCCAGGCTGAGGATCCCGATCACGATATTATAGCTCTTCAGCTTGTCTACAAACATAAGTGCCAAAAATAACAGGATATACGATACGATCGTTGCATAAAGATTGATAGAAAAAATCTCGCTTGCGAACTGATTCATTTTTTCCTGATCGCCCCGGTATTTTGTTCCTTCTCTTACAGCATAAGTGGTGATACCAAGAGCTGCGATCAGAGAAAAGTAACTGATAACCGATACGGAAAAATCGTATTTTCCAATCGCATTTACCTGAAGTACTCGTGTGATATACGGAAATGTGATAAGCGGAAATACCAGTGACAACACCGTTTTCATAACATTGAGCACTGCGTTTATTTTGATTGACTTTTCTTTCATGTGTCTTGCTCCTTATTTTTCGGACAACCTCTGTTTTCCTGTTACCAGAAAATATAACAGCCAATAATGTTTTTTATCGAATAAGTACCAGATCAGCCAGCTTGCTTTTGACTGTTTTTTAAGTGCCTGAACTTTTTTCCGTTCTGACGGCTGCTGAAATACCTCTGCCGTACGGAAATATTTTAAAAGCTCGATTCTTTTTCCAAACGGCATTTTTACTTTTTTCGGGCTTACATAACGCACGATCGTATAAATTCTTCTGGAAAGCTCTTCTACCCAAAATGCCGGAATCTGTGTTTCAATACCGGTCTGTGTTACCAGTCTGCTTTTATTTTCCAGACACTTCATCAACGAAGTGATATTGTTAATGTCTGTCTTTCCGCTTGTACTGTGTGCATACCGCATGATCCACACATAGTAAGTCTTCGGATTCAGTACAACACTTGGGCTGCACAGATAAATTCTCGTTATAAAATCCAGATCTTCATATCCAAACTTCATGGTTTCATCAAAATCAATCTGATTTTTCTGTAAAAAAGTTCTCCGGTAAATACCGGCCCAGATTCCTTCTCCGGCTTTGTTGATCTGATCAAAATTTGCAGCAAACTGTGAACTGCTGTATACACCTGCTTTAAAAAAGGTCTTTTCTTCTGCGATCACTTTGCCGTCTTTGACCGTGCGATAACTTCTTGAATAACGCACCACATCTGCATCATATTTTTTTGCAAGTGCATAATTATCTTCTAAAAGTCCCGGGAGATAAATATCATCATTGTCACAGAATGCAATGTATTCTCCTACCGCCATTTTCAATCCGGCATTTCTCGCAGAACAAATTCCGCCATTTGTCTTATGGATAACTTTCACCCTGCCATCTTTTGCTGCAAGCTGATCGCATATCTTTCCGCTTCCATCTTTTGATCCATCATCCACAAGGATTAATTCAAAATCCGAAAAAGACTGTTTTAAAATGCTCTGTGCCGTTTCCGGCAAATATTTCTCCGAATTATATACCGGAACAATTATACTGATTTTAATATCTGGCATATTTCTGTCTCCCATAGTCTATAATCCAAAGATCTGTGAGTTTTCCTTTGCTTCCAAAATGGCACGGAAAATATAAAAATCAGATGGATTTGTAATCTTGATATTTTCGGTCGGACCTTCGAGTGTGTGAAGAGTATGGCCAAATTCTTTCATCAGACTTGCAGAATCAATCCGGTCTGTTTTATTTTCTTTTATCGCCTGGCGATGCACACTAAGTATATCTTTCAGGTAAAAACTCTGCGGTGCTTTTGCTGTATAACAGCTTTTGCGGTCGATGATATTCGTAATCTCCTGTTCACCACCAACCTGAATGATCGTCTCTGTTGCCGGTGTTACCGTGATCGCATTTCCCTTTTCTTTTACCATATTGATATTGTCATGGATTAACTTTCCGGATATCAGAGGACGTACTCCGTCGTGGATCAGGATAATGTCATCTTCACTCTCTGAGATTTCTTCTGCTGCACAAAGTCCATGATAGATGGATTCCTGACCACAGGAACCGCCTGATACAATCTTCTTTACCTTTGTGATACGATCCCGGTCCAGAAGATCTTCCAGATATTCAATATAGTCTTTCAGACATACAATCACGATTGCATCAATCGCTTTACATTTTTCAAAATGCTCGATCGTATGAATGATGATTGCTTTTCCGTTCATCTCAAGGAACTGCTTTGGCAGACCTTTTGTATTCATCCTCACTCCGGAACCTCCGGCAAAGATCAGTCCGATATTCATTATTCTTTATTCTCCTTCATATAAACATTGAAATCATGCGAGATCCTCTTATTTTCCGGAGGAAGCTGCATATAATCTCCGTACAGTTGTGTCAGATAGAAATCCCAGCATTTTGGTGCCGGAAACATATATCCTTCAAATTCTACTTCCACCGGCTCTAAAAATTCTTTCGGCATTTTCTCCTGCGGTCCATACCCCCACAGAAAACCGCCCACATACGGCGACTTATCGATCGGATACTCTTTTGATATCGCATTTAATTTATTGCAGAGTTTTTCCGTGTTGAGATGTTTGCAGATCGGGATCAGGACTCGCTTTGCAAGTGCCGCATACCAGGTAGCTCCTTTTCCCATTTCGCTGTAAGCCGTCAGTAGTATGGTCTTATAAAATTTAATTTTCTTAAATTTCTTTGCGATAATTTTTTCGTCATCCGGCATACCATCCAGTGGAAAAATATCGATCCAGATACCCGTTGTAAATTCTTCAGAAAGATACTTTTCTTTCAGTACCGTATTCGTATTGATCAGTTTGATAAACGGATAGATAGAATTACCAGATTTCCAGGAAACAATCTTTTCCACCGCATCTTGTTTCTGCTTTTTTTCCAGTCTCAAAAGCTTCTCAAAATCTTCACGCGGCATCAGAACATCGATATCATCATCCCACGGAATGAAACCTTTATGACGGACTGCACCAAGAAGTGTTCCTCCGCACAGGTAATATCTGAGCTTGTATTTTTTACATATCTCATCCAGTTTTAATAACAGGTTCAGTTCTATTTGTTTGATTTCTTCAGAGCTTAATTTTTTATTTTTCATCTGATAATTCCTCTCATTGTTTCAGCTTTACTTTTATCAGATCCTGCTTACCAGAAAAAACAGCAACCTGTCCAGTCCGATTTTTCTCAGTCTTAAGATCAGCCATGTTGTATATCTCTTTTTTGCCGGTTCTGATTTTAAATACTTCAATGCAATGTATTTGTTTTTGCAGATATCTCTGTCTATTTTATTGAGCAGTTTATTATACTGAATATATAATTCTTTCATTTTTTTTCCGCCGCATCCCTGACCATTATAAAGCATATTTGCCGTCAATCCGGATACCAGGCAATAATTTAACAATGGCTGAGTCTCTCTGTCACACTTTACGGTATCAGCCAGTTTGTTCACTGTCTGAAAATATTCTTTTACAATACCGGTTCGGTCGCTCTTGCTGCTCCTGGTAATAGACTCGCTATTCATATAGTAATAGTAACCGGAATATGCCATAAGTTCAACAACCGGATGAGATGCCAGACATCGATACATAAATCCTTCATCTTCGTAGCGTCTTACTCCATAAAAAGACAGATGATTATCTTCCAGAAATTTTCTCTTATATACTTTTGTGCAGGCACTGACATTCATCCATACAAATGTATCATCGTTGACATCGATCGGTGTTTCCGATAACTTTCCGTTTACATCACGGATATAACCGCCAACAATGATATCTGCATCTTTTTTCTGTGCTGCATGCATATAAGTTTCCAGAAAATTTCGTTTCAGATAATCATCACTATCAATAAAGGCAATGTATTCCCCGGATGCCGCCTTCATTCCTCGATCTCTTGCAGCACCCAGGCCCATGTTTTGTTCCCCGTATAATATTTTTATTTTCTGCGGATATTCTTTCTGCATCTGCTCTATAATAGAAATGCTCTGATCCTGACCACAGTCATCCACACATAAAATCTCAAAATCCTGCCAGCTCTGATCCAGAATACTTTTCAGGCATCGTTTTATATATTGCTCTACATTATAAACCGGAACAATCACAGATACTTTGCTCATTTTTCCTCCTTGTCCGCTTCTTTGTTCTTTTTATTTTCATCTAATGCTATTTTCTGTACCAGCTCCTGTATTTTGTACTGAAGCTGTGAAATTTCAAGTGTCAGATTAAATGTCTTAATTAAAAGGATAAAGATAACAAAGAGAAATACCATATTTGCCGGAGACTGGATGCCCAAAAGCTCTGCAAGCCAGAACATCGGATCCGGGAAGACTGCCACCAGTATCAGCAGCAGTGAAAAAATGATCCAAAAAATAGAGTTTTCTATCTGCAGTTTGAATCTTCTCACTCTCTTCATAACGTTCATCATACTGAGCATGGATATGACAACCAGAATAATTCTTAAATAGATCGACATATTGACTCCCTTCTTAGTCTGCTTTTCTGCGTTTTCTGAAATTCTGGATAAACAGAATCGAAAGCATCATTCTGAGCATATAGGCGATCGATCTTGTCAGATTCAGATAACTTTCTCCTGCAGTTCTTTCATCCATTTTCACCTGCACATCCTTAACGGAAGCTCCCTGTTTGATCATGAATGAAATGGTATCCGGCTCTGGTCCGTAGTTGATATTGGATGCAAATTCGTGAATGATCTTCTTACTGTACATACGCATTCCGGAAGTAGGATCGGTCAGTACCTTCCCGGTTGAAAATTTGATTGCTCTTTCGATCATACGATTTCCTAACATTCGCATCGAGAATGGTTTTTTCTCCGTCACAAAACGGGAACCGATCACAATATCATATCCGTTTTCAATTTCTTTTAAAAGATCTTCGATATATTCCGGTCTGTGCTGCCCGTCCGCATCAAACTGGATCGCACAGTCATAACCTTCCTGATCTGCATATTTCAGTCCTGTCTGGAAAGCTCCTGCAAGTCCAAGATTGACCGGCAGGTCTATGATATTGTAGCCTTCCTGGTGACAGATCTGCGATGTGCTGTCTGCGGAACCATCGTTTACAACCACATAGTTATACTGTGGATAATGATCGATCAAATTAGACACTACTTTTTTGATATTTAATTCTTCGTTATATGCCGGAATGATCACTAATACCTTCATTTTTCTTCCCTCTGTTGTATGTTATTTGATTTCTCACTTAAACGATAAACCCTGACAAGCGGTTTTGCAACCCATGCCGGCCAGAATTTTCGAAACATTTCGTAGTCTTCTTTCCAGCGGATATCTCCATGAATGATTTCTGTCGTTGTTGATTTTTCATGAATACGATGATACATACCTATGTCTGATATATAACAGAAAGATCCCTCTTCTCTGGACTGCTTCTCCAGCATCATCCAGTCTACGTTGCTTGAGAATCTTACTTCAAACGGATCCCCCTTAAATTTTTTCCTGATGTAAGTTGTCGCCGGACAGCAGACCGGATTGCCGAACCTCAGAAAAAGGCGTTTAAAAAATCGCACATTCTGAAATCCCTGAACTCGCATCGGCAGCAGCAAAATACGTTTGATCGTGAGCAGCGTTGATTTCTGAACTTTTTCTCCATCTCTGAGTTCACCATAATCGGTAAACACAACAATCGGATCTTTACCTTTTTTCAGTTCTCCGAAAATCATTTTCAAATAATTCGGTTCATAGATATCATCCTGATGGGCGATCGTGACATAGTCTGTTTTTGCCTGTCTGTATGCAAAATTCCAGTCTTGGGCAATCCCGCCTTCACCTGTATTGATGTACAGCGGAATCTCATATTTCTTTGCCAGTCCCTGTATCCATTCATTCGGCGTTGAAGTAGCCATTATGATATTGCTTTTGACCGTCTGATTTTTTAGAGAAAGTATGCATTCCTCTAAATATGGACTTTCTTTGTATGCACAAATTGCAAACGTATGATCATTTCTTTTTGTCATTCTATTCCCCTATATCAATCTTCCCTGCAGCAATAATTCCCATACCGCTGCAATTTGCAGTATATTTGCAACAATAAACGATAGTTTTGCCAGTCCGTATTTACTGATTTCTACTTTTATTTTTGAATTTGAAAGCAATAATGCTCCAAGATAAATAAGCGGCAGATAATATCTTGCCTGCACACCGGCGATACTTGCCTCTCCTACCGGCGTAAAACTTAAATACATTGCACTCCAGATCAGCATTACCGTGATCAGAAAAATACCCCACATCAGGATTCGTTTCCATATCTCACAATTTGCCAGTCTGCTGCTGCCCTTTTCTTTCTGAAAAACCAGCAGGGTCAGCATCGGAAGCAGCAGGATACTCCATTTATCTGCAAGTGTTCCCCTTGATGCATAATTTAAAAACATCAGATTTCCGAAGAAATAATTATCGGAATCTATATTACCCAGATTTCGGAAATTGTCCAGCTGGAAAATACTTCCAAACATAAGCCGGATACTTGCCAGCGGATGTTTTACCATAGATACCAGCTGTCTTACAACGCTGGTATCTCCGCCTCGTGAATCGCCGCCATAAGCAATATTCCCCGACACTGTATTGGAAATAACCGGTAATACAAACGTTGCCATAACTACCAGGAATAATACTCCGATTCCGATCAGGAATAAGACTTTTTCTTTTTTATTCTTTTTATAAAACTGCGGCAGCAGAAGCATCAGCAATACCAGTGGAATATAAACTGCTTTTGAGAGACATCCGACGGACATCATAAATATTGCTCCGATCACAGAAGCTGTATGATAATACTTCGTTGACTGGAAAAATGCTTCTCTTGACCACAGGACACATCCCAGTGTAATAAATGAGAACACAACGCTGTCATACGTATAAGACGATGCCAGAAACAGCGGCGTCGGAAGCATCGCCACAAACGCCAGCAGTAATTTTCTGCTCTTTGCAAGGCGAATCGCCCAAAACATCACAATCACATACATCAGAAGATTGCCGAATTTTCCAAGTGCAAACACTGCCGAAAATGGAAGTTTCAAATTCTTTCCAATAAACAGAAAAACTGCCATCGGGATATATGCAATTTTATCATAGGAAATTCCTGACGTTTCCTGCGTCTCTTTCATAACAACTTCCGTGCCATGTTCATCCATATATGCTTTCAGAAGTTTATATTCTTCCTTTGTATTACATTTTGGATTAATGCGGTTCATAATGTTAAGTCCGGCTTCTGTCCATTCTACATTATGCCCGCTGGCAATTCGATAAGAATCCCGGAAATGAATCTGCTCGTCCCAGGAATTGCAGGTTGGCTGGGCCGCTGCAATGATCAACATGCCAAAACTCAGTGCAAATACTGCGAAATACCATTCTGTCTTCTTGATAAATTCTTTTTCAAAGAAAGTACAGTAAATCATCGCTCCGATCAGTAACACAAAAAAATAACGATACAGATTGATATCTGCTTTATTGGACAGAGATACTTTTGTCAGTTCTGCATCCTTATTCTTCTTCATGGTCATCTTCAGATAGGTGACTTTTTTATTAATGTTTGTTGAATATTCCGGCAGAAGTTTATTTACACAATCATGATATTTTTGCTCTGTTTCTTTGCCAAAATCATTGATTTCTTTTGTTTCTATATCATAGAACTCTTCATCTTTAAAATGCCCCTGCACATGGAGCATCTGAATATAAAGTCCTTTTGGAGCAGAAAATATAACCTGATATTCTTCCTGACCTGCACTCTCGCTGATGTACATATGATCGGTAATATCCAGATCATATGCATGTCCCCATGCAGACCGGTTTGCAAAAATCTCTACCAGCACTGCCAGCAGAATCACAACAATCGCAGCTATCAGTCTCTTATGTTTCTTAATATTATTCATGTTCTTTCTCCCTCTCATTCATACATATGATCAGGCTAAAGACAAAACTCATAGCCAGTAAAAATGCACAGGCCCATACATATGGTCGTTCTGGTTCTAAAGTTTCCACAATATAAAGAATTCCATTATAGTTCTGATAATTTGCATTGGTATAATCCAGGAAATATTCATCTGCCTTATTACCATATAAAGAAATCCTTGTCTGCGGTGAAATTCCACTTCCCTTTATTTCCAGCGTATAATCGCCATTGCATACTTCACCGTTTCCAAGAATCAGTTCTTTTGGTTTAATTTCATTCTTATTGACAAGAGCAAACAGCTCCTTCACTGCCACCGTCTGTTCTGAAATAGTCTCTCCATCGTGCTTCAATGAACATACAAGCTCTCCATCGGTATTTTCTCCCGATACATAAAAAAAGAGAGCTATGCCATATAAGTTTTCATCGTACAATGAAAACTGGATCTCAGCTGTTCTGCTGTTCGTGACAGCTCCAAGCTTTGGTATGGTATTTAAACTCTTGTATCGTTCTATGTCCGTATTGGTGTAGGCCGCATTCTTTCGGTCAACGGTAAAAACTACAGACCATAAAAGTGCCAGTACAAGAAATACATTTATTCCAAGCATGACAGCTTTTCGCTTTTTGCCCATAAACATCCTCTTTCTCCTTTAATCTCTGGTTATTGATTATAACAAACAATACTGTTAAAAACAAGACCCGAAAAACTACGCAGCAGTAATATGCACTCTCCCATAATCGATTTAATAATATAAATGTGAGTGAATTATGATTCCTTCAAAAACAGAAGTAATATTTGACTGATTTCCTTTTTATTAGTAAAATACTCAGAAGAGAGGAGCGATCTATAATGTTAAAAAAAGCGATTGCCTGCCTGCTGGTTTTAGCCGGTGTATGTTCGTTTCACACCAGTGCAGCAGACAGTAAAAACGAGCAGTTCGTAAATGTAAATGTTTTTAATAAAGTATATTATGGAACCGTTACGAAGAATGCTGATGCCGGAGAAGCTATTTTCACTCCTGCCGGTAAATCCGCTGATTTTCTTCAGATAGAAGGAAGATGGGATGACGATGCTTTTTCCGGTGACTGTGTCATTTCTTACAAAGATGGAGAATCAGCAGAAGTTCAGTACAAAGACGGTCTGATTTCAGGAAAAATAAAAGAAACAGACCCTGACGGCATTTTTTTAAAATATTCTGCCATTGCCGGAAAACCATACAAAAAAATTAAATCCTATTCTGCCGATTCCAAAGCAGCATCTGTAGACTGGTTTTATCTTTGTACTCCAATCTCAGAATGGAAAGCAAATGCCCGGTCTATACCTTATAAAGAATTAACAGAAAATCCTTACGATCACGTTGATCATCCAATTGAGATTGAAGGTGAAGTTCAGGAAATCTACGAAAGCACAAAATATGCCTATTTCAAGATCAAAGATGATGCCGGCAATCCTTATCTGTTTCGTGCAGTAACATTAAAAACAGATAAATTTGCTACTCCATGTATTCCAAATCTTTCCGTAGGTGACAGGATAAAAGTTTACGGCGTTTATAATGGTTTGTCCGAGATTTCGGACAGCTCTACCATTTTATATCACCGCCTGCTCGGTTACAAAAAGTCATTTGATTCCTTTAAGGACTGGATTATTTCAGAAGATGCCATGAAACAATACAGCGATCTGGTATCCGTTACGGATGTCGAAGCTCTTGATTCTCTTCCGGAATTTACCACGATCTGTGGGGAGATTGAAGACGATGACACCGCCGCTGATCCGATGCACCTGACGAAAGATTACAGAGAAATCTGCAAATATCCTCTTTATTATGCTGACTCAAAAGTTTCCGTAACCGGCAAAGTTGTATATGAAAATGCTGATGCCGAGTCAAACAATCTGGTTATGCTGTTATCTGAAGAGGGCACAGGACATATCTATTCATTATCCATGAAAATGAAAGACTATGTTTCCTATCTGGATAAGAAGATCACCTGCTCAGGAACCTTCAATGGAAATAACAAGATTCCTTACTGCAATCCGAACAGTCTCTCTGTCGGGTATGCACTTTTTCCAAATATTACTGTTGGCAAGATTCAGGATTGATTTCTTTAAAAGGAAAAGACTTATGAAAACACGAAATTATGGTATTGATTTTCTTCGAATGATTTCTATGATTATGATCGTCATGCTCCACACTCTGGGGCATGGCGGTATTTTACGTTCTGTTTCTTTTTTATCGGTACATTATCAGATTGCGTGGCTGCTGGAAGTGATTGCCTTCGGTGCTGTAAATACTTACGCTATGATATCCGGATTTGTCAGTGTTGATTCTCATTTTAAGATTTCAAACATTCTGATTCTTTGGCTTCAGGTCTTATTTTATGGAATCCTGATCAACACAGTTTTCTTTTTTCTGCTTCCGGAAAGCAGAAATACATCCGGCTGGATACAAGCACTCTTTCCGGTCACCCGAAAAGAATACTGGTATTTTACTGCTTATGCAGGAGTGTTTTTTCTCTCCCCATTTATCAATCAGATGTTTCGGAATCTCTCCGAAAAGCAGATAAAAACTTTATTCTGTTTTATTTTTGTCGTATTTTCTGTGGTTCCAAGCATTTCACAGACTTTTACACCGCAGCAGGATGTTTTTTATACGGGCGACGGATACAGTGTTTTCTGGCTCACACTGATGTATCTTCTCGGTGCGTGCATCAAAAAACTGAATCTGGTCTCTCACTCTAAAAAGAAAAAATACTTTATCTTATATTTTTTCTGCATTTTAATTACATGGAGCAGCAAAATTCTTGTTGAAAAATTTCCGATCAGCGGATTTACTCTGGATTCTTCTTTTTTGATTCACTATACTTCGCCTTTTATTGTAGTGTCTGCCATGTCATTGCTTCTTGTTTTTGGCAGCATGAATTTTTCTGATTTTGCAAAAAAAATGATCATGCTGATATCACCGCTTTCTTTCGGTGTCTATCTGTTGCATGATCATCCTCTTGTCCGCAGTTATGTCATGACAGACCATTTTGCTTTTATCACAAATGGTTCTGTTTCAAAAATGCTCTTATTCTTTTTCGGAATTATCCTTGCCATTTTTGTTGTTGGCTGCTGTGTAGATGCGGTTCGAAGCAAACTGTTTCAGTTGCTTCACATACGCAAATCCTTAAGTAAGCTTGACCGATATTTTGATGTCTGAACGATTACGGAAGACTGTGTAACTATTTCAGACAAATCGAATCATTTACTGCCAAATCTATAAAAATACTTTTAAACATTTCTGTTTTTCATACTCGCAATCAGTCTTCGATAGGATTCTTCCAGATCTGTTTCCGGCTGCCATCCAAGTGCCATCAATCTGGTGGCAGCCAGATGCATTTTTGTATCACTGGCATATCCAAATTTATTTTCCTTTGGAATATCAAATACAACCTCTATCGGCTTTTCTGCAATCTTCTCTGCAACAAATTTTGCCATATCTGCAATCGTAATATGCGATTTCTCATTCACCACATTATAGGCCTGCATATTTTCGCCTTTAACCAGAATGGTCAGCAATGCCCGTACTGCATCCGCCGTATAGCAATAATTTCCTTCGGATTTTCCTTCTGTATGAAGTACAATATCACTGCCCTTCATGGCACTTCTTGCAAACTGTGCAAAAACACGGTTTTCCCCCGGCAATACTCCAGCACCAAACGTCTGTGCCAGTCTTGCAATCTTCACCGGAACTTCATACTGCGTTCCATAGGCAACGCACATATTCTCACACATACGCTTGCTTTCCGGATAATTGCTCCGTAATGCCAGCGGATTTAAATAACCCGTCATTTCCTCTGTCACCATCTGATCATCCTGTAAATTTAATACCCCATACATTTCCATTGAAGAAACATAAACCATGCTTCTGACCTGTTTTTCCTTTGCAAGTTCCAGCAGATTCTCCGTTCCGTTAAGAGACGTCCGGATCACGTCCACCGGTCTGCTGATCATGATTTTAGAAGTCGTGATACTCGCACAGTGGATGATATAATCAATCTTATCTTCTACAGCAACCGGCATCGTAATATCTCCGATCACCAGCTTTAAATCCTCTCTCTTTAACAGATCACCAAAAAGTCTTTCTGCCTTTTCCTGATTACGCACAAGTGCCAGGATTTTGATACCTGTCTCTTTTCTTCGATTACAACACTGTAATGCTTTTACCAGCAGAGAACCAATCAGCCCGGTCGCTCCCGTTACCAGAACTGTCTTGCCCTTCAGCTCTTCCAATGGAATATCACTCTCTGAAATACGATCCAGATCTTCCTGTAAAATAGAATCGTCTGCACTTTCCTGTAAAATTTTATGATTCATTTTGCATCTCCTTGTCTGTTACTGTAGCCGTCTTACTGTTCTTTTTTAGGATTGTATATGTAAAATGTAAATAACAGCCTGCATAAATAATTACTATATACTTGTCAAGTCCCCCATTTGAAAACAGATAATTTCCATAAGTAAATAAACTAAATAATATTACCACCGAAGAATACTTTAAATAGTCTTTATTGATGCAAGTAAGTATAACCAAAAGTATTTCCAACGGATATGCATATCTTTCATGCATTGCCGGTAAAAACAATACACAAGTCCAGATAAACCAGCTCGCAATACATACAAAATTTTCAGGACGACTGCAATCTAACTTTCTTTTCATAATAATATACAATCCCATACCACATATGCTTGCCGCCATAACGATTGCTGCCGTTTTCAGCCATTCATAATCATTTCCTACAAACATCCAAAAGCTCGGAAAATTCACATGCATATCCTGGTATGTACCTGTCTGACTCGCATAAATTCTAAACGGATCAAGTAAGCTCCGTCCCTGGACAAAAGCACATATTCCCGATATCCAGAAGGTAAACACGGTAATAAGAAGTTCAAATATGCTAAATTGTTTTTTATAAATATAGAAGCATATAATAAATGGAAAAATAAATATTGTCTGCATTTTAAATGCAAAAGCAATACCTAAAAAAACAAATGCACTGTGATATTTTCCCTTATACAAATACAGTAATGTAAGAATGATAAAGGTCGTATAAATAGAATCGCATTGTCCCCAGTAAGCAGAATTAAGAATAACGGTCGGCAACATGATAACTGCAGCAAACGTAATAAAAAATACTTTATCATTTTTTTCTTTTTTGCTCAATTCGCATGCAAATATAGCTGCTGATATTGCCATGCAAAAATCAAAGAAAATCGATAATATTTTATAGTAATAAATGCTCTTGTCTCCTATATATGTAAATAATGCTACTATTGTCTGATATAATATATTGTAATCTCCAACCTGATTTTTTAAACTATGGATGCCTCCGTTATCCGCTATTTTTTGAAACCATCCCAGAAGAAACCATGTCATATCACCGGAAACAAAATCTCTTCCTGCATAACGTACAGCAATTGCCAAACCTGTAATTGCCAGTATAAATAATATATTAACATTTCGTTCCACAAATTCTACAATTTTTCTTTCTATTTTGAACATTTCTTTTTCTCCGCCTTTTCATCTTTTTCCCATGTGCGTTCACTGATAATATATCGCGGTCTTGCTTTTACTTCCATATAGATTTTTCCGATATATTCTCCCAAAACACCGAGACAGATCAACTGTATTCCTCCCATAAAGCATACGATACATACCGTACTGGACCATCCGGCTACGGTTCTTCCTAAAATTGTTGCAACAACCGCCCAGATAATTCCTATAAAACTTAAGGCAGAAACTCCAAGTCCAAACCCTGCAATCAAGCGAATCGGTTTTACACTCAAACTTGTAATTCCATCAAATGCCAGTGCAAGCATTTTGGAAAGTGGATAATGAGATTCCCCGGCAATTCTTTCGTGCCTTTCATAATAAACGCTCGTACTTTTAAATCCTACCAGTGGAATCATACCTCGCAAGAATAGATTGACTTCTTTAAAATTTGCAAATTCCTTTAATACTCTGGCTGAAACCAGTCGATAATCTGCATGATTGTACACAATCTCTCCCCCAAGTTTATTTAATAGCTTATAAAAAGTCTGAGCCGTAAATCTCTTAAAAAATGTATCTGTATCACGATTGCTTCTTACACCATATACGATTTCGCAGCCCTCATGATAACGATCCACCATCGCTTCCATAGCAGCTATATCATCTTGTCCGTCACAATCAATTGAAATAGTAATGTCCGCAACATCCTTTGCTTCCATCATTCCTGCCAGAACAGCATTTTGATGTCCTCTGTTTCGGCTCTGACAAATCCCGATGAAATGTTCGTCTTTCTCTGAAAGTTCCTTAATCAAATCCCATGTTTTATCTTTACTTCCATCATTGACAAATAAAATTCTGCTGTTTTCACTTATTTTATCTTTTGCTATCAATAAATTCAGCTCTTCCAGAAACATTTCTGATGTAATAGGAAGCACTTTTTCTTCATTGTAACAAGGTATTATCATATATAATCTTGGTTTCATTTTTTCTCCTCAAATATTTTTATAATCTGCTTTTCTTCTTTATCTCACTGTTTAATTTCTCTATTCCAATTGCTGCTAAAATACAAAATACCGGAGCATATGTATACAGATATCTGGCTCTCGCTTCGAAAAGAACTTCAAATAAGGTCAGTCCTGCAATGGAAAGCATCAGCACTATAATCTCCTGCCGATTTTCTTTTCCCAATCCCGAGAGAGCAGCCGCACCCAGCACAAAAACCCAGATACTCTGCATTACTGTTACATAGATATCATAATATTTGTGATCTGCATAATATATATTTCTTAGAAAGACAGCTATATGATTATCAGGCTGCGGAAAAACAACCATAAAAAAGTTTCCTTCTCCGCCCCATGCATAAGTACCATCATTATAGACAGTAAGCATCTTTTTTGCTAAAAATCGAAGATAACCTGCTATTCCCATATCTTTCATTCTTTCAAAAGTTCTTTGTATATTTGCTTTTTTTCTTTCCTGTGGCGTTGCAAAGGATTTTGAATATATCACATCATCCCCAACGTAAAGACCTCCACCTTCTTCATTATTTCCCATCATCAGAAAATGGGACATTCCCAATCTCTGATTTGAATCCAGAACAATTTGATTTTTTTCACAAATCAGGTTGATACTTGTTTTTATTGTTATTAGTGAAAAAATAAAACATCCCGCCAACATCACAATTTGAAGAAGTTTTTTCTTGTTTCTTAAACAACTGAAAAACTGGATGATAAACAGTGCTATCAGCATAATAAGACATTGTGGCTTGATATTATATCCGATACATCCTGCAATCACTGCCATAATTTTGGAAATCCAATTCATTTTTTCTGTTTTATTTGGTTTCATAAATAAATAAAACGTCAGTATCGGAAAAACCAATCCTAACGAATCTGAATAAAAAACAACATTCCACGGAGATAACCCAAAATTTAAAACAGCTAATATAAAGGCAGCAAATGCAATTTCTTTCTTACAAATGAGACTGGCACTTTTATATGTCAAATAGCACGCAGCAACGTTTATCATGGAATTAAGAACAGCAAAAACCATTAACTGTACAACTTCATTTTCATTTGCAAACAAATTACAGAAAGAAATAACAGCTGACTCTATAAACAGCAGCAGTAAATTATTTGGATACATAGAAAATGGATATCTTATAACGATATCCGCCCGATTTCCGTTTACAAATATTTTTGCACTGTTGTAAACTCCTCCTGCATCCCATCCAGGTTCAAAAACTATATTGTATGCAATAAAAATTTGAACAACAAATAATATAATCAAAGAAATTTTTACAATTAAATCATACTTCCGTATCCTCTCTGCCTTCTGCTTTCCATTTTTTTTATATCGCCAGTAATATACGAATGCTCCAGCTAAAATAATTCCCCCTAAAATTACAATATTTGGAATCAAAAATCCTTTTTTTAATTTAAAGCTGCACCATTGTCCAAATAATATCAACAAAAATATTATTCCAACTATAAGTGCATACAATTTTTGCGTTGCCTGATAAGTAAACTTTTTCACTTTTTCTCCTCCGATTTTATTATATTTCTTTTGTATTATACCTTACTTTTTTTGCTTTTTAAAGCTCACAGTTTATAAATTATTTTTACTCCATTATCCTTTTCATTTTTGAAAAGTTTTTTCTGCTCTTTTTGATATTTCCAATTTTCTTCCAAAAGTATTCAAAAAGATTGACAAGCATCACTTATTCATTTATAATAAGCACAAACAATCTTTATTTCATTTTTTAATCTGACTTTCATTGCCGTTCGGCAGGAAAATCCAACAAAATCAAATACCTGCACAGGCGGCTTGAAGAAACTGTATTTTTATCTGTCTCATAAGAAAAATTTTTATATTCAGGTTGTTCTGTGTCAGATGAACTCACTTATCACTTAACAAAAGAAAAGGAGCAGCCTATGGGACAAAAAGATATTACAGAAAAACTACTGGAAGATTATAACGATGTATTTGCAGATATTATAAACGGACTGATTTTCAACGGAGAACAGCGAATCTTACCGGAATCTCTGGAAAATACTCAGGTTCATTCTCAATATAAAGCAGAGGATGGAAAAGTTCATGAACTGGAGAGGGATGTTGCAAAATACTGGAAAGACAAAAAAGTAGAGCTTGCAATCTGTGGAATTGAAAATCAAAGCATTGTAGAAAAAAATATGCCATTTCGTATTATAGGTTATGATGGTGCTTCATATCGCAGTCAGTTATTAAAAGAACGTAAAGAAATTCTTCCGGTTATGACAATTGTCTTATACTTTGGCACAAAACATCACTGGTATAGCCAAAAGAACATCAAAGGATTGATGAAAATTCCAAAAGAACTGGAAGATTATATTAATGATTATGAAATGAAAATATTTGAAATTGCATGGCTCTCAGAAGCAGAGATTGACCGTTTCCACAGTGATTTTAAAGTCGTAGCAAATTTCTTCGTTCAGAAAAGAAAAAATAAAAACTATATCCCGGATGATCCAACAGAAATTCGTCATATAGATGAAGTACTGAAACTTCTTCAGGTCATGACCGGTGATGAACGTTATCTGACAATATTTCAGGAAAGACGGTGTGAAATTTTTTCTGTAAATTTAGATCTTCTATGATAATTATGGCGGCTTAACAGCGGTTTCTGCGGTTAAGCCGTTGTCTATTTAATAGCAAAAATAATCTGGCATGTCAAGAGCACCCAGAAAAATCTGGGTGTATATTTATTCCCGGCATTCCACTTTGGATTGTTATATCACCATCCGGTCAGGGTACATGATTTCCAGCTCACCACGTACTCTCCCCCAATTGCGGATCGGCATTGTCCATTTTTTTGCAATCTCAAAAGTGCCCAGATATAATGCTTTCATCAGTGACTGGGAACTCGGGAATACGCTTCTCTGCTTGTTTAGTCTACGATAGCATGAATTCAGTGATTCAATGGCATTCGTAGTATAAAAGGCAGTACGGACATCCTTGGAAAATTTGAAGATGGGGGAGACTGCATCCCAGTTATCATGCCAGCGGTTCATGGCACTTGGGTATTGTCCGGACCATTTCTTTGTTACAGTTTCCAGCTGCTTTCTGGCAGTTTCTTCGCTCGCTGCGGTATAAATTGTTTTCAGATCTTTCGCAAAAGTTTTCATATCCTTGTTTGCGACATATTTAAGGGTATTTCTTACCATATGCACAATGCATCTCTGCTGTTCTGTTTTAGGAAATGCAGTAGAGATCGCATCTTTAATCCCAGTCAATCCATCAGAACAGAGAATGAGGATATCCTGAACTCCACGATTCTTTAAACTATTCAGCACAGACAGCCAATATTTACTGCTTTCATTTTCTCCAACAACAATGCTTAGAACTTCTTTCTTTCCATCTTCATTAATCCCAAGGGCAACATATGCGGCAAGCTTTCTGATCACACCGTCATCCCGCACAGAAAAGTGCACAGCATCAATAAAAACAATTGGATACACAGGTGATAATGGACGATTTTGCCATTCCTCAATTCGCGGCAGAAGCTTATCTGTGATATCAGATATCATACCCTCACTGACTTCAAATCCATAGATATCCTCTATAGTCTCTGAAATCTGCCTGGTAGTCATTCCCTTTGCATACATGGCAATGATCTTGTCATCAATCGAAGAAATGTCTTTCTGACGCTTAGGAAGTACCTGCGGTTCAAAGGAGCTTTGACGATCCTGCGGAACATCCACTTCAAATTCACCATATTTACTCCGAACAGTCTTAGACTTTTTACCATTACGGTAATTAGGCTCACCGGATCTTTCGTAACGATCATAGCCAAGATGATTATCCATTTCTGTTTCAAGCATATCTTGAATTGTTCCGGAAAGAAGATCTTTTAATGCATCCTGAATATCCTCCGCAGATTGGATATCATACTCCTGGAGTAATCCTTGAATAAGATTTCTCTTTCCTTCCGTCATTGGTTTTGGTTTGTAAACTTCTTTCTTTCTTTCTGTTTGCCATAATAAAAGGCCTCCTATGATTTTAATATTTTATCATAGAAGACCTTTGTTGTGTTGAATTTACAGAGTTTTTTTCACAGGCTCTCAGGAAAAGAAAGGGGTTCGAAGTATGTGTGACGTAGCAGAAAGACTTGAAAAAATGGGCATTGAAAAAGGCTTGAAGCAAGGTATTGGAGAAGGAATTAAGCAGGGAATTAAGCAGGGAATTGAACTCGGTAAAACTGCCGGTATCCACGCTGAAAAAGTTCGCGTATATAAACACCTTATCGAAAAGGGATTTTCAGAAAAAGAAGCACGTGAAATCGCCGAACTTCCAGAAACACTGAATGTATAATTTTTATCTCATATATTAAAAGAGCTGCCACTCCGGTGTTTTTTCACCTTTGTGGCAACTCTTTTAGACTACTCTTTTATTTCAGAATTGATACTCTCGACTCTGGTTTATTTTGTAATTTTTACGCTTGCTTTCTGACCTTTTTTACTCAGAAGTTTCTTGTAGCTATTTAATTTCTTAGCTGGAACTTTAATCTTGCAGTTCTTATGGATTCCCTTGAATGCATTCTTTCCAACGCTCTTCAGAGATTTGGATTTGATTGTAATAGTCTTCAGATTTTTAGCTCCGCTGAATGCATTTGCACCGATCTTTGTTACCTGACTTCCGATGACAACTTTCTTCAGTTTTCTGTTGTTCTTAAATGCATTTTTAGCAATTCCAACTACTTTATATCTTCCGTCTGCCAGTTTCACACTCTTTGGTACGTTAAAGCTTGTATTGTTGGCTTTACGCGGTTTTACCAGAACTACTGTCTTTTTCTTTGCGTTTGTTACACGATAGATACCTTTTCCTACTTTTGCTTCTGTTCCAACAGTTGGATTCTTGGAATCGGTTGAAGGAGTTTCCGGCTTTTTATCCGTTGACGGTGTTTCTGACTCAGGTGCTTTTTTCTGAAGTTTTGCTGCTGCTGCCTGCAGATCTGCAAGTGCCTTCTCTAAGTCTGCTTTCGTTGCCTTTTCATCTTTTGCTGCGTTTGTAGCTGCTTCCAGAGCTTTCTTATACTCTTTCCAAGATTCTGGTGTATAATCACTTTCCTTCTTGTCTTTTAAAGCAGTAAGTTCATCATTGATTTTTGTAATCAGTTCATCAATAACCTGCTGTTCGATAAATACCGTAACCTCACAGGAAGCACTGTGCTTTCCATCTTTAGTGGTTACTGTAATCACAGCGGTTCCGTTTGCAACTGCCTTTACATTTCCTTTTTCATCTACTGTAGCTACTTTGCTATCCGAAGTCGTAAATGTTACATTCTGGTTTGCACTATCCTCCGGATTTACTTTTACGTAGATTCTTTCTGTCTGATCTTTTTTGCTCAGGCTCATTTTCTGTTTATTGATCTGAATGCCTGTTGCTTCTTTACTTTCTTTTGAGAATACGAATTTATCAATTCTTGGTCCTTCTTTTTCTGTTCCTTCAAAAACTAAAGTGCCATGACCTTTTTTTGTTACATTAATGGTAAATTCTGCAGTATGTACCTGTGTTGCACCGGCTTCTCCATATACATCCAGACTTCCACTCTCTACATTAGTACCCTTCCATGAAAATACATTTGGATTTCCGCCTGCCTCTGTACGTCCACTCTGATAAGTAGCCTTCACTTTATACTGTCCTGCTACCGGAGCATAGAAGTTCATGGAAATAGTATCTCCATTCATAAACCAGTCGACCACTTTTCCGCCACTTGCTTCAGATCGTTCCACTACATGTACATGGTTGGTAGAATCTCCATTTAACGGCTTCAGTGTAAAGTCCTCTGCCTCTACTTCTGTTTCTTCTCCTGCTGTTGGAAGAACCATTCCTGTGCTGCCTGTTGAAACAAGTTCATTCTTAGCTTTTACAAGTGTATTCAGGGCAGTTTTCTTCTGTTCATCCGTTGCCTTTTCATCGAATAACAGATCCTTCAATGTGGAAACTGCACTCTGGAATGCATTTGCACTTGTTGCTTCATAGTCTGCAAGATTGATTTCTTCTGCTCTTTCCATTATTTTATCTACATTTGGATGATACAATGTTACATGTGTATAACTGTCTGTATCGAAAGATGCTTCTGAATTTTCTGCCTGCATCAATGTGAAATAAAAGTCTTTTCCATCAGCACTTCTGTCATTCTCCAGTCCTGTCAGAGTAATTGTCTTTGATGTTTCTCCATCTTCAAACGTTACGGTTCCTGTCAGGTTGATATAGTTTACTCCTTGTTCTGCCCCTGCTGACTGTGTTGAATATCCAACAGTAACTTTTCCATGTGAACCTGCAGTACGTGTAATTTCAACATCATATGTTCCGCCATACAGCAAATCACATTCTTTTTGTTTCATACTGAAGATACCGGAACCATCTGCATACCAGATCTTACTGATACCAAGTGCCTGTGAAGTTCCCACAAGTTTGATGGTATGCTCTCCATATGCAAGTTCTTTCGTCGTATACAGCAGGGCTCCCATTTTTCTTGAAGCCTGTTTTGTACTTACCGTATCAACTTTTGTTCCATCAATGTAAACGTCCATGTTTCCATGATTTGGATCAGCTGTTCCAATAACCCATGCTTTTGTTCCTGTAAATTTAAAGCTGGCTGTTACACCTGCATTTCCCCATGCAGAACCCTGTGCTACACCATCTTCATCTGCTTCGAATGTCCAGTTACCTTCTCTTGTTGCCTTACTGATTCCTATCTTTTTCAGGTTAGTCGGAAGTACAGTACTTCCTGATGACTCTACTTCGAATCCTTTTGCTGCTTTGTATACGCCTACATTACAGATCTTCGGTGTTGCTTTTGCCCCTGTGATATTGATACGTACTGCGGTTCCTTCTACTGCTTCACTGCGGCACAGACGTTTTGCGGAAATCGTAGCTCCTTTTCCGAAATCATGCCATCTTCCTGTTACGTCTTTATATTCTACTGTGAAAGAAGAAATCGTCTGTCCTTTCTGGATATATTCCTCGATAGAAACAACATCGAATTTCTTAATACCATTCAGATTAATCTCCAGACTTCCTGTTGTCTTACCATCTTCCGGTGCCCAGTATGTTTCATCATATGTCTGACCTTCCGGAATCGTATCAATTACTTTACTTGCCGAAAATTCTTTGGAATTTCCCCATACAGAAGTTGCACTTGCTGTTACACCTTCTTCTTTGGTAAAGTCCTCATCAAAGGTTTCCTGAATGTTGCTTCCAAACTCTTTAAAACGGTTTAACTGTGTTTCTCCTACCTTACCCTCTTTATTTGGAGACAGATTCATAAGTAAAGTTGCACCTCGTCCCACGGTACGGAAATAAATATCTGCAAGATCTTTTTCTGATTTTGTCGTACTGTCTCCTGCTGAATCTCTCCAGAACCATCCTGCCAACATTTTCGTGTCAACTTCCGGTACAGACCACTGTACACCTTCGCTCACACCAATATAAGCTCCATCGGATTTTGGTAATTCCTCATAGTCTTCACCAATATTGATCTTTGCCCATGTTTCATTAGATGCCCAGCCTGATTCGTTTCCAATCCAGTGGATACCACCCGTTCCTGCCAGTGCTTTATCTTCAGCACCGTTCTTACCATTTACCGCTTTACCTGTTCCAAATACCTGACAGTGCGGATTATTCTCTCTGATAGCACCCAGGATTGCTTTCCAGTCGTATGTCTGTCTATTACTTGCACTTCCCTGTGCTCCATCCATCCACCATTCTACAAAACGGTCAGAACGGCGTTTTGGATTATTATTGCCATATTTATAGCTTCCATCTGCTTTTTTTGCCTGACAGATTTCATTGATCCATGCTACATACAGTTTATTGTAATCCGTGAAAGTTCCTTTCTCACTTCCTTTATTATGGTTGTTTTTCTTATTGTTGTTATCGCCGAAACATCCATATTTATCTTCATAGATATCCCATGGTGAAAGATAACAGCCCATATCCAGATTATACTTGGTACATGCATCTGAGATTTCTTCCAGAATATCTCCTTTGCCGTTTTTATAGTTTGTACTTGCTATATCATAATCCGTATACTCACTTGACCACAGACAAAATCCATCATGGTGTTTTGCTGTGAGGATCAGACGGCTGAATCCAGCTTCTTTTACCGCTTTTACAAGAGATTCTGCATCAAAATCTTTCGTCAGAGTAAAAAGATTTACCGGAGCAGTCTCTCCATACTTTTCGCCCCACTCAACGTTATTAAATGTATTCGGTCCGAAATGACAGAATGCTGCTGTCCCCTGTTTCATGTACCAAAGCTGTTCATCATTCGGTGTTGCTCCCCATGCTGCAGGCTCTGCCACCGTCGTGTCATTTAAATCTGCATCTGTTACCATCTGAGCATCTGCTGCGAATACCTGACTCATCGGTACTGCCGGTCCGGAAATAACCATTGCAGCTGCTGTCATAATAGCTAAATACTGTTTCCACTTCATAAAAACCCTCCTGTTTTATAAAAAAACATGTTTATGTATCTGCTTTATCTTAACATTTTCAATTTCTTTTTTCAATTACTATTTACTAAAAAAAGCTGATTACCGGAAGATTTTTTATCTATCCTTCCAATAATCAGCTTTCAGAGATTCTTTTTTTCTATCTATTTTGTCCTGTAATTTCCTGCTTTGTGTCAGAAAATCATAAAATTTATTCTTTTGTGCGTTATTTTTTGATACTCTATTTTACAAATCTGTTTACTATATAAGCGTTTGCTTCTTTTTCTTCCTGATCATCCAGTGGCTGAAGCTCAATGTCTTTTCCGTATTTTCGCTCCAGTGCTTTCTCTATCAGCCAGTCACAAACCTGTGGATTTTTCGGCAGCAGTGGTCCGTGCAGATAGGTGCCGATCACATGCTTGTATACAATACCTTCATAGCCGGATTCACCGTCGTTTCCAGAACCATACAGGACTTTGCCAAACGGCTGGTTATCACCGATATCGGTACGTCCGCCGTGATTTTCAAATCCAACGACCGGCATATCAAAGAGATCGCTTTTCAGCACGATATTGCTGATCAGTCTTCCCGGTTTCTGCTCCGTGTGGAGTTTGACCAGATGCAGTCCTTCCATGCGGCCTTCGTCCGTCTGATAGTAATCTCCAAGCAGCTGATAACCACCGCAGACAGCGATCACAACACCGCCGTCTTCCACATAATCTTTAAAGTTTTTCTGGATCTGCTGCAGTCTTTTGCAGACGATCATCTGCTCACGGTCAGAACCGCCTCCAAGCAGTACAATATCCAGTTTGGAAAAATCTACTTCATCTTCCAGTTTAAATTCCAGCGTTTCTGCTTCAATGCCTCTCCACTGGCAGCGTTTCATCATGCACTGGATATTTCCCCGGTCTCCGTAGAGGTTCAACAGATCTGGATAAAGATGTCCGATTGTAATTTTCATAGCTTCTGCCGCCTCCTACGCTTTTTCCTGCTCTAATTTTTTCAGGATATTGTGAGTGTCATAAAGTGCCGTATAATTTACCAGCACGTACAGATTTCCGGTTCCGTCTGCAATGCGGCTGCGGATTGCCTTTTCTACATCCGGTTCCAGCCTGGATGGAATATCAACATATTTCAGACGCAGACGCATATCCTGGCATCGGATTCCGCTGACCGTGATCGACGCTGCATTCATATCCTGAAAACGGTCAAAATCCACATCCCAGAGCCAGGAAATATCCGTACCATCCTGATCTTTATCGTTGATCAGCACGATGATATCTTTCGGTTTGTCATCTTCCTGCACTGCGGAAATATTCTGGTTAAATCCAGCCGGATTCTTTGCAAGGTTCAGCAGAACATCGGTATTTTTGATATGAAAATGCTCCATACGTCCGTTCTGCGGATTGTAGTCTGCCAGCACTTTGTTGTAATTCTTTAATTCCAGACCGGCTGTGCGAGCTGCTGCATAGGCTGCCAGAATATTATAAACGTTGTAGAATCCACGGTAGTTGGCTTTTATTTCTCTGTTATCCACATCGAAGGAAAGTTTTCCACCGCTTTTTACGTTTTCAGCATCAAAATCGAGCTTCGGTCTTTTAAATCCGCAGTTCGGACACTCATAATCCCCAAGCTGACTGTAATGGTAAAAATGGTAATTCAGCTTTTCTCCGCAGCATTTGCAGAACTGACCTTCCCGGATCTCTCTTGCATTTTCTTTTTCCTGCTGACACTGCTTTCCGATACCAAACGTAACATATTTGTTACCGGAATCTTTTGCAAGAAATGCCGAAAGTGCATCATCGCCATTTACGACAAGTGTCATATCAGGAGCCATATGCATGGCTTTTTTGAGCAGTTCCATCGTAATATCAATCTCCCCGTAACGGTCGAGCTGATCACGGAAAAGATTGGTCAAAATCATATAGTCCGGTTTAAAATACGGCAGAACTCTTACTGTTGATGCCTCATCAATCTCAATACACGCATAATCCGCATCCAGTTTTCCGTTCCATTTTGCTGCCAGCACGAATGCCGATACGACACCGTTGAGCATATTGGAACCGGTGTGGTTGCAGATCACTTTCTCACCTTCTGCCTCGATTGCCGAGCAGAGCAGATTATTGGTTGTCGTCTTTCCGTTTGTTCCGCAGGTGATAAAAATCTTTTTCCGCACCTGCCCGGAAAGTTCCATCAGGATTTTCGGATCTATTTTAAGTGCAATTTTGCCGGCCAGGGTTACCCCCTGTTTGCCGGCAAGTTTACATACTACACATGTTGCTTTTGAAATCCAGATTGCAAGCATTCTTCGCAAAATCATGGTCTTCCTCCAGTTTGATTACTCCTGTGTTGTCTCTTCGTTTTTGATTTCTTCGTCGTTTTTCTCATCTTCGATCATTTCGTCTTCGATTTTTTTGATGATATCTTCGCTGTCTGCTGAAGTTTCACGGACTTTCGCAATACTTGCCACAGATACGTTCTCCGAGAGGTTCATAAGTTTCACACCGGATGTCACACGTCCAAGAACGGAAATGTCGCTGCACATCATACGAATGACAATGCCTTCGGTATTGATCATCATGATCTCGTCATCCATATGGAGGTTCTTCACGCCAATCACGTTTCCTGTCTTCTCCATAATCTTATAACATTTCACACCTTTACCACCACGGTTCTGGCTCTTGAACTCATCGATCGAGGTCAGTTTTCCCATGCCGTTTGCAGATACGATCAGAAGGTGATCTCCCTGTGTATTGAGCTGCATACCAATAACTTCGTCGCCGTCATTGAGCTGCATGCCGATGACTCCCATCGCCGTACGTCCCATGCTGCGGACATCGGTTTCCGGGAATCGAATACACTGACCGTATTTTGTTACCAGGAAAATATCTTTCTTGTTGTTGGTCAGCTTGACTTCGATCAGTTCATCATCTTCACGCAGGCTGATGGCTGCAAGTCCTGTCTTTCTTACGTTTGCATAATCCAGAAGCGGTGTCTTTTTCACGATACCCTTTCTGGTTGCCATAAACAGATATTTGCCCTGCTTGTACTCTTTGACCGGGATCATCGCCGTGATCTTTTCTTCCGGTGCGAGCTGGAGCAGATTGACGATCGCCGTTCCTCTTGCCGTACGGCTGGCTTCCGGGATTTCATATCCTTTCAGGCGGTATACTTTTCCGGTGTTGGTAAAGAACATCAGATAGTGATGTGTATTCATCATCAGCAGTTCTTCGATGTAGTCGTCTTCGATGGTCTGCATACCCTTGATGCCCTTGCCACCGCGGTTCTGAGCCTTGAAATTGTCAACACTCATACGTTTAATATAACCAAGTTTTGTCATGGCGATCACAACATTTTCACGCGGGATCAGATCTTCTGTAGAAATATCATACATATCAAATCCAATGGAAGTTCTTCTCTCATCACCATACTTATCTGCGATTTCCATGATTTCTGTTTTGATCACGCCAAGCAGAAGATTTTCGTCTGCCAGAATGGCTCTCAACTCCTTGATCTTTGCCATCAGAGCTTCATACTCTGCTTCGATCTTCTCTCTTTCCAGACCGGTCAGTGCACGCAGACGCATATCTACGATCGCCTGTGCCTGTGCATCGGAAAGTTCAAAACGTGTCATCAATGCTTCTTTTGCAAGTGCTGCTGTTCTGGATGCACGGATAATGCTGATGACTTCATCAATATGATCCAGTGCGATCAGCAGACCTTTTAAGATATGTGCACGTTCTTCTGCTTTGTTGAGTTCGTACTGTGTACGTCTTGTAACAACATCTTCCTGATGCCTCAGATAATGCTGGAGCATCTCCAGAAGATTCAGAACTTTCGGCTCTTTGTTTACCAGTGCGAGCATAATCACACCAAAGGTATCCTGGAGCTGTGTATGTTTGAAAAGCTGATTCAGTACGACATTTGCGTTGACATCTCTTCGAAGCTCAATGTTGATACGCATACCTTCACGGCTTGATTCATCTGTGATCGCTGTGATTCCGTCAATCTTTTTATCACGTACCAGTTCTGCCATTTTTTCGATCAGTCTGGCCTTGTTTACCATGTACGGCAGCTCCGATACCAGAATACGGCTCTTGCCGTTTGGCATGGATTCAATTTCTGTTACGGCACGCACACGGATCTTGCCGCGTCCTGTGCGGTAAGCTTCCTGGATTCCTCTTGTTCCGAGGATCATTGCACCGGTCGGGAAATCCGGACCTTTTACGATATCCAGGATTTCTTCGATCTCCGTCTCTCTGCCTTCTTCAATACGATTGTCAATGATCTTTACAACGGCTTTTACAACCTCACGCAGGTTGTGAGGAGGAATGTTCGTTGCCATACCTACGGCAATACCAGTCGTACCATTTACCAGAAGGTTCGGGAATCTTGCCGGAAGTACATCCGGTTCTTTCTCCGTCTCATCAAAGTTTGGTGAGAAATCTACGGTATTTTTATCAATGTCTGCGAGCATCTTCATGGAAATTTTGCTCAGACGTGCCTCGGTATATCGCATGGCAGCAGCTCCGTCACCGTCGACAGAACCAAAGTTTCCATGACCGTCTACCAGAGGATATCTGGTTGACCAGTCCTGAGCCATATTTACCAGGGCTCCATAAATGGAGCTGTCTCCATGAGGATGATATTTACCCATGGTATCACCGACAATACGTGCACATTTACGATGCGGTTTGTCAGGTCCGTTATTCAGTTCGATCATGGAATACAGGACTCTTCGCTGTACCGGCTTCAGACCGTCTCTTACATCCGGCAATGCACGTGCTGCGATAACGCTCATTGCATAATCGATATAAGATTCTTCCATGGTCTTTTTCAAATCCACGTCATGTATCTTATCAAAAATATTGTCTTCCAACAGTTTTTCCTCCTACTTCTGAGCATTAAATATCCAGATTTTTTACAAACTGAGCATTCTCCTCAATAAACTCTCTTCTTGGTTCTACCTGATCGCCCATCAGCGTTGTAAAAGTAACATCCAGTTCTGAAGAATTCTCGTTGTCCATGACAACACGGCGGAGTACTCGTTTTTCCGGGTCCATGGTGGTTTCCCAGAGCTGCTCTGCATCCATCTCTCCAAGACCTTTGTAACGCTGGATCTTATTATTCTGGTCACGTCCGACTTCTTCCAGGATCGCTGCAAGCTGCTCATCACTGTACGCATACCAGACTTTTTTGTTTTTCTCCAGTTTATACAGTGGTGGCTGTGCCAGATATACATGTCCTTCTTTGATCAGATCCGGCATGAAACGGTACAGGAATGTCAAAAGCAGTGTACTAATATGTGCACCATCAACATCGGCATCGGTCATAATGATGATCTTGTCATAACGCAGTTTTGAAATATCGAAATCTTCGTGGATACCGGTTCCGAACGCAGTGATCATCGCCTTAATCTCCGCATTTGCATAAATACGGTCAAGTCTTGCTTTCTCCACATTCAGGATTTTTCCGCGAAGCGGCAGGATTGCCTGGGTTGCACGGCTTCTCGCTGTCTTTGCAGAACCACCGGCAGAATCTCCCTCAACAATATAGATTTCACAGTTTTTCGGATCTTTGTCTGAACAGTCTGCCAGTTTTCCAGGAAGAGACATTCCTTCCAGTGCAGATTTTCTTCTGGTCAGATCTCTTGCTTTTCTGGCTGCCTCTCTCGCTCTCTGAGCCATGATAGATTTCTCAAGGATCATTTTTGCAACCTGCGGATGCTGTTCCAGATAGATCATCAGCTGCTCGGAAACAATATTGTCAACGGCACCTCGTGCCTCACTGTTGCCCAGTTTCTGCTTGGTCTGACCTTCAAACTGCGGATCTTCAATCTTGATGCTTACGATCACAGTAAGACCTTCACGGATATCATCACCGGAAAGTGTCTCGGTGTCCTTGATCAGTTTATTCAGTCTCGCATAAGAATTAAAAGTCTTTGTCAGTGCATTTTTAAAACCAGTCAGATGGGTTCCGCCTTCCGGAGTCGTGATGTTATTTACAAAACTGTAGGAACCTTCGGTGTATCCATCATTGTGCTGCATGGCAACTTCCACATAAATATTATCCTTCATTCCTTCACAGTAAATAATATCCGGGTAAAGCGGTGTCTTGCCTTTATTCAGGTAAGTCACAAACTCCTTGATACCGCCCTCATAATGGAACGTCTTTTCGATTGGTTCTTCCGGACGGTCATCTCTTAAAACAATTTTGATATTTTTTGTAAGAAATGCCATCTCACGAAGTCTCTGTTTAAGCACATTAAAATCAAAAACTGTTTCTTCAAAAATTTCGCTGTCCGGCAGGAATGTAACCGTTGTACCTGTTTTCTTTGGATCACATTCTCCGATCACTTTTAATTTATATACTACTTTTCCTCTTTCATATCGCTGACGATAAATTTTACCTTCATGGTAAATCGTAACTTCAAGATGTGTAGAAAGTGCATTTACAACAGACGCACCTACACCATGCAGACCACCGGAAACTTTGTATCCGCCACCGCCGAATTTTCCGCCGGCATGCAGGATCGTAAACACGACTTCTACCGCCGGAATACCTGCTTTGTGGTTGATTCCGACCGGAATGCCTCGTCCATTGTCAATGACTGTTACGGAATTATCTTTATTTATCGTTACCTGGATGGTATCACAATACCCCGCAAGAGCTTCATCAACTGCATTATCTACAATCTCATAAACCAGATGATGAAGACCTCTGGACGATGTACTGCCGATATACATACCCGGTCTCTTTCGTACAGCCTCAAGACCTTCCAATATCTGAATCTGATCTGCACCGTATTCTGCATTGCTCTCTGTGCCCATAGTAACCTCCTGTCTTTTCTTTTCATCCTTCGCAAACAACACCGTCTGCAACATGAAAAACTTTGTTCAACTGAAACTTGTTTTCTATAAAATCATCGATCCCCGTACAGGTGATCAACGTCTGTATATCATGTATACTGTCTAATAAATATTGCTGCCTGCTGCTGTCCAGTTCGGAAAGTACATCATCCAGAAGCAGTACCGGCGTATCTTTGATCGCTCTTTTTACCAGTTCGATCTCCGCAAGTTTCAGCGAAAGTGCAGCCGTTCTCTGCTGCCCCTGCGATCCAAATCTGCGGATATCTACACCCTTTACTTCAAAAAGCAGATCGTCCCTGTGAGGACCTGTCATGCTCATTTTCACCTTCAGATCCCGTTTCCTGGAAGTCTGAAGTTTTCTTTCGAATTCGTCCGCAGAAACATTTTTCTCATAACGGACCATCAGCTCTTCTCTGCCGCCCGTCAGATTTCTATGTATCTCTGCTACGATCACGCCAAGCTCTTCGACAAACCGCTCCCTTGATTCGATCAGCTTTTTTCCATATTTTACCAGCTGCATATCCCATATATCCAGCATTTCTTCATACTGACTGTTAAAAGAACACTCTTTCAGCAGCTTATTTCTCTGTATGATCACTTTATTGTAATTGGAAAGCTCGTGTAAGTAAAGCTTATCCAGCTGACAAAGTTCCATATCCATAAAACGCCGCCGCTCCGCCGGTCCGTTTTTAATGATACCAAGATCCTCCGGTGAGAAAAAAACGAAGTTTGCGATTCCAAGCAGCTCTGCCGCCTTTCGGATCGGCACGCCGTTGACTGCAATGCCCTTCGGCCGGTTCTTTTTCAGATGCATATCGATCTCATAAGCACTCTGGCTTCTGCTGATCGCCATCCGTATATGAGCTTCTTCCTCACCAAAACGGATCATTTCCCTGTCTTTACTTCCCTTATGGGATTTCGTCGTTCCGCATAGATATACCGCTTCGAGAATATTGGTCTTCCCCTGGGCATTGTTCCCATAGAAAAGATTTGTTCCCTTATCAAAAGACAACTGCAGCGACTCATAATTGCGGAACTGATTCAGCTTCAAAGATTTTACTATCATTCCATCAATCTGTAATTTTTACAGTCTGACCATCATATTCTACCACATCGCCGGCATGCAGTTTCTTGCCCCGCTGTGTTTCTGTTTGGCCGTTTACCTTCACAAGACCATCCTGAACGGCATATTTTGCGTCCACGCCGGACTCTACAAAACCTGCTGCTTTCAATGCCTGACCAAGTTTGATAAACTCATCTCTTAATTTAATTGTTTCCATAAACTTTCACTCCTTATGCCATAAAATTAACCGGCAAGATCAAATATATATAAGATTGCTGTTCGTCTCTGATAAAGCATGGTGCTTTCGGGTTCATCAGATAAATATCAACCGTTTCATCATCAATAACACGAAGAGCATCGATCAGAAATCGCGGATTAAATCCGATCATAATGTCCTTGCCTTCTTTATTGATGTCAATTTCTTCATCCATAGAACCGATCTGAGACTGAATCTTAAGTTCAATATTATCATCTGTGATTGAAAGAATGATCGGTTTTTTATCACTTTCTTTTACCAGAAGTGTCGCACGGTCAATACAGTCCAGAAGCTCTTTTTTATTTACCTGAATCTTGGTTTCGTAGTCGCTGGAAAGCATCTGATCAATGCGGAAATATTCACCCTCAATCAGACGTGACACAACAACGGTATCATCAAATTCAAAGACAATATGATTTTTTGTAAAGAAAATACTGACTTCATCTTCGGTTTCGCCTGATAAAATCTTACTGATTTCGATAAGTGTCTTTCCAGGAACGACAACTTTAATATCAGAATATTCCTCTTTTAATTCAATTTTCCGTATACTTATGCGGTGTCCATCCAGGGATACTACACGCAGCATATCGCCTTTGACTTCGAATAATTCGCCGGTCATCATCTTATTGTTTTCATTGGCTGCGATTGAGAAAATAGTCTGACGAATCACCTCTTTTAATGTAAACTGAGAGACAACAATATGATTATCTCTTTCTACATAAGGAAGATAGGAAAATTCTTCCCCGGACTGACCGCTGATGCTGAATTTTGCCTTCTCACAGGTGATGGTAGTCGTCAGATTTCCGTCTGTTTCAATCGTAACATCATTATCAGGAAGTTTACGAATAATATCAGAGAAAATTTTTGCATCAATTGCAACAATTCCTTTTTCCAGAATGGTACCGTCAACGATGGTTTCAATTCCAAGTTCCATATCATTGGCTGTAAATTTAATATTGTTTGTGGATGCATCAATCAAAATACATTCCAGGATAGGCATGGTTGTTTTTCCTGGGATTGCTTTCAGAACAATATTCACACTTTTTAAAAGATTACTTTTTGAGCATACTAATTTCATTGTGTTGATAACTCCTTTGTGGGTTAAATGAGATAAATTAAAGAGAAAATCCGCAGTAGCCGCCGTAGGGGATGTGAATATGTGAATAACTCCCAAAATCCTTGAATTTAAGGGAAAAAACAGGTTGGATAAACTGGTGAAAAGTCCACAAATTTCTGAGGAAAACCGGTGGGTTATTAACATCCTCAGAAATTGGCTAAAGTTATTCACACAGTATCCAACACATATCCACATTATTTTGTGCACAAATAAAAAGACGATGCTTTTTCGGCCGTCTAGTTTGGATTCAGTTTCTTTTTAATGATATCTATCGTGTTTTTCAGATCATCGGAAGTCTCAATTTCTTTCGAAATTTTCTCAACTCCATGAAGTACGGTCGTATGATCGCGGTTTCCCATCAGTTTTCCGATCGCTTTGAGCGGTGTGCTGGTCATTTCACGGCACAGATACATGGCAATCTGCCTTGGAATCACGATATCAGCACTTCGTTTGGAACCTTTTATATCATCTGTTTTGATATGAAAGTGTTCTGCAACGGTCAGAAGGATCAGATCCGGGGTGATTTCTCGTTTTGCGTTCGGTGAAATCATATCCTTTAAGGCTTCCTGTGCCAGTTCTACTGTAATTTCGCGGTGTTCAAGACTGCTCATTGCAGTGATCCGGTTCAGTGCACCTTCGAGTTCACGGATATTGGACTTGATATTGGTAGCAATATACTGAATGACTTCATCATCCAGATGGTAACCTTTTTCTTTGGAATCACGTTCTTCTTTTTTGCGTAGGATTGCCATCCTTGTCTCATAATCCGGGGAAGAAATATCTGCGATCAGGCCCCATTCAAAGCGGGATTTCAGCCTTCCTTCCAGCGTTGCGATCTCTTTCGGCGGTTTATCGGATGAAATGATGATCTGCTTTTTCGCACCATGCAGGTCATTAAACGTGTGGAAAAACTCTTCCTGTGTGGACTCTTTTCCGATGATAAACTGGATATCGTCGATCAGCAGAACGTCGATATTACGGTACTTTTCACGGAATTTTGTCATAGCAGTATTATTGCCGTTTCGGATCGCTTCAATCAGTTCGTTCGTAAAGGATTCACTCGTTACATAAAGTACTCTGGTCTGTGGATTATTTTCCAGGATAAAGTGTGCGATCGAGTGCATCAGATGGGTTTTCCCCAGTCCAACACCTCCGTAGAGGAAGAGGGGATTGTAGATTTCGCCCGGGGATTCGGCAACTGCCAAAGATGCAGCGTGTGCAAATTTGTTGTTGCTTCCGACAACGAAGTTTTCAAAGGTATATTCCGGATTTAAATTTGCTTTTTCTAATATATTATTGAAAGAATTGTCAGTATTCGAAGAGGAATCCGCTTCTTTTACAACATTTTGTTCTACAGTATATACGATCTTGGTGCAGTCCAGTCCTGTGAGCTCTGCAATCGTAGAACGAAGCGGAGTTGTAAACTTCTTATTTATATAGGAATTAATGAAATCTTCGTTAATACCCATTTCATCAATCGGGACATAAATAAAAAGAGTGCCTTCGTCACTGTCATATCTTTGTACTTGAAGTGGTTTGATCCAGGTGTTGATGGAAATTGGGGAAAATCCGAATTCTGTACTGAGGGTATCCACAACACTGTCCCACTTTTCTTCTATGATATTCATGAGGATCTCCTTTTAAGGCCAGTTTTACTTATTTAATATTAAACTAAAACAGGAAAATTATCAATGCTTATTTTTGAATGTGCATAACTTTTCGACAATAATCCACACTCAAAAATGCGATAAAATGGGCGTTTGTGAGAAAAATGTAGAAAATATGCAAAAGTTACACACGAAGTTATCCCCAAGTTATCCCCAAAATGTGGATAACTTTATGTAAACCAATAAGTTTACATAAGTATGTTACAGAAGAACCAGATGAAAAAAAGGTTGAAAAATAAAGGAATTTTGGGAATCACAGACTTCGAAAAATGCAGAAAAATGTCGAAAGAAGGAAAGAAGGGAGATTGGCAGTGTGAATAACTAAAGGAACATCATCCACAGTGGGAAAAGCCTTATTTTAAGGCATTTTTTTGAAAAAGAAAAAAAGTTTTTCACATCAAATAAAAAAGTTATCCCCAAGTTATCCCCAAAATGTGGATAACTGAGTGTAAACTATGCAGATGTCTGCTTTGCATCCGTTTGTCTATGGGACTGACAGGAACGGTTCTGCCCCAAAGCTCGGTTCAATTGAAAAAATCACGGAATTACTTGACTTTATGGGGCTTTGCATATATAATTGAAACGATGTTTTCTAAACAGATAAAACAGATTTTATATTTGATAAGGAGGTGCCGTAATAATGAAAATGACATTTCAGCCAAAGAAAAGATCCAGAGCTAAAGTTCATGGATTCAGAGCAAGAATGAGCACTGCAGGCGGAAGAAAAGTACTTGCTGCCAGAAGATTAAAAGGAAGAAAAAAATTATCAGCATAGGCCGCAGATGTGTGGCCTTTTCTTCTATGTTCGTCTTTTGAAAGGATGACAGAAAAAAGGAAGCAGTATGATATTTTCAGAGTCTTTGAAAAAAAACAGAGATTTCCAGACGGTATATAAGTATGGAAAGTCGGCCGCCAACCGTTATCTCATTATGTATATCTATCCGAATCAGACAGAGAGGAACAGACTTGGGATTTCGGTCAGTAAAAAGGTGGGCAATAGTGTGGTCAGACACAGACTGGCCAGATTGATAAGAGAAAGTTATCGCCTGAGTGAAACCAGGTTTCACTCAGGATATGATATTGTAGTAATTGCAAGACCTGTTGCAAAAGATAAGAATTATTTTGAAGTAGAAAGTGCATTATTACATCTTGGTAAAGTGCATAAAATAGCAGGTTGATATTCATGAAAAATATTTTAATCGCAATGATCCGGTTTTATCAGAAATTTCTGTCACCATTAAAGCATACGAGATGCCCCTATACACCGACCTGCTCGCAGTATGGCCTGGAGGCGATACAAAAATACGGGGCTTTTAAAGGAAGTCTTCTGGCATGCTGGAGGATTTTGCGATGCAATCCCTTTTCCAAGGGTGGTTATGATCCCGTTCCGTAAACGGGTAGGAAGAATTAAAAATAGAAAATTGAATATGAAGAACTGCTGTATAATGTCAGGTGAATATGCAGGAGGAAGGTTATGTTATTAACAAAAAGCAACACCATCATCATTGGACAGGTGGCAACACTGTTAGGTCTTTTGATGAATGCGATTTTTAGTTTCACTGACGGGGTGTTTGGGATTTCCAATATCGGTGTATGTATTATTTTGTTTACACTGGTTATTTATGCCCTGCTCACTCCACTCACGATCAAACAGCAGAAGTTTTCAAAGATGTCTGCGATCATGAATCCTGAGATAAAGGCAATCCAGAAAAAGTATGCCGGCAAAAACGACCAGGTAAGTATGATGAAGATGAACGAAGAAACACAGAATGTATATGCAAAATACGGTGTTTCTCCGATGGGAACATGTCTTCCGATGCTGATTCAGCTGCCGATCCTGTTTTCATTGTATCGTGTAATCTGGAATATTCCGGCTTACGTTGCAAGTGTAAAAGATGTATTTACTCCTCTTGTAAATGTTCTTTTAAAGACACAGGGTACACAGCAGTTTTTAGCTGATACAGTAGGAAACCAGGTCAATTTCCAGAGACTTGGTTATACAGCAAACAGTGCGATCGATGCACTGTACAAGTTCAAACCGGCAGACTGGACTGCAATGGCAGAGAAGTTTCCGGATCTGTCAGGTATGATCTCACAGACAACAGGCAGTCTTGATAAAATGAACTATTTCCTGGGATTGAATATTTCCAACTCACCGATGACAGCGATGGTGGAAAATTTCAAGGCACATAACTGGATTTTATTTGTATGTGCACTGGCAATCCCGGTACTGGCAGGTTTAAGCCAGTGGCTCAACACCAGACTGATGCCGCAGGCAGCAGCAAGCCCGGCAGGAGACGACAGTTCCATGGAAAGCTCCATGAAGATGATGAACAATATGATGCCTCTGGTATCTGTATTCTTCTGTCTGTCACTTCCGATCGGTCTTGGTATCTACTGGATCGCAGGTGCGGTATTCAGAGGTATCCAGCAGGTTGTTGTCAACAAACATATGGAAAAGATGGATATGGACGCACTGATCCGCAAAAATGTGGAGAAAATGAATGCCAAACGTAAGAAACAGGGACTTCCGCCAAAGAAAATTTCTGAGCATGCAAAAGTAAACTTCAAAGATCTTGAGGATGCACAGAAAGTGGATGAGAAGAAACAGGCAGAACGTCAGAAAAAAATCCAGGATTCTACGGAGTACTATAAACACGCAGATGCGAAACCGGGAAGTATTGCAGCAAAAGCGAGAATGGTTCAGCAGTTTGATGAAAAGAATCCAAAAGGTAAGAAAAATAAGAATTAAAGTAATAAGGTAATAAAGAGAAGTAATATGGGGAGAAGGATGGGAGGTATTAAAATGGAAGAGTATATCGAGGTTTCTGCGAAGACAAAAGAAGAAGCGATCATGAATGCAGCAATTCAGCTTGGAACAAGCAGCGATAATATTGAATATGATGTTATTCAGGAAGCAACTTCCGGACTTTTTGGAATCGGAAGAAAACCGGCCATTATAAGGGCAAGAAAGAAAAAAGATATTTCTCTTGATTTTGAGGAAGCCGTAAGAGATCCTTTGAAGGACATTTCTGAAAAGAAAAGCTTTATGAAAAAACCGGCAAAGAAATTTACCAAAGAGCCGGTAAAAAAACAGCCTGAGAAAACGGTTGAAAAGAAGGAAGAAAAACCGGTTGAGAAGAAACCGGAAAGAAAACCGGAAAATCAGCCGCAGTCAAAAGCTGAAAAAGAAGTGGAAGTAAAGAAAGAAGAACCGCAGGCAAAACCGGCAGTTACAAGAGAAAAGCTTCCAATCAACAAAGAAGCAGCAGAGAAAGATGCAAAAGAATTTCTAGAGAAAATGTTTGCAGCAATGGATTCAGAAGTTTGCATCAAAACATCATTTGATAAAGATGACAATCTGAACATCGAGCTTTCCGGTAAAGACATGGGTGTTCTGATCGGTAAGAGAGGACAGACTCTTGATTCTATCCAGTATCTTACAAGCCTCGTTGTCAACAAAGGCAATGCGGGATATGTACGTGTGAAGGTAGATACCGAAAACTACCGTGCACGCAGAAAAGAGACGCTGGAAAATCTGGCAAAGAATATTGCGTTCAAAGTAAAGAGAACAAAGAAACCGGTATTCCTGGAGCCGATGAATCCATACGAGAGAAGAGTGATCCATTCTGCACTTCAGAATGATCCGCTGGTGTCCACACACAGCGAGGGCGAAGAGCCGTATCGTAAAGTAGTTGTTACATTAAAAAAACAGTAAAGTAAAATAGTTGTAAGTGATATGAGTCTGATTTTCAGTGCGGCAGATATGCTGCCGAAAATCAGACTTTTTGAATATCAGGAGGAATCAATGAAAGGTGAAACGATTGCAGCGATTTCCACAGCAGTCAGCAGTTCCGGAATTGGGATTGTGCGAATCAGCGGAGATCAGGCATTTGAAATAGCGGACCGTGTATACAGAAGTCCGAAAGGCAAAAAGAAATTATCAGAACAGCAATCCCATACGGTTCACTATGGTTATATCTGTGACGGAGACGAAGTGCTGGATGAGGTGCTTGTAGTTCTGATGCGTGCACCGAGAAGTTTTACGGCGGAAGATACCGTAGAAATCGACTGTCACGGCGGTGTGTATGCGATACAGCGAGTGCTGGAAGCTGTGATCAAAAATGGTGCAGCTCCGGCAGAGCCGGGAGAATTTACCAAACGTGCCTTTTTAAATGGAAGAATGGATCTGTCGCAGGCGGAGGCGGTGATGGATGTCATTGAGGCAAAAAATGAATACGCTCTGAAAAGTTCCGTCGGCCAGCTTCGCGGAAGCATCGGTCAGAAAATAAAGGATCTGAGAGCAAAGATCATTTATCATATTGCATATATTGAGTCGGCATTGGATGATCCGGAACATATCAGCCTTGACGGTTATCCACAGGAGCTTGAAAAGGAAAATGAAGCGTGGATCGAGATGATCGAGAAGCTGATCCGCTCTGCAAACGATGGAAGGATCATGACGGAAGGCATCAAGACGGTAATCCTTGGAAAGCCAAACGCCGGAAAGTCTTCTCTGCTTAACAAGCTCTGCGGAACGGAAAAGGCGATCGTGACAGACATTGCGGGAACGACAAGAGATGTGCTGGAGCAGAGCATCAATCTTCACGGCATCACACTTAACCTGATGGATACCGCAGGCATCCGTGATACGGAAGATATCGTAGAGCAGATTGGTGTGCAGCGTGCAAAAAAATATGCAAAAGAAGCAGACCTGATTCTGTACGTGGCAGATTCATCGACCGCACTGGATGAGAATGATGAAGAGATTATCGAACTATTTGAAGGCAGAAAGGTGATCGTTCTTTTAAATAAATCGGATCTGGAGCCGGTAACGACAGAACAGATCCTGAAGGAAAAAGTGGGAGAACATCCGGTGATCTGCGTTTCTGCAAAAGATGAGACTGGATTTGAACAGCTTGAGGATACACTCAAAAATATGTTTCTCGAAGGCAGCCTTTCTTTTAACGATGAGGTATGTATCACAAATATGCGTCATAAGGCAGCACTTATGGATGCAAAAGAGAGCCTGAAGCAGGTGACGGAGAGCATCGCACAGGATATGCCGGAGGATTTCTTCTCGATCGATCTGATGAGTGCATATGAATCTCTGGGAACGATTATCGGCGAGGCCGTGGATGATGATCTGGTAAATGAAATTTTCAGTAAGTTCTGTATGGGCAAATAAGTGGAGGCAAGAAATGAATACATTAGAAGAATATACAGATGTGGTAGTCGTAGGAGCCGGACATGCCGGATGTGAGGCAGCACTTGCCTGTGCAAGACTCGGACTTTCCACAACCATTTTTACCGTGAGTGTGGACAGCATTGCACTAATGCCGTGCAACCCGAACATAGGTGGAAGCTCCAAGGGTCATCTGGTAAGAGAGATCGATGCACTTGGCGGTGAGATGGGAAAAAATATCGACAAAACGTTTATCCAGTCCAAGATGCTCAATAAATCCAAAGGACCTGCCGTACATTCTCTGCGTGCACAGGCAGACAAGGCAGAATATTCCAGATCCATGCGAAAAGTTTTGGAAAACACAGATAACCTGTCAATCGTGCAGGCAGAAGTTGCAGAAATTCTGACAGAAGACGGAAAAATCACCGGAGTCAAAACATTCTCCGGGGCAACGTATCACTGCAAAGCCTGCGTGCTTTGTACCGGAACATATCTGCGTGCAAGATGTATTTACGGTGATATCAGTAATTATACCGGGCCAAACGGATTGCAGGCAGCAAATCATCTGACAGATTCCCTGAAAGCACATGGAATCGAGATGCAGCGATTTAAGACCGGTACACCGGCACGTGTAGACCGCAGATCGATTGATTTTTCAAAAATGCAGGAACAGTTTGGCGATGAGAGAGTGGTACCCTTTTCTTTTACAACCGATCCGGAGAGTGTCCAGATCGACCAGGCATCCTGCTGGCTGACTTATACAAACGAAGAAACACATGAAATTATCCGGAAAAATCTGGATCGTTCACCACTTTATTCCGGTATGATCGAGGGAACCGGACCAAGATACTGTCCGTCCATCGAGGACAAAGTGGTAAAATTTGCAGATAAAAACAGACACCAGGTATTTCTTGAGCCGGAAGGACTGCATACGAACGAAATGTATATCGGCGGTATGTCAAGCTCCCTGCCGGAAGATGTTCAGCATGAAATGTACCACACGGTAGCCGGACTTGAGCACGCAAAGATCGTCCGCAATGCCTATGCGATCGAGTATGACTGCATCAATCCGAGACAGCTGGATGCATCCCTGGAGTTTAAAAATATCAGGGGACTTTTCAGTGGCGGACAGTTTAACGGCAGCAGCGGATATGAAGAAGCAGCGGCACAGGGACTGATTGCCGGTATCAATGCAGCAATGCAGGTAAAGGGAAAAGAGCCGCTGATCCTTGATCGTTCGGAAGCTTATATTGGTGTTCTAATCGATGATCTGGTAACAAAAGAGAATCGTGAGCCATATCGTATGATGACATCCAGAGCAGAATATCGTCTGCTTCTGCGTCAGGACAATGCAGATCTGCGTCTGACAGAGAAAGGTTATCAGGTGGGGCTGATCTCCGAAGAACGCTATCAGGATCTGAAAACAAAAGAGCGTCAGATCGCAGAAGAAATGGAACGTGTAGATCATGAGAATATCGGCGGAACCGAAGTAGTACAGAAATTTCTGGAGGCACATGAAAGTACACTTCTGAAGTCCGGAACAACCATCGGAGAACTGGTACGCCGTCCGGAGCTGGACTATGAGATGTTAGCAGAGATTGACAAAAACAGACCGCAGTATTCTGCCGGTGTGTGTGAACAGGTCAATATCAACATCAAATATCAGGGCTACATCCGAAGACAGATGAAGCAGGTCGAGCAGTTCAAGAAAATGGAAAACAAACGGATTCCGAAAGATATTAATTACGACGAAGTCGGAAGCCTGAGAATTGAAGCGGTGCAGAAACTGAAAAAATTCCAGCCGCTTTCCATCGGACAGGCATCCCGTATTTCCGGTGTGTCACCGGCGGATATTTCCGTACTGCTCGTATATCTGGAATCCAGAGATCGAAAATAAAGTGAAGTCCTGCGGCAAAAGAATGTTTGGCAGACGAAACGTAAATATTGAATTTTAAGTCAGATGCACGAGATATTTGACAGGAGGAAAACGTGGACAGAAGTAAATTTCATATTTTAGAAGATGGATGTCAGGCATTTGGCGTGACATTGACAGAGAAGCAGATTGAACAGTTTGAGAAATATTATGAGCTGCTGGTAGAATGGAATAAAGTGATGAACCTCACCGGGATCACTGAATTTGACGAAGTGATGCAGAAACATTTTGTGGACAGCGTGGCAGCGGCAGAATATGTGGAGATGGAAAAAATAAACAGCCTGATCGATGTCGGGACCGGAGCCGGCTTTCCGGGAATCCCGCTGAAGATTGTTTATCCACATTTGCAGGTGACACTTTTGGACTCTTTGAACAAAAGGATCAAATTTCTGGATGAAGTTGTGGATAACCTGGGGCTTACCGGAATCGAAACGGTGCATGGAAGAGCAGAAGATGCGGCGAAAAAAGCAGAGTACCGCGAACAGTTTGATCTGTCTGTTTCCAGAGCAGTTGCGAACCTTGCGTCCCTTACCGAGTATTGCCTGCCGTTTGTAAAAGTCGGCGGAAAATTTGTTTCCTATAAATCTGTTTCAGTGGATGAAGAAATCGCTCAGAGTAAGAAGGCAGTTTATGTGCTTGGCGGAGAAATCGGAAAAGTGGAGAAATTCCATCTGCCGGGAAGTGACATGGAGAGAGCACTTGTGGTTGTGGAAAAGAAGAGAAGCACGCCGAAGAAATACCCGAGAAAAGCCGGGATGCCGACGAAAGAGCCTCTTGCGTGAATGTGTAAAAAGAGTGTAATAATGTAAAAACGTACGTCAGGATGATTTGAAAACAATCTGCTGACACGCTTCGTTTTCTGTAAAGCCTTGTTGTCGCCAGGGTGGTTTTATGCCGACTGAAACGGAGTGCAGACTGCACAGCGATTCTGCTGGGAAAATGTCATCTGAAAATGACCAGAATCGCGTGCAAGTCTTACATATATCAGATTTAAATTTTAAAAGAACATATCAATAAATTCCATGACAGCCTGCGGATTTTCCATTTGCGGGTATTTTTCTGTATTTTCAATAAAATCGTATTCTACAGCGGAATTGAGGCGGACATAGCCTTCGACGGTTCGTTCACGTTCCTCTGTCTTTCTTCCTTCGAGAATAAACAGACTGTTGTTGATGCTGTTTAAGGCTCTGGAGATGTCTGCATTTAAATAAAATCCATCCAGGCTGGACAGCAGATATTTCCCGCCGCACTCATCGAGATGAGCAGCTTCATGATAAATGTCCAGCGTCTTCTTTGAGACAGAGAAAGGGTTATAAAAATACTTTTCAGTGAATAAATATTCAATATTTTCCCGCCGCATCTGCATGTTGTATACAGCTGTACCGACGATCGGAAGATCCATAATAAATTTGATGATCCTGGAACGTTTGGACGGTGTACATTTCAGATTGGAAATGCTTTCCGGATTGATCATCATAATTTTGTTATAGGCATCCGGATTGGTACTGCATGCCATCAACACAAAAGAAGAAGACAGACCGGTAGCGATGATGTCTGTTTTTTCGTGAATCACATGCTCGATAAAATCATTGATAAGCTGCACGTAAAAATAGTTTGTGTAGGTCAGGTTCGGTTTATCAGAACGACCGCAGCCAAGAAGATCCAGGCAATATACCGTGTGGTCTGCGGACAGATCTTTCAGCAGCAGATCCCATTCGTAGGAAGAGGCAGCCGGAGCCAGATCGTGAACAAGCAGGAGAGGAGAACCGCTTCCTGTTTTTGTATAATAGACCTGACCGAAACGCCAGTCATAAAAAGCACCTTTATGTTTATCCAGCAGATTTTTAACCGTGGCAAAAGCCTGGGCACAGCGATTGACGATGTGAAGAGAGCCAACAGCCAGAGCGGTCATGAGAATGCCGGTTTTGATTTTTTGCTTCATAAAAACTCCTTTCTGAGAAACATTGTCTTATACAGATCTTTGTGATTTTTCATTGCCTTCATTATAATCCAAGATGTAAGCAGAGACAAGGCAAAAGTATATCAGATGTGCACAGAAGAATATGGCATGGGATGCATGACGTGCACATTGCAGCAAGAATGTCAGAGGTATTCTTGAAATAAGAAACAATATAGAAGATATAAAAATTTCATATGTTTCACGTGAAACATTGCTTTACATAATTCTGTTTATCCAGTACAATGGGTTAGAACATACAGAAAGCGATGATAAAATGGTAAAAGAGTATTTAAAGGAAAAAGCAGACAGTCTGACAGCCGAAAAAGAACGGTTGACAGCTCAAAAGGAAAGGCTTGACGGGATACGTGAGCGCCTTCACAAAAGCATAGACGAGGTGCAAAAAAAGGAAGACGTTGATTTTGAAATTTTTTCGCCGCGGGCAGATATGCGTGTGTCTAAGGAGATGCTGAATGAGATGCATCAGCAGATGAATGATGTCAAAAGGCAGCAGGCACAGACAGCGAGGGAACTGGAAGAGGTAACGGCAAAGCTGGACAAGTTTCTGTACATGCTCGAAGAGGTGCAAAATCTGCCGGATTAATGTTTCGTATGTTTCACGTGAAACATTTCCAGGATTTTGGAATGCTTAAGACTGGATATCTAAAAAAAGAAGTGTTATAATTGAAAAATACTTTGTGTTCAGGGCAAATGCACGTGAAACAAAGCAGCATCTGGTATGAACTGGAAACGAAAGGGGAATATTTAATGGAAAGAACTATCGTAGTCGCCAACCAGAAGGGTGGTGTAGGCAAAACAACAACAGCGATCAATCTGGCAGCTTCTTTGGCAGAACTGGGAAAGAAGGTACTGGTAGTGGATATGGACCCACAGGGAAATACTACCAGCGGACTGGGAATTGACAAAGAGCAGGCAGAAAATACGGTGTACGAGCTGATGCTGGAAGAGTGTTCCGTAGAGGATGCGATTATGGAAAGTGAGTATGAAAATCTGAGTGTTCTTCCGTCAAATATCAATCTGGCAGCAGCAGAGATCGAGCTGGTGGGAGCAGAGGAAAAGGAATATATTTTAAAGAAAGAAATCGATAAAGTAAAGAAAAACTATGACTTTGTGCTGATCGACTGTCCACCTTCTTTAAGTATGCTGACTATCAATGCAATGTGTGCGGCAGATACGGTACTCGTGCCGATTCAGTGCGAATATTATGCACTCGAGGGACTGTCTCAGCTGATCCACACAATCAATCTTGTCCAGGATCGACTGAACCCGGATCTGGAAATCGAAGGCGTGGTATTTACCATGTACGATGCAAGAACCAATCTGTCTCTTCAGGTGGTGGAAAACGTAAAAAATAATCTTGATCAGAATATTTATAAGACAATTATCCCAAGAAATGTAAGATTAGCAGAGGCACCAAGTTATGGAATGCCGATCACCAGATATGACAAGCGTTCTACCGGAGCAGAAAGCTACCGCAGACTTGCCGAAGAGGTAATTCATAGAGGAGAGGAAGAATGGCTGTAAGAAAAGCAGGGCTTGGTAAGGGACTGGACTCCCTGATCCCGGAGCATAGCGTAAGAAGAAAAGCGGAAAAAACGGAGCAGAAACCGGAAAAAAATGAGCTTCTTCTGAAGATAACAGATATTGAACCAAACAGAGAACAGCCGCGGAAACATTTTGATGAAGATGCGTTGCTGGAATTGTCAGATTCTATCAAACAATTTGGAATTATCCAACCGCTGATTGTTCAGAAAAAAGAGGATCATTACGAGATCATAGCAGGGGAACGCAGATGGCGTGCGGCAAAGATGGCAGGGTTAAAAGAGGTTCCGGCTATTATCAAGAGTTATACAGATCGGGAAATCCTGGAGATTTCTCTGATCGAAAATATTCAGCGGGAAAATTTAAATCCGATCGACGAAGCAAGAGCTTATAAAAAGCTGCTCACCGAGTTTCATCTGAAGCAGGATGAAGTGGCGGAGCGTGTTTCCAAGAGCAGAACGGCAGTGACCAATTCCATGCGTCTTCTGAAGCTGGATGAGAGAGTACAGCAGATGGTGATCGATGAAATGCTCACGACCGGCCATGCGAGAGCGTTGATTTCTATTGAAGACCGAGATCTGCAGTTCCAGATGGCAAATCAGATCTTTGATAATAAATTAAGTGTCAGAGAGACAGAAAAACTGGTCAGAAAGCTGGGCGAAGAAAAGGAAGAAACCACAAAAACAAAAGAACCGGATGTAGAGATCATTTACCGGAATCTGGAAGAAAAGGTAAAAGAAATACTCGGTACAAAAGTACAGATCAGTCACAAAAAGAATAATAGCGGAAAAATTGAGATTGAGTATTATTCCAATGAGGAACTGGAGAGGATCATTGAACTGCTGGAAAGCGTTCAGAATCATTAAAATTAAATAAGGAATGGAGGGAAAATATGGGGATTTTTGATGCGATAGGCATTGATGCAGGTATCGTGCTGATCATTGTAATTCTGATACAGCTTGTACTGATTTTTTTCCTGGTCAAGCAGTCCATGAAGCTGGCAAGACTTACGAATAAGTACAAAATGTTCATGCGTGGAAAAGATGCGATATCCCTGGAAAAAGCATTTGAAAAGAAATTCGAAGAAGTAGATGCCATGACAGAAGCAGTAAAATATCAGGCGGATGAGATTTATAAATTAAAAGAAATCCAGAAAATGACACTGAACAAAACTGCAATCGTAAAATATGATGCATTCAAAGATGTCGGCGGCAAATTAAGTTTTGCACTTGCAATGCTGGATAAAGAGAACAGCGGATTTGTATTAAATGCGATCCACAGCAGAGAAGGCTGTTATACTTATGTCAAAGAAATCGTAAAAGGCGAGTCTTATATCGTGCTTGGCGAAGAAGAAAAAGAAGCACTGCGTCAGGCTGTAAATGCACACAACGATATCGGATAACGTCAGGTATTAAAACAGAAAGTGTTTGTACAGAAGGACACAAAGTCACTTTACGAGGCAGATTACATGTGTTAAAATCGGAAAAGAAGTGACCCGTGATCCAGAGGGTCTTGAGTTGAAATAAAATGAAATAAAAGAAAAGGACGATAAAAAATGTTAGACATTAAATTTGTGAGAGAAAATCCGGAAATTGTAAAACAGAATATCAGAAATAAATTCCAGGATAAAAAACTGCCGCTGGTAGATGAAGTACTGGAGCTGGACAAGAGAAACCGTGAGATCAAACAGGAAGTAGAAGCTCTGCGTGCAGAAAGAAACAAACTGTCCAAAGAGATCGGCGGCCTGATGAAACAGGGTAAAAAAGAAGAGGCAGAGGAAGTAAAACGTCAGGTAGCAGCAAGTGCTGACCGTATCAACGAACTTTCCGCAGAAGAAGCTGAAGTAGAAGAAAAACTGAAAACAAACATGATGGTTATCCCGAACATTATCGATCCGTCTGTGCCGATCGGAAAAGATGACAGCGAAAACGTAGAGATCGAACGCTTCGGTGAGCCGGTTGTTCCGGATTTTGAAATCCCATACCATACAGAAATCATGGAATCTTTCAACGGTATCGACCTTGACAGTGCAAGAAAAGTTGCCGGAAATGGATTCTATTACCTGATGGGAGACATTGCAAGACTGCATTCCGCAGTGATCGCATACGCACGTGATTTCATGATCAACCGTGGATTTACTTACTGCGTACCGCCATTTATGATCCGCAGCAACGTAGTTACCGGCGTTATGAGTTTTGCCGAGATGGATTCCATGATGTACAAAATCGAAGGCGAAGATCTGTATCTGATCGGAACCAGCGAACATTCTATGATCGGTAAATTCATCGACACAATCATTCCGGAAGAAGAGCTGCCGAAGACGCTGACCAGCTATTCTCCATGTTTCAGAAAAGAAAAAGGTGCACACGGCATCGAAGAGCGAGGTGTATACCGTATCCACCAGTTTGAAAAACAGGAAATGATCGTTGTATGCAAACCGGAAGAAAGCAAAATGTGGTATGAAAAACTGTGGAAAAACACCGTAGATCTGTTCCGCAGCATGGATATCCCGGTTCGTACGCTGGAATGCTGTTCCGGTGACCTGGCAGACCTGAAAGTAAAATCAGTGGACGTAGAAGCATGGTCTCCAAGACAGAAAAAATATTTCGAAGTAGGAAGCTGCTCAAACTTAGGTGACGCTCAGGCACGCCGTCTGAAAATCCGCGTAAATGGTGAGAATGGCAAATATTTTGCACATACATTAAACAATACCGTAGTTGCACCGCCTCGTATGTTAATTGCATTCCTGGAGAACAACCTGCAGGCTGACGGAAGCGTTAAGATTCCGGAAGTACTTCAGCCATACATGGGCGGCATGAAAGTGATTGAAAAGAAATAATAGAGGTGGCATAATTGCATAATTATCTGCGAGCAATCGGATTTAGCAATCTGCAGAATGAAAAAGATATAAAAGAAATCCTCACTGAGGTCTTTCACAATTTTGACGAAAGAGAAGTTTCAAGAGAAGGAAAAAACAGAGCTTTTGTAGAGTATACAAAAAGTTTTGGTGAAAATATGGGAATCAAGATGTGCGGCATCATGGATACGGATGGTTTCCATCAGGAGTATTATTTCCCATATTTTCAGGGAAAAGATATCAGCAGCAAAGAAGATCTGATCATTGAACGCCATGCGGCGAGAGAATCCTTTGCCGGTGTCTGCGAAGATGTAAGGATCGGTGTTTCGGTTATTTTCTATTTACAGAATGCCGCAAAATATAAAAAGGAAATGCTGCTCGGACATCTGTTGAGTGATAAGATCAGCACGAGCTTTTCCGGACTTTCCCTGAAAGGCAAAATTTTATTTCCAGTACAGAAGGCGGAGCCGCGTGTCACTGCGACAGGAAGTGATTCGGCAAATCAGAGGCATAAAATGATCGCAGCCGCAAGACAGGGTGATGCAGAGGCAATCGAAAGCCTGACATTGGAAGATATTGATACTTATGCGGCAGTCAATCAGAGGATTTTAAAAGAAGATCTTTTCAGCATTGTAGACACACTCTTTATGCCGTATGGCCTGGAATGTGATCATTATCAGGTCATGGGAAACATTAAGGATGTTGAAAAAACAGTGAATAAATATACAAAAGAAACCATTTATCAGCTCAGGCTGGAGTGCAACGATATGAACCTGGATGTCTGTATTAACAAAGAGGATCTGCTCGGTGAGCCGGAGGTCGGAAGAAGATTTAAAGGTACTATATGGCTTCAGGGACATATCAATTTCGCAAATTAAGTGTAGACTCGTAAAAAAAGCTGTGCTATAATAAAAAGGCTGGCAGCTTCGGCTGCCAGACACACTGTTTCCTTAGTTTTTGGATAGATATAAAAATGTGATTGACAGCTTATAACAGAGCTGATAATCTTATATATGGTCGAAGGGAAAATTCCCAGAAACCCAGTAAAATCAAGGGTTGCGGCATGTGTCGTCATAGCTCAGCTGGATAGAGCACTCGCCTCCTAAGCGAGGGGTCGGAGGTTCAAATCCTCTTGGCGACGGGCTTCAAAGCGT
>ERZ772954.275-NODE-275-length-54840-cov-14.948763_pt1 | contig 54840 bp, 37 predicted proteins | sample MGYA00580684_ERZ772954 | MGnify/ENA primary metagenome ERZ772954 (study PRJEB29015, sample SAMEA2737654) | human gut metagenome | biome: human gut; feature: human-associated habitat; material: faeces | place: China | collected 2012 ...
ACGCTGGTGCCCATGTGGCAGACACCGGGCAGCTATGGGAAGGCGGAGAATACGGTGAGCGCCGCCATGATGCGCCGGTTCAGCTGGACGCATATGAGAGAGGAAGAAGAATACGATGAATGGCCGGAACAGCTACGTACCTGGATGACCTGGAAAGAGATGAGGAATGCCGGGTATTATGCGGGAACCATGGAGTCCGGCATACAAAAGACGCTGGAGGATCGTTTCGGCAAGGCGGAAGCACAGAAGATATTCAGAGAGTATGCCGAGTATCACCTGAAGACGTATACTTCAGACAATATCCATCAGATCGCCTGGGATTGCCTCGGATATGCCATGCCTACGGTACTGTTGCAGCTGCTGTTGGACGGCAGGGGATATGACTCCTTTTCTGGCAGAAATGTAGACATTATGATGACGGGAGATCCAAGGCTGACAGAGCTTTTGTTAAAATACAGCAGCTGGTGGTTCCTGTCGGGAATCGCTGTTGTGGTCGTGAGCGGCATGATATGCGGGATCATTGCCATGCTCCGACAGAAAAAAGAAAAAACAGTACCGGACAGAAGCCTGTTCTGGAAGATCTCAGGAGTCTGTGTGATCACTGCGGCAGGCATGATCCTGTGGTATACCATGCGGGATGCCGGATGCCTGGATTACAAGAACGGATTGCTGCCGGGTTCTCTGTGGCTTGTGGGAATGATCCTCTGGACCGATAGGACCATAAGCGCCGGAGATACAGAAGACAACCCGGAGAAATAATAGAATTGTGACAGCAGAAACGCGGGAAGGAGGAACCATGACGAAGATGACAAAAAAAGTGAAAACGCAGAAATCAGAAAAAGTCTGGTTCTTTCTGGGAGCGTTGGCAGTATTTTTTATGGGAGTTCCGTATCTTGCATTAGGGAAGGACTCTGTGTTCGTGTATCACGATCAGCTGGACGGTGAGGTGATCGCCTATCTTCTGCAGGCAAGACATCTGTGGGATGGCAGCGGTGTATTGCCGGAATTCATGAACGGTGCAGCAAAAACAGCGCTTACCATGCCGGCCCCCGCCTGTGTGCTGTTATACCGGTGGCTGCCTGCGGAACTGGCACTGGCCTGTATGCAGGTGGCTGGCAGCTTTGCCGGATATCTGGGAATGTTCTGCCTGCTTGGATGGGCCGGAGAAACATCGGAAACACTGCGGAGAAGAAAAGGACTTGTCGGTTTCATAGCCATGCTGACCGGATGTATGTATGCGTATCTGCCGTTTTTGCCGGTGTACGGGCTGTCCCAGTATGGATTGCCGCTGTTAATGTATTGTGTACTGCGACTGGGGGAAAAGGACAGACCGAAGAATTTCCGGATTCTCTGTTATTTTTATGTACTGCTTTTCGGATGTAATTCTTCCCTGGTGTTATCCGGTTTTGCTGTGCTGGGAATCTGGGCGGTATGGGAGATCGTCACACTGGTGGACAAAAGGAAACAGTTCTCCGCCGGACAGGCTGCAGCCTGGGGGATTTTGCTGCTTACGTATATCGTTGAGAACGGTTCGCTATTGCTTCAGCTGTCCGGGGGACAGGGAGAAGAGATTTCTCACAAATCGGAATATCTGCTCAGCCCGGTGGACTTTTTCAGTCAGTTGAAAACAAACCTCCTGCAGGGAGGACAGCACAGTGTGGATTATCATGGACTGATCCTCGTGGTGCTGTTGATGACAACAGTTGTTTTATTTTTCCTAAATCGGGCAACGAAGAAGGACATAGCGGATAAAAAGAATGTACCTGAGGGCGGAGAAAAACGGTTATGGAAAGCCGTGGGCCTGTCACTGGCCGTTATTGCAGGCTTTGCGGCAGTGGCCGCACTGTGGGACAGCAGTATCGGAATCGCTATCCGTTCCAGTCTGGGTGCTCTGAAGGGCTTTCAGGCCAACAGAGTCCTGTGGCTGAGTCCCTGCCTGTGGTATTTTATTCTGGGGTGCAGCCTGTTATTGCTGACGGAACAGCTCCCGGAAAGAGACACAGGAGCGGAGAAAACAGGGAACGGACGCAGGAACGGTGTGATCCCGGGGATCATCGTAATGGCCGCAATGCTTCTTACCGTGGCAACAGCCGGGAAGATTTTGCTGGAGAGCAATCTGAAGCCCAATCTGCAAAAACTGGTGAACCGGAATTATGCAGCCATGAGCTTCCGGGATTATTATGCCGTGGATGTGCTGGATCAGGTACAGGAGTACCTGCGGGAGAATACCGGGGAAGAACCACAGGATTACCGGGTCGTAAGTCTGGGGATCGATCCCGCTGCGGCATTGTATCATGGATTTTACTGTCTGGACGGCTATTCAAATAACTATTCTCTGGAGTACAAGCACCGTTTCCGGGAGATCATTGCACCGGAGCTGGACAAGAGTGAATATCTGGAAGACAGCTTTGACCATTGGGGGAATCGTTGCTATTTGTTCAGCGCGGAATGCCCCGGCTATTATACGATCGAAAAAGGTGGCTTTTATTTTCAGGACTATACGATCGATGCGGAAAGTCTGAGGCAGCTGGGCGGAAGCTATCTGTTGTCAGCAGCCTATATCGATCACAGTGAGGATACCGGTCTGGAACTGATGAGGCCGGAGGCCTTTGAGACAGAGAACAGCTATTACCGCATTTATCTCTATCGGGTAATGGATAATGAATAATAACGGAGATGGGAAGATCCTATGATTGGACAGGAAAAACGGGATAAATGGAAAAAAATCCTGCCGGAACTGCTGGCAGTTATATTGTGCCTGGTATTGATGGGTGCGGGAGTCAGCCGGAAGGAAGGCTATCACATGGACGAACTTCTGAGCTTTGAACTGGCAAATGCCAGGTATAATCCCTGGATCGTACCTACCCAGCCGGAAGGGCGTCTGGCCAAATTCGTGAACGAGGAGATCGAGGGGGACAGTGCGGGAGAGGTTCTGGAGAATCTGAAAAATACAGTAACAGATGTGCTTAGGAACCGGGGAAACAGCAAGCTGTTGTCTTATAAAGCAGATGTCTATGAGGAACCGGTCTGGATCACGGACCGGCAGTTTCAGGATTATGTTACGGTGGATCAGAAAGATGCCTTTGATTACCTGTCGGTTTATTTTAATGTAAAAGATGACAATCATCCGCCGGTACATTTTATGCTGCTGCATACCATGAGTTCTGTCTTTCGGGGAACATTGTCACCGTGGCTTGGATGCAGCATCAATCTGGTCTGTCTGGGAATTACATTGTGGCTTTTACTGCGGCTGGGGAGACAGCTGGCAGATGTGTTTTCCCTGGAAGGAAAGGGAAGACAGCTGGGGATCCTGGCGGTGCTTCTCTATGGAATGAGTACCGGAGCACTGGCTACGGTGCTGCTGATCCGTATGTATGGACTGCTTTCCTGTCTGTGTGTCGCCCTGTTTTCCGTCCATGTGGAAAAATGGAAGAATAACGGGTTTGACAAGAAAAACAAGGGCCTTATCGCTATTACGGTGCTGGGTTTCCTGACACAGTATTTTTTCCTGTTTTACTGCCTTCTGCTGGCGGCGGTTACCGCAGTGATCCTGCTGTACCGGCACAGGAACAAAGAATTATGGTGCTATATCCGGTCCATGGTGATCGCTGCAGTGATCGGACTGGTATTGTTCCCTTTTGCAATTTCGGACGTGTTCTCCAGCGGAAGAGGGACGGAAGCTCTCGGCAATCTGGCCTCCGGATTTGCCGGTTACGGACAGAGACTGGCTGCATTTGGCAGAATTCTGGCGGATCGGACAGTGGGAGCGCCTCTTCTGACCTGCGGATGTGCCGCCGGCACAATCCTGCTTCTGGGAAAGCTGTATCTGAGCTTCCGGGCCGGGAAACAGGAACAGAAAGGTGAAAATTCCGGAAGAGATGCGGCCTGGATGCTGATGGTGCCGGTGGCCGGATATTTTCTGCTGGCATCCCGCATGTCACCGTATCTGGTGGACCGCTATATTATGCCTTTGTTTCCGTTTGTGGCATTGCTGCTTGCTTTGCTATTGTGTCTCCTTGGAAAAAAACTGACAGAGATCTTCGGATGGAAAGAACAGATCGTGGGAGGCATGCTGGTGCTGTTGCTCGTGGTGGTACAGGGGCTGCGGCTTGCGGCCTATGATGGGGAATACCTCTATCAGGGATATGCCAGACAGGAAGCATTGGCGGAAGAATATGAGGAGTTCCCATGCATCTGCGTTTATGCGGGAGTGGGCTATTATCAGAACCTGCCGGAATTTATGCATTACACCAAAACTTTGCTGGTAACGGCAGAGGAACTGAAGGAACGTAAGGATACGGAATCCGTGGAGGCACTGGACCGGGTGATCGTATTGATTAAACCGGGTGTGGATAAAGAAGCAACAGTGTCTGTGCTCCGGGATAAGTATGGTTATACGTCGGAGGAACTTCTGCTTTCGGAAGGCGTGCACGGAGATATGATATATATGTTTTCCAGATAAGGAATGAAATGATAAGAAGACAGAAATGAGGTTGAAACATGATCGCAGTTCGTTTGCTGTGGCTTGCCGTTCTGCTGGTAGCGATACCGGCATGGGTGGGAAATTGTTTTTTAAATGTGGATAAACCCTGTAGAAATCCGGTATTTCTGTGGATTAGTGGTCAGATGCTGCTATGGGCGGGATTTCAGGTGATCTGTGTGCCGGTGATCCTGTTGGAAGGCCGTATGTGGATGGTGACCGTAGCTTATTGCGGCTACATCCTGGTGCTGCTGGCAGCGGCAACGGTCCGGTATTTCCGGCAGTCCCGTACTCTGCGGGCAGTCCGGGAAGCAAAGCCGGAGAAAGCAGAGATTATTTTGTGGGTGCTGGCTGGTGTGCTTTTGCTGGTGCAGCTGGTATTGGCAGTGCTGATGGTCTACGGTGATGGTGACGATGCCTATTATGTGGCAATCTCCGCAGCGGCAGAGGAATCCGGCAGGATGTATCAGAAGATCCCTTATACGGGAATGCATACGGAACTGGATGTGAGACACGGGCTGGCACCTTTTCCTATCTGGATCGCATGGCTGGCCCAGATGACCGGCATCACTACGGTGATCGTGGCGAAGACTCTGGTGCCGGTCGCTCTGATCTCCATGACTTACGGAGTATTCTATCTTCTGGGAAGCAGGGTATTATTCGCAGGAGAGGGCGCATACCGGAAGAAATGGGCGTTGCCTGCATTTTTACTCTGTACGGAAGTGCTGGTGCTTTTCGGAGATTATTCTTATTATACTGTAGAGAATTTTATGATTGCCAGGAGCAGACAGGGGAAGGCTGCATTGGGAAGTATCCTGATCCCCATGATATTTTTCCTGCTGCTGACACTGCTTCGAAAAATACAGGAAGAACAGAAGATCACTGTCGGTTTCTGGGTGCTGTTGGGATCTGTGATGACGGCCTGCTGTCTGGCCAGTACCATGGGAGCATTGCTGGCATGCATGCTGGTGGGAACGGCCGGGCTCTGTGGTGCGGTCAGTTACAGAAAATGGAAACTCATACTGCCATTGATCGGCTGTTGTATTCCCTGCATTGTGTATGCCGGAATGTATTTGCTGTTGGGATGATAGGACCGGAGGAGAAGAATGGATGCTTTAAAGCTGTTTCAGGAATATATGGGGACCGGACTGATCGTTCTGTGGTTCCTGGTGAGTCTGCTGTATCTGTGGCTCACAGAGAAAAGAAAATATATCCGGGTGATGTTTCTTTATGTGCCGTTAGTATTGCTGCTTGTCTTTTTTAATCCGCTGGTGGCGAAGATCGTCTCTCAGATGGCGGATGGGGAAATCTATTACCGGATCCTGTGGTTGTTGCCTGTGACACCGGTGATTGCTTTCGGTACGGTGCAGCTTTGTGGAAAACTCGCCGGTAGAAAAAGATATGTGGGGATAACGTTGGCTATTGTGCTGTTTACGATATCCGGCAGTCTGATCTACAGGAATCCCAATTTTCAGAAGGCGGAAAATGCGTATCATGTACCCCAGAGCGTTGTGGATATCTGTGATACCATTGAGGTTCCGGGCAGAGAAGTCATGGCGGCATTCCCGGGAGAACTGCTGCAGTATGTGAGACAGTATTCCAATGTGATTTGTATGCCCTACGGCAGGGACATTATGGTGAGCAAGTGGACGGTGCAGAATGATCTTTATGATGTTATGGAGCAGGAGGTCATTGATGCACAGGAGCTGGCAGAACTGGCCAGAGAAGAGGCCTGTGCCTATGTGATCCTGTCGGAAGATAAAAAACTGGTGGGGAAGATGCAGGATCAGGAATTTGAAGAATTCGGAAGAATGCACGGATATGTGATCTACAAAGATTCCACAGTGGATCTGTATTACTTTATGAAGGAATGAGATTTCAGGGAAAAACAAGTGGCTCCCGGAGCAGCAAAGTAACTGGCTGCTTCGGGAGCCTTTTTTGACCGGAATTATTTTTCCTGGGATGCATAATCCTTGGAATAGTAATTCAGGAAGTATTCAAAACGTTTGGCGATGAGCTTACGTCCTTTTACATTCAGGTGCAGATTGTCGACAAGATATTCATCGGCATTGTCTTCGGTAATGCTGCCGTACAGGTTATCCATGAAGGATACGCTGTGGATATTGGCGGAGTAACATTCCTTGATCACATAAGTGGATAAGACATCACGGCCGTTGTAAATATACATATCGGAGCTTACATAGTCGCCGTTCTCATCCACAGCATACGCATAGGCCGGAGACATGACGATAATGCGGATCTGGGGGTAATAGTTCTGCAATACTTCAATGCTGGCCTCCAGATTGCCGGTAAACTGCGTGGGATCCGTGGGATTCTCATCACTGTACATGGCATTGCCGGACAGATAATCGGTAGCATCATACATAATGGCAACGGTGTCGATCGTGTTGAAATCCAGAGTTTTCAGTGTGTTGATTACTTCCTCTGCTTCGGCCGGTGTCTTGTCGCCCAGAGCATTGGCTGCATCGGTGTAGTAGCCATCCAGAGGAACCCCAACGGCCAGGTTCACCAGCCAGTAGAGACAGTAAGCATCCATGGGGGCAACGGTGGGGTCGTAGTTTAACTGCTGTGCAGCAAGGTAACTTCCGCTGATGGAACAGTTATAAACGGTGGTATCGGTCTCTTTGGCGATCAGATTGGCCAGATTGTCGGAAGAGTCCCTGTCATCTGCGAAGGGAGCATTTCCGAAGACAACGATATTGGAAGCATCATTAATGATCATCTGACCGTTTTCGTCGGTCAGGGGAAGGATGGAATCCCAACTGTCGTCGTAGGAACCCTGTCCGTCCTTGAAGATGTCGGACTGGCTGATCCTCTGTCCCCAGTGTGTGACGCGGTATCCTACCACGCCGACAACAATAAGAAGCACGAGAGCAAACAGTACGTGAAAATTCAGAAAGCGCCGGATACCGGCAGGGGCCACAGACTCTTCGCCCTCAGGGATTTCTTCATCGGCATCTACGTAAAGGTCTTCTATGTCGTCATCGGAATCGGTATGGAAATTGTGCACAGAACCGGAACGAGTATTCCCGGAATGGAAATTACCAGAATCTGTGTCTTGCATTGTGTCGTTTTCCAGATCTACAATCTCAATATCCGGCATGTCATTCACAGAAGATGCGTGGATATTATGGTTGTTATTGTTTCGTTTCATGTATTCTCTCCGTTTCAGGTAATTCAATAATGTAGTGGTAAAAAGAGTTATATTGATTTTACTATTATACGAAAAGAAAGTCCATAATATTAGAAAGATTTAAGAAATTCTGAAGAAATGGGTGAATGCCTTGATGTGGGGAAAATACAATGCTATAATGTTACGGAATTGTTACACCGAGAATTATGAGCAGAAGGGATAGATCAGATGAAAAAATTATTTAACCATACAAAACGTCCGGACCGTAACTGGGAAGAAGACGTACAGGATGGTTACGATTGGGACGAGGAAGAATATACCGGAGAAGACGACGGCGAGGAATACTATGCCGACGAAGAAGAGTATCCGGAAGAGACTGACGGCGAAGAGTACTATGCCGATGAGGAAGAATACACCGGAGGAGACGACGGTGAAGAGTACTATGCCGATGAGGAAGAGTACACCGGAGAAGACGACGGCGAAGAGTACTATGCTGATGAGGAAGAGTACACCGGAGAAGAAGACGGCGAAGAGTACTATGCTGATGAGGAAGAGTACACCGGAGAAGAAGACGATGAGGAGTACTACGCCGATGAGGAAGAGCACACCGGAGAAGAAGACGGTGAGGAGTACTATGCCGATGACGTGGAGTACATCGAAGAGAGTGACGATGAAGAGTATTATGCCGACGAAGATTACGAGGAAGAGCCGGCTCCCACGGGCAGGAGAAAGACCGGGGGCAAAAAGCAGGGCGGAATCGCTGTAATCTGGACAAAATTCCTGAACCTGAGTACCATGGACCGGATCATGGCAGCTACCGGAGTGGCGGTACTGATTCTGGCTATCGTGACCGGAAGTGTCTATGCCAGTGCCCGGGCAGTGGATGGACAGGTATCGGAGTTCGTCAGCGTGGGAACACAGCTGGACGGCATCCAGATGATCGGTGAGCAGGGACTTCTGGCAGTGGCAGACGCACAGATGGCAAAGATCGCGGCAGCCAATGCGGTAGAAGAAGATCCGGAAGAACAGAAGGAATATGAAGAGGCAGAGTACACCAACGGCGGTACGGTAGAACTGGAGTTGGTCTCTGTACAGAAGGATCTGAAGATCAAATTTAACAATAAAAAGACCGGCAAGCTGATCTCCAACGTACCCTTCAGCGTAACCATCACAGATCCCAACGGCAAGACCGAGACCTGGACTGATGACGATATGGACGGTATTATCTATAAAAAGGGTATTACGCCGGGGAATTACTCCGTAGCGGTAAACGCACTGACGGATGATAAATACAAGGACTATGTTCTGCCGACAGCAGCACAGAAAGTAGAAGTAAAGAAAGATATCGCCTATAAAAAGGTCGATGTCTCCAATGAGATCAAGAAAGAATCTGAGATCAATGCTGCAAAAGAGGATACACAGATCAAGGATACTACTGTAGAGTCCACACTGCAGGATACTGTGCAGTGGGTGGCAAGTACCGCAACTGCCAATACTTATAAAGAAGTATCCAAGGATACCATTACCGATCCGGAGACCGTAACGGTGGCTTACAGCGGTAAGTTCCTGCGGATGGCAGAAGTGTCTCCTACAGCAGAACCAACAGCGGAACCTACAGCAGAACCTACAACAGAGCCCACAGCAGAACCTACAAAAGAACCGACAGTATCCCCGACTGCAGAGCCCACAGCGACTCCGACAGTAACCCCGACGGCAACAGCAACCCCGACGGCAACAGCAACCCCGACAGCGGCCCCTACGGCAACTCCTACAGCGACTCCTACGGCAACCCCTACAGCGACTCCGGCGGCGACAATTACTCTGGATAAAACGGCAGTGACGACTTATCAGAAAGCAACGGATACAGTTACCGCAAAAGTCAGCGGAAGTGGAACCGTAAGTGCGGCTTCCAGCGATACCGGTATAGCAACTGTGGCTGTAAGCGGCAAGACCATTACTATCACCGGTGTGAAAGCGGGAAGTGCTACGGTAACGGTAACGTATACAGAAGGCAGCAACAAGGTGGAAGCCAAGTGCACAGTAACAGTAAAGGCTTCCAATGCGAGAGAAGATAAAACTACCAAGCTGAAAGACAAGAGCGGTGTACAGCTGTATGTACAGGATGGTGACAGCTATCGTGAAGCAGTCTATGCGGATTACTTTACTGCCTCTAAGTTCTTTATCAAAGGTGATGTGAAATACACCGGATGGCAGACACTGGACGGAAAGCTTTATTTCTTTACAGCGGATGGCAACAAGGTTACCGGAGAACAGGTCATTCAGGGCGCAAAATACAATTTTGCCAGTGACGGATCTCTGGTAGTTGGTTCCGGCACCATGGGAATCGATGTGTCCAAGTGGAATGGAAAAATTGACTGGAACGCCGTGAAGAATTCCGGTGTCAGCTATGTGATCATCCGTGTGGGTTATCGCGGTTCCTCTCAGGGAGCACTGATCGATGACCCTACCTTCAAGACCAACATCAAGGGAGCTACGGCAGCAGGACTGAAAGTGGGTGTATACTTCTTTACCCAGGCAGTGGATGAGGTCGAGGCAGTACAGGAAGCCTCCATGGTACTGGACCGTATCAGCGGTTACAAGATTTCCTATCCGGTATTCCTGGATGTGGAAGGAAGCGGCGGAAGAGGTGATAAGATCGATTCCGCTACCAGAACGGCAGTATGTAAGGCATTCTGCAATACCATTCAGAATGCAGGATACACCGCAGGTGTGTATGCCAACAAGACCTGGCTCAGCCAGAAGATGGATGCAAGTGCACTGAGTGGCTACAAGATCTGGCTGGCCCAGTATGCAGCAGCACCCACCTACACCGGACGCTATGATCTGTGGCAATACAAATCCACAGGAAAAGTCAGCGGCATCAGCGGCAATGTGGATCTGAACCTCAGCTACCTGGGATATTAAGATTTGCAATAAAGCCCAGACCGACTGCTTGCAGGCGAGGCTGGGACTTTATTAGCAAATCAAACACACATGAGCATGTAGGACGATAGTCCGGAATGCGAATGGGTGTCACGGGTCCGAGAGCACGAAGTGCGGAGGAGCCGTGTTAATACCCGGCGCTAAGAATGACGATAGTCCGGAATGCGAATGTGTGTCACGGGTCCGAGAGCACGAAGTGGGGAGGAGCCGTGTTAATACCCAGCGCTAAGAATGCCGATAGTCCGGAATGCGAATGGGTGTCACGGATCCGAGAGCACGAAGTGCGGAGGAGCCGTGTTGATATCCTGCTTGTTTTATGGTAAAATATCCCTATCTATAACAAAAAATGTGCGCTGCGCGCAGAACGGAGAAAAAATGAGAACTTATCTGGTAACAGGAGGGGCCGGTTTTATCGGTTCCAACTATATTCATTACATGTTTAAAAAATACGATAATAAAATCCGTATCATCAACGTGGATGCACTGACCTATGCAGGCAATCTTGAGAATCTCAAGGACGTGGAGAAGCGTGAGAACTACACCTTTGTCAAGGCTAATATCTGTGACAAGGATGCCATCAGCAAAATTTTCGCAGAGAATGATATCGACCGTGTGGTACATTTTGCGGCAGAAAGCCATGTAGACAGAAGTATCCGCAACCCGGAGATCTTCGTACAGACCAATGTCCTGGGTACTGCAGTGATGCTGAACTGTGCCAAGGCAGCCTGGGAGCTTCCCGATGGCAGCTTCAAAGAAGGCAAGAAGTTCCTGCATGTATCTACAGATGAGGTCTACGGATCTCTTCCCGATGATGACAATGCATTCTTCTATGAGACCACTCCGTATGATCCCCACAGCCCTTACTCCGCAAGTAAGGCAAGCTCGGACATGCTGGTGAAGGCATATATGGATACCTATCATTTCCCTGCCAACATTACCAACTGCTCCAACAATTACGGTCCCTTCCAGTTCCCTGAGAAGCTGATCCCTCTGATCATTAATAATGCATTGCATGGCAAAAAGCTTCCGGTCTACGGTGACGGTAAGAACGTCCGTGACTGGCTGTATGTGGAAGACCATGCTAAGGCTATCGATATGGTACAGGAACAGGGAAGACTGTTCGAAACCTACAATGTGGGCGGACATAATGAGAAGCAGAATATCGAGATCATCCACATTATCATTGAGACTTTGCAGGAGATGCTTCCGGATTCCGATCCCCGCAAGGCACATATTAACAACGACCTGATCACTTACGTGGAGGATCGTAAGGGACATGACAGAAGATATGCCATTGCACCGGACAAGATCAAGGCAGAGATCGGCTGGTATCCCGAGACCATGTTCAAGGAAGGCATTCGCAAGACCATCGCCTGGTACTTCGAGCATGAAGACTGGATGAATAATGTGACCAGCGGTGATTACCAGAAGTACTACAATGAGATGTACGAAGAAAAGTAAAGAATACCTGTTAAATGGGAACGATGAACGTCGTTCCCATTCGGTGTGTTAAAAAACAAGTAAAAAGAAGCCCGAAAAGGGCGGATCGGAGGACGAAATGAAAGGAATTATACTGGCGGGAGGTTCCGGAACCAGACTGTATCCCCTGACAAAAGCGATTTCCAAGCAGATCATGCCGGTGTACGATAAACCCATGATCTATTATCCCCTGTCAACACTGATGCTGGCAGATATCAGAGAGGTATTGATCATCTCCACCCCAAGAGACCTTCCGGTATTTCAGGAATTACTGGGAGACGGCAGACAGCTGGGCATGCGCCTGGAATATGCGGTGCAGGATCAGCCCCGCGGGCTGGCAGATGCCTTTATCATCGGTGCGGATTTCATCGGTAATGACAGAGTGGCACTGGTACTGGGAGATAATATTTTCTACGGACAGAGCTTTTCCGCAGTATTGCGCAGAGTAGCTGCCAGAGAAAAGGGCGCAACTATTTTCGGCTATTATGTGCGTGATCCCAGAGAATACGGTGTAGTGGAATTTGATGAGAACGGCAAGGCACTTTCCATCGAGGAGAAGCCGGAGCATCCCAAGAGCAATTATGCGGTTCCCGGACTGTATTTCTATGACAATGCTGTAGTGGAGATCGCAAAGAATGTAAAGCCCTCTGCAAGAGGAGAGATTGAGATCACCAGCATCAACAACGAGTACCTGAACAGAGGCAGTTTACAGGTAGAGACACTGGGAAGAGGCTTTGCATGGCTGGATACCGGCAATCATGATGCCCTTCTGGATGCGGCAGATTTTGTGGCGGCTTTCCAGAAGAGACAGGGTCTGTACATTTCCTGTATTGAAGAGATCGCTTTCAAGCGAGGATTCATTGACAAAGAGCAGCTGCTTGCTCTGGCAGAGCCGCTGCTTAAGACGAACTACGGAAAATATCTGGTAGAGGTAGCAAATGGACTCTAAGCTGCGGAAAATGGCGATTCTGGCCTCCATGGCGGTGATCCTGCTGGTGGCACTGCTGGTCATGTATGTCAACAGGGAACAGTTTACGGCAGCTTCCGGACCGCCGGCATCCGGCACTCAGAATGCCGGAGCGGGTGACAGTGCATCTACGGCGGAAAATGGCGATCAGGCAGAAGAGACGGTCTCACCGGATGGTCAGATCGGCAATGATCTGAAGGCATTTTTAAAAGATAATACGTTTTTTGATCAGGAAGTAAATCCAATTCTGGAAGCTGCAAAGGATAACAGCAACCGACTGTCTCTGGTAGCCACCTCCATAGAAAAGGATCTGCGGATCCAGATCGTGGACAACGAGGGAAGTCCGGTGACCGGGGAGAGCTTCTACGTACGACTGGACGGATTGGGAGATTACAAGGATCTGGATCAGGACGGTATCATTTACATTGGAGATCTGGATTCCGGAGACTATTATATTGAGCTCCTTCCCATTGAGGGATATAAGGTTCCGGTCAGTGAGACAAGAGTTCACGTCAAGGATAAAGTGGAGTATCTGGCCATTGACGATATTTCCCTGTTGATCAAGACGGAGGATGAAGTGGATGCAGAAGCCGAGGACAGCGCCGTGGCAGATGCTCTGGCAGATGCGGACAAGACAGAGATCCAGAAGCTGCAGACCACGTCCGGTAATGCAAAGGTCGGTATCGATGTCTCCAAATGGAACAAGGAGATCGACTGGGATAAGGTGAAAAATGCAGGAGTGCAGTTTGCCATTATCCGTGCCGGATACCGCGGTTCAGTAACCGGAAGCCTGGTGGAAGATCCCATGTTCGTGACGAACATGAAGGGTGCACAGGCCGCAGGAATTCCGGTGGGCGTATACTTTTTCACCCAGGCTGTGGATGAGAAGGAAGCTGTGGAAGAGGCTTCCGCGGTGATCGAACTGATCCGGGATTACCGGCTGAACTATCCGGTATTTATCGATACCGAAGGTGCGGGCGGTAACGGCCGTGCGGACAGTCTGGATGCTGAGACCAGAACACTGGTATGTGAAGCGTTCTGCAGGACCATAGAAAATGCCGGATACACGGCGGGTGTCTATGCCAGCCGTAACTGGTACAACAATAATCTGCAGACAGCAAGACTGGAAAACTATCATATCTGGCTGGCAGAGTATCGCAGTGTTCCGTTATATCAGGGATATTATAAGACCTGGCAGTATACCTCCAAGGGAAAAGTGGACGGCATCGAAGGTCGTGTGGACATGAATATCACCTACGAATAGTCAATAAAAATAAAGAGTGAGGACGAAATAAATGGGTAAAATAACAGTAGAAACCTGTGAAATTGAAGGATTAAAGATCATTACTCCTACGGTATTCGGAGATGCCAGAGGATATTTTATGGAGACTTACAATTATAACGATTTCAAGGCTGCGGGGATTCCTGAGGTGTTCGTACAGGACAATCAGTCCGCTTCCAAGAAGGGTGTATTGCGTGGACTGCATTTCCAGAAACATTTTCCTCAGGACAAGCTGGTGCGCGTGATCCGCGGAGAAGTCTATGACGTGGCAGTGGATCTGCGGGAAGGTTCCAGGACTTTCGGCCAGTGGTACGGAGTGCTTTTGTCTGAAGAGAACAAGAAGCAGTTCTTTATCCCGAAGAATTTTGCACATGGTTTTCTGGTACTGTCGGATTATGCGGAATTCTGCTATAAATGTACGGATTTTTATCATCCCGATGATGAGGGCGGTATTGCTTACAATACCCCGGATATCGGTGTAAAATGGCCGATTCCCGAAGGTATGGAACTGACGCTTTCCGAGAAGGATACCAAGTGGGGCACATTGGAACAGTACGTGAAGGAAAAAGAGAATGAAGGTAAGTAAGAAAACGGGTATTGCCCTGTTTGTGACAGCGGCAGTGATCATGGCGGTGCTCATTGTATTCCATAAGAATCCGGGACCTGCGGTAGATCCGGGACAGGAACTGGCCAAGAAGATCATTTCCTGTGTGGTGATTGCAGCGGCATGCTTTGCTTTTATTCACTGGTATGATAAATTCACCGGACTGCCGGTGGAGCTGTTCCAGAACCGGCATCTGATCTGGAAACTGGCCAAAAATGATTTCAAAAAAAGATATGCGGGATCTTATCTGGGTGCGGTATGGGCTATGGCACAGCCGGTGGTCACGGTGGCTATGTATTACGTTGTTTTTGATAAGATCATGGGTAATACGAGTACTCCCCTGCGGGAGGGTGTGGAAGTACCCTTTGTATTGTTCCTGACGGCGGGACTGGTACCTTGGTTCTATTTCAGTGAGGCATTAAACAATGGAACCAATGCGCTGCTGGAATATAACTATCTGGTGAAAAAAGTAGTATTTAAGATCAGTATCCTGCCTATCATCAAGATTATTGCAGCCACTTTTATTCATGTATTTTTTGTGTGTCTGCTGTTGATTGTGGCAGCAATTTACGGGTATTATCCTACCATATATACGATACAGATCGTATACTATAGCTTCTGCCTGTTCATTTTTGTACTGGCACTCAGCTATACGACTTGTGCAGTAGTAGTATTTTTCCGGGATCTGTCTCAGATCATCAGTATCGGATTGCAGATCGGCATGTGGGCCACTCCTATTTTGTGGAATCTGGATTCCCTGTCCGGCAATTGGATCACGATTCTGAAGCTGAATCCGCTGGTGTATATTGTAAACGGTTATCGAAGTGCTATTTATGAGAAGGAATGGTTTTTCCAGGATTTCTTTTCCACCATGTATTTCTGGATCGTAACGGTAGTACTGTTCGGGTTGGGAGCCGTTATTTTCAAACGATTGAAGGTACATTTCGCAGACGTGCTATAATACGAATGATTGTTACGATTTCGAGAGTTCGAAGAACGGAGAAATCGTATTATAAAAAACAGAGCATAGCAAAACTTTTATAGATGAAGAACCTTGTGGGGAGGAGCTGCATTACAAAACTGTTGTGGGGAAAACAGAAAGGGTGAAAGTAATTGAAGGGTGCTCGTGAAAAATTTAGAAAATTTTGGTTATGGAAGCCGGGACAGATCCTGCTGGCCGTGGGATGCTGCGGACTGCTGCTGTTGACGCTGATTCCATTGTTTCGTCTGACAGTCTATGCGGTTCCGTATTATGATGATTACAATTTCGGAAGATTTGCCAGAGCTGCCATGGAGCAGGAACAGTCAAAATGGGCTGCCATCTCCGGTGCACTGGATTGCTCCAGAACGCAGTGGTATGCGTGGCAGGGAACCTATTCTTCTATTTTCTTTATGGCATTGATGCCGGCAATCTGGGGAGAACAGTATTATTTCCTCGGTCCAGTGTTCATCCTGCTGCTATTGCTGGCGGGTACCATGACATTTACCCATGTGATCCTGCGGAAAGTACTGGGCATGGAAAAGTGGACCGGCCTGGCAGCACAGGCAGTGATTACAGTGGCAGTCTTTATGTTTATTTATTCCGCACAGAGTGGCTTCTACTGGTATAACGGCGGAGTTCATTACGTGGGAATGCACGGCTTTGGATTGTTGATGTTGTCTGTGGCAATCTGCCTGGAGAGAGCAGAAGGAAGAACTGCTACCGGGCTGCTATTTACGGCCTCGGTACTGCTTTCCATGATCACGGCCGGAAGCAATTTTGTCACGGCATTGCAGGGACTCTTATCGCTGTTGACGATTCTGTTTATAAGTGTGGTAGTGGAACACCGGAAAAAGGGACTGTGGCTGTTGCCTGCTACGCTGGTATACATTATAGGATTTGGGCTGAATGTAGCGGCACCGGGCAATTCCGTGCGGGCCCGCAGCTATGTCGGCTGGGGATACAGTCCCCTGGAGTCCATTGGCAGATCTTTTCTGGAAGGAGTAAAACATCTTCCAGAGTTTACGGGATCTATTGTTCTTATGGTAATGGTGATGCTGTTACCCCTGATCTGGCAGGCACTTAAGGAGACGAAGTATCGTTTCCGGTATCCGGGAGTCGTACTTCTGTGGTCCTTCTGCCTGTATGCCACCGGTTACACCCCAAGCCTGTATTCCCTCGGACATGCCGGATTGTCCAGAACTCTGAATGCGGTGAAGATCACATATTTATTGCTGTTGTTCCTGAACGAAATATACTGGTGTGGCTGGCTGCAGCAAAGACTGCAGAAGAAGGCATCAGGCAGCGCGGCAAGATGGCTGGCGAACTGGAACGGAGCCGCAGTGTGGTGGTTTTATGCGATTATGGGTCTGGAATTTATCATGATCTTTCAGGTGTCACCCAATCAGGCAGGACATTATTCGGCTTATGGGGCCTATTACTATGTGCATACCGGAGAAGCGTATAATTTCCATCAGGAATATCTGGAACGGGTGGATAAGCTATTGGGAGATGAGGATGATGTACAGCTGCAACCTTATCACTACAAGCCCTGGTTTTTGTGCATGGGAGACCTCTCGGAGGATGAAAATAACGAGGCCAACCGTTCTCTGGCCATATGGTATGACAAAGACAGTGTAACGCTGATAAGCGAGGATTAAAATTGATGCAGGAAAAGAAAAAGCTGGCCATTGAAGTCGATAATGTCCAGAAGATCTATAAACTATATGATAAGCCCTCAGATCGGATGAAGGAGGCTTTCGGCTTCGGAAAAAAGACGAAGCATAAGCTTCACTATGCCCTGAAGGGTGTGGACATGAAGATCTATCAGGGAGAAACGGTTGGTATTATCGGTACCAACGGTTCCGGTAAATCCACGATCCTGAAGATCATCACCGGTGTATTGAATCCCACTTCGGGAAGAGTGCTGGTAAATGGCCGTATTTCCGCTCTGCTGGAGCTGGGTGCCGGATTCAATATGGAATATAACGGCATTGAAAATGTGTATCTGAACGGGACGATGATGGGATTTTCCGAGAAGGAGATCGAGGCAAAGCTTCCGGAGATCTTAAGTTTTGCGGATATCGGAGATTACGTCTATCAGCCGGTGAAGACTTATTCCAGCGGTATGTTCGTCCGGCTGGCCTTTGCGGTGGCCATCAATATCGAGCCGGAGATCCTGATCGTGGATGAGGCTCTGAGTGTCGGTGACGTATTTTTCCAGGCAAAATGTTATCATAAATTCGAAGAATTCAAGAAGATGGGCAAGACCATTGTGTTCGTCAGTCATGATCTGAGCAGTATCAGCAAATATTGTGACCGTGTATATCTGCTGAATCAGGGAAATATCCTGGGCGAAGGCAGTCCCAAGGCTATGATCGACACCTACAAGAGGGTATTGGTGGGACAGTATGACGGCCCGGAGGGTGTGGGAGAAGAGACTGCCAGTCTGCTGGATGATGAAGACCTGCAGAGAGCAGCTGCCCAAAAAGCAGATGAGAAGGGGACCGATGCTTCCCAGGCTTCCATGGAGGCCAAGGGGCAGAATCCCAATGCCCTGGAATACGGTACGAAGCAGGCACAGATTGAGGAATTTTACATTACGGATGACAGAGGGGTTCCCACCAATGCGATCCTGAAGGGCAGTATGTTTACCATCCATATGCGGGTTCGTTTTATGGATCATATTCCGGCCCCCATTTTTGCATTTTCTGTAAAAAACGTCATCGGTGTGGAGATCACCGGTACAAATACCATGATTGAAAAGGCTTTTCTGGACAGCGTGGAGCCGGAAGAGGTGAAAAATGTGACTTTTACCCAGAAGATGAACTTACAGGGTGGTGAGTATCTGCTGTCTCTGGGAGTGACCGGCTACAATCAGGATACCTTCGAGGTATATCACAGACTGTATGATGCCTTGAATATTACGGTGGTATCGGACAAGAACACCGTAGGATATTATGATATGGATTCCGAAACAAAAGTATGGGATGCGGAGGAGAAGTAAGGAATGACAGAGACCATCGGGAAGATCACACTGAATCTGGATAAATATCCCGGCGAGGATTATTATTGCGACGGCAGTGTGGAGGACGAGATCTTAGACATTGTAAAAAAATACAGTACGGTGGAATATGACAGGATCATTGCGGAGCGAAAGAGCTGGCCGATCCTGTATCATTTGTCTGCTCTCCGGGAAAATATCGTGGATTTCCTTCCCATACAGAAAACAGAGAAAGTGCTGGAAGTGGGCAGTGGATGCGGAGCCATCACGGGTGCACTGGCAAGGAAAGCCGGGGAAGTGACCTGTGTGGATCTCTCGAAGAAGCGCAGCCTGATCAACGCCTACCGCCACAGTGAATGTGAAAATGTGACGATCCATGTGGGCAATTTCACGGATGTGGAACCGGAACTTCCCGCAGACTATGACTATATCTGTCTGATCGGTGTTTTTGAGTACGGACAAGCTTACATAGGCGGCAAGACGCCTTACGAGGATTTCCTTAAGATCCTGCAGAAGCATCTGGCACCGGACAGCAGGATCGTGATTGCCATTGAGAACAAATACGGATTGAAATATTTTGCCGGATGCAAGGAAGATCATCTGGGCAGCTGGTTTTCCGGCATTGAAAATTATCCGGAGGGCGGTGTGGTACGCACGTTTTCCCGGAAAAAGCTGGAGCGCATTTTCGATGCCTGCGGTGTGGGAGAACGCAGTTTTTATTATCCGTATCCCGATTATAAATTTATGACCACAGTCTATTCCGATGCTTATCTTCCAGGACGTGGAGAGTTGTCCAACAATCTGCGGAATTTTGACCGGGACAGAATGCTGTTGTTCGATGAGAAGAGTGCTTTTGACGGAATTGTGGAGGAAGGATTGTTTTCCGTTTTTTCCAATTCCTATATGGCGGTGATCGGAGCACCTCTGGATCTGAAATATGCCAGATATTCCAATGACCGTGCGGAAAGCTTCCGGATCCGCACCGAGATCCTGCGGGACAAGGAAGGCTGTAAGACGGTCCGAAAATATCCGCTGACAAAAGAAGCGGAAGCCCATGTGCGTCATATGCCGGAGGCTTATGAAAAATTGAAGGAACGGTATGCGGGAAGCAGTCTGGATGTCAATGTCTGCCATCTGGGAGAAGAGAACGGCATACCTTATGCGGAATTTGAGTTCGTGCCGGGCAGACCGCTGTCGGAACTGATGGACGAATGCCTGGACAGACAGGATGTGGAGGGATTTCACAACCTGTTCGCAGAGTATCTGGAGAGAGTGGGCTACGGGGAGGATGTGCCGGTGGCAGACTTTGATCTGATCTTTGCCAATATTCTGGTGGATGGTGACCACTGGACACTGATTGATTATGAATGGACTTTTGACCGTCCCATAGAGACCAGAGCTCTGGCCTTCCGGGCTGTATACTGTTATGTACTGGAAGATGAAAGACGTAATGCACTGGAACTGGATCGTATTCTGGATCGTCTGGGCATCACGGAAAACGAAGCCAGACAGTACAGAGAGCAGGAGATGGAATTTCAGAAATATGTGACCGGACAGAAATTGTCCATGGGTGAGATCCGCAATCTCTTAGGCGGCGAAATTTATAAGCCCACGGAATGGATCGGACGGTTCCGTCAGACGGAGGGAGAACTCAGGGTACAGATCTATGAGGACAAGGGACAGGGATTTTCCGAAGAAAATTCTTATTTCCCGGAGAACGTCTATGCAGAGGAAAAACAGGCGGAATTTACGGTGAATTTCGATGGAAATGTCCATTATTTACGGCTGGATCCGGCCATGTGCGCCTGCGTGTGTAAAATCCGGGAGCTTACCATGAACGGACAGCCGGTTCCTGTGCAGGACAAAAAGATCGTTACCACCAATGGAAAAATCTTAAAGTCCGCAGACGGTGCGGAGCATCCCAGCGTGGTATTTCCCACGGAGGATCCGAATCTGACGATCCGGGTGGATGCATTGGACAGAAAGGCAGAGAACATCCTGACTGTGAAAATGGAGATCGTGCAGATTCCCCTTGCTGTGGCAAGTGACATGGCGGGAGCGGTGAAAAAATTTTTCTAAGGAGACAGGAAACTTGAGCATTCGGACGTCAGTAAAGCAGATGCTTGTCAGACAACAGGATAAAAAGTATGAAGCAGAACTGGCAAAGCTGCGGGTGACCTACGCGCAATGGGCTGCGGAGCAGGAAAAAAAGATTGCGGAAACAGTGGTCACAGAGATCGGGGAAAGAGCCGGTCTTGCGGAATTCGTGATCTACAGGCAGCAGAAAGGACAGCTGGCGGAAAATGCTGTGGAGCGGATCAATGCGTATTTTGTGAAGCATCCGGAGGCAGAGATCGTCTATGGAGATGAAGATCTGCTGTCAGAGAACGGAGAGCGTGTGATCCCCTGGTTCAAGCCTTGCTGGGCTCCGGATACCTACCGGGCTTTCTTCTATGTGGGAAGCGTCGTGGCAGTGCGGAGCAGACTGTTGCAGAAACTGGGGGAGCCCGGGGCTGTGACAGAAGGAGAGAGCACCGGCAGGGAAATAGTATTTTCGAAAGCGGAAGAGATCCGTCCCCTGATGGACCGGCTGTTTCTGGCGGCCGGTGGATTTGAGAGAGGCTGTCATACCATTGGACATCTGGAAGAAGTGCTGTTTCACGGCACTTTTGGTACTGCTGGAATCGGATTGCAGGGACCGGCAGAAACCAGCCGGGAGAAAGCGGAAGATGAGCAGAACCCCTGGGAAGAGTACCGGACGGCAGCGGAATCCGCAAAACTGTCCGTGGAACTGGCGGCCAAAGCGGCAGAGGAAGCCAGAGAACTGTTCGCCAGAGAGCTTAGGGTCTCTGTGATCATTCCTTCCAAAGATAATCCTTCCGTACTGGGAAAATGTCTGCGGTCGCTGACGCAACGTCCGGAGGGCAGTGTTCCGGTGGAAATCCTGCTGATAGATAACGGAAGTAACGAGGAAAACAGGAAAAAAACAGAACAGCTGGTGGAAGAAATCCGGACAGCCGGAACACCGATCCGGTATGTATATGAGCCTGCGGAGTTCAATTTTTCCACCATGTGTAATCGTGGCGCAGAACTGGCAGATGGCAAGCTGCTGCTGTTCTTAAATGATGATATTGAATTATGTGAGAATGACTGGCTGGATAAAATGGTGTCCAGAGCCTTGCAGCCTTATGTGGGCAGTGTGGGACTGAAACTTTATTATCCGGATTCCGTGAAGATCCAGCATGACGGCATTGTCAATCTGCCGGTGGGACCGGTGCATAAGCTACAGTTTATGGAGGATGACAGAAGCTACTATTTTGGACGGAACCGTTTTACACAGGATTGTGTGGCCGTGACGGGAGCCTGTCTCCTGATCCGGACAGAGGTGTTCCGGGAGGCCGGAGGATTCCGGGAAGTGTTGCGGGTAGCCTATAATGATGTGGAACTGGGCTTTCGGCTTCTGGAAATGGGATACTACAATGTGGTGTGGAACGACCGCTTTGCATATCACCATGAATCTCTCAGCCGGGGAAGCGATGAAAGTCCTGAGAAAATGCAGCGTCTGGTACAGGAGAGAGAACTGCTCTACCAGATGCATCCACAGTTCCGGGGAGAGGATCCTTTTTACCCGAAGGGGCTGAACCGGGAGGGACTGGACAGCCGTGTGGTTCCGGCATATCTGACAGATCGGAATGTTTTACAGGAGCCTTTCTGGAAAAGGGGACTTCCTGGCGGAGAGGAATTACAGAAGATCCGCAGGGATAACTGCCTGATGGCCAGAGTAGAGACAGCGGGACCGGAGCGGATCCAGGGATACAGTGTAATTCTGGGAGACGATAATGCCTGCTATGAAAAACATCTGTTGCTGATTCCCTGTGGGGAAACAGAAGGACAGGGTGTGTGGTCCATGCAGTTGATGCCTGCCTACCGACAGGAACTGGAGGAAAATCTTCCGGATCAGAAAAATGTGGCATTGGGCGGCTTTTGTGTCCTCAGAGAAGGAGAACAACTGCCGGCGGGAAACTATACGATCGCTGTTCTTGTGGTGAATCGTGTCAGCAAGCTGAAACTTTGGAATACTACGGGAAAATATCTGACCGTAGAGCTTCCGGCAGCAAAAGAATAAAACAGATGCATGATCCGCTAAAATGCGGTGAAAGCATCACGGAGGAGACATATGTCAGAGAGCAACACCGAGATCAATTATAAGGAAGCCTACGAGAGAGAGCATGAAAAATGTGCGGATCTGGCGGACAAGATCGTAGTACTGGAATCGGAGAAGGAAGATCTGCAGTTCAAACTGGACCGAATCAAGAAAAATAAATTCTGGAAGGCTACAGGACCTGCCAGAAGTGTGATCCATTTTGCCCAGAGACAGAAGGAACGGCTGTCTCATTGCGGTGGTCCCAAAGATATTCTGCGGAAGATCCGTAACAAGAGTCACCAGAAGAGCCTGATGGAATCCTTCGGTACCGGAAGCTTTCCCGACGCGGAGCAGAGGAAGAAAGAGGAAGAAACGGTATTCCCCTATATGCCGAAGATCAGTATTCTCGTGCCGTTGTGGAATAACAAGAGAGAGTTCCAGATACAGATGCTGGACTGCGTCATGAACCAGACCTATCAGAACTGGGAACTGTGTCTGGCGGACGGTTCCGATGCGGAACATGCTTACATCGAAGAACTCTGCAAGGATTACGCGGCGAAATCAGATGGCCGTATTGTATATAAGCACCTGGACCATAACGGAGGTATTTCCTACAACACCAATGAGTGTTACAAGCTGGCCACCGGAGACTATATCGGACTGTTCGATCAGGATGACATTCTGCATCCTTCCGTATTGTATGCCTATGTCAAGGAAATCAATGAACAGGGTGCGGATTATCTGTACTGTGATGAGACCACCTTCCAGGAGGACAATATTAATAAAATGCTGACCATGCATTTTAAGCCGGATTATGCACCGGATAATCTGCGGGCCAACAATTATATCTGTCATTTCAGCGTCTTTTCCAGAAAACTTCTGGAAGGCGAGGAACTGTTCCGTACGGCTTTTGACGGTGCGCAGGACCACGATATGATCCTGCGTCTGACGGACAGAGCACAAAAGATCGTACATGTGCCCAGACTGATGTATTACTGGAGAAGCCATGCGGGCAGTACCGCCGCCAGTATTGACGCAAAGCCCTATGCCATCGAGGCGGCAAAGGGTGCCGTGGCGGATCATCTGAAAAAGCATGGATTCAAACATTTTCAGATCACCAGTACCAGAGCCTGTGCCACAATTTTCCGGATCCGCTATCAGATTCTGGGAGATCCGAAGATCTCCATCGTGATCGCCAACAAGGATCACGTGGAAGATCTGAAGAGATGTATTACTTCTATTCAGAAGAACAGCACCTGGAGCAACTACGAGATCATCGTGGTGGAGAACAACAGCACCACACCGGAAATCCGGGATTACTATTCCCAGCTGCTGGGATTGTCCGGCAATGATTCCTACGCAGAAAGATGCAAGCTGCATACCGTCTGCGCTCATGACGGCGGGATTCTGCACAGCGAGGACGGCCGGATCTCTGTGGTGACCTATCATGGTGACTTTAATTATTCTGCTGTAAATAATCTGGGAGTATCCTATGCCACCGGAGATTATATCCTTTTGCTGAACAATGATACGGAAGTGATTACTGCCAACTGGATGGAAGAGATGCTGATGTATGCACAGCGGGAAGATGTGGGTGCCGTAGGTGCAAAGCTGTATTATGCGGACAAGACGATCCAGCATGCCGGTGTAGTCATCGGACTGGGGGCACATCGCACCGCAGGACATACCCATTATCGTATTCCGGTACAGAACCTCGGCTACATGGGACGCCTGTGTTATACCCAGAATGCCACGGCAGTGACCGGAGCATGTCTGTTGGTGAAAAAGAGTCTGTATGAGCAGGTGGGAGGACTGGACGAGAGCTTTGTGATCTCTCTGAATGACGTGGATTTCTGCCTGAAACTGCGCAAACTGGGACTGCTGAATGTATGGACCCCTTTTGCGGAACTGTATCATTATGAATCTATTTCCAGAGGTCTGGATGATCAGGGAGAGAAGGCGGAGCGTTACAACAAAGAATCCGAGCATTTCCGTGAAAAATGGAAGGCAGAGCTGGAAGCAGGAGACCCCTATTACAACCCGAATTTCTCTCTGGATCGCAGTGACTACGCGCTGAGAGATCCGGTTAGCGGACGTTAAATTGCTCTTTTCAGTAAAGGTAATCTATGGTAAAATAATGGCGGAGAGCGTTTACTGAAGAAAGATAAAGATAGCGATAAAACAGGAGGATAGGAAAATGAGTTATATGGACGAACTGAATTTCTGGTTGAATGATGATTATTTTGACCAGAAGACCAAGGATGAACTTCTGGCAATCCGCAACAACGAGGCAGAAGTGGAAGATCGTTTTTACAAGGAACTGGAATTCGGTACCGGCGGTTTACGTGGCGTGATCGGTGCAGGAACCAACCGCATGAACGTATATACCGTTCGTAAGGCAACTCAGGGTCTTGCTAATTATATCATTAAGCGCGGCACCCAGAGCAAGGGTGTGGCTATCGCATTTGACTCCCGCCGCATGTCTCCCGAGTTTTCCGATGAGGCAGCAAGATGTCTGGCAGCCAATGGCATCAAGGCATACATTTTTGAATCTTTAAGACCTACCCCGGAACTGTCCTTTGCCCTTCGTACGCTGGGATGTACCGCAGGTATCGTAGTGACTGCAAGCCACAACCCTCCTGAGTACAACGGCTACAAAGTATACTGGGAGGACGGCGCACAGGTAACCGCTCCTATCGATAAGGACATCATCACCGAAGTACAGGCCATCAAGGATTATCATACCGTGAAGACCATGAGCAGAGAAGATGCGGAAAAAGCAGGCCTCTATCAGGTGATCGGTAAAGAGATCGATGACAAGTACATGGCTGAGCTGAAGAAGCAGATCATTCATCCCGATGTTATTCAGGAAATGGCTGATGACATCAAGATCGTATATACTCCGTTATGCGGTACCGGTAACAAGCCGGTAAGACGTATCCTGTCCGAGCTGGGATTTAAGCACGTCTATGTAGTTCCCGAACAGGAGAATCCGGATCCAAACTTCACCACACTGGATTACCCGAACCCTGAGGATCCCAAGGCGTTTACATACGCACTGCGTCTGGCCAAGGAGAAGGATGCGGACATCGTTCTGGCAACCGATCCCGATGCAGACCGTCTGGGTGTGTATGCCAAGGATACCAAGACCGGCGAGTATGTGGCATTTACCGGTAACATGTCCGGTATGCTGATCGCAGAATATATCCTGAGAGAGAAGACTGCTACCGGCACTATGCCCGAGAATCCCGCACTGGTAACCACCATCGTTACCACCAATATGACCAAGCCCATCACCGAAGCTTATGGTGTAAAGCTGATCGAAGTACTGACCGGCTTCAAGTTCATCGGTGAGCAGATCAAGTTCTTCGAGCAGACCGGCAGCAACAATTATGTATTCGGTCTGGAAGAGAGCTACGGCTGTCTGGCAGGTACTCATGCAAGAGATAAGGATGCAGTTGTAGCAGTTATGTGTCTGTGTGAAGTGGCGGCTTACTGCAAGAAGCACAACATGACTCTGTGGGATATGATGGTATCCATGTATGAGAAATACGGTTACTTCAAGGAGACCCAGTACACCATTACCATGAAGGGTATCGACGGTGCAAGACAGATCGCCGAGATCATGGATAAGCTTCGTAAGAATCCGCCCAAGGCATTCGGTGACCTGAAAGTGGAGAAATTCCGTGACTATCTGAACGATGTAGTCATCGACATGGAGAGCGGCGAGAAGACCACTACCGGACTTCCCAAGTCTAATGTCCTGTATTTTGAACTTCCCGACAATGCATGGTGCTGCGCCCGTCCTTCCGGAACCGAGCCCAAGATCAAGTTCTACATGGGTGTTAAAGGTAACAGCATAGAGGATGCACAGGCCAAGGTAGAGAAGCTGACCGAGGATGTAAAGGCTGTACTGTAACCACCATGAGCAAATAGCATGATGTCGGGGTCAAAAGCCCCCGACTTTGATGCCTACGGATTGTTCCGTGCTACGCACTCCCACAATCCTACCCAATATTCGCATATCGTGGGATTATCATCCCACTTTTATGCTCATATCGGGGCGGGTCCTAAGGTCTTTCACCCACCTATGAGCAAGCTCATGTGGGCTTAGACCTTTTGACCCTGGCATCATAGCATGCAAGTATGTTATTCAGGAAAGCTCTGGAAGAGCGATTTTGCGAATGGGGTTCTGAATAGTTAATGTTATTTTTAAGAGCGAATCGCCCGGGAAGGGCGATTTGCTCTTTTATAAAAGTGGAGGTATCCGTGGCAAAGCTGAACATAGCAAACCTTAAGAAAACTCTATATTATTTGCAACGCAACGGCCTGAGGGAAACCTGGATCTCTGTAAGGGAACGCCTGACAGAGACAGACCGCTATTTTTATGTGCCCTGTCCGGAAGAGGAACTGGAAAGGCAAAGTTGCAGAAAATGGGATAATCCGGTTACACTCAGCATTGTAGTGCCGTTGTACCGTACCCCGGAAATCTATCTGAACAGAATGATAACAAGCGTTATGCAACAGAGCTATCCTCACTGGGAACTGATTCTGGCGGATGCCACAGAGGATCACAGTGTGGAGGAGACGTTGACAAATCAGGGATTCCTGACAGAACGGCTCCTGGAAAATGCGGAAACTATTGCAGCGGATGCAAGGATCCACTATATACACCTTACGGAAAATGCCGGAATTGCGGCGAATACCAATCAGGCATTACCCTATGCAAGGGGAGAATATATCGGCCTGCTGGATCATGATGATGTATTGACACCGAATGCTCTGTATGAGATGGCAGATGCTATTACCAAAGCAAATGACAGAGGTGTCAGAGTTGCATTCGCTTATTCGGATGAAGACAAATGCAACGGGGATGAGACAAAATATTACGATCCCAACCATAAAGAAGACTTTAATTACGATTTAATCCTGAGTAATAACTATATCTGCCATTTTCTGGTGATGGATGCAGATCTGATGAAGAAACTGGCCTTCCGGCCAGAATGCGACGGTGCCCAGGACTATGATCTGGTGCTGCGGGCAGTGTCAGAGGTGCTGGCTGCGGATGGCCGCTCCGGGGAGGAGAGAATTCTTCATATTCCCAGAGTGCTGTATCACTGGAGATGCCATGAAGCATCTACAGCAGCCAATCCCCACAGCAAGAAATATGCTTACGAAGCGGGGCTGCGTGCACTGCAGGATCATGCGGCAGAACGTGGGATCCCGGCAAAGGCAGAGGAGACCAGACATGTAGGATTTTATCGGTTACAATATACAGAGGTATTACAGGAGAGACCGGATGTGGCTGCCGTAGGTGGCAGAGTGCTGTCCGGGAAAAACCGCGGCAGGATCGCCGGCGGCAGAATGACTGCGGACGGAAAGGTGTTCTACGAGGGACTGCCGAAGGACTTTGGCGGTTATCTTCACCGGGCGGAGCTGTCCCAGGATGCAGAAGCGTTAGACCTTCGCTGCATCAGGATCCGGTCAGCTGACAGGGAATTGTTTGAAAAAATCGTGGGAGTGCCTTATACGGAAGTAGTAAGAGGTCCGGAACAACAGCCGGTATTTGACAGCTCCACACTGCCTGCCGGGGCAGATATCCGGCTTTTAAGTCTGCAATTATCGGAAGCATTACGAAAACGGGGAAGACTGCTGTATCTGCCGGAGTATCCGGAGAAATGGGAGAGACTATGAAGGAAGTAACCGTCGTTATACCCAATTACAACGGAATGAAATATTTACCGGAATGCATGGCTTCCCTGTGTCAGGGACAGGAAAATGCACCGGAATATGAAGTGCTGATCATAGACAATGGTTCTGCTGACGGGAGCGTGGAATATCTGGACAGCGAATGGTGTCGCAAAAAAGAGGCACCGGCAGAAGAGGGGGGAAAACCGCAGGTGCGTCTGATTGCCCTGCCGGAGAACACCGGCTTCTGTCATGCGGTGAATCTGGGAATCCGGGAGGCACGAAGCTCCTATGTGATCCTGTTGAACAACGATACCAGAGTAGAAGCTGGATTTGTGAAAGGACTGTATGATGCCATTCGGAAGGATGAAAAGATCTTTTCCGTCAGCGCCAAAATGCTTATGTGGGATAAACCAGAGCTGCTGGATGATGCGGGAGACCGCTACTGCGTTCTGGGATGGGCATATTCCCGGGGAAAAGGCCGGCCTGCTGTGGATTATGACAAGAATGTCAGCATATTCTCAGCCTGTGGCGGAGCGGCAATTTACAGACGTCAGGTATTTGAGGAGATCGGCTATTTTGACGAAGCGCATTTTGCTTATCTGGAAGATCTGGATATCGGTTACCGTGCCCGGATCTACGGCTATGAGAACCGGTACGAGCCGACGGCATCCGTTCTGCATTACGGCAGTGCTTCTACGGGATCCCGCTACAATTCCCGGAAAACGGAACTTTCTTCTTCCAATAATATCTATGTCATCGGCAAAAATATGCCGCTACTACAGTGGATCCTGAATCTGCCGTTCTTTTTGCTTGGATTTGGCATAAAATTTCTGTTTTTTTGTAAGAAGAGAATGGGAAAACTATATTTAAAGGGATTGGCCGAAGGGTGGAAACGTACCGTGGGTCCTGTGGGAAAGCAGGCAAAGGTGCACTTTCAATGGAGCCATCTATGGAATTATGTGAAGATTCAGTGGCAATTATACCTGAATGTTTTTCGAATTCTTATGAAATCTTAAGAAATCGCTTCATAAATTCTTAAGTTGAGAAAAAACCACCGTTATTGTAGAATGAAATCGTTGAAAAGAAGCTTTTCGGACTTAAAGATTGGGTGACCCGTATGATAAAAGACAACCAGAAAGTCTTTAACAGGCTTCTTGTGATAATAGATGCGCTGATCACGGCAGTATCTTTTGTCCTTGCCTATTATATCAAATTTTATATCTTAAATGACGGTCCGGGGATCGGTGTCCTGCCGGTGCAGGATTATTATATGCTGCTTCCCTTTATTGTACCCGGTTATATGTTCCTGTATTACCGGTGCAGTGTGTATTCACCGAAGCGTACCGTCCGCCGCAGACATGAGATCTACAGCATTCTGCAGGCAAATACCATTGGCCTGGCGGCTTTGATCATTATTTTATATATGATCATCCGTGAGATCAATTTTTCACGATCCGTCATGGCAATTTTTTATATCCTGAATGTTTTTCTGACTTCCGTATTCCGTATCATCATGCGCAAGGCATTGCGTTCCATACGGAAAAAGGGGTACAACCTGAAGCACATTTTGCTGGTAGGTTATTCCCGGGCGGCGGAGGAATATATCGACAGAATCCTCAGCAATCCCCAATGGGGATATGTAGTGTGTGGTATTCTGGATGAGCACATCCCGGGCGGCACGACCTATAAGGGAGTGAAAGTACTGGGAACGCTTGGTAACCTGGAATACATCCTTCCGGAGAACAAGCTGGATGAAATCGCGATCACGCTTTCCCTGAAGGATTATGATTATCTGGAAGGTGTGGTGGATATCTGTGAGAAATCCGGGGTGCACACCAAATTCATTCCGGATTACAGCAGTCTGATCCCCAGCAGACCCTATACGGAGGATCTGATGGGATTACCGGTGATCAATATCCGGTATGTACCGCTGACGAACACAGGCAATATGGTGATCAAGCGGGCAATGGATATCGTTGGTTCCATTTTCGGTATCATTATTACCTCACCGATCATGCTCATATCAGCAATTCTGGTAAAGCTGTCCAGCCCGGGACCGGTGATCTTTAAGCAGGAACGGGTAGGACTTCATAATAAGCCGTTTTATATGTACAAATTCCGCAGCATGGCAATGCAGACGGCGGCGGAAGAGAAAAAGGGCTGGACGGTACGCAATGACCCCAGAGTCACCGGTATCGGTAAGATTCTCAGACGTACCAGTATCGATGAACTTCCCCAGCTGTTCAATATCTTAAAAGGAGATATGAGTCTGGTCGGTCCCAGACCGGAAAGACCGCAGTTTGTGGAAAAGTTCAAGGAAGAGATTCCCCGTTACATGGTAAAACATCAGGTACGGCCGGGACTGACCGGATGGGCACAGGTGAATGGCTTGCGCGGTGATTCCTCCATCAAGAAGAGAATCGAATATGATATTTACTATATTGAGAACTGGACCATTGGATTTGATATCAAGATCATTCTTATGACGTTCTTTACAGGATTTATCAATAAAAATGCTTATTAGTACAAGGAGAAGACAAGATGGCAACAAATTCTAACAACAATGGCGGCAATGGTCAGAGACCTGCCGGAAGCGGAAGAAAACCTTCCGGAAGCGCACAGAGACCTACAGGACAGAGATCCGCCGGAAGCGGTCAGAGACCTGCCGGCAGTGGACAGAGAACCGGAGCTGCGAACGGACAGAAGAGAATGTCTGCCAAACAGCGTGCAGCCAAGAAGAGAAGAAAGGTTATCATCTTTGGCGTAGAGATCGTAGTGATCCTGTTCATGGTAGCAGTATTGTATCTGGTAATGACTCATACCAGCAATGAGGGCCCCAAGGTAACCGTTCTGGAGACAGAAGAACTTCAGATTCCCGAAGAGGTGCAGCAGGATGAAACTATGAAGGGCTATATGAACATTGCCCTGTTCGGTGTGGATGCCACCAAGGAAAGCCTGTTGTACAAGGGCAGCCGAAGCGATAGTATCATGATCGCCAGCATCAACATGGATACCGGTGATATCAAACTGGTCAGCGTGTATCGTGATACGTACCTGAATACCGGTACGGATTCCTACCAGAAATGTAATGCCGCTTATTCCTATGGCGGAGCAGAGCAGGCGGTTAAGATGCTGAACATGAATCTGGATATGGATATTACGAACTTTGTGACCGTAGGCTATAAAGGACTGAGCGAAGTGATCGACGGTCTGGGCGGTATCTATATTGATGTGGACTCTGAGGAGATCAAGCATATCAACAACTATCAGATCGGTATTGCAGAAGTTTTGAAATGCGATTATACACCGGTAACTGAGACCGGTATGCAGCTGTTGAATGGTCTGCAGGCTACTGCTTACTGCCGTATCCGTTATACCGCTGGTAACGACTTTAAGCGTGCTGCCCGTCAGCGTGAAGTCATTCAGGCAATCGAAGATCAGGCAAAGAAAGCAGATTATGCAACATTGTCCAAGGTATTCAACAGTGCCATTGACGACATTTACACCAGTCTGGATTCCAAGGACATCCTGGATCTGCTGAGCAATATTTCAAATTATCGCATAGTGGACGAGGGAGGTTTCCCCGAAGAGACCATGCGTGACACCGGCAATATCGGTGCAAAGGGAAGCTGTGTTATTCCGGTAAATCTCGAAAGCAATGTAGTATGGTTGCATCAGTTCCTGTTTGATGATGCCAACTATTCCGTAACCAGCAACGTGAAGGAATACAGCAATAAGATTGAATCTGACACATCACCTTATATGAATAAGTAAGAAACAGTGTATAGAGTAAAGCAACAGGAATACAAGGGAGTCTTTCGGAATCTGCCGGGGCTCCCTTGTGCATTACCCAGAAGGTTATAAGCCTTTTGGACAGTAGGAAAAGGCTTGTGCCGCAATAAGAGTTAAAGTATAATGAACCAGAGATTGGAAAAGTGAGGAGCGCTCTGACATGGAGATAGATGTGATCATTCCCCTGTATAAGCCGGGAAAAGAATTATTTACATTATTGGATAAACTGGGCAGTCAGAGCGTACCGGTACATCAGGTGATTCTTCTGAATACAGAAGAAAAATATTTTGAACAGCTGATCTACGGGATCAGATTTCTGGAAACCTATCAGAATATCAAGGTATACCATGTATCCAAAAGAGAGTTCGATCATGGCGGTACGAGACGGATGGGAGTAAAAAAGTCTTCCGCGGATGTCTTCGTGATGATGACACAGGATGCCATGCCGAAAGATGACAGGCTGATCGAAAAACTGGTGGAACCCCTGCAGGGGGAAGTGGCGGTGGCCTATGCGAGACAGCTGCCCAGAGAGGATTCGACACCGGTGGAGAGCTATACCAGAGAATTTAACTATCCGGCAAAGTCCCGGATCAAATCGGCAGCAGACCTGGACAGCCTGGGGATCAAGACCTTTTTCTGCTCCAATGTCTGTGCGGCCTATCGCCGGGAGATCTATGAGGAACTGGGCGGGTTCGTCAGACATACGATATTTAATGAAGATATGATCTATGCGGCAAAGGCGGTGGAAGCAGGATACTCTGTGGCTTATGCGGCGGATGCGCAGGTGGTGCATTCTCATAATTATACCAACGGGCAGCAGTTCCACAGAAACTTTGACCTGGGAGTATCGCAGGCAGAGCATCCCGAGATTTTTGCAGCATATCCTTCGGAGTCCGAGGGAAAACGAATGGTGAAAGATGTGACGGTATATTTGCGCAACAACCATATGTCTGCCGGATTGCCCCATTTTTATATGCAATGCGCCTGTAAATATGCAGGTTATTTACTGGGAAAGAACTATCGCAGGCTCCCGAAAAAATGGGTACTTGCCTTTACTTCCAACAAGGAATACTGGAAACAGAACAGAAAGGATGTATGACTATGTGTGGTATTGTAGGTTATATTGGAACAGAACAGGCAGCACCGATCATTCTGGACGGTCTGTCCAAGTTGGAATACCGTGGATATGATTCCGCAGGTATGGCGATTTTTGACGGTGAGAAGATCAACACCAGAAAAGCAGTGGGAAGACTTAAGGTTCTGGAGAACCTGACCCACGGCGGAGAGAATATGAAAGGAACCTCCGGTATCGGACATACCCGTTGGGCAACTCACGGAGCTCCCAGCGATATCAATTCTCATCCGCATATGAACAATGCGGGAACCATTGCCGTGGTACACAACGGCATTATCGAGAACTATATTCCCCTGAAGAAAAAGATGCAGGATAAGGGGTATCAGTTCGTATCCGAGACTGATACCGAGGTATTGGCACATCTGTTAGACTATTATTACAAGGGAAATCCTCTGGAAGCCATCACGAAGGTGCTTCATCGTGTGGAAGGCTCTTATGCGCTGGGGATCATGTTTGCAGATCAGCCGGATAAGATTTTTGCAGCCCGCAAGGACAGCCCGCTGATCGTAGGAAAGAGCGACAACGGCAGCTTTATCGCTTCCGATGTTCCTGCGATATTGAAATATACCAGAACCGTATATTATGTAGACAATCAGGAAGTTGTGGAATTACAGCAGGGTAGTCTGCGTTTCTTCTCCGTGGATGAGGAAGAGATCGAGAAGCAGCCGGTGACCATTGACTGGGATGCCAATGCGGCAGAAAAGGCTGGATATGAGCACTTCATGCTGAAAGAGATCTATGAGCAGCCGAAGACCATCAACGATACCATCTCTCCGAGAATCAAGGATAATGATATTGTGATCGAAGAGCTGAACATGAGTGATGAAGAGATCAAAGAGATCACGAAGATCCATATTGTGGCCTGCGGCTCCGCATATCATACCGGAGTTACCGCAAAATATGTGATCGAGGGTCTGGCAAGAATCCCGGTAGAAGTGGATGTGGCCAGTGAATTCCGTTATCGTGATCCGATTCTTCAGAAGGGTAATATGGTCATTGTCATCAGCCAGTCCGGTGAGACGGCAGATACTCTGGCAGCACTGAGAGAGTCCAGGGAAAGGGGCTTCAAGGTACTGGGCATTGTCAATGTGGTGGGAAGCTCCATTGCCAGAGAGGCAGACAGTGTTATGTATACCTGGGCAGGTCCCGAGATCGCAGTGGCTACCACCAAGGCTTACAGTGCACAGCTAACTGCACTTTACATGCTGGCTATGAAATTCGCCAGGGTACGTGGTACTATTGATCAGGAGAAGTTCGCCGGTATGCTGACAGATTTAAGATGCCTGCCGGATCAGATCGAACTGCTTCTGGGACAGAAGGAGAAGATCCAGCATTTTGCCAACCGTTACGTGGGAGCAAGAGATATCTTCTTCATCGGACGCGGTATTGATTACGCGATTTCACTGGAAGGATCCTTGAAACTGAAGGAGATCTCCTATATTCATTCCGAGGCTTATGCAGCTGGAGAACTGAAGCATGGTACGATTTCTCTGATCGAAGATGGTACGCTGGTAGTGGCTTTGGCAACCCAGCCGGATCTGTTCCAGAAGACCATCAGTAATATGGTAGAAGTAAAAGCAAGAGGAGCCTTTGTTATGGCAGTCACCATTGAAGGCAACAAGGCCATTGAGAAAGCGTCGGATTATGTAATATACATCCCCGAGACCAATCCGTACTTTACCAATTCTCTGGCAATCATTCCTTTGCAGTTGTTCTCCTACTATGTGGCAGTGGGACGCGGCTGTGACGTGGATAAACCCAGAAACCTGGCAAAATCCGTTACTGTTGAGTAGAGTGTAATAACTTACCCATAGAGAGACTGCTTGCAGGCAGAACAGACTCTCTGTTTTTTCAGGATTCATAATTGCTTCAGAAAGTTATCACAATTCGGACACAATTGACGGATATACTGTGTTCATAAGGTGAGAGGAAGAAATGAAACAGGTAATGGTAAAAAGAGTTTCTCACTTGCAACAGGATAGGAGGAAGCAATATGTACGAGAATGATAATTTTTCCGGTTACGGAACCGGCAATGAAAATACAACCGGTACATTCAGTGGAGCAGATCTGAATGAGACAAGAACAGAAAACAGTTATGGCTATGAAAATCATAGTACTACCCAGAGTGCAGCAGGAAGCACGAATGGTTACACCACTTATCAGATGGGCGGAACCACAGGCAGCAACAATACGGAGCCTAAGAAAACCCAAAAACATGGCGGTTACTTCCGGAAGGCAATAGTAAGTGTCAGCCTGGGATTGTTCTTCGGACTGTTCGCAGGAATCGGTTTCTATGCAGTACAGCAGGGAACCGGGATGTTTACGACCAGCACAGATACCGCAGTGGTAGATGAGATCGCTTCTGAGGCAACGACAGAAAGTACCCAGAGTGCACAGCTGGCTACCAATGTTACTTATGTAGAGTCCGATGTATCCAATGTGGTAGAAAAAGTAATGCCTGCCATGGTATCCATCGTAAATAACTTTACCGAGACAGCCAATGTCTTCGGACAGCAGTACACACAGGAAGAAGCAGCCAGTGGTTCCGGTATCATTGTAGGTAAGACCGATGATGAACTGCTGATCGTATCCAATAATCATGTAGTAGAGAGTGCAGATACTCTGACCGTTACTTTTATCGATGGCAGTGAAGCACAGGCACAGGTCAAAGGACTGGATTCCGACATGGATCTGGCAGTAATCGCAGTATCTTTAAATGATCTGAGTGATGATACCAAGAATGCTATTACAGTAGCAACACTTGGCAGCAGTGATGATCTGAAGCTTGGTGAGCCGGTCATCGCTATCGGTAATGCCCTTGGCTATGGTCAGTCTGTTACCAACGGTATTGTAAGTGCCCTGAATCGTGAGATCACTCTGGAGAACGGCTCTACCGGTACTTTCATCCAGACCAACGCAGCCATCAACCCCGGTAACTCCGGCGGTGCACTGCTGAACATGAATGGTGAGGTTATCGGTATCAACTCCAACAAGATCGGTGGTACTGCCGTAGAAGGTATGGGATATGCTATCCCTATTACTTCGGCAAGTCCTATCATTGCAGATCTGATGGAGCGTCAGACCAGAACCAAGGTAGCTGAGGATGAAGTCGGTTACATCGGCATCTCCCTGCAGGAAGTAACTTCCCAGATCTCCCAGATGTACAACATGCCGGAAGGTATCTATGTAGTATCTGTAGAGGAAGGCAGCGCAGCAGCCAATGCCGGTATCATGAAAGGTGATATCATTACCAAATTTGACGGCAGCAGTATCTCTTCCTACTCTGATCTGCAGAAAACGTTACAGTATTATGCGGTCGGTGATTCCGTAACCGTAACGGTACAGAGACCTCAGAACGGTGAATATGTATCCATCGAGCTGAATCTGACACTGGGCAGCAGACCTGCAAGCCAGAAATAAAGAAATAACAGGTAAATAAAAGGAAATGGAAAGAGACCCGGGCGAGACATATGGTTTTGCCCGGGTCTTGTAATATTTACCAAAATATGAATAGTTATAAATGGTTTAGAAAAACTTAACTTGTGCCCCGCTACTTCATTGAGTATAATAAGCGTAGGCAATGAGAAGTGTCAGACACGGGTATTATGCAATATGACTGCTTGCAGGCATTATTGCGTAATGGCCGGGGATGATAGGGCGAAGCCCGGATATCGAGGGAACACGAAGTGTTGCCGAGATACACTGCGAAGATGCTTTGGAGCCGGGGATGATAGGGCGAAGCCCGGATATCGAGGGAACACGAAGTGTTACCGAGATACACTGCGGAATAGTGGTAGGAAACAAAGAGGAGAATAACATGACAGATAATTATAATGATGATTATAGAGAAGTGATCCCTGAGGAGGAAAAAACAGAGACCAATGTGAGTGAAACTCAGGATAACGAAAAAAATAATGGAAACACACAGGTGGCGGATACTGCAAAAGAAAATTCCACCGAAAAAAAGTCAGAGGACAAAAAGGACAGCAGCGAATACGAAGATGTCTGCTTTATCTGCCGCAGACCGGAGAGCAAAGCCGGCAGAATGTTCAAGCTGCCCAACCATATCTGCATCTGCGATGATTGCATGCACAAGACCATGGAGACTGTGAGCCAGTTCGATTATCAGGGAATGTTGAACAATCCCAATGATTTCAACCAGTTTAACGGACAGAACGGATTCCCCAACATCAGTTTTGTGAATCTGGCGGATCTTCAGGGAGACGGCGGTATTCCCAACAAGCAGAAACTCAAGAAGAAAAAGAAGGCGGAAGGTCCCAAACCGGTATTCAATATCAAGGACATTCCGGCACCTCATAAGATCAAGGCCAGTCTGGATGAATACGTGGTAGGACAGGAAAAAGCCAAGAAGGTCATCTCCGTAGCAGTATACAACCATTACAAGAGAGTGGCCACTGACACTATGGATGAGATTGAGATCGAAAAGTCCAACATCCTCATGATCGGCCCCACCGGTTCCGGTAAGACCTATCTGGTAAAGACGCTGGCAAAACTTCTGGATGTGCCTCTGGCTATTGCTGATGCCACCTCTCTGACTGAGGCCGGTTATATCGGTGATGATATCGAGAGCGTGGTATCCAAATTGCTGGCAGCGGCGGGCAATGACGTAGAAAAGGCGGAAAAAGGTATCATCTTCATCGATGAGATCGACAAGATCGCCAAGAAGAAAAACACCAACTCCCGGGATGTCAGCGGAGAGAGTGTACAGCAGGGTATGTTGAAGCTTCTGGAAGGTGCGGAAGTGGAGGTGCCGGTAGGTGCCAACAGCAAAAATGCCATGGTACCTCTGGCAACGGTGAACACCCGCAATATCCTGTTTATCTGCGGTGGTGCGTTCCCGGATCTGGACGAGATCATCAAGGAGCGCCTGACCAAGACCGCATCCATCGGTTTCAACTCGGAACTGAAGGATAAATACGATAAAGATACCGATATTTTATCCAAGGTGACTGTGGAGGATATCCGCAAGTTTGGTATGATTCCGGAATTTATCGGTCGTCTGCCGATCATTTGTACTTTACAGGGATTGTCAAAGGATATGTTGGTGAAGATCCTGAAAGAGCCGAAGAATGCGATTCTTAAGCAGTACCAGAAGCTGTTGGAGCTGGATGAGGTAAAACTGGAGTTCACAGACGATGCCCTGGATGCCATTGCCGAGAAGGCAATGAAGCGTGATACCGGTGCCAGAGCCCTGCGCTCCATCATCGAGGACTTCATGCTGGATATCATGTATGAGATCCCGAAGGATGATAACATCGGAAGGGTTACCATTACCAGAGAGTACATTGAAGGAACCGGCGGCCCCATCATCGACATCCGCAGTAATGAGATCCTGGAACCCGTGGAGAATCTGAAGCAGATTCCGGTGAACGATAAATAATGAAATATCCCCGTAGCCCGGGTGGGGTACAAGAAACGCGACACGCTCGCGCTCTGTCGCAGAGCGTAGCGGTACATAAGCGGTCATAGTATGACTGCTAAGTACCGACGTCTGCTTATTCTTATACCCCGCCGGGGCTACTGTTTTCTTGAAAGCTTTCCAAAACATTAAAAAAAACTATTGACTTTTTGAGGGCATGTGGTAATATAAACATATGAACAGTGGTTCATATGAATGAATATTAAAACTAAATGCAAATCATTAGCAACTAAACAAAAAATGCGAATGGAGAAAGAGGAGGATATTACCATGAAGAAAACTTACAAGATCGAAGTAGACTGTGCAGCTTGTGCTCTGAAGATGGAGGATGCAGCGAAGAAGGTAGAGGGTGTTACCGATGCAACCGTCAGCTTCATGACCCAGAAGATGAAGGTGGAATTTGCCGATGGCAGCGATGAGAAGGCCGTTATGGAGAACGTGGTAAAAGCCTGCAAGAGAGTAGAGGATGACTGCGAGATCTATTTATAGGATGCTCTCGGAAAAGAGGAAGCTATGACTAAGAAACAGAAAAAAGTACTGGTCCGCATCATTGTGGCGGCAGTACTGTTAATTATTTTGCATTTTGTACCTCTGGAAGGGATCTGGCTGGGACTGCTGTACCTGATTCCCTATGCGGTGATCGGCTATGATATTCTCAGAAAAGCCGTTCTGGGCATTATGCACGGTGAAGTGTTTGATGAGAATTTCCTGATGGCGGTAGCTACCGTAGGTGCCATGGGACTGGGAGAGTATTCCGAAGGCGTGGCCGTTATGCTGTTCTACCAGATCGGTGAACTGTTCCAGGCGGTAGCTGTGGGCAAGAGCCGTCAGAACATCAGCGCCCTGATGGATATCCGCCCGGATTATGCCAACATTGAGGCAGAGGACGGCAGCTTAGAGCAGGTAGATCCCGATGATGTAGAGATCGGAACCGTGATTGTGGTACGTCCCGGTGAAAAGGTTCCTATCGATGGTGTGGTAGTGGAAGGTACATCCACACTGAATACCAGTGCCCTGACCGGTGAAAGCGTCCCCAGAGAGATCACAGTGGATCAGGATGTGATCAGCGGCTGTGTGAACCTGACCGGATTACTTAAGATCCGTACCACCAAGGAATTTGGAGAATCCACCGTATCCAAGATTCTGGATCTGGTAGAGAATTCCAGTATGAAGAAGTCCAAGTCTGAGAACTTTATTACGAAGTTCGCAAGATATTATACCCCGGCAGTCTGCTACAGTGCTCTGGCACTGGCCATCCTGCCTCCTGTGATCAACCTGATCATGGGCAATCCGGCAGCTTGGAGCACGTGGATCATTCGTGCCCTGACTTTCCTGGTAATCAGCTGCCCTTGTGCACTGGTCATTTCCATTCCCCTTTCTTTCTTCGGAGGAATCGGAGCAGCAAGTGCCTGTGGTATTCTGGTGAAGGGGTCCAATTATCTGGAAGCGCTGTCTGAGACCAAATATGTGGTATTTGACAAGACCGGTACCCTGACCAAGGGTGTATTCGATGTGACGGGTATTTACCCCGGCAGGGATTTCACAGAGGATGAACTGCTTGAGTATGCTGCATATGCGGAGAGCTATTCCAGCCATCCCATCAGCAAGAGCCTGAAGATTTCTTACGGCAAGGAGCTGGAGGCGTCCAACGTCAGTGATGTGGAAGAAATCAGCGGACACGGCGTTACTGCCAAAGTAAATGGCAAGCAGGTAGCGGCCGGTAATGCGAAACTGATGAAGAGCCTGAATCTGTCCTATACGGAAAATACCGGTGTCGGTACAGTGGTACATGTAGCGGTAGACGGAAAATATGCCGGATACATCCTGATCTCTGATGTGATCAAGGATGGTGCGAAGGAAGCCATTGCATCTCTGAAGAATTCCGGTGTGAAGAAATGCGTTATGCTGACCGGTGACAGCAAAACAGTTGCAGAATATGTGGTCGATGAGTTAAAATTGGATGAGGTACACAGTGAACTTCTTCCCGCAGACAAGGTAAGCTGCGTGGAGAAGCTGTTGCAGGACAAGAGCGAGAAGGAAAAACTGGCATTCGTGGGTGACGGTATCAACGATGCACCGGTACTTTCCCGTGCGGATATCGGTATCGCCATGGGAGCCCTTGGCTCAGATGCGGCCATTGAGGCAGCGGATGTGGTTCTGATGGATGACAATCCTGCCAAGATCGCTCTGGCTATGCGGATTTCCCGGAAATGTCTGCGCATCGTTTACGAGAACATCGTATTTGCGCTGGCAGTTAAGGCCATCTGCCTGATCCTGGGTGCGCTGGGTATCGCCAACATGTGGGTTGCTATCTTCGCAGACGTAGGAGTTATGGTACTGGCTGTGCTCAATGCCATCAGATGCCTGCGCATTAAAAACAATTAACCGGATGCAGGCAAAATATGCCTGCGTCATGAGATCACCGGTATTCCGGGAGAACAGGTGGACATGCAGACTTTTTTTTCAGAAATTACAGCACTGTGCAGGAACGAACAATTTCTGCACAGTGTGATGGAAAAATATCATTATGATCCGGAAGAATATCCCAATCTGAAGCGACTGGCAGGTGAGATGATCCCCTGCCTGGAGACAGAAGCGGGGTGGCAGGACAGAGAAATCCAAGAGACTTTTCCCGGGAGGGATCAGTCTTTTTTGGCTGTAGGCATTACTCTGGGAAATGGGATCGATGCACTGCAGGAAAAGTATTTGCAGAATGAATTTCTGACAGAGAGTTATATGATCGAGGTGCTGTCCAGTGAATTGTTATTAAAAAGCTACCGGGCTTATACAGAGTGGGTGGTTGTGCATCGGAATCTGCATGTGGGCAGATTGCATTTTTTAGGTGGGGAGATTTCTGAGACTTCAGAACAAAAAATAAGCAGCCTGCTGCAGCTGGCGAACCTTCCCATGCTTCTGCAGGAGCTTGCATTGCCGGTTACCTGTAATGCAGCGTATTGTATGATCCCAAAGAAAAGTGTGGTATTTTATGCGGAGCTGACGAAGGATCCTTTTACCAAATGTGCCGGAATCTGTCTGGGATGTGGTAGGAGAGACTGCCCGAACCGCATGGAGGAAAAAGAGAATTTTCCTTTGCGATTTGCGGATATGACGGACCGCCCGTTGTCCTATGGATATGCCAGGATTTTTTCCAAAGCGGATGTAAAATAGGCTTATAGCGTACAAATCGGCAGAAAGTATTGTCCGAAATATTAAAATTCTGATAAGATTTATCAGACGACTTGTAAGTATAGAAAGAATATGGTATGATGCAATCACTTTCAAAGAGGAAAGATATCGTGTGTACGGTGTCTTTCCTCTTTTTATGTATACAATGAGTCAAACACGGATTTGTGCCTGCACAGGAGGCTGTATTTGACGAAGATACATCATCAAGCGTTTTTTATTCGGTGATCAAGTAAAAGATTTGAGAAGAGAGGTGGCTTATGGAGGTATTTTTAGAGGTAACGGTACAGCATAAAAAATATCATGCGGGATTTATGGAAAGAATGCGACAGCAACCGGAAGTCACATCCTGCTATCAGGTAGAGGGGGAATATGATTTCCTCGTAAAAGCGGATGTGACCTCGGAAAAGGAACTGGAAAAACTGGAGCGCGGCGTGCGTAAGATTAACGGTGTCTGCAGTGTGCAGCCGGTCTATGCCCTGCAGGAGATCATATAGTCATACCCGGAGCAGGGCATTGAAGGTCTCCTCTAAATTCAGCCTGCCGTAGCCCCATTCCCGGTTGGGGTAGTTCAGACCCTGTGTACGCACGGCACCGCGTATGAAATAACTGCGGATCTCCCGGCTTTCCGCCAGGCGGTTATTGCCTTCAATGACTGACCATTGGAAAAACTGAGCCACGGCTCCGGCAGTGATAGCGGCAGCCATGCTGCTTCCCGTACGGCATCCGTCAATGGTGGAGATATTGACTCCGGGAGCGGATAAGTCCGGACGGATCTGCCCGGTGCGCCCAAAGCCTCTGCCGGATTCTGCGTAAAAACTGTTGTTTTCCGCGTTGTAAGTAGAAACGCTCAGAACCTCCGGAGCCATCGAGGGCTCCGTCAGAGTCATGTCGGGATCCGGATTGAGAAAATATACCGGAGTAGACAGAAATTCTGTGATAGGCAGCCACATGTGAAAATTACCGTTATATAAACTACCGGAAGCAGAGACATGAAAGGTCCAGATACCGGGGGTAGGATCCTGGATGCGTACAAGGATCAGTTCCTCGCCGGAATTTTCTTCCACAAGAGCAGAGTCGATAGTGACTCTGCTTTTTTCATAAATAAAGGAATAGGTTACACTTTGCTGCAATCCCAGGCGCAGTTCAGGAATATTTTCCCCGCCGGGAGTGCGGATGCTCAGATTAAAAGCATCCGGCAGAGCGCCCCAAAGCTCCAGCCAGAATCCGATACAGCCTTCGCTGACCCGGATCTCCACATTCCGGGAATCCTCCCCAGGTGTCTGAGCGCTTAGTCTTCCATGGTAATGGTGTGAGGCGTTCCCTTCATTTCCCCCGCAGACGATGGCGGCACGGCTTCTGCGGACTGCAAGAGAAGAGAGATACCGTGACAGGGAGGAATTGCCCGCGTGATCTCCCTGGTTGGTTCCCAGACCCAGACAGATGACTACCGGACGTTCGAAGAGCCGCACGAAGGATTCCGCATATTTGATGCCCAGCATAATATCATTTTCCTGATAGGCGGGAACACCCTCGGGCACCAGATAAAAGCTGCGCAGATATTGCTTACATTCCTTGAGCTTCACCACGACGATGTCGGCACCCGGTGCAGCACCGATATAAGGATTGCCTTGTCTGACGACACTGCCGGCTGCGACTCCGGCGAGGATACTGCCGTGTCCGTTTTCGTCCCTGGAGGGAACGATGGAATAAGGATCCTCGGAACGCAACGCCAGGTTAATATCCTCTCTGCGGTATTCAGAACCATATTTTAACCCATCAGGGGGCGCTCCGGTCTGAACCGTCTGATCCCAGATCGCCAGGATGCGGCTATTGCCGTTCTCGTCCAGAAACACAGGATTTTGGTAATCAATCCCGGTATCGATAAAACACAGGATCACACCCTGCCCCGTGAGACTTAGGGGCGGACGCTGTACCTGGGTGATCCCACTGGCGATCAGGTCTGCCGGATCAAAGGGAGCGACACCGGGTGGCGTCTCACCGGAGGGAGATAGCTGCATGAGCCCATAAAGCTTCGGCATATTGTGATAGGGGAAAAAATCAATTTTCGGATTGCGGATTCCCAGATTGCCCAGATACAAAATCAAAAAATCTTCTCCGATGCGTTCATAACAATTATTGTCATCTCCCAGAAATTCCGATGCGGAAAAGTCTGTGATAATGTCATAAGTGTCCTCTGACAGGATCATTTCCTTGCAGTCCATGGCGGTGCTCCATATCATACGAAGGAGTTAGATTAACCTATGCGGAAGGTTCGTTTTTGTTGCATATTGATTGATATAATGATAAAATAAATAGAATATTATAACGAAAGAGACAGGAACGTTACATATGGAATTTATTCATAAAATCAGAGCATTGCAGATAGGAAAAAGAAAGACTTTCCGAAGAGTTTTGCTGGCGGAAATCCTGCTGATATTATTGGGAATTGTCGGTCTGTTTGGCAGAAATGAGGTGTATGAATATCCGTCCGAAGGGGTAACGGTAAATACCGGAGTCTATCAGGACAATATGACTATAGAGCATATTTCATTAAAGCCGGGTCTCTACCGGATCCAGCTGCATTATGATACGGATACCAATATGAAGAATTTCTGTATTGTTGAGGATGATACTGTGGGATACCGGATGCTCCGCAACAGCGGAGAGCACCTCTATCAGGGACTGCATGAGACGGATTATCCGTTATGGCTGCTGCAGAAGTCGGATAATATACGTGTTACTGTTACCTACGGTGGAGAAGGAAACTATATGATCTCGGGGCTTACCATTCGGGAAACCAACGGTCTGGCAGTCATTTTCCTGTTTTTGGTTGTGGTGATCTCCATTCTGGTGAATCTGTTATATACTTATGTGCAGTATGACAGAGAGTATTCGTTATCTGTTTCGCAGAAGGGAATTCATTTCGGTCTGGCGCTCCTTTTGCTGTTCAGTTCCCTGCCTCTGCTGCAGGATACCATGCTGTCCAGCGGAGATCTGGGATACCATATGCTGCGTATGATGGGAATCAAGGATGGCATTCTGGCAGGGCAGTTTCCGGTACGGATTGCACCGAAATGGCAGCAGGGCTACGGATATGCGTCTTCGATCTTTTATGGGGAGACACTTTTGTATGTGGGTGCATTGTTCCGGCTGATCGGCTTTTCCTTTATTACCAGTTATCGACTGTTTCTTTTGTTTATCAATGCACTTACCATACTGGTGGCATATTACAGCTTTCGAAAAATTTTTGAAGACCGTAACATTGGCCTTTTATGTACAGTACTTTATACTTTGTCGGTATATCGTCTCTCCAAGACATATATCTGCGGATCGCTGGGTGAGACTTTCGGAATATTATTTCTGCCACTGATCGCCTGCGGATTTTATCTTGTATTTGCACAGGATGTTACGAAGAAACAATATCATTATTCCTGGATTCCGTTGACGATAGGATTTACCGGGCTAGTGCAGTCACACCTGCTGACGGGAGAACAGGCAGGCGCTTTCACTATTCTGTTGTGTCTGATCTTGATCAAAAAGGTATTCCGCAAGGAGACGTTCTGTTCTCTGGCAAAAACAGTGATCTACAGTGTATTGCTGAGTGCCTGGTTCCTAGTGCCTTTTGCTGATTATATGCTGCGGGGCGATTTTGTGATTCAGCATGTCTCTGGCAGAGTGATCCAGTATAGGGGACTGTATCTGACCAACCTATTATTTACTTTTTTCCGGAACGGCTACAATGTGTTCTATTCTGACAACGGAATGGCAGATAGTCAGCCCATGGGAATGGGAATCGCACTGACTGTGGCACTGTTACTTTGGGCGGGAATGCTCTTTTTCCGCAAAACCACGCACCTGCGCAGGGAAGAAAAGACGTTGGGCAAGATTGCCGGAGGTTTTGCCGTTCTGGCTATGTGGATGTGTCTGTCAATCTTTCCATGGGATAAGATTCATAGCCTGAACGATATTACCGCAACGCTGGTGTCAAGTATTCAATTTCCCAACCGTTTTCTGACCATTGCAACACTGTGTGCAGTACTGGTGGCAGGTGTTGTGGCCAAAGAGATCAAGGGACAGTATGAGACGCATGGATTGCAGTTCTATTTTGCCGGAATGATGGTACTGACTCTGTGCAGCAGTATTTACCTGATGGATGATATGCTTCAGACGGCTGACGATTACCGGATCTACGGAGAGGAAGGAATGGGAAGCGGCTATATTGCCGGAGCGGAATACCTGCCCTACGGAGCGGATGCCTCCCTGTTCTGGCCCCATGATCCTTATGCCGCAGAAACAGTGAATATTACGGACTATCATAAGGATGGAATAAAGATAGACATGCATTGTGAGAACCGGGGTGATAAGACGGAAACGGTGGAATTACCGCTTCTGTATTATTATGGCTACCGGGCATACGACAAGACTACCGGCCAGGAACTGACGATCACCACCAGTGATAATTATGCGGTGTGTGTGGAAGTTCCGGTAGGCTATGACGGAACGGTTCAGGTGACATTCAGAAGCCCCTGGTACTGGAGAGTGGCAGAGGCTGTGAGCTGGCTCAGCCTGCTGGGGCTGATCGCAGGGGTGACACTGGAGAAGAGACGGGAGAGGAAAGCTTCATGAAAATAACAGAAAAATTAAAATTCAAGGGAAATGGTATTTTCTGGTGCCTGGCCGGTATTTTTCTGACAGGAGCACTCCCGCTGCTTACAAATTATTGTCTGAATTCCTCGGAGGTTCCTTACCAGCTGGTTCGTATTGAAAATATGAAAGACTATTTGTCAGCGGGAATTTTTCAGATGGCAATGCCGGTAAACTGGCAGTATGAGCATGGTACGGCAGGTTTGGACGGAAATCTGTTCTGGCTGCTGCCGGTGCTTCTGCGAATGACAGGAGCTGCACTGGAAAGTGTTTACCGGATGTTTCTGATATGTATTTATGCCGTGACAGTGTGCTTTTCCTACAAGACACTGGAAGAAGGATTTCAAAATAAAAAAACAGCGGTGATCGGTACGGCACTGTATTGCTGGGCACCGTGGTATCTGGATGCCTTGTATGGAAGAGCCGCCATTGGGGAAGCGTTAGGCTACGCTTTCCTGCCGGTGTTATTACTGTTTCTGGTGAGGGCAGTCGGGCGGAAAAAAGGAAAACTGCCGCAATGGCTTCTTCTGGCCATAGCGATTTCCTTGCTGTTACAGTCTTCTTTTGCAGTTCTGGAAGTGGGAATGCTTCTGTTAGTGTTCTGCTGCGTATATTATCGTAGACAATTGCTGGAAAATGACGGCTGGCTGACATTGGGAAAGGCAGTAGCGGCAACACTGTTGTGCAATTTGTGGTATCTGCTGCCGATGCTAAGATATCTTGTGGCATATCGTGATGTGGCAAGATATGTGGGAAGCCGTCCATTTCAGGAAAAGGGAGCTTTTCTTCTGCATTATCTGATCTTCTTTTTCCAGGGAGGTGCCACCTATGATTATAAGAGCAATGGGTTTCAGGGAACGGCTGCCATTGGTGTCGGTCCGGCACTTACGGGACTCTTCTTTTTCCTGCTGTGGCTGAAATTCAGTGGGGCGCTGCAGAAGAAAAACAGTAAAGAAGACAGCACTGCGGGATTGTTCTGGTGCGGAATGCTGGGAATACTTCTCAGTCTTGGCAGCTTTCCCTGGGATCTGCTCCGGCAGAATGCCGTGTTCCAGGTGCTGACCTTCAGTATGCAGTCTCCTGCGATCTTTATGATCCCGGCAATCTGCGGACTGACATTTATAGGATGCGGTCTCCTGAACGCTTACCGGGAGGGAAAATCCGCAACAGAAGCCACCATCCTGGAGACAGCGGTACTTGCGGCAGCTTTTGTGTCGACACAATTTCTGACCAATAAATTGCTGTTAGGCAGAGCACCTTTGTGGATCCGCCAGAAGGAAGATCTGCCGGATGTGGTTCTGATCGAAGCACCGCAGTTTCAGATGAGTGCCGCAGCCGGTGCAGCACAACTGGTAGCAGTGGCGCTCAGCGCTCTTGGCATAGTTGGGATCGTTATATACTGTATACTCACACAGAAGAAAAATCCGGACCGGAAAGTACAAAAGGAGGCAGCGTAGGAAATGGATATGTGGAAGAAATCTGAAATCCTGAAAAACAAAAAATTCCGTATTCTGTTGCTTCTGGAAGTTCTGTTACTGCTGGTGCCTGTGATCGGAATTCTGTGCGGCAATAAAACAATCAGCACTCTGGCAGATGCACAGGTGACAACGGAAGAGGGTGTCATCCGGGAAGCAAAAGGTTATTCCGTGGACGGCAGCAGCAATATCAGCGGTCCCTGGCTGGAAATGAGCGGTTTTTCCATGGCACCCGGTACTTATTGCTATTATGTGACGTATGACACGGATGACAACGGCGTAAATAAGATTAACATTACAAGTGATGGAGAAATCTACAGAGAATTGCTGGAAAACGAGCTTTCCCTGTATTCCGGGAGAACAGAAAGCTCCTGTGAGATCTATGTGACAAGCCGTCTGAAAGCGGATGAAGTAAACATCCACGCAGACTACTACGGAACCGGAAAGCTTACTATTAAGGATATCCGGCTGGTGAAAACCACTGCGTCCTACAGAATGCTGCTTGTGATGTTCCTCCTGGGATTTTTGCTGCTAGATTCGCTGATCATGTTGTATGTGTATATGGGAAAATATCCTCTTGCGCTGGAGAAGAAACTGGTATACTTCGGAATTCCCGCATTGGCGGTCCTGGCTTCCCTACCGGTATTTGTGGATTATATTATGGTGGGAGCCGATTTGGGATTTCACCTGCTTCGTATTGAATTCCTGGCGCAGAGCCTGGCACAGGGAATCTTTCCTGCGAGAGTAGAGCCCATGTGGCTGTATGGGCATGGCTATGCCAACTCACTGTTTTACTGCGATACATTTCTGGTAATTCCGGCAATACTTCGGCTGATCGGTTTCCCCATGAGTGTTTCCTACGATGGATATATCTTTCTGGTCAATCTGGCTACGGCGGTCATAGCGTATATCTGCTTTTGCGGAATTTTCCGTAACCGTGTGACCGGAATGTTCGGAAGTATGTTGTATACGTTGGCACCGTATCGCGTATACAATATTTATAACCGGAGTGCGGTAGGTGAGTACACAGCAATGATCTTCCTGCCGTTGCTGTGCTATGGTTTTTATCGGATCTTCACGGAAGATATGGAGAAAAAGGAGTACCGCCATTCCTGGCTGCTGCCGGTATTGGGCTTTTCCGGTATTATCCAGAGCCATGTATTAAGCTGTGAGATTGCGGGTGTGTTTACCATCCTTTTGTGCTTATTATGTATCCGAAAAGTATTCCGCAAAAGAACTTTCCTGGAACTGGTAAAGGTGGTTGTGGGAACGGTGCTGGCAAATATCTGGTTCCTGCTTCCGATGTTAGATATGATGCTGGCGGATCAATACCGTTATTCCAATAACAGCGGCGTATACATTCAGGATCGGGGAATTTTGGGGGCACAGATATTTTTCACCATGCAGAATGCCGGAAGCAATTCCAGATTTCAGGAGCTGGGAATGGTGGACACAGAGCCTATTTATATAGGTGTTGCCGTATTACTGGGAGTGATTGTGTATTTTGCTATCCGTAACAGGGAAAAGGAACAGGATCCGGCACATGATAAGGCAGCCAAGGTTGCATTTATTCTGGGATGTGTGGCAATTGCGGTAAGTACTTACTATTTCCCCTGGAATGCGCTGAAGGAAGCCAATTCCTTGCTAGAGCTTCTGACTACGATGATCCAGTTTCCTACTAGATTGACGACCATCGCAGCAATTGCCATGACTCTGGTGGCCTGCACGGCGGGACACTGGATGCTCCGGTGGAAGGATAAGGTGGCAAAGACCATATTCTTGGTGGCAGTCTGCGGCGGCTGTATCTTTTTCTCCATGTATCAGACTAACGATCTGCTGCAGACGAAAGATCAGCCGTTGAGATTGAATTCTATGGCATCCATGGGACATTCCGGCATTCTGGGAGCGGAGTACCTGCCTTTGGATGTAGAGTGGAATTTTTATTACCATGATGCATGGCCGTCGGACGGAGTGACAGTGGAAGCTTTTGAGAAGGAAAATCTGAACACGCTGACTACGGTGACGACTGTTGCGGGTCCCGGAGAGTATTATATCGATCTGCCGATGCTTTTGTACAAAGGGTATCATGCCAAGGATATGACAACGGGGAAAAAATTCCCGGTGACTGTAGGTGAGAACGGTCATGTCCGGGCAATCCTGCCGGCGGGCTATCAGGGAACTGTCAAAGTGTGGTATTCCGGCATGTGGTATTGGCGTGTGGCGGAAGGAGTCAGTCTGCTGTTCTGGGTGGCTGTGACCGCCTATGAAATCATCTCGCATAAGAAACAGCGGGAAAGGGAATAGCTGCCAAACTGATTTTTTGTTGAAAACAGAAAATGGAATATAGAAAAAGAAGCAGAAAAAGAGGATGCGGGTATGCCCCGGAGAACGTTTGCATAAAGTAGTAGCGAATAGTTCTGAGAGGAGATACCACATGAAACGTTTTTTCACGGAACACGAAAAAACACTTTGGCTCCTGCTTCTTTTTGCATGTATGTTTTTTCTGGGAAGAGGGATTGGAGCCATTGTATACGGACTGCATATGCAACAGGAAATGAGCCCCCGGGAAACAGTGGGAAGTGCATTGGAGAATACGCAGGAGGTACTTTCAGCAGAGAACTGGGGACTGGGATTCGGAACGGAAGGAACGCAGCCCACCGGCACGGCATCTGCGGAAGAACTAAAAGAGTACAATGCCTATTATGTGGGAGATGCGGAGGAGAAAAAGATCTATCTCACTTTTGACTGCGGCTATGAGAATGGTAATAGTTCCACTATATTGGATGCATTGAAAAGGCACAATGCACCGGCGACCTTTTTTGTGGTAGGACATTTTCTGGAGTCGGCGCCGGAGATGGTGAAACGCATGGTGGAGGACGGACATACGGTGGGAAACCACACCTATCATCATTATGACATGTCGAAAATTTCTGATTCGGCGGTTTTCCGGAAAGAGATGGATGACGTGAGAACTCTTTTTCAGGAGACCACCGGTACGGAGATGGCGATGTACTACCGGCCGCCCCAGGGAAAATACAGTGAGACGAATCTGCAGATGGCAAAGGATCTGGGGTATGCCACTTTTTTCTGGAGCCTGGCTTATGTGGACTGGAACGTGGATGCCCAGCCCAGCCACGAGGAAGCTTTTTCCAAACTGACAGGCAGGATTCACCCCGGAGCGGTGGTGCTGTTACATAATACCTCGAAGACCAATGGGGAGATTCTGGATGAACTGCTCACAAAATGGGAAGAAATGGGTTATACCTTCGGAAAATTGGAAGAACTGGTGCAGTAGGGTTTGACTTCCCCTGCACCATACCCTATAATAGAGGACAGAAAAATATACTGGAGGACAACCATGGAAAAAGAACTGGTAGTTGTCATTGATTTTGGCGGACAGTACAATCAGCTGGTCGCCAGAAGAGTCAGAGAATGCAATGTATATTGCGAGATCTACTCTTACAAGACAGACTTGAATAAGATAAAAGCGATGAATCCCAAGGGAATCATCCTGACCGGCGGCCCCGCAAGCTGCTATGAACCCGGTGCGGCTACCTGCTCCGAGGATCTGTTTAACTTAGGAGTTCCCGTGCTGGGACTCTGTTACGGCGCACAGCTGATGACCCATGTGCTGGGTGGTAAGGTAGAACGTGCGGCCGTTCGGGAATATGGTAAGACTGAGGTGAAGGTAGACCGCAGCTCCAAACTGTTTTCCGATGTATCCGAAAATACGATCTGCTGGATGAGCCATTTCGACTATATTTCGAAACTGGCACCCGGCTTCCGTGCTGTAGCTACCACTGCAAACTGCCCTGTGGCAGCAGCAGAATGTGTAGAGCGTGGACTGTATGCAATCCAGTTCCATCCGGAAGTACTTCACACGGTGGAAGGCTCCAAGATGCTGTATAATTTCGTACGCAACATCTGTGGATGCTGCGGTGACTGGAAGATGGATTCCTTCGTGGAAGAGTCCATCAAGGCGATCCGCGAGAAAGTCGGCAATGGTAAAGTCCTCTGTGCATTGTCCGGTGGTGTGGATTCCTCCGTGGCAGCAGTACTGTTATCCAAGGCAGTCGGCGAGCAGTTGACCTGTGTCTTTGTAGATCACGGCCTGCTCCGTAAGAACGAGGGCGACGAGGTAGAAGCAGTCTTCGGTCCCAACGGTAATTATGACCTGCACTTTATCCGTGTGAATGCGCAGGAGCGTTTCTATAGCAAGCTGGCCGGAGTATCCGAGCCGGAGCATAAGAGAAAGATCATCGGCGAAGAGTTCATCCGTGTATTCGAGGAAGAGGCGAAGAAGATCGGTGCCGTAGATTTCCTGGTACAGGGAACCATCTATCCCGATGTGGTAGAGAGCGGACTGGGCGGTGAATCCGCAGTGATCAAGTCCCACCACAACGTAGGCGGCCTGCCCGACTATGTAGATTTCAAGGAGATCATCGAGCCTCTGCGCAACCTGTTCAAGGATGAGGTCCGCAAGGTAGGACTGGAGCTTGGCATTCCGGAGCATCTGGTATTCCGTCAGCCGTTCCCCGGTCCCGGACTGGGTATCCGTATCATCGGCGAAGTGACCGCTGAGAAGGTCAAGATCGTACAGGATGCAGATGCTATTTACCGCGAGGAAATCGCTAACGCAGGTCTCGACCGCGAGATCAACCAGTACTTCGCAGCCCTGACCAATATGAGATCCGTAGGCGTTATGGGTGATGAGAGAACCTATGATTACGCCATCGCACTGAGAGCCGTGAAGACCATCGACTTCATGACCGCAGAGAGCGCACAGATCCCTTATGAAGTATTGCAGAAGGTGACCAGCAGGATCATCAATGAGGTGAGCCATGTGAATCGGGTAATGTATGATATTACCAGTAAGCCGCCCGGAACGATTGAGTTTGAATAAGGTGGAGTGCCAAAAGAACCCAGTATTTATGCGGCTTCCAAACAAAAATGTTTAAGTATTGGCAACGATTTGGCAACAGTTTTTCCTTATTCAATGAATAAGATTACTTTATGAGCATAAGAAAACCTTACTGATTTTCAGATATGACAACTGAAAATTGGTAAGGTTTTTTCATGCTTATTTTGTGGAAATTAATCTAAGTCAAGTTCCGTATCTAATTTTTCATCAATTATTACATGATCCCGTTCCTGACGGGTTGTGTCATGTTCCCAAGGAGCGTTGTTATCATCAGATGAAGATGCTTGTGGTAATGGTTTTGATGGAACTGTGTTAGGAATATTAATTTTCATGTCTGTTCTCCTTTTTTAGTATTCTTGAGTTCTTTCTCTAACATATCAAAAAGTTCTTGTGAAGGAACCTTAGCCCAGATTTGGTGTGTATCCAGTTCAGGATATTTGTAACGCCAGTCATCATATTCTTCTTTGGTGCTTTCGCCAGTCTCCAGCTTCTTAGCTTCGGTGAGCCATGCACGGAGCATTTTATCCATTGAGGAATAGGTAGAATAGTCGGACTTATCCAGACGTAAGACTACTTCTCCATCCATTTCGTCAATTTTCAGTCCATACATATCTTCCAATGCGAAAAAGGTGTGCATAAGACCGATGTAGGTATCTATATCCGGTACGGTAAGTGCATGAGTGCTAACATCAAAGATACCAGCCATTTCTTTTACAAGGTCATGCTTGGGTACTCTTGCTTCTGATTCGTATTGCGCCATACGGACATCAGAAGTTTTGCCAAGAAAGCCGAGGACTTCTCCAAGCTGCTTTTGTGTCATGCCTTTTCTGTTACGAAAAAATCGAATTCGTTGCCCGATTGCCATAGTAATGCCTCCTTGTTTTCCGAAGGAAAATGCGACTGCCATTGCTGGAGCAGAGGCATTGCCTCCTGTCATGTTGTTGCCATTTATCTGTTAGGTAAAACAGAAATGTTTAAGTAGAGTATAACATGTGTTAATGAGGATAGCAAGAAGAACTTAAATAAAAATGTTTAAGGTTTTTCTGCAAACCACTTGACTTAACGGAAAATGTTTAGTATCATACAAACAGAAACTTAAACAAATTAAGTTAAGTTAAAACTGAATGACCGTCCGAGCAGATACCATCCGGAAAAATATGCGATGACCGAAAGCGAGCGTACGAAGGGATGGAAACACGACAAAGTACCACGCAAGGCAACCTGTTAGGAACCAGTGAGGGAGAACGGCGAACAACAAATAATGACGAAAGGAGGAGGTTGTATGGAGAACAAATCATTTATGACGGTGGAAGAAGTTGCAAATGAACTGGGCGTATCAAAGTCTTATGCCTATAAGGTTGTAAGAGAGCTGAATACAGAATTGCAGAAACTTGGTTATCTGACTGTATCTGGCAGGGTAAACACCAATTTCTTCCGAAAGAAGCTTTGTTATAGCGAATAGACTAAACTGTTTTTAAAAAATATGATTTGAACAATTTGATTATAAATAAGACAATGA
>ERZ772954.308-NODE-308-length-52388-cov-5.989834_pt1 | contig 52388 bp, 36 predicted proteins | sample MGYA00580684_ERZ772954 | MGnify/ENA primary metagenome ERZ772954 (study PRJEB29015, sample SAMEA2737654) | human gut metagenome | biome: human gut; feature: human-associated habitat; material: faeces | place: China | collected 2012 ...
AGTCCATGACCTTGACCACGCCCTGCTCGGAAATCATGATGTTGCCGGGCTTGATGTCGCGGTGAATGATGCCCATGCGATGCGAATACTCAAGCGCGTTGAGCACGCCCATCATCACCTGTTCGGCGTCGCGCTGGCTCAGAGCGCCATTCACTTTGAGAATGTCGCGCAAGGTCTGGCCCTTGACATATTCCATCACCAGATACGGCAGATGTTCGGTCTGGCCGGTTTCCGTGGCGACGACCTCTTCGCCCGAATCGTAGATGTTCACGATATTCGGATTGTTCATCTGCGCCACGGAATGGGCTTCGCGACGGAAACGCTCAAGGAAGATCTTGTCGTTGGCGAAGTCGGCGCGCATGATCTTGACCGCGACGGTACGCCCAAGGCGCGTATCGAGCGCCACGTGCACTTCGGCCATGCCGCCACGGCCGACCAGTTGGCCGAGCTGGTAACGTCCACCAGCCAAAGAGGTAGGCATGTTGATGTTCATCCCTGTTCCTTCCCATCAGTGCTCAAGGAGATATGAGGTCTGCTGACCACGCGTCGCGGAAGCCTTCCGCCTGTAGGCACCACCATCGTGTCAGCCAATTGTGTCTGCTGGTCGAGCAGACGGCGTTCGATGCGGGACAACGTGCGCGACACCGTCAACGCGTCCTTCGGACGGTCAAGCGGGTCTTTGGACAGCATCGACATGACGAATTCACGCAGCTGCACGTCGACGGAGTCTGGCAGCGGCGGAACCGGATTGTTGACATGTGCTGCGGCGATGTCGACCGGCGTGGCACCCGTGAACGGACGATGCCCGCACAGGCCCTCGTAGGCGACGATGCCAAGCGAATAGATATCGGATTGAGGCGTGGCATGCTGGCCCTGCGCCTGCTCCGGGGAAATGTACTGTGCGGTGCCCACCACCATGCCGTCCTGCGTGATCTGCTCCTGATTGGTGGAGTAGGAGACGCCGAAATCGGTGATTTTCACCTCGCCGGAATCGGACACCATGATGTTCGCAGGCTTCACGTCGCGGTGGATCACGCCATGCGAATGCGCGACGAACAGGCCACGCGCGGTCTGGATGAGAATCGGCAGCAGACGGGTCGGTTCCATCGGGCCGTTCTGCTCGTGGAACAGGTCGGCCAGCGACTTGCTGGGCACGTACTCCATAACGAGGAAGCCGATGCCGTCATGTTCGTAATATTCGAACAACGCAGCGATATTCGGGTGTGCAAGATTGGCGGAATTATGCGCTTCCGCACGCAGGCGAAGCAGCTTGGCCTCCTGCGTGACGCCCAAGTCGCCGCGCAACGCCTTAATGGCCACGGGACGACCCAACTGGATATCATAGCCTTTCCATACTTCGCCCATGCCACCCTGGGCCAGACGGGCATCCAACCTGTAGCGTCGGTGGATGAGCTGTCCTTCAATCAGTTTCACTCTGCCAGCGCCTCCTGCATCATCGCCTTCATAATCGGACCCGCCGCGAACGAGCCATACAAATCCACATTGTGCACCACCACGGCAACAGCGATCTTCGGATCGTCCGCCGGGGCGAAGCCGACCATCCAGCCGTCGATGGACGTATTGCCGTCACCGATCTGCGCGGTGCCGGTTTTCGCAGCCACCTGCATGCCGTCGATGGCCAGATTCGGGTTCTCCTTGGTGACCACCGCCTCCATCATCTGCGTGAGCTTGTTGGCGGTGCCCGAACTGAACGCGCGGCTCATCACCTGCGGCTTGGTCTGCGAAATAACAGACAGGTCGGAGGAACGCACGCGATCCACCAGCGTCGGCTGCATGACCTTGCCCCCGTTCGCCACGGCGGCCGCCACCAGCGCGTTCTGCAGCGGAGTCACCACGGTGTCTCCTTGGCCGATGGACGCCAAAGCGAGCTTGTCGTCGGTCGTGTCGGTCGGGAACTTCGACGCCACGCTCATCCACGGCGTGCCCGTGGAATCGGATCCGTCAACCGTGATCGGACTGTCGAAACCAAGCTTCTTGGCCATGGACGACACCTTGTCATCGCCCAAAGCCACGCCCAGCTGGGCGAACGCGGTGTTCGACGAATACGCCATCGCGTCTTCCAACGTGATCTTGCCGTCCGAACCGTCGGCCTGCGACACCGCGTTCGTCAACTGTGTGACCGTGCCCGGAAGCGTGTAGCTCGATCCGGCCGGAATCTCGGTGTCGGTCTGGTATTCGCCAGTTTCCAGCGCGGCCGCCGCCACCACCGTTTTGAACGTGGATCCCGGAGGATACAGCTGCGAGGTGGCACGGTTGAGCATCGGATTCGACTCGTCTTGCGAAAGCGTGGAATAATTGCCGTTCGCTTCGGACGTGTCGTGGCTCGCCAGCTGGTTCGGGTCGTAGCTTGGCGTGCTTGCCATGGCGAGAATACGACCGGTTTTCACTTCGATGGCCACGGCCGCGCCGTCATTGTTGGCAAGACCGTTGTAGGCGGCCTGCTGGATTTTCGGATCAATGGACGTTTCGATGGTCGCGCCCTTGTTTTCCTGGCCGGTGAACAGCGATTTGAACCGCTGCCATACCAGCTGGTCGGATTGGCCCGACAGCAGCGAGCTACGCGACGCTTCGATACCGTTCCAGCCGCGTTGGCTGATCGAGAAGAAGCCGGTGACCGGCGCGTACAGTTCGCCGGCGGTATAGGAACGCTGGTAGGAGAACGCGTCGTTCGAAGGGTCGGATTTGGCGATGACGGAGCCGTCCGAAGCGAGGATCGCACCGCGCGGAGCGCCATACTCGTGGTAGAGGGCGCGGGTGTTGCGCGGGTCGTTGTTGAGTTGGTTCGCGCGAATCGCCGTGATGATGGTGGTGGACATGCCCAGGATGACGAACAGCGCCACCACGATGGTGAAGAGTTGGCGGAGTGACTTATTCATGCTTGGCTCCCCTCTGACATGCTGTCCGATACGTTCGGAGTGCCCGATGGGGGAGCGGGTGGTACGACTGGCGTACCTGATGGGGGAGCGGGTGGTACGACTGGCGTGCCTGAAATCGGCGTCTCCGTGGAGATGATTTCAGTGGCCTGCGCGGAGGCCACGCTTCTGCGGGCGCGGCTCTGCTTGCGGGCGCGCAGCGCCTGCATCGCCTCATATTGGAACGTGTCGCTATCGATATCGGATTCGGGTTTGTTCGCCGAGTTGGAAATCACCACTAGGAGTGCTGCCAACATGTAATTCGCTATGAGTGAGGATCCGCCGGCGGCCATGTACGGAAGAGTCAAACCCGTAAGTGGGATGACTAACGTGATGCCTCCCACCACGGTGAACACCTGGAAGGCCATGGTGAACACGAGGCCCGATGCGAGAAGCTTGCCGAACCCATCCTTGATTTTCATCGCAGTGATCATCCCGGCGGCGATGATGAGCAGATAGAGCATCAGAATGGCCATCAGACCGGTGAGGCCCAGCTCTTCGCCAAGTGCCGCGTAGATGTAGTCGGAGTTGGCGATCGGAGTGAGCGACGGGTGACCTTGCCCAAGGCCGGTGCCCATCAAGCCGCCTGATGCCAGGCCGAAAATACCCGTGACGAGCTGGTAGGATCCGCCGTACTCCTTGTTGTACTGCGCCGAGTCGAACGGGTGCAGCCAGGCGTCGACGCGCGCGCCGACATGGCTGAAAATATTGGCCGCGGCGAACGCGCCCACGGCGAACGCGATGAAACCAATCACAATCCAACTGGTGCGCCCCGTGGCCACGTACAACATGGACACGAACATGGCGAAGAACATCAACGACGTGCCCAAATCATGCTGCACGACCAGCACGCCCATCGACACGATCCACACCACGATGATAGGCCCAAGATCCTTGATGCGCGGCAGCTGCAGGCCCAGCACCTTCTTGCCACCGACCGCCAGCTGGTCGCGGTGGTCATACAGGTAGGAGGCGAAGAAAAACGCGAGGAACAGCTTCGCGAACTCGCTTGGCTGGAACGATCCCAAACCGGGAATCTTCACCCAAATGCGCGCGCCATACTGTTCGGAACCGATCACCGGAAGCATCGGTGACAGCAGCAACACCAAACCGATCACCATGCTGACGTACGAGAACCGCCTCAGCACACGGTAATCCTTCATGAAGATCACCAGCAGATTCGCCAAAACCAGCGCTATCGACAGCCAAAGCAACTGTTTGAACGCGACGGACGTGTTCGAATCCTGGTCGATGCGGGCGATCATCATGATGCCGGTGCCAGTCAGCACCATCACACAACACATGATCGTCTGGTTGGCATACGGCTGGAAACGCAGCGGCAATCCCCAGGAAGTCAGGAACAATGCGCCGACAAAAGCGAGCATCCACAAATAATTCTGCGGAAAACCGCCGGTGGTGCGTTCGAACATCTGGAAGAACGCGACGCCGCAAATCAGCATGCTGAACAGCAGCAGGCCGAATTGCTTCAGACGGGTTGCCATCATGACTGGTCACCGCCTGACTTGTTTGCCGAAGCGTCGTCCGATTTGTCTGATTTGCCCGACGACTTGTCGGAAGTCGTACCAGAGGATTTGTTGTCGGATTCGCCGTTTGCCTTGTCTTGTTCCTTCTGCGCGGCTTCGTCCTGCTGTTGCTTCAGTTGCTTTTTGATCAGTCGCGTATGCGTTTTCGCCTCGCCGTACGTGTCGAAGGAAATGCCCTGCGCAAGCTGTTCCTGCCAGCTTGGCGGCAGTTCGCTCGTCTTCATATGGGTGTCGGTGACGGCGTGTGACAGCTGGAAGCCGAACAGGCTTGTCGGCACGCCTTGGAAAATCGCCACTTCGCCGTTGTCGTCGCCGATGTAGTACTTGGTTTGGCTCCAACGGTAGGTTGCGAACGCGCCGCCCGCCAGTCCCAGCAGTACCACGATGGTGACGATGATGGCGATCACACGGTTGCGTCGGGTGCGCGTGCGCTTCGTTTTGCGCTGCTCGATATGCTCGTTGCGGATGGCTTTGGCGACTTCCGGATCGTTCGGATCGGCGGAAATGCGGCCGTCGTCCTTCTGCACGACGGGGATTTCACCGGTGTCGGGATTGGTGCGGTCGCCGTTCTCCTCGCGTACCGTGGACGGTTGCGCCACGCGCTGTTCCGGAGGATTGTCGTCCTCGTTGGGATTCTTGCCGTTGCGCAGTGCGGCGGCACGGGCGGCCGGCGACTTCTTGCCCTCGCGCAGTGCGGGAGCGGATGCGACCGGCTCGTTGATGATGTCGGCGATCGGCTCAAGGCTTGCGCTGGCCGCGCCGCCAACCAATGGCGTCTGATGCGGCAGGTCGAACGCGTCCGCGTCAAGGGCGAGCGTCGCGTCGGCGATGACCGCGGTGACGTTGTCGGTGCTGCCGGCACGAAGCGCCATCGAAACCAGCTGTTGCGCGCACTCCTCCTGATCGGAGCAGGCGGACAGCACCTCCTGCAATGTGGAATCCTCAAGCACGCCGCACAAACCGTCGGAGCAGAGCAGCCAGCGGTCGGCCGGATGTGCCTTGCGTATGGCGATGTCCGGACTCGAATCGATATCGAAATCACCCAGAACGCGCATCACGACGTTGCGCTGCGGATGGTTGCGCGCCTCGGCCTCGCTGATGCGGCCGGTGTCGATCAGATGCTGCACGTAGCTGTGGTCGGACGTCATGCGGATCAGACGGCCGTCATGCAGCAGATATGCGCGGGAATCGCCGATATGCGCCAAAACCCAATATCCGGCCACCAATGCGACCGACGTGACGGTGGTGCCCATGCCCGCGAGACGACGTTCGCGCTTCGCTTTGCCAACGATCGCGTCATGCGCGGCCATAACCGAGGTTTCCATCATGTGGGCGATAATCTGGACATCGCCCTGCACGTTGTCTTGCTCGATATGCGCTAATGAACGGATGGCGATGGTGGAGGCGGTGTCGCCTCCCGCATGGCCTCCCATGCCATCGCAGATGGCGATCAGATGCTCGCCGGCGAACGCGGAATCCTGGTTGTTGGAACGTACGGTACCCACGTCGGAAACGACGGTGGAATACATGAACAGCGGTTGTGAAGCGGGAGAAGTCGGCAAACGGGTCACCTCAATTCAAAGGTGGTTGCGCCAATGCGTACGGGAACGCGCGATCCGAGAATCATCGGAGCGTTCAGACGCTGCTGGTTGACCACAGTGCCGTTGGTGGAACCCAGGTCTTCGATGGCCCACTTGCCGGTGGCGGGATCCGTATAGACGCGCGCATGGTGGGACGAGACGAATTCGTCGTCCAGAACCACGGTGTTCGAAGCGGAACGGCCAAGCGTGATGGTGTTGCCGGACAAAGGGACGGAACTGCCGGCAAGGGGGCCATCGATGATGACCAGCAAGGTGGGTTTGGCGCTTGATGTGGCGCTGACGACTGGTGCCGGGGCGGCCACGGGTGCGGGCGCTTCGACGGCCTTGCGCGCACGACGCTCCTTACGGCGATGAGCCCGCGACTTGCGCGGGCTGAGTGTTTCCACATCCCTGTACAGCGAACGCACCGTACAGGCCACGAAGATCCAGAGCAGTACGAGGAAGCCGTACTTAAGGATCGCGAAAGTAAGTTCAGTGAGCATAGAGGCAACTCCCGAGGTTGGGGTTGGTTACTCCTGATCCTGCGAAGAGGCCCAATACAGGATTCGGGTGCGGCCGATGGTGATCGTGTTGCCGTCGAGCAACGTGGCCGCCTCGACATGATGGCCTTCGACATACATGCCGTTGGTGGAGCCCAGATCGCGTGCGATGACGGTGTTGCCGTTGTCGGTGATGTCGATCTGCATGTGGCGGCGGGAGATGCCCGGATCGTCGATCACGATATCGCAGTCGGATCCGCGGCCGATGATGGTCTTGCTTTCCGTGAGCAGATACTGGTGCTCGCCGATTTCCAGCATCGGGCAGTCTTCGGTCTGCGCGTCGGTGGTGACGGGCACGGTATTGCCTTGCACGGATTCGCTCGTCAGCTTGAAATTGCTCTTGGTGAGGTCAAGGTCCTCTTCGAAGATCACCACGACCGGACCGACGAACGCGTAATGCTGGTCCTTCGCGTACTGGGTGAGGTTGTCGGCCAGCTCATTGGCCAACGCTTCCGCGCCCCATTCGACGATATTGTTGAAATCCGGCGTGCTCAGCTTGAAACGGTACTCATTCGGCGCCACGGTACGGTCTCGCGTGACGGGCATGGCCTCTTTGTCAATCTCACGTTCCAGAGCGCTGGAAAGGTCGACGGGCTGCAGGTCCTTGGACCCGAACTTGGCGAAAACCCCGTTGACGGCGCCTTCCACGCTTTTCTCAAATCGGTCGAGAACACTCATGCTTGTCCCTTTCTATCCTCACCCATCCTACGCGGTAGAGCGCCGAGCGCCAATTCGTAAGTCCTTTAATTGCAAAAATTTCATGCATAAATCCAGCCCCAGCATCATTTAGGGGGTATTTATCCGCGAATATGACTACCTTCGCCCCCGATTTCCACGATGCACGAATTCACGGAAGGTGGAATTGGGATGGTGCTAGGTTGGGAGCATGACAGATGCGATTCGACAGTTCCCCCGTAAAAAAGCACGTACCTTGCGATTTTCCTGCGGCGCTCCGCGTTCGGCGCGCGTGATTGCAGACGGCTCCCGCGCGCTGTTCCTGCGTTCCGACGGTCCGGAAGACACCGTCACCTCGCTGTGGATGAGCGTGATCGACGAAGACGGCAACATCGGTGAGATTCCGCTCGCCGATCCGCGCGTATTGCTTGCCGACGCCGACGCGGAGGACGTTCCGGCGGAAGAGAAGGCGCGACGCGAACGTGCGCGCGAAGGCGGATCCGGCATCGTCTCGTATTGCGTCGACGGTGCCGGCAACCGCGTGACCTTCACCATCAACGGGCAGCTTTTCCTCACCGACCTTACGGCGGGCGCGACGCGAGCCATCACGATAGAGGAAGATGAACTCAAACCGGTGCTGAACCCGCGCATCAGTCCCGACGGACGGCACATCATGTACACCACCGGCACGTATCTGGTGGACGTGGATCTCGCCAACGATGAAGAAACCGGCGACGCGATTTCGGTGGTCGCCTCGGCACCGCAGAACGGCGAATGGAAAATCGGATTGGCGGAATTCGCCGCAGGCGAAGAAATGGACCGCTACGACGGCTTCTGGTGGTCACCCGACTCCAAATACGTGCTCTTCGAAACCTACGACGAATCCCCCGAACCGATCTGGCATCTGTCGGACCCCGCGAATCCAACCAATCCGGCGCAAGCCAACCGCTATCCGCAAGCGTTGACCGCCAATGCCGACGTGCGGCTGACCCTGCTGGAACTCGGCTACGACAGCGACAACTGCTGCTACGGGGCAATCGCCAACGAAGTGCAGTGGGACCATGAATCCTACGAATATCTGGCCGCCGTAAGCTGGCGTGAAGGCCACGATCCGATCATCCTTGTGCAAGACCGCCTCCAGCAGCACGATCAGGTGCTCGCCATCCATGTAGGCGAGCCGATCGCCACCATGCGTGACGCGGAAAACGGCTTCACCGACGACAATGGCGACGAGGTCGAAACCTTCTCCATCGCTATTCCCGAATACGCGGAAGGCGAACGCCCCGGCACCACGCGCGTGCTTGAGGAACACGGCAACGACTACTGGCTCGACCTCATCCACGGTACCCCTGCATTCACTCCGGATGGACGCTTGATCTGCGCGATGAACGACATGGACGTCGATACGAACCGACTCACCGTTGATGGTACGCCCTTCACTCCGGCCGGACTGCAGGTGCGCGAAGTGCTCGACGTGACCGACGACGACGTGCTGTGCGTGGTGCAGCGCACCCCTGAAATCCTGCCTGAACGCGACCTGCCGTTCCTCTGGCAGTCGAATGCCGCCGACCATGACGCCCGCAGCTTCGACGTGGTGTCGATCCGATTTGACGGCACATGGGAGCCGCTCACCTACACGCCGGGCCAGTGGAGCATGTCTCGCGCCGGCAACGGCTGCGTGGTGACCGGACGGGGCATGGACGACGCAACCGTGCAAATGCAGCATTGCATGAACATCGCCACAACCGACGAAAATGGTACGGACGTGGCGTCAATGGTGGTCGCACCAATCGAAAACCATGCCGAAACCCCCGGATTCACGCCGAACGTGCACTTCACCCGACTCGGCGAACGTGAGCTGTACACGGCGATCGTGCTGCCCTCATCCGATAGTGAATACGCGCACGAAGCCATCCTGCCGGTACTCATGAAACCCTACGGAGGCCCCGGCTTCCAACAGGTCATCGAAAGTCAATCCTTCTATTGGGACGCGCAATGGTGGGCCGACCAAGGCTACATCGTGGTCACCACCGACGGACGCGGCACCACCGGACGCGGCCCGCAATGGGACCGCGCCATCTACGAAACCATGAAATCCGTAACGCTCGAAGACCAGATCGACGCCGTGCGCGCGTTGCCGGAAGCGTTGGAAGCGCTGGCTGGCGAGAATGCGGCAGCCAACGTTCCGCAACCCGATCTCAGCCGCGTCGCCATGATCGGCTGGTCGTACGGCGGATTCCTCTCCGCGCTCGCCGTGTTGGAGGCGCCGGAAACGTTCGCCGCGGCCTGCGCGGGCGCGCCTCCGACCGACTGGACGCTGTACGACACGCATTACACCGAACGCTATCTCGGCCTTGACTCGGCCGTGTACGAACGCAACAGCATCATCGCCGACGCGCCGCAGCTTGATCGCCCGCTCATGCTCATCCACGGGTTCGCCGACGACAATGTGACGATCGCGCACAGCCTGCGCCTGAGCCAGGCGCTGATGGCAACCGGACGTAAGCACACGTTCCTGCCGCTGACCGGCATCACGCACATGACCAACGACGAGACGGTTGCCGAAAATCTGCTGATCCTGCAGCGCGATTTCCTTGCGGAAGCGTTGGGGTGACGGCACCGTGACGACAGTGCAGTAACGGTAACGGCAACATCGCAAACGAAAGTGCTGCAAAGCGCCGTAGGAAGACAAAACGCGTTCCCCTGCGACTCCCGGACTGCCAAGCATCCGAACGTCGTGGGCGAACGCGTTCCCTTCTCGAATGCCAACATAAAACAGGCGAAAACGACTTCGCAAGCGAGGGGGTACCACATTTGTGTATCCCCCCCCCCAAAAAAAATCTGGGCTTGAAAAAGACGGAAATCGGTGGATCGGGCTCGTCCCAACCCTGATCCGCAGCTATGGTCAAACCTGCACTTGTTCAAGCAAACCGGGCGAATCGTCGATGACGGTCACCGGAATGTACGCAAACAACGTCCAACTGCCGTCCTGCGCAGACGTGGTGAGCGTGCCCTGATACGATTCGAGCTGCTTCTTGAACGAGGCGAGCCCGTGGCCGCCCGGTAGTTCGTCATCGCGCTCGTCAGCTCCAGCCATGTCCTCTTTCATGGGATTGATTTGCGTGATTTCGATGGCATTCGGCCGGAGCATCACCGAAAGATCGACCTTGCTTCCCGGAGCGGCATGGCGTGCGATATTCGCATAGATCTCGCGCAGCAGATTATTGGCAAGTTCGGCGATTGCTTGCGATGCGCTCGGCTTGCCGCCCGCGCAGTGCCGGATGGACGTGATATTGAAGCCAAGCTTGCGCAAGCGACGATCGCCGTCATCCAGTGTTGCTCGCAGCAGATTGGCCAACGCTTCGCCGTCGGCGTCGCCGGGGAGAGTGGTGGCGTCCATATTCAATTCGTCGATGACGCGATGCACGTTCGTCAATGCGGAAAGAATATATTCGTTGATTTGACGCCAGTCTTCGGCATCGGCTGTTGTGGTTGCCGTAGTTGTGGTTGCGTTGGCAGGGTCAGCAGCGACGCCAGGGCCGCTAGAGTTGCCACCGATATGCCGTTGCGCCACAAACGCCGCCGCTGACAAATCGCCCGTCACCGCATCGTGAATGGCATCGGCAATGCGTGCGCGGCTTTCCAATTCCTGCAGACGATTCTTGTTCTGCGCCGCTTCGAAGCTTTTCTGCGTTGTTTTTTCGCTCCAACTCAACGTCCGACCAAGCAGTAGCACCATGGCATACATGCTGACCATGGCGACGGGGTTGGTATTTGGGTCAGGGGGGTCAATCAGCAGAATGTTAACAACGTAATATGTGAGTAACGTTGCCACGATAATGGCATTAGTGCTGTATGCGAGCATGCCATAGGCGTAAAGCTGCGCGGGAAGAGAATTTCCCAAATGCGCGTAGGGAGTAAACAGATCGCCTATGGAGGCAATCACGAGAATCGCCACCGATGTACTTTTCAGAAACAGCGGAGACAGTACGAGCGCCGTAACCAGCATCGCAACCCATATCACGCCAAATATGTCGGTAGGAGGCTCGTAGCAAACGCCGTATATGGTCCATGCAAGCACGATCAGCATAATGGCGAAACGGATTGGATGCCACAGGTTCGGATGCTGCGTGCGCATACGGTTGCGCCACGCAATGTACTGAGTTGCGGGTTTAGAGCGCATTGGACCTCACCCACAGTGCCACTGCCTGACGCGAGGTCTTGCAGTTGAGTTTTCTTAAAATACTTTGCATATGTTTGCGGATGGTGGCTTCGGAAATCCCCAAACGCTCGGCGATGTCCCGGTCAAGCATGCCCTCCGCGCACAAGGAAATAATCTGCTCCTCACGAACGGTAAGCGCGGGAGTGGTCTCAGCCTCCCTGCTGATACGCAGATTGGCCAACGCAGGCGGCTCAAATCCCTCCATCACCTCGCCATTGCACATACGCATAATAATCTGCGCCAACTGGTCGGCATTCTCCTTACCAACCAACCCTTGCGCACCAGCCTCAACCAGCTTGTCCCGATAACTATTGATGGAAAAACTGGTTGCACCGAGAATCGGCATGCGCTGGCCCATCAAACGCAACCGACGACACGTGGCGGGGCCTTGCAATCCCTCCATCGACATATCGAGAATCAACAAACTGACATGGCCGTTCGCATCCTGGCAACGTTCTATCGCCTCACAGCCTGAAGTCGCCGTCCACACCACATACGCGGTCGGCACTTTGCTGGCAATGACGGCACTGAGCGAATCCAGCGCTCGCGGATCATTGTCGACCAGCGCGATGCGGTGAATCTTGGGATGCTTTTCCCGCGTGGACATCATGCGATCATTTTCCTTTTCCGCACAGCCATTGCAGCCATGTTGGGCAGTTGGAATCTTGGGCAGCGGAGATATCACCGTTGTTGTCAACGGGAGTTGCCGCCGCGTACGCATACGTTGGTGTGCCGGTGAGAGACAGCGTTACCACCATCAGCAGTGAAACGAACTTCATACCTCCATAGTATGCGAGGATGGCGCGCGGGGGTGACGATTCGGTTGTTCCGGTACGCCGTTGATGCACTGACGCATCGTTATACAGCGCGTAGGCCTGTGCTTAGTTTCGTCTTGGCGCCGTTCGCCTAAGATGGAACCATGACTATCACGCTCATCGACGAGGCGCGCTATGACGCCGAAATGGACGCTACGGTGCTGCCTGCGCTGCAGGCTTGCATGACGGAAGGTTGGATGGAACCGGCCACCGTCGATTGGGAAGGCAAGGCGTTGCCCAAGTTGGAGCGCCCCGGCCGGTTGCATTACTACCGCTACGACGCGCGCACATTCGACGCGTTGCGCGAGGAAGGCGCTTCGGGCGTATTTCGTGGCACGATCGCCATTTCGCACGGATTCACCGAATTCGGACGCAAATACAGCGAAATGGTGTGGTACTTTCTGTTGGCCGGCTATTCGGTGTGCGTGTTCGAGCATCGCGGGCATGGCCATTCCGCGCACGATATGAGCAATCCAAGTTTGGTATGGATTGACGATTGGCGGCGATATGTGGCCGATTTCGCCACGTTTGCACAGACTGTGGGGCGTGAGGCGGCGGATGGTGGCCCAATGTACCTGTACTGCCATTCCATGGGCGGCGGCATCGGCGCGGCCGCGCTGGAACGTTACCCGTCGCTGTTCGACAAGGCGGTGCTGTCCGCGCCGATGATCGCGCCGGTGGTCGGCATGCCGACGTGGGCCGCACGCATTGTGGTCGGCGTAATCTGCGGGCTTGGCTTCGGCAAATCGCGTGTGTTCGGGCATGCCGATTTCGACGGCAACCTCAATCTCGACGACTACCGCGGGGCCTCGGAGGCACGCATCCGCTGGTTCCACAAGCAACGTTTGGCGGACGTGACGTGCCAGACCAACGCGGCCACGTTCGATTGGGCAAACCAGGCGATGGCGCTTTCCCGAGCCGTGCTCAAACCTGACATGTGTGGAGCTATCGAAGCTCCGGTATTGCTATTCCAAGCCGGACGCGACGTGTGGGTGCTCAACGGACCACAAGATGACTTCGTCGAACGTGTGCGAGAAGGCGGCGGTTCCATCGAAAAAGTGCGATACAGCCAGTCATTGCACGAAATTTTCTCCATGCCGAATGCTGTGCTCGGATCATATCTCGGCAAAATCCTCGATTTTTTGTCAGCGCCGAACGCAAGCTTGGCGGAATAAATCTGTTTTGCATAACTGACGTTTAATATGCGTACCGTGTGCGTTACAATCGCCGTGAATTTGCCGTGAAAGCCGTGGAGAGAGCGAGGGCAGGCCGTGGCAAAGCAAACGTCGGGACAGGCGTCGCAATCGCAGAAAACTTCCGAATCGCAAAAAACCGCGAAAAAAACTACGAAAAAAACGGAACATGTGCTGGAACAGACGCCGAAAAGCCTGCTCATCGGCACTGGCATGACATTGCTGGGCGGTGCCATGTGGGGTATGAACAGCACCGTGGCCAAACTGCTGATGCGCGACTACCAGCTGGATCCGATCTGGCTTTCCTGCGTACGCGCGCTATTCGCCAGCCTGATCTTCCTGGTCGGATCGGCCATCACCACACCGCAGAAACTCGCCGGAGCGGTCAAAGACGTCAAATCGTATCCGAAATATCTGGTCACGACACTGATCTGCGTGCTTCTGGTGCAGGTCTCCTACCTGATGACCATCGACTGGACGAACTCCGGAACCGCCACCGTATTGCAGACGCTCAACCTGATCTTCGTGCTCGCCTGGGTATGCCTGCGCGGCAAACGACTGCCCCTCAAGCGTGAATTGGTCGGCGTGCTCCTGGCGTTCGCAGGCACGTTCCTCATCGCCACCGGCGGCAACTTCGCCTCGCTGTCGTTGCCATGGCAGGGGCTCGCATGGGGACTGGTTGACGCGGTGAGCACCGCGGCCATGTCCATCCTGCCGGTCGTGCTCATGCTCAAATGGGGCAACATGACCATCAACGGCATCACATTCCTCATGTCCGGACTCATATTATGCCCGTTCGCGCAACCGTGGGCGAACATTCCCGCACTGGACGCGCGAGGCGTGCTTCTGCTGCTCTACACCATCGTATGCGGCACGTTCCTCGCGTTCTGGCTCTACATGGCAGGCGTGATGCGCGTCGGCGCGGTGCGTGCCACCATGCTCGGCACCAGCGAACCGGTCATGGCCACCATCACCGCAGTGGCATGGGCCGGCGAAACGTTCACCTTCGCCGACCTGACCGGCTTCGCCATGATCATCATCATGGTCTTCCTCGTGCGCTGACCGCTCGCCATAGCCATAAACTGTCCGATTCTGGAGAATCGGACATCCAGAACGCAAAACCCATACCTTAGTTGTCCGATTCACCAGAAACGGACAACTAAACAGGTAAAACTGCCCCACAGTTGTCCGTTTCTCCAGAATCGGACACTTATGGTGCGCACGTCGGTGCCGGCGAGCACGTCGGCCAGATGCTTGGCAGTGTTCGGGATTGCCGGCAGAGTCTCTTCGGTCCAAGCGCCGACCGCGTTCACGACCACGTCGAATACTCGCTGACTGAAGTCGGCGAAAGCCTGCGCCCGATCATCGAGGCGATGAAGACATGGGGGAACCATTACCGAAACGAACACGAGTTCTGATTGTTCCAGTCACTGGAGTTGTCGGGAGCCGCTGAGCTCTACTGCCGCTTGGGAAACGAAAAGGCCGGAACCTTTCGGCTCCGACCTTTCACCATGGTGCGAGCGGGGGGAGTTGAACCCCCACGAGCATACACTCACTGCCACCTGAAGACAGCGCGTCTACCATTCCGCCACGCTCGCAGACAATCGACTAATCTACACCTATCGTTCCGATACCGCAATTACGGCGTGTCGCGATGGTTACGGTGTCCGATTCACCCGAATCGGACAGTCTGGGGCGTTCGGATGATGCGTGCATGACTGATTTACCCGAATCGGACACTCGGGTGAGTGGAGGATGCGCTGCGAGTGACCGATTCTGGAGAATCGGACAAATAGACATGCGAATACGCGGCTGTGAACGGGCGTGAATCAAGGCAGCATCAAATCGGTACCGCCGAGAAAACGGTAGCCGCCGTCATCCAGCAATCGGGTTTTCGCAAAATGTAAGCCCAGGAGCGTGGCTTGTACCTCGTCGATGCCGTAAATGACATGCTCCCAGACGGTCTGTCCAGAAGCGTCTTCCAGACGAACGTTTACACTCCAGGCGTCCTCGTCGATTTGCGGTTCGGAAACCGACAACACCCGATCTCCACCCGCGTATTGGAATTGTCGCTGCATGCTCGTCTCCCATCAAATGCGCGTATCTTCGATTGCGGGTTGTTCGCTCTTCGGGTCGGAAGATAGTGTTTGGCTATTTGTCGTATTGGAACTTTTTCCCGCTAGGCAGGCGGCATAGGCTGTGGCTGCCCCGGCCCAGCATACTGCGGCCGCAGCACCGTGTAGGCGTTTGCATGTTTTCCCTAAAAGTTTATATTCGTGATCACACGTTGCTTTTGAGGAGACTGTGACTGCAGCTGCATTGCTTACTGATGGATTACTGATGGCGCATGGGGGCATTCCCTGAACTGTTGATAATATACAAGCGAAGGTAATTGTTAGAATAGTTTTCAGCATAATTTAATGTCCTGCGATAACTGATATTGGAATTAAATTAAAATATTCGCCAGAATTTGTGCTACGCAATGTGCAGTGCTTGCGTTTACGCCATGCTGACGGAGGAATTGCTCGATTTTGCCAGCTGCCCAATTCTCAGGTTTTTGCAGAAAGCCGGAGAGATCGCCGAGCCATTTTGCTCCACTGAAAATTTTTGCCGCTACTTTAAGCGCTTTGGCTACATTTCCTACGGCTCCACGACTCTGTGGCACGTCATCCGTGTCATTCAATGGTTGCAAGGCGTTTGCATTTTTAGTGGGGAATATTCCGGAAGCCTCCGCCTCTGCCGGGTAAGCATATTGTTTGTCGGCTGTGGGCTGGACGGAGAGGCTATGTGCTTCGTGTTCGATTGCTGCGCTGTTTGGCACCTCATCCATGCTGGGAAGCGAAGCTTCATCTGCCATTGCTGTCGCGCTCCCCGATGCAAGTGTCGCACAAGCCAAAAGAGTCGCAATAACACGTAACGTGTTCTTTTTCATATATATGTCCTTTCGTCAAGTTGACGTGACATCAGTCGAGAGTAGAAGCGTGTTCGCAATTGTGATAGAGTGCTGTCACCTGTTAGGGGGACATGTCGCATTAAATATTCAAACGGGTGACATTGCTGTTGTACGGAACCGCATTGCGTGATTTACATGATGACGGAATGTGTCCCCCGGTGAAAGGTGTGAATATGCGACGGAAGCAAAATGCATGCGATTCGAACGGTGGCGTACATGCTGAGCGCGTGACGGCCAACATGCATGACCTTACATATGGCTTGAAAGATTTTTTCCGCGAGGTCTTTCTTGATAAGGATGATATCGACTATGAGCGCCGCTTTGACGTGCGTTCCTTGCCATTGCTGGTTGTAGCGATGGCTGCAGGATGGCTCTATTCTCGTGATGGAAACGGATTCTATGCGTGTGTCAGCGCGATTTTTGCTGTTTCCTATACTGTGTATTTCATCGTCAATCGAGGCGCGTACATCGTGCGCCTGTTCCGTGGGGAAAATATTTTCGGTAAACGGCGTGTGAGATGCATGAAATACCGTGGCACGATACATTCGTCGGTTGCGGGCGGGCTGGCAAAAGCCTTGGAAAAATTCGTTGATAACGATACGCTGTATGCGTATATCGGCGGATATGGTGTTCCGTTGCTGGGCACTGCGACAATGATTGCTTATGATGCGTCGCACTGGTTATGGTTGGCATTAGTTGGGGGAGTCTTGTGCGTTGTATATGCGCTGTATTGGCTGATATATGCATTTGTTGCCGCGCATCGGGCGCTTATCGCAGTGCTTGCGGATCGCGATAGGAGATTGGAACAGGCGGGTTATCGCATGACGGTTATGCGCCGAGATGCAAAATTGGCCAGCAGGACGCATGATACGGTTACCGGTGGTCTGTCGTATATTGCCTTTATTGCGCAGCAGCAGCTGGAGGGTAAAACCTTATCGGACGAGGAACGGGTTGCGTGGAAACATATCGATGATGCGGCTCAACGTACGATGGACAATGTTCATGAAGTTATTGATATTCTTGGACGAGATGTCGACCCCGCAAATCCCGTTGGCGGCGAAGGGTTTGATTGCGAATCGCAAGAAATACAGATGCCAGATGTTTCTTCATTGGAGAGAATTATTCGCGAGCATTGTGATGAGGGGGATTCTCGGCTTAAGACGCTCGGGTTTGTTGGAACAAGTGAGATTCAGCTGGATGTTGCGGATGCTGATGATACTGGTGAAAGTGTTTGTGCGGATCTGATTGATGAGTGTACAAGTCTGATTGATGAGTTATACACCAATATTTCTTGTCACGCTGATACGAGTCAGCCATACGCTGTTTTTGTCAGTAGCGAGAACGGATGCCTCCGCATCACGCAGGTAAACGCTATAGCGTGCCCGCGCGATGCGCAGAGCGGCTATAAGAAGAAGGTTTCAGGAAGGGGACTTGCGTTTCATCGGAGGATGCTTGACGCGATGAGCGGGTCGATTACTACTTGTGAAGAGGGTGATACTTGGACGCTGCATGTGGTCATACCGTTGTGAAAACAATAGGTTTTGGCGTAGATATTTGATAATTATTCATGCTGAATCTTTATAAAATATCGCAAGTAATTTGGTGGTTAATGTAATGGAAACTAATGTGGAAAGAATTAACAAATTAGTTGAACATATAGGAATAGTCGACAATGATGTGTTGACGTTGGGTGCGTTGTCTAGCTATTTGACTCAACGATTTGGAGACGAGAAAATTTTATGGCGATGCACGCTTGGTAAAAAAGCTGCGGAATTATGTAGTAATTCGCAAACACGTCCCCAGATATTACTCATGGATATGTCATTATCTGATGCCGATGGCGTGCAGATTTGCCAGGAGATTCGGCGTACTGTTGACGATATGCCGATTTTGGCGATTACTTCTTTTCCGTTGCGCCGATATGCTGCTGCGGTGGCTCAGGCTGGAGTGCAAGGCATTGTCGCGAAACGAAATTTGCGCACTATTGCCGCTGCTCTTGAGTGCGTTGTATCTGGACACGTTTATCTGCCGGATGAGTTAGCGGAAACCATGCCGGATCTGCATTTTGAGTTGCCCGTACAGGCGCATCGTAGGATCGTAGCAGAGACTCTTGGCGGGCAGGCCGTGAAACCAGTTTTGTCCGATCGGGAAACGGCGATTATAGCCAGATATGCGCGAGGGCAGACCACACTTCAAGTGGGGGAGTGCTTAGGATTATCGGAGAACACTGTCAAGACTTATACCAAGCGTGCCATGGCGAAGCTTGGGGCGAAAACGCGAGGTCAGGCAATAGCCCTCTGGCTGATGCAAACCATGAGGCATGGTGTGTGATTTAGGCAGCTTTTATCTCTGATAAACGTATATGTGCTGTGACCGATTCTGGAGAAACGGACACATTGGGTGGTGGGTGGCTGGGGTGAAACGGCTAGATGTATGCATGACACGCGCGGAACACATGAAAAAAGGCGCCGACGGGTTTGTTCGTCGGCGCCTTGGAATGCGGAAGTATGGCTCAGCATTCGTTTGGGTGGAAGGCCCAAGTGAAATGCATCATCCGCGGGAACCGTTGGCGTAGAAGCGGGCCAGGGTTTCGTCGCGGAATTCGTCGAAATATCCGCCGTCAATCGACGCGCGAATATCGTCCAGCAGCTTCACGAAGAAATGCTCGTTGTGGATCGTCGCCAATGTGAAACCGTTGAATTCGCGGGCACGCAACGCATGATCCACGTAAGCGCGCGAATAATGCGTGCATGTGTAGCAATCGCAGCCCTCTTCAAGTGGGCCAAAATCATGCTTGAATTGCGCGCGCTTGATGTTGTAACGTCCGCCGCGCGTGAAAATCGCGCCATTTCGGCCGCAACGCGCCGGTGCGACGCAATCGAACGTGTCTCCACCATTCTCGACGCATGCGAAAATATCGTCGACTGCAGCGATGCCGAGCACGTGGCGCGGTCGGCTTTCCGGCATCGCATCGCAAATCCAGGCGCAAGTGTCGCCGATAATGCGCTTCTCGATCGCACCTCCAATACCGACGCCGTCGAAATCCAACGAAGCGATCTGTTCGGCCGCATGCCTGCGCAAATCCTCATAATTCGCGCCCTGTACCACGCCATACAGCGCCTGATACGGCTTGCCGACGCGCTCTTCGGTAAGTCTCTTATGCTCGGCAACGCAACGCTGCGCCCAACGGTAGGTGCGTTCCACGGAACGCTCCTGGTAGCCGCGCGTGTTCATCAGTGTGGTCAGCTCGTCGAACGCGAACATGATGTCGGCGCCGATCTTATGCTGGATTCCCATTGAAATTTCGGCGGAAAAACGGTGCAGTGAGCCGTTGAGCGGCGATTTGAACGTTACACCGTCCTCGTCCACGAACGCGAGACGCTCCTTGCCTTCGGCGATCACGTCGTCTGATTTCATGCCGGTCACGTCCATGGCGAGGGTTTTCTTGAAGCCTGCGCCGAGCGAAAGCACTTGGAAACCGCCGGAATCGGTGAAGGTCGGACCGTTCCAGTTCATGAATTTGGCAAGGCCGCCGGCTTCGTCGAGCACTTGTTCGCCGGGGCGTTCATACAGGTGAAACGCGTTGGACAGCAGGCATTGCGCGCCGAGGTCCTTCATGGTTTCGGGCAGAACGGCTTTCATCGCGGCCTGCGTGGCCACGGGCACGAACGCTGGAGTGTGAATATCGCCGTGGGGGGTGTGAATGATGCCGGTGCGACCATATCGTGCGCCGCCTCGCCCCTTACCGTCCGCCGCGTCGGGAAGACGGGTTTTCTGCTCGAAATAGAAGGCGTCGCGACGGCCCGGTTTGCCCGGTTCCGCTCCACGCGGATGTTCGATGAGATTCTCGGGCACTGAGGCTGCCGCATTTTGCGCGTCTTGCGCTGTGTCGGTAGATGATTCGTTAAGGCTTGTCATGCGGAATACTTTATGCGATAGCGCCGATTCTTGAAAGTGCTGCAAAGAATGCGATCGGTGAAATGAAAACAAGGAAGATGTGGAAAGTGCGATGAAGGTGCCGATCGCATTTTGGTGCGATTTTCAGATTCAATGGTGATGTTGAACGTATTTGGCTGCTACTTTCAACAAACATTCAGGAAACTTCCAGAGCGAGTATCTTTACTCATAGATAGCAGTTCGAGCGGCACGATTGCTGATTTGTGAAATGCCGCGAGACGAATAAGGAGCGAAAATGGCTGAAGAGAACGACCAGAACGCCGTGCAGCCGCAGAATGACGAACAACAGACCGTGCCGATGCCGCCGGTTGATGCGGAACAGACGCAAACTTACGCAGGTGAGCCGTATGCTGCAGAGTCGGCTACCGAACCGATTGACGTGCAGGGCGGTATTGAGGATCAGCCGACGGCCGCCATGCCTGTTGCGAACGATGGCGCTTCGGCGGAATCCGCGGCTGCGGCGGGCGATACGCCGGATTATGCTTCCGCGGCGGACGAACGTACCGTGGTTGGCGGTTCCACGCAGGATGCGCCGGCCCAGCAGTACCGTCCGGCACCGGAATATGGTGCGTACGGTCCCGTGCCGACGCAGCCGGCTGATGGCACCGCAGCCGCGAACGATACTGCGAATGGTGCGCCGAACATACCCCCGCAGCCGCAATATGGCGCGTACGGGCAGGCTCCGCAGCAGCCGCAGCGGCCTCGCAATCCTTTCTTCGGAAATCCGTATGTGGGTGGAAATCAGCAGAACGATCAGCAGAACGCGCAATCGAATAACGGCAATCCATTCATGAAGCCCGCTGCGCAAGGCGGTGCCAACGTGCCGCCAGCAGCGCCGAATACTCCCAATAACGGCAACCCGTTTGGGAATCCGAATAACGGTAATCCGTTCGGTGCCCCGCAGCAGAATGGCGCAGCAACCAAGCCGAAGTCCGCTTCCGGCGTGACCGGGCATGTGATGACCGGCGTGGTGGCGGCCCTCGTCTCCGCGGCATTGTGCCTCGGCGTCGGCTACGCGGCAATCACCAATGGATGGGTGACCGTACCCACCTCCAGCTCACTGACCAGCGTGAAGTCCAACACGTCCGGATCCGGTTCGGCGAAAGCCAAATCCGGCGAGGCCGCGGACTGGAGCGCGGTGGCGAAAGAAGTGTCCGATTCTGTGGTGTCCATTGACGTGGCAACCAGCGACGGCAGCGCCAAAGGCTCTGGCGCAATCATCAGCGACAAAGGCTACATCGTCACCAACAACCATGTGATTTCCGGCGCGAAGCAGATTCAAGTGACGCTCGCCAACGGCACCATCTACTCAGCGCAAATCGTCGGCACCGACACCACCACCGATCTGGCCGTAATCAAACTCGACAATCCGCCGAGCAATCTGAAAGCCGCAGAATTTGCCGATTCCGACAATCTTGCCGTGGGTGAATCCGTGATGGCCATCGGCAATCCGCTCGGCTACGATGACACCGCAACCGTCGGCATCGTTTCCGCGCTCAACCGCCCGGTGACCGTGTCCGATGACAACAACAACGACATCGTCACCAACGCCGTGCAGATTGACGCGGCCGTCAACCCAGGCAATTCCGGCGGTCCGACTTTCAATGCGGCCGGCCAGGTGATCGGCATCAACTCGTCCATCGCATCCACCACAACGTCTTCCGGCACGGCCGGATCCATCGGCATCGGCTTCGCCATTCCGTCGAACCTGGTAAAGCGTGTGGCTAACGAGATCATCGACAACGGCACCGTGCAGCATGTGGCGCTCGGCGTCACCATCAAGAGCTCCACGGTTGAGGCGGACGGCGTGACCCGCGGTTGCACGCAGGTGCAGTCCGTGGTCGACAACAGCCCGGCGGCCAAGGCCGGAGTGAAGGCCGGCGACTCCATCGTGGCGTTCAACGGCAAGGCGGTGAACAACAACTATTCGCTGCTCGGCTACGTGCGCGCCTCCGCCATGAACGACAAGGTGACATTGACGGTCGTGCGCGACGGCAACACCATGGAGCTTGACGTGACACTCGACCAGGAGGAATCCCAAACGAACTCCTCCAACAGCCAGAACCAGCGGAACAACGGCAATGATGGCCAGAGCCAGAACGGCAATGGCAACGGTTACGGTAATGACGGCAACGGCAACGGAAATGGACAGAGCGACGGCAACGGCAGCAACGGCTACGGTGACGGTGGCGGCCTGTTCGACCCGTTCGGCCTGTGGTAAAGCGAGATGTTGATGCGGTGCGTGAATTGACGGACGCAAGTTGTTGCGGTGCGCAAGTCAAGACTGTTGGGCTGGTTAAAACGTTTCGCGACATGCGAACGGACGGAAGCCACCCGATAGGCTGACGGCGAAGACGCGGCTGGCACCACGAAATCGCAAGTACAACGAAAACCGCGAAAATCAACAAAAAGCAAGCCAAAAGAAGAATGCAATAAGGGCTGTGTGAGCAATCGCACAGCCCTTATTGCTGTATTGCGGCACAAAAATCGCAAATATTTGCTATGCTGAAAATATCTTTTTACGCCGTGTATCGATGGCTCGCGCGGGCGAGGCGCCGATGGGTTAACAAGGCGTCCGATACGAGCGTAAGGAGATTCTCATGCGTAGAATCATCGATATTTGCTGGCGACTGTGCAAGCAGGTTCCGCTATTGCCGATTACTATTCTTGCTGCGATTCCGTTGGCATTGCTGGGGGAGTGGAAGCCGTGGGGCGAGGCTGCGTGGGATTCGTGGATTTCGCAAGTCGGCGTTGACGGGTTGAGTGCGTTCAATCCGGGCGTTGGGCAGTGGATTGTGATCGCGTTGGTTGCGTACACGATTGTGGTGACGGTACGCGGCATGATCGACGATCTGCGGCACGGGCATGTTGGCGTCGATCTGCTGGCGGTCGTCGCGATTGCGTCGACGGTCGCAGTGCAGGAATATTGGGCCGCATGGGCCGTGGTGCTGATGATCTCGTCCGGCGAAGCGATCGAGGAATTCGCGCAGTCAAAGGCCGAAAGCAACCTGACCGCGCTGATCGACGCGGCACCGCGAACCGCGCACGTGGTCGTGCTGCCCGGCATGCGGGGGCATGTGCACGCGTCGGGCAGCGAGCATACGGCCGACGTGACAGCCGACGGATTTCGTGCTGTCAGAGTGTCCGATTCTGGAGAAACGGACAACCAAGACGGTGAAAAGCGTGCTTTTGCGTCTGAATCTCCAGAAACGGACACAAAAGGTGCTTCGCAAACGTATGATGCGGCTGGAGAGCGTTTCGAAACGGTCCCCGTTGATCAGGTACAGCTCGGCGACGTGATCCTGGTGTTGCCCGGCGAAACGGTGCCGGTCGACGGTGAGCTGCTGTCGGGCGTGGCCACGTTGGACCTAAGCAACATCAACGGCGAGCCCGTTCCCCGCGAAGTATATGCGGGCGCTCGCGTGATGTCCGGTGCGGTCAACGGCTCCACAACATTGACCATGCGTGCCACGCAACTTGCGCAGGATTCGCAGTATCAGAAGATTCTCGAGCTGGTTTCGTCGGCGCAAGAGTCGCGCCCCGCTGTCGTAAAGACCGCGGATATGCTTGCAGTGCCGTTTACCGTGCTTTCGCTTGCGATTGCTGGGATTGCATGGGCGATTTCCGGATTGCCGCTGCGATTTGCGCAAGTATTGGTGCTTGCTACGCCGTGTCCGCTGTTGATTGCCGCGCCGGTCGCATATGTGGCTGGAACCGGGCGACTTGCCAAAGCGGGAATCCTGATCAAAGCGCAGGATGTGCTGGAAAATCTAGGTCGCGTATCGCATATTTTCTTCGACAAAACCGGCACGCTCACCGTCAAGCAGCCGCAGGTCGTACGTGTAGAGAAGCCGTTTGAGACGAGTTCGCCGTTCAATGAGGACCATATTCTCATGATGGCCAGCGTGGTGGAAGGCTATTCGGTGCACATTCTGTCGAAAGGCATCGCGGCGGCCGGACGCAAGGCTATGGATGATTTGTATGCGCGGTATGCGGCGGGGCAGAGGCTGTGCGTCGAGCGCGATTTGCCGGGGCACGGGCGCGACTATCCGGTGGTGAAGAACATTGTAGAGGAGTCCGGCAAGGGTATATCCGGCGAAGTGAACGGGCATCAGGTGCGCGTGGGGCGGTTCGCATACGTGACGGCTGACGAATCCGGATTCACGCCGGTGCTGCATATGCCGGATGCGACGTATTACGTGTCCGATTCTGCCGAATCGGATAAACGGGAGACTCAGAATGCGCTGCGGATGTCCGATTCACCAGAAACGGACATCCAGAGGGCTAAAACGTGTGTTTACTTGTCCGATTCTCCAGAATCGGACACTATGGGAGTGAGGAACGGGGTGCCTGACGATGCGCAGCCTGCAGCCGTGCCCTCTACTTCCGCGTCCGTCGCAACCCAATCCGCCGCTCGCAAGCCTGAAACCGCAAACTCGCTGTTTGCCCCGCTCGCTCCTGACGAAATGGCTGCATACGTGGCGATTGACGGCCGTCTTGCCGCCCGCATCGTACTTCGTGACGTGCCTCGCGAGAATGCGAAGCGTTCTTTGGCTCGCCTGCACGAGTTGGGTGTCAAGGAACTGTCCATGCTTACCGGCGACAAGGCTGCGTCCGCCCGCATCATCGCAAACGAAGTCGGTATCGACGACGTGCAGTCCGAACTGTTCCCTGAAGACAAGGTTGCCGCCGTCAAGAGCGCCACTGAATCCAAGCACCAGAAGCTGTCGTTGTGGAATCGCATCAAGCAACGCGTAACCGGCGAATCCAAGAATCGTCAAATCACCATGATGGTCGGTGACGGCGTCAACGACGCCCCCGTACTTGCGGTTGCCGATATCGGCATGGCCATGACCGACGGCACGTCCACCGCGGCTTCCGAATCTGCGCAAGTGGTCATCATGAATGACGACATCGCGTCCGTTCCGCGGGCCATCGCCATCGCGCGCCGCACGAAAAAGGTGATGTTGCAGGCGGTGCTGATCGGCCTCGGCCTTGCGATTATCGGCATGATCGCGGCCGCGTTCAATCTGATTCCCGTGGTTGTCGGCGCGTTCATGCAGGAAGCGATTGATGTTGTCAGCATTCTGTGGGCGCTCACCGTGCTTTTCGACCGTGGCGAATCAGCCTGATTGCGCCTCGAAACCCCGTATCTCACCTATATATGGCAGATTTGGAGGTCTGTCAGCAAGTATTTCGCTTATATATGGCAGGGCCATATGAGAAAACCGGACTTAGGGGGCGAGAATACACCCTCTAAGTCCGGTTTCTCAAAACAGCTCTGCCATACATAAGGCATATATAAGGCAGAATCGGAAGTTTTGGGATTGTTTACAGCGAGCTCGGGGAGATTTCTCCAGCGATCGATGTGTGCATCCACTTGCCGAAGTCGGCTCCGGTCACGCCTTGAGACAGCAGGAACATGATTTTCGCATACGTGGCTTCCAGCGTCATATCGCCAGATCCAATTGCGCCGGCGCGTGCGATCGCATCGCCCGTCTCGTAATGGCCGAGCAGTACTTCCGCCTGCTGGCACTGCGATGCAATCACAACGGGAACGCCATCATGCAGCGCGTCGGCAATCACGTCAGTCAGTCCAGGCTCGTCGCTTGGCACATTGCCGACGCCGTACGCACGCAACAAAACCGCTTCCGGCCGCGGCGTAAGCATCGCTTCCAACCGTGCCGCGGAAATGCCGGGTGCCATATCGATCACCGCAACATCATGGCGAGAGTAAGGCTGAGGCGACGTCCAACCGCAGCCAACCGCAGCGGAATCGCCCGCATACCAATGCCATGGCGTGCCAGTGCGTGCCAGCGGGCCGACGGAAGGCGCCGAAAAACCTTCAAATGCCCAGCTCGACGACTTGCTCACACGATTGCCCGCAAACAGGTGATGTCCAAAAAACAGTCCCACACCGTGGAATCGTCCGCTCATCGCGGCATTCAGCGCGCCCGTGACATTCGCAGTGGCGTCCGACTCGATCTTGCCAAGCGGATGCTGTGAACCCGTGAAAATCACCGGCTTGCCAAAATCAGCCAACGCATACGCAAGCGCGGCGCTCGAATAGCTCATCGTATCGGTGCCATGCAACACCACGAACGCGTCGGCATCATCGCGGTGCGCACGCAAATCGTCGACCATCGTCTGCCAATTGTCGGGAGTCGCATTCGACGAGTCGATAAGAGGATCAAGCTCGGTGAACGTGAACAGACTCGCGTCCATGTGCGCGTCCTCCAGCAGACGGAACAGCCATCCGCGAGTGTCGGCGCCCGGAATCAGGCCGTTCGGCGAGTCAATCATGCCGATAGTGCCGCCGGTATATGTGATGTGAATGCGCATTGCCACCTTCTTACGATTGCCTGGTACTTAATAAGTACTTGCTTGCGATTGCGGGATGGACGAATTCCGATATTTCGGATTCCTACATCCCGCGATTCTGCGACTACTTGCGATTGTACGTGCATCTGCCGCGCTCATCGCGTACGATTAATGCAGCCACACGTTGGATTCATCTGGATTCAGCGCAAACACCAACGCCAGTGCGCACAAGGCGAAGAAGTCGTAAGAAAGTACATGAGCGCCCCTGTTGCAAATGCAGGGAATGCATTAGGCTAGAGCGCGTGACTGAAACTCATGAACTTCGTATTGCTGTAATCGGCGCCGGCCCTGCAGGCGTCTACTCCTCTGACATTTTCCTGCGCCAGTTGAAGAAGCTCGGCGAGGAGCTCGGCCTCGGCACTGCCGCCCGCATCGACCTGTTCGAAAAGCTGCCGGTGCCGTTCGGTCTGGTGCGCTACGGCGTGGCCCCCGATCATCCGTCCATCAAATTCATCGCGTCGGCACTCGAAAAGACGCTCGACAATCCGGACATCCACCTGTACTGCGACGTGGAATTCGGCAAGGACGTGACGCTCGACGAACTGCTCGAACGTTACGATGCCGTGCTGTTCGCCACCGGTGCCGTCGAAGACAAGCCGCTCGGACTGCCGGGCGCCGATCTGGACGGCGTGTACGGCGCAGCCAAGTTCGTGGAATGGTACGACGGTTATCCGACCGGCGCTCGCGAATGGCCGCTTGAGGCTGAGGAAGTCGCTGTGATCGGCGGTGGCAACGTGGCCATGGACGTGGCTCGCGAGCTCATGCGCAATGCCGATGATCTGAAGGAGCGCACCGACATTCCGGACAACGTATATGAGGGCATCAAGTCCAACAAGGCGCGTGTGCTTCACCTGTTCATCCGTCGCGGTGTGGCGCAGGCCAAGTTCTCCGTGCAGGAATTGCGTGAGATGGAGAAGCTGCCGGGAGTGCAGCTGATCATCAACGAAGACGATTTCGATTTGGATGAAGACACGATTGAAGAGGCCGGCAAAGACAAGCTGACTCGTCAGATGGTCGAAGAGCTGTTCACGATTCGTGAGATGGCGGAAGACATGGAAGATGACGGTGACGTGGATTATGAGGGTAATCCGGCTGACCGCAAATATTACGTGCACTTCAATTCCGCTCCGGTCGAAGTGCTGGGCGAGGACGGCAAGGTCGTTGGCATTCGCGTGGAGAAGACCGAAACGTCGGCTGACGGCAAGATGAGCCGCACCGGCGAATTCGAGGAGTATCCGGTGCAGGCCGTATACCATGCGATCGGCTACAAGCCGGCCACCGCGCCGGGCATCGCGTACGACGAGCGTCATGCGCACTTGGCGAACGCAAACGGTGACGGTCGTATCACTACGGCCGCTGAAGCCACGGATGAAGTGCGCGAGCGTCTGTATGCGACCGGTTGGGCGAAGCGTGGTCCGGTTGGTCTGATCGGCTCCACCAAGTCCGACGCACTGCTGATCGTGACCAATATGCTGGAAGATCTGTCGAAGGCTGCCGAGGGTGGCCGTGTGGCTGCTGATCGTGATCCGGAGTCCATCGACCGACTGCTGGAGTCGCGCGGTGTCAAGCCGATCGACTTCGCCGGTTGGAAGAAGATCGATGCGTTCGAACGCGCCGAGGGTGCGAAGGAAGGTCGCGAGCACAAGAAGGTCATCGATCCAGAGCAGATGCGCGCCCTGGCTCACGCTTAAGGTGGGTGTTTGGAACCCGGTCCGATAGGTTTCAAGCTTCTTTTATGCGTCTTGGGTGTCCGATTCTGGAGAATCGGTCACCCAAGACGTTTTTTATCCTGTGCTTGTCTGTTTCTGGTGAATCGGACATCTGGAGTGTCCGAAACATGTTCTGTATGTCTGTTTCTGGTGAATTGGACATGTGATGTGGACGAAGGACTTGCTACTTGTCCGATTCTCCCGATTCGGTCACCCAAAGGCCTCTTGGCATGCATCGGATGTCCGTTTCTCCAGAATCGGACATCCGGGGAGAAGCTGAGCATGCGAACTTCCGCAACTGCCCCCTAGCCTTTTCCGCAGCCCAGTCTCCAGCGCATATCCAGCAAAAACTCAGACTCCGTTTCTACGCTGGTGACCATGAACGGCAAATTGCAGGTGCATGGCCATTGCAATGGCTTGAAGACAACGCTGTTATTCGCGTTGATGTGGGGTGTCATCATGCTCATTTGGTGGGCGACCGGTGGCAGCCAGCGCACGCTTGGTATCTACATTCTCATCGGACTTGGCTCAACGTTCGCATCCTACTGGTTTTCCGACAAACTCGCGATCGCATCCATGCGCGCGCAGGAAGTCAGCGAGCAGGAAGCGCCGGTACTGTACAAAATCGTGCGCGAACTGTCGGCGAAGGCGGGCAAGCCGATGCCGCGTATTTATATCGCCCCAACCATGAGTCCCAATGCGTTCGCAACAGGACGCAATGAACGTCATGCGGCGGTTTGCTGCACGCAGGGTATTCTGCGGATGCTGAACGAACGCGAGATTCGCGGCGTGCTCGGGCACGAGCTTATGCACGTGTATAATCACGATATCCTGACGTCTGCGATCGCGTCCGCAATGGCGACGGTCATTTCGTATCTCGGATATTCGCTCATGTATTTCGGTGGTGGCAATTCGCGCGATGATCGCAATGACTCGTCCTCTAATGGTCTTGGATTACTGGGTGTGCTGTTGAGCACGATTCTTGCGCCAATCGCCGCTTCGCTTATTCAGATGGCGATTTCACGTACGCGAGAATATGATGCCGACGAAGATGGTTCCATGCTTACGGAAGATCCGGAGGCGCTCGCGTCCGCATTGAATAAGATCTCGAACGGCGCTGAGACGATGCCGATGCAGAAGACTGCTGGTACGCAGTCGGTTGCTGCGATGATGATTGCGAATCCGTTTTCTGCGGAAGGTTTTTCTCGCTTGTTTTCCACGCATCCGGCGACTGAGGATCGTATTGCCCGGTTGATGCAGATGGGGCAGGAGATGCGTCAGCAGGGCGTGCAGTCCGGATATTTGGCCGGTGGCTATGCCACGAGCGGCGTTGTGGCGGCGGATATTCGGCAAGGTGGACGTTCTGCGATGGCTGGTGCCGGTGGGCCGCAATTTGGAACGCAGTATGGATCCGCGCATGATTCGGGCGGCTCGGCTGGCAGATATTCTCGCGACTATTCGCAGCGGCCGCGTGGTTGAGTCATCCGTGATATTGCGGAAAATTGGTATCGCATGTCGGTCTGTGTCCGCATACGCATCCGTTGCGTGCTAAACTGAAGTTTCGTGCCCAAAAGGCACGACCTTGCGGATGTAGTTCATCGGTAGAACGAAAGCTTCCCAAGCTTTAGAGGCGGGTTCGACTCCCGTCATCCGCTCCATTCGCTTCAACGATGAAGCTATGAAACTCAATCATTCCAACGATTTTCAATTTTGCAAGCATTCGCTCAATCACATGATTTTTGTTGAATTGTTGTCACCGTGTTGTCACGAGGTGTGTAAAAGAGGATTCGGAGAGTGGTTTGGACTCAAGAGTTTTCCCGTGGTCAATGTCTCTGCTGCGGTGATCTTGTTGCTGATGGATGTTGCCACATCATCAAGATCGGTGTCGAATAGGTCTGCATAGGTATCCAGCGTCATGGCCGCATTCTTATGGCCCAACATACGTTGTATGGCCTTGACGTTGGCTCCGGAGCAGATGAACCGGCTCTACGAGTGCGGCAGTTATGCAAAGGCCAATGACTCCACGCCGGATTCCAGCCATCTGGAGAAGCGCCCCATGCGTCTGCCGCCGATAGTGATAGTCGAAATGAGAGTCGACAAAATAGGGGTCAACAGGGAGCATGGCGGCGATCCGCGCCGGGCCCACGGCATGTTCCTGCGTGCCAAACTGTCGGCGGCCTTCCGCTTGCTTGAAGACCCGCTGTCATTCGAAATCATGCAGGAGGACTGGGAACTCGCGGGCATGATGATGCGTTACTCGCGTCGATGCTACGATGAGAACCTGCAAGAGTATAGGAATGAGAACCTCAAACGACGCGCGGACTATAAGGAGGAGGACGAGCTGGTCCGCGAACAGGTCGATATGCGTTCCCAGCTCGCCACCGAGGAGCGCATCATGGAGGTACTGTCCAACTCGCCGAAGCCATCCGTGTCCAAAGGGGAATTGACCCGTTCCCTGTCCAAAAGACAGAAAGCCAGTCTGGATGCCGCTCTGGAGAACCTGATGGCTTCAGGAAAGATCAAACACAGGAAGGGCATGAAGGGCGGCCACTGGTATTCGCTTGCGTGAACGACCTACCGACCTACCCGCCTACTCACTACTGCCGTAAGGGTTTCCGCGACCTACCGACCCGAGCCTACCGACCTACCTACGGGAATCCAAGGTAGGTCGGTAGGCGAGCTCAGTAGGCGACCAAACCCCAATGATTCCACCGGGTAGATCGGTAGGTTGGTAGGTTTTGGGGAATAGACCAATTCTGACCGACGATTAAACCCCGGCTATCGAAACTGGAACATGGGAAAGCCATGACCCTCAGCATGACGCACAGTGTGGGTGTCGTCTACTTCTACTGGTGTGTGAATCTGCGTACTTGGTATTGTTGAAGGCTATATCTACGGTTTTGAAGAAGGCATGGCATGATGAATAGCGGAGCGCAGCGCGCGGAGTTGCACAAAACGATTTGGAGTATCGCCAATGTGTTGCGCGGCTCAGTGGACGGCTGGGATTTCAAACAGTATGTGTTGGGGTTCCTGTTCTACCGGTTCATCTCCGAGGACATCACCTCATACCTGAATGAGTACGAGCACCAGGCCGGCGATGTGGATTTCGACTACGCCAAGCTGGACGATGCCACGGCCGAGCAGGTGCGTAAGTCGATGGTGGAGGAGAAGGGCTATTTCATCCTCCCGTCCGACTTGTTCGCCAACGTGCGCAGATGTGCCGATGCGGACGAGAACCTGAACGAGACGCTGCAGCGGGTGTTCAAGAACATCGAGGGCTCAGCCATCGGCTCGCGTTCGGAATCCAGTCTGCGCGGCCTGTTCGACGATTTGGACCTGAACAGCCGCAAGCTCGGCGATACCGTGGTGGATCGCAATGCCAAGCTGGTGAAGGTGCTCAATGCCATTGGCGATCTGGACTTGGGTACGGAGAGCTTCGCGGACAACAAAATTGATGCGTTCGGTGATGCGTATGAGTATCTGATGACCATGTACGCGGCGAACGCCGGCAAGTCCGGTGGCGAGTTCTTCACGCCGCAGGAGGTCAGCGAGCTGCTGACCAGAATCGCCACCCATGGCAAGAGCGAAGTGAACAAGGTCTACGACCCGGCGTGCGGTTCCGGTTCCCTGCTGCTGCAATCCATCAAGGTGCTGGGCAAGGATAAGGTCCGGCAAGGGTTTTTCGGCCAGGAGAAGAACCTGACCACGTACAACCTGTGCCGCATTAACATGTTCCTGCACGATGTGAACTACGACCATTTCAACATTGCCTACGGTGACACGCTGATCAATCCACAGCACTGGGATGACGAACCGTTCGAGGTGATCGTGTCCAACCCGCCCTACTCCACCAAGTGGGAGGGCGACGACAACCCCACGCTCATCAACGATCCACGATTCGCCCCAGCTGGTGTGCTTGCGCCGAAGTCGAAGGCCGATCTGGCGTTCACCATGCACATGCTCTCCTGGCTGGCGGCTGACGGTACCGCGGCCATCGTCGAGTTTCCCGGTGTGCTCTACCGCGGCGGTAAGGAGCAGAAGATCCGCAAATATCTGCTGGAGGGCAACTTCATCGACGCGGTGATCCAGCTGCCGCCGAACCTGTTCTTCGGCACTTCCATCGCCACCTGCATCATTGTGCTCAGGAAATCGAAGACCGACGACAGCGTGCTGTTCATCGATGCGTCGGAACGGTTTGTACACGTCGGTAACCAAAACCAGCTTTCACCCGACGACATCGCCGCCATCATGGATGCTTATGTGAAACGCGAACCGGTTGAGCATTTCTCCGCCGTTGCCTCTCTTGAGGACATCCGCAAGAACGATTACGTGTTGTCGGTCAGCGGCTACGTGCAGCCCGAAGACACGCGAGAGAAGATCGACATCGCCGCACTCAACCGGCAGATCTCCGACATTGTGGCACGAGAGAACGAACTTCGTGCTCAGATCGACGCCATCGTCGCGGATTTGGAGAGCTGAAATGGTTGAAGCGTTTCAGGCACAGGGCTATTTTGGTAGGACACAGTATCTTCCCGAAATCCCTGTGGCATGCAGTCGAGAGTTCGACTTCTATCGCTGCGTTGAATTCAGTTACTCGATGTATGGGAAAACAGTTAGCGAATTGCATGCGGGGAATCTGAGATTGCCTTCCGGCGGGCGCTATAGTAGCGTATTCGGCAATCAGCGCTTGTCTTATTGGTCGAGTAGTGCGGAAACGGCAAAAGCTGAAATTAGAAAACATGGCGCTTCGTCTGATGTGATTCTGTTCAAAGCGTACGATGATGCGACCAGCACATGGCCTACCTTGATGGATCAAGAACCACTGGTTCTTGTGGATGCTCGTGATTTCGAGATACAAGCGATAATCGACAAGGTCGATAACGCTGCGCCGCTAAACAAGACTGAATTGGAATTGCTTAGGATGATCAAGGCCCAGGATCCTGATTGTCTTGTCTATAAGTCCCATGCCCGCGCCGGTGGGGAGAATTACCTTTTTTATGAAAAAGGATTCAATAAGTTAGCACTTCGCGAAGTCCGATTATCGCTGAATGGTGGAAGGAACCGAAATTCTGTTGCTTGCGCCGTGTCATCTGACTATTCGCCAGTACTGGAAGCATACGGATGCTATTTCAGTCCTATTGCGCGTATAGGCAAGGACTTAACGTACCCAGAGTCCTCGGAATACAGAATGAGGAAACAGTACATGGAACTATCCTTCAGCCAGTATCGGGAGCATGAGCATGAGCAGGATTGACGATTTGATTGCGGAATATTGTCCTGATGGGGTGAAACACCAAACATTGGGCGAAATAGGTGAGTTTATTCGAGGTAATGGCATTCAGAAGAGGGATTTTCGAGATTCTGGATTCGGGTGCATCCATTATGGACAGATTTATACCTATTATGGCTTATTTGCTGATCATACGAAGTCGTTCATTGACCCAAACTTGGCTGAAAAACGAAAGAAAGCATATAAAGGCGATCTGGTTATAGCTACGACAAGTGAAAACGAAGAAGATGTTTGTAAGGCATGCGCATGGCTAGGCGAAGAGCCGATTGCTATTAGCGGTGACGCCTATATTTTCCGGCATCATCAAAATCCAAAATATATATCTTATTGCTTCCAATCGGAGCTGTTCCAGTCACAGAAAAAGAAATATATAACTGGTACAAAAGTGCTACGTGTAAATGGCGATGCAATGGCCAAAATCCATGTTCCCGTTCCTCCATTGCCGGTGCAGGAGGAGATCGTTCGGATTTTGGATTCGTTTAGCTCGCTGGAGGCGGAGCTGGAGGCGGAGCTGGAGGCGGAGCTGGAGGCGCGGAGGAAGCAGTATGCCTATTATCGCAATGAACTCCTCACATTCGAGAGAGTCGTAACCGTTTGTATTCAGGATATCTGCATCCGAATCTGTTCAGGCGGAACGCCATCATCAAAGCGTCATGATTACTATGATGGGAATGTCCCATGGTTGAGGACTCAGGATATTGATTTCAATGTTATTAATCAAACTTCAGCCACCATTTCAGATGAAGGATTGAGAAATTCGGCTGCCCAGTGGATACCGGCCAATTGTGTGATTGTGGCAATGTATGGGGCAACGGCAGCAAAGGTAGCAGTGAACAGCATTCCCCTAACAACCAATCAAGCATGTTGTAACTTGCAGATTGACGAGACCAAAGCTGATGTCCGATATGTGTTCCACTGGCTTTCCAATGAGTATGAACATCTAAAGGCATTGGGTGAGGGCTCACAATCGAATATTAATGCTAAGAAGGTGAAGTCGTATCCCATTAGTTTGCCGCCGCTTGAAGAGCAACGCCGAATTGTCTCCATCCTGGATCGTTTTGACAAGCTCACCAATGACCTAAGTTCCGGCCTGCCCGCCGAGATCGAGGCCCGTCGCAAGCAGTACGAGTATTACCGGGACCGCCTGCTGTCATTCGACGAACTTGCCGTGTGACGTTTCATCGTGGGAACGGTCGAGTTGATGTATGGTCAGGTGCCGGACCATAGGGATGCATAGCATGGTTGGGACGCGCCGCAGACTTTTCAAAATGTGAGGACACGACTAACATGGCAGATAACAGCAGCTCCCTAAGCCTACTCACAGTGCTCAAACCAGGGGGCTCTTCTCATATCGAGGCAGAATCCAAACCCGCGAAGACCATCGACCAGATGATTGCTCTGATGTCGGATCGCGGCTTGGCGATCACGGATGAGGCAAGACTGCGGCAGGTACTCTTTGACTGCAATTACTATCGTCTCTCGGGCTATTTCCGCCCATTCCAAGTCAACCCGGCAGTTGGCGACAACAGGTACAGGCCCGGCACCCAGGACGTTGACTTCCTCATTCCCTACACGATGGACGAGGAACTACGCAACATCATCCTCAAGGGCACCGCGAAGGTGGAACTCACCCTGCGTTCGAGGTTCGCGTACCTGTTGGCATCAGACGGCAATGCCTACACGTATATGGATCCCGAATCCTATCAGGATGTGCGCAGCAAACGCGGCGAACTGTTGCGTGACAATCTGCTACGCAACATGAGCAAATGGATGGGAATGTCCAATGAGGTATGCATGCGGCATTACCGGCGCAAAGGCGGACCGGTGCCCGTGTGGGCGGCCGTCGAGACGTTCCCGTTCGATACGCTTTCCCGAATGCTTTCCCTGCACACGGATGCCAAGGCGCTCAGGGAATTGTACAGATCAGTCGGATTACGCACCAATCTGCGGACTTCCTCGGAGGTCGTGCATGCCATGGTTTATCTGCGCAATCTGTGCTCGCATCATGCCAGACTGTGGCATCGGGAGATGGTCATCCCGTCGCCTATGACGCGTGACATGAAAACGGCATTCGCTGATTTCGAATACGGCGAGAAGTCCGTGGCGTCATCGCTGCTTGCACTCATGTATCTTGTGCGGAATATAGAAGACGGCGATGACTACGCCACGGAGATACGAGGCTTCCTCGACGCGAACGATGCATACGTCTCTGGAATCAAGACGGCCCTGCATTGGGAATGAGCCGTAGGATTCAGGAATCCCATATGCGCTGCGGAATCCGAATTCCTTTGAGTAGGATGGCGGATAAATACGGATGAAGAAGGAGCCCATGATGACGGAGCGGTCGGATATGGATCTGCCGGATGGTGGCAAGTCGTACAAGCTCGTGGCCGAGGGCGCGGAAAGCACCGTGGTGGCCGAATACGAGCCTAGCCACGGCCGTGAGACCGCGTACCAAAGCGAAGCGGATCTGGAGGAGGAGCTGCTGCGAATCCTTGAATCCCAGGGCTATGAACGACTTTCCGCGCATACGGAGTCCGAGCTTATCGCAAACCTGCGCACCCAGCTTGAGAAGCTGAACGATGTCCGGTTCACCGACAATGAGTGGTCGCATTTCTTCCACGAGGTCATCGCCTCTTCGACGGCGGGCATCGAGGACAAGACCCGGCTGATCCAGGAAGACAACATCCAGATCCTGAACCGTGACGATGGTACGACGAAGAACATTCGTCTCATCGACAAGGTGCATGTTCACAGCAACCGCCTCCAGGTGCTTCACCAGTTCGAGGAGGAGGGCGGCAGCCATCCGACCCGGTATGATGTGACGATTTTGGTCAACGGCCTGCCGTTGGTGCAAATCGAATTGAAGCGGCGGGGCGTGGCGATCAAGGAGGCGTTCAACCAGATTAACCGTTACCAGCGTGACAGCTTCTGGGCTGGATCGGGACTCTATGAGTACGCCCAGATCTTCATTATCTCGAACGGCACGCACACCAAGTACTACAGCAACACCACGCGCTTCAAGCACATCCATGGAATGGAAGGCCGTCCCGCAGCCGGCCGTTCGCAGAAGAGCTCCGACAGTTTCGAGTTCACCAGCTGGTGGGCCGACGGGCGCAACCATGTCATCGCCGACCTGACGGGTTTCGCCAGGACTTTTCTCGCTCGGCATACACTGCTCAATATCCTGACGCGATATTGCGTGTTCACCGCCGAGCATGACCTGCTGGTGATGCGCCCATACCAGATCGCGGCCACCGAACGCATCCTCAACCGCATTCTCATCAGCGAATACGATCCGAAGAGACTCGGCACGCCCGAGGCGGGCGGATACGTGTGGCATACCACAGGCAGCGGCAAGACGCTGACTAGCTTCAAGACGGCGCAGCTCGCCAGCAACATGGATGGTGTGGACAAGGTGCTGTTCGTCGTGGACCGCAAGGATCTCGACTACCAGACCATCAAGGAATACGAACGTTTCAAAAAGGGCGCGGTCAACTCCAACAAGAGCACCAAGGTGCTTGCCGACCAGCTTGCCAGCCCCGACGCGAAGATCATCGTCACCACGATTCAGAAGCTTTCCTCATTTATCCGCGGCAATCCCAAGCACGATGCCTACGCGCAGCATGTGGTGCTGATTTTCGACGAATGTCATCGCAGCCAGTTCGGAGAGATGCATACTGCCATCACCAAGCATTTCAAGAACTATCATCTGTTCGGGTTCACCGGTACTCCCATCTTCGCCGTGAACGCGAAAACCGGTGGCTCCCCCGACCTGCGCACCACCGGACAGGCGTTCGGCGACTGCCTGCACTCATACACGGTGGTGGACGCGATCAGGGACGGCAACGTGCTGCCGTTCCGTATCGGCTACGTGGACACGGTGCGCCGTAAGGAAGGCGTCAGGGACGAACAGGTGTACGGCATCGACGCGGCCAAGGCGCTGAGCGACCCGCGGCGCGTGAGCGCGGTCACGTCGTATGTGCTCGACCATTTCGACCAGAAAACCAAGCGGCAATCCAGCTACATGCTCAAGGACCGGCGCGTCCGCGGCTTCAATTCGCTGTTCGCGGCTGATTCCATCGGCATGGCCAAGCAGTATTACGCCGAGTTCCAGCGCCAGCAGGCCGAGCGCGGTGGGGAACCGTTGAAAATCGCCTTGATCTACAGTTTCGCGCCGAACGAGGCCGATCCCGGCGAGCAGGGCTTCATTGATGACGAGGACTTCGAGACCGCTGGCCTTGACCAGTCATCACGGGATTTCCTCGACGCCGCGATCTGCGATTACAACCGAACGTTCGGCAGCAGCTTCAGCACGGCCTCCGACCAGTTCGAGAACTACTACAAGGATCTGTGCCTCAGGCTCAAGAACCGCGATCTGGACATGGCCATCGTGGTGAACATGCTGCTCACCGGCTTCGACGCCACGACGCTCAACACCCTGTGGGTGGACAAGAACCTGAAGCAGCATGGCCTGATGCAGGCGTTCAGCCGCACCAACCGCATCCTGAACTCGGTGAAGACCTTCGGCAACATCGTCTGCTTCCGTGATCTGCGGCAGGAGGTGGATGACGCCCTGGCGCTGTTCGGAGACAAGGACGCCAAGGGCACGGTGGTGCTTAAGCCATATGTGGAATATCTTGCTGCATACAACGAGAAGGTCTCGCAACTGCTCAAGCGGTTCCCTCTGGGAGAGGAAATCGTCGGGGAACAGGCGCAGAAGGATTTCCTCACCCTGTTCGGCTCGATCCTGCGGCTACGCAACATTCTGCAGGCCTTCGACGATTTCTCCAATGATGATGTGCTGAGTCTGCGCGACCTGCAGGACTACCAGAGCCTGTACATCGATCTCTACCAACAGCGGCGTTCGCATGAGGAAGCCGACAAGGAAATCATCAACGATGACGTCGTCTTCGAAGCCGAACTGGTCAAACAGATCGAAGTGAACATCGACTACATCCTCGAACTCGTAGCCAAATACCATGACGGGCATATGGAGGACAAGGCGATCCTCGCCGATATCGACCGCACCATCATGTCTTCGCCAGACCTGCGCAGCAAGAAAGACCTCATCGACTCGTTCGTCGAGTCCCTGTCCTCAGGCGCGGACGTGCAGCGCGACTGGAAGGAATACATTATCCGCAAAAAGCAGGAGGAGTTCGAGCGCATCGTCAGCGAGGAGCACCTGAAGACGGGACTGGCCGAGCAGTTCATCATCGACTGTTTCAAGGAAGGCTATGTCGACACGGACGGCACCAGAATAGTGTCGATACTGCCCCCTGTGTCACGCTTCGCGCCGAGCAACGCGTACGAGCTGATGAAGAGCCGAGTCATCGAACGGTTCCGCCAATACTTCGATCGCTTCGTTGGAATGTGAGGGAACGGCCGTCCCAGGGGCCGAAACGGAATGAGGACACCGGGGACCATACTTTTGGCAATCGGGGTTCCGCAGAAAAATCTGCGGAGCCCCGATTGCCGTCTAAACCAGCAGCTTGTCCAACGTCCAAACTGGTCTCCGCTTTCTTGATGGATGAGAGGATGACGGGGATGGAGCGCGAGAAAGCGGAGATAGATGTGGTACAGGGGCTGTACTGATGGCCGTGGTCAAACTTGGGAACAAGGTCAAGACGAATCTTCCGGATATGATTCGTTACGTCATCAATCCCGAGAAGAACGATGGCGGCAGGCTCGTATACGCGAGCTACAGCAGCGAGCGGCATGACGCGAACATGCTCGCCGAACCGATGATCCGGGATCTGGAACGATGCGCGAATGGGCTGCGCAAGGACGGCGTGCTCGCCCTGCATCTGAAGCATTCGTTCAGTCCCGACGAGCATGTGAACGCGGAACAGGTGCATGAGCTGGGCGTCATGCTGACCGAGGCGATCACGGGCGGCGACTACAAGTATGTGGTCTCCCCGCACATGGATCGGCATCACCTGCACAACCACATCGTCATCTGCGCGGCGAACCGAAGGACGGGAAGAAAGATGCGTCTGACCCGCAGAAGCATCGACCAGTGGCGCGCGGTCAGCGACGAACTATGCCGTCGTGAGGGCCTTGCCGTATTGGAGAATCCGAAGGTCGAAACCGCTGAATCCAGAGTTCGGGATGAACGCGAACGTCTTAAAAACGAGCGGAAGCGGATACGTGAGGACATCGCCGAACAAGTCGAACGGGAATCGGAGCGGATGCGTCGGCGTCTTAAGGAGAGCAGCGACAGGCAGCGTGAGCGTGACAAGCGCATCCTCTTTGCCTTGTGCCTGGGTGTGTGCTCGGCCGTGGTGCCAATGTTCGCCGTCGTCATGCAAGGACGCTGGCAAGCCTTCGCCGACTCGTTGCTCGACTGGCTTCGTATGTGTGGGAGGCAGCTCGCGGTGGTCGGCCAATGGCTTGCGGATATCGATGCGCGGCTGGATGAGATCATCCCGAGCGGATGGTGGGATCGGCCACTCGTGTTTCTGCTCATGCTGCTGTTGGCAGCCGTGGTCTGCGGCATGCCTCTGCTCGTAGCAGGCGGATATGCGGTGGCTGTTTTTACGACGATGAGAGGCTGGCTTACGGAAGGAACCCTGGGAGTCCATATCGTTCTTTGGACGTTGACCGTCATGGTGGGCTTCGTCCTGGCCGACCGTCTCGCCATGATCCCGCACAATCCGGTGGGCTGGCCCGCTTGGTGGATCCTTCTCACTGTTGCCGCGCACCTGATCTATCTGGCGAAGCTGGCGGGCCCAATCAGCCGATTCATTAGGAACAGCTAATGCGATGGACCATGCGGTACATGAGAGAACGCCTCGAAACGATTCGTTCCCAAATTGTTGTCACCATGTTGTCATACAGTGCTGTAGTCAAGCGGTTAAAGCCGCTAAATCACTGGTATTTAACGGCTTTATAGCATCGGTCAGGTAGGGTTCGACTCCCGTCTCCGCTCCATTCGAAACCCTTGGAATCGTTGGAATTCCAAGGTTTTTTCTATTGCCGTAAAAGACCCGTGAAGTCAACTTCGCGCCGCGCAACTGTCGGTTGCGTCGCAAAATTTGGTTGCGAGTCGCAATGCAACCGAAAGATGGTGGCGTGGAACGCGACGTTTATGACAAGCTGTTGCTTGGCAATCGCCAATAATCGCAAGTCGAGGCGATATGGAAACTCGACGAAAGGGCGGACATGAGTTTCAAAGAGAATCTGCAGTATCTGCGCGGTTCGCGCAACATGACGCAGGAACAGCTGGCAATGCTGCTGGGCGTTTCCCGGCAGGCAATTTCGAAATGGGAGTCCGAGAAGGCATACCCCGAAATGGACAAGCTGCTGATGCTTTGCGACATGTTCGGCGTGACGTTGGATGATTTGGTCATGGGCGACGTGCGCGCGTCGGTAGGCTGTGGGGGTGCGGGACGCGTGGACTTGACTGCTGATACGGATGGTGTGGCCGCGTCGGTTGGGGTGGCCGACGCTGCTGTTGGCGAGGTTCCGGGGGTAATCGGGTTTGCGGCATCGCAGGTCGCAGGAATGTCCGATTCTGGTGAATCGGACGTGAGGGATACGAATCCGAATGTTTGTGCGTCCGTTTCTGGTGAATCGGACGCACAAGGTGCCAAAACCGGTGTTCAATTGTCCGTTTCTCCAGAATCGGACACGCGAGATGGGACGGAGATTCCGCAAAGCGTGCCCCGACATATCGTGCAGGATGTGGTTGGCTACGACAGTCATATGAGGCGTTTTGCGTGGCTTATTGCGATTGGTGTGGCCGCAATTATCCTCGGAGTCGCGGTTGGCATGTTGTTTTCGCCGGAGGGGTCTGTCTTGGGGCCGTCGCCGGTGAACGACGTGCTGGTCACGGTATGCACGTTGGTTGGCGCGATGGTCGGTCTCGCTTTGCTGATACCGGCCGGAATCATGCATGGCGATTTCCGCCGTCGCCACCCGTATGTGCAGGATTTTTACACGAATGAGGACAAGTCACGTGCGTCGGTCGTATTGGCGATTGGTGTTGCGATTGGTGCCGTGCTGATTTTGGCGGGCGTGTGCGTGCGAGTGTTTTGTGACGAGTTTGTTGCCGACGGAGACGCGGGGTGGCCGGACAGCGTTCTGCTGGCTTGCGTGGCCGCGGCGGTGTTCTGTTTCATTATGTCCGGGATGACGCATGACAAGGTGAATGTGGACAAATACAATCGTGAAGCCGAAGAGGAAAGCGTGCGCGAGGGACGTTCCGTGCCGCACCCGACGATGAGCGAGTCGGACAGATTTTACAGAAGACTTACCGGTGCAATTTGTGGCGTGATCATGTTGTTAGCGACTGTTGTCGCGTTGCTTATGCTTTTTCTTGGAACGGCGGGCAGTGATGCTGACGCGTGGATGAAGGTGTTCTGGGTCCCGTGGCCGATCGGCGGTGTGCTGTGTGGCGTCGTGGACATCATCGTGTCATTGGTCAAGGAGGCCAGGCGGCGGTAAACCAACAAATAGTGTCCGTTTCTCCGGAATCGGACATGCGGGGTGGGCGGCAGGTAGGCTGGAATCCGTGAATACGGATCAGAAACTTCCCGCCGAATCCGCAGGCGAACGCCCCAGTAACCCCCTATTTGGCCATGCCATATCACACGCGGCGACACTCATCGGCCTGTTCGCAATCGTCCTGTGGGGCTTCATGGCCGGCCTCGTGCGACTCGTTTCCGAATCGTTCGGTACCACGCTCGGCTCGGCGCTCATCTACACTGTCGGCGGCATGCTCCTGCTCATCGTGCGACGGCCGAAACCGATTAGCCAAGCGCCACGCAAGTACCTCGTCGCAGGCGGACTCATGTTCATCGCATACGAGGCGTCGATCTCGCTGTCGATCGGTCTGGCCACAACGAACGCGCAATCTGTGGAAGTCAGCCTCGTCAATTATTTGTGGCCGACGCTGCTGGTACTGATGACCGCCGCCGTGTCGCACAAACGCGGCTCGGTCTCCGAAGCGCTGCCGGGTGCAATCGTAGCCACCGTCGGCGTGGCAATGGCGGTCGGCGGTGAAAACCTTGACGTGCAGGAAGCGGTCGCCAATATCGCCAGCAATCCATTGCCGTACGCGCTCGCGTTCGCAGGTGCCTTTATTTGGGCGATTTACGCGACCGTGACGCCATCGATGTCCGGTGGTTACGATGGTACGACGATTTTCTTCTGTTGCGTTGCTGTTGTGCTGTGGATTATCCATTTCGTTTCGGGCGACGGTTTACCAGCTGTAGCGCCTGGCATCGGCGGCTATATTGCGCTGCTCGCATGTGCCGCGTCGATTGCCGGCGGCTACGCGTGCTGGGGGTATGGCATGCTACATGGCAGTATGGAAACGCTTGCGATCGGTTCGTATGCGACGCCGCTGTTCTCCACTGCTTCCAGCACGCTCCTATTGGGCGTGACGTTGGGCATGCCATTCTGGATCGGTGTCGCGCTGGTGGTGGTCGGCTCGCTGATCAACGTGTGGTTTGCGCGACGCCGCTGATTGTCCGATTCTGCAGAATCGGACGCTTGTTGGTGTGTGAGGATGCGACATGTGGGGTAGTGGCGGCGCAGAGGAGCGCCGGGATGGTGCAGCGGTACGTAAGGGAAGTGACTGGGCAGGACAATGCCCTACGCATCCACGCTAGCTTAGGTTTTTGCCGGCTGGTATTTGGTGTGTGTTGCCGTTGGCGGTGATGGTGATGCGTCGCCAATGACGCGTCCATGTGTGCCAGCCGAAACCGATCTAAACCGGCTTAAACCAGCCCGTTCAAATCCGCCTCGTCACATCACCTTGGTGGATTCCAGATTGCGGCTCACCCAGTTGTTCAACCGGATCACCGGCTTGCGCAACACCAATCCCAGCAGCAGCGAAGGAATCAGGAACAAGGCGAGATACACCATGTCAAGCAGGTACTCATTGCCGTACGATCCGGCCATCGCGGCGTGCATGGCATCGATGGCGTGCGGGAACGGTAGGAACGGGTAGAGCATTTGGAAGAACTTCGGCAGTGTCTCGATAGGGAACGTACCGCCCGAACCGGCGACCTGCATCACCAGCAGCACCACGGCCACGGCCTTGCCGATATCGCCGAACGACACGGTCAGCGTATACACGATATTCGAGAACACGAGCGCGGCAAGCCACCCCACGGCAAGGAACTGCAGCGCATGATTCGCCTGCACGCCAAGGAAATACATGTCACCCAGGCAAACCAGTGTGCCCTGCAGCAACGCGAGCAGTGCGAAGATCGCGTACCGTCCGAAATACTCGTGGTCGAGGCGCAGTCCCCAACGTGAGGCGTTCCCCGGGCCGGACGGGCCGGCGACGCGCGGCAGCGTGTCGCCCAAGCCCAGCACATGCGCCTTCTCGCGGTCCGAAATTGTCACTTTCAGCATGGCGCACAGGATGATCGCACCCACCCAGATTGACAGGATCGTATAGAACGGCGCCATGGCCGAACCGTAGTTCGCGATCGGGTACACTGAGACGCGATGCAGTGCGACGGGCGCGGAAATCAGCGTGGACAGTGTGGACGCGTTGGCGGTGGCCAGTGCACGTAGTTCGTCCGATTCACCCGAATCGGACGAACTGGCGTCGTTGTCACCGTCGCCACCATCGCTGTTGCCGTCACCGGCGTTCCCGCCCGTCTCCAGCTTCGTGATCAGCTCCTTCACCGTCGCTGCCGACGAGTCGAGTTTCTTCGCGATCGTGCCGAGCGTGGAACGGATGGATGTCACATTCGTCCCCACATCGCCCGTCACATCGTCCAGATCGTCGGCGGTGCCGCTCAGCTGGGTGATCATGCTGTCGGTTTGGGAGATCAGCGTGCTGACTGTGGAGGCGAGCGCGTCGATTTTCGGCTTGACGTTCGTGGCGTAATCGTCGCGCACATTGCTGATCGACTGCTTCGCGGAGGTGATGCGGTTCAGGATCTCCTTGCGGGAGCGTTCCGCGGCTGCGGTATCCTGCGTGACCTGCGTGGAAGCGTCTTTCAGCTGCTGCGCGAGCTTCTGCGAATCGCCTTTGGCGGCTTCCAGCAGCGTGATCTCCCGGTCGATGGCTTCCAGCAGCGCCTGTTTCGCGGAATCACTGTCCGGTAGTTGTTCCACCGATTCGTGCATGTGGTTGAGGCTTGTGATGTACGTGTCGTACAGCGATTCGCTGCTGGAGACTTGTTCGCTCAACGTTGTCAACTGGCTGGCTGCGGTGTCTGAGTCCTTGCCGATCGCGTCGAACGCCTTGTTCACCTTGGCAGCTACTTGGTCGAACGCGCCTGACACCTGGTCGAGCGCGGTGTTCACTGAGGAGGTGACGTTCGCACCTGCCGAAGTGAACGACGTGGCACCTGATTTGCCTTGCTTCAACGCGTTCTGGGCCTGTTTGCCCGCCTTGGTCGCCGAGGCGAGCAGTTTGCCCGTGGAATCCACGATGTCGTTCGCCGAGCCGAGCAGCTGCGAATACGACGTTACCTGCTGCGATGCGCCGCTCAGCGTATCCGCCATGGTGGTGAGATTGCCGTTGAGGTTGCGCATGTATTCGGCCATTTGCGGGCTTTGCGAATAGTGTAGGATGCTTGAGGCCAGGTCGAGTCCGACTTGCGCAATCGTTTTGGCGAAGGTTTTGTCGATCGTATTGACCACGGTTGTCGCGCCCTGATCGGTGATATGCGGGGCGATCGGGTTGATTTTCTCGTTCAGATAGTACTTGAGCTGCGCGTGTTTGATGTCGGGGGAGAACAGCGTCATCATGTCGGCGCTGAAACCTTTCGGAATTACGATCGCCGCATAGTATTCGCCGGATTTCACCCCGTCGATTGCCTTGCCGCTTTTCACGAACTGCCAGTCCAGCTGGTCGTTGGCGTGCAGTGTGCTGATGATGGTTTCGCCCACGTTGACGCGCACCGGTATGAGATCCGACTTGTAACCCTTGTCGTTATTGGCCACGGCGACCTTCAATGCCTTGGTGTTGCCGTAGGGGTCCCAGCTGGCCGCGATGTTGAACCAGGCGTACAGCGCCGGCACCACCACCAGGCCCATCGAGACGATCACGGCGATCACGTTGCGGGTGGCGTGGCACATGTCCCGCTTGAAGATGCCCCAGATCATTTTCACTGTTCGTTCCCCTCCTCACGCAGACTCCTGCCAGCATTTCCGTCCGTGTTTCCAGCCGCATGTTCAGGCGCATGTCCGGCCGAACCACCATGCGCAGCCTCATACAGCCTCGTACGTACGGCATGCATCGGCTTGTAATGCATGCCCGGCCGGAACAGCAGGTTCTCGTGCAGGATCGCGCTGCGGAACTCTTCCGCACTCATCGCTTCCTCGCCCAGATAATTCGCATACCGTTCGCGCAGATACTCCACCACGATGAGATACGTGTCGATGGCGATGATCGAAATGATCCAACCGAGCAGCATGGCGAGCTTCATGCGCGTGATGAATAGCAACAGCAGGAACACGAACGGCAGTACCGCCAGCGCGAGGAATCCCCAGCGCACCAGGCGCGGGTACAGGCGGAAGAAATGAATCGCCCGTCTGCGGGCGAGTTCGGGGAACTCCTCGGCGATCTGCTGCGCGGTCTCGGTGAGCCGCAACGGTTCCACCGTGCCTTCGTTATATTCGGTGATCATCAGATCAGTGTCCGCCAGACGGTTGTCGAACAGGCGGTTGAGGTTCAACGCCAGCTTGCGGACGACCAAGCCGATGAACAGCGCCACAGGCAGATACCAGAACAGCGAGAGCATGTCGATCCAATAATGGTTGGCATACATGCCGCCGATCGGCCCGCGCATCGCGTTGATGCCGTAGGTGAACGGTAGGAACGGTTTCAGACGGCGGAAGAATTCCGGCATCATCTCGATGGGGTAGAGGCCTGCCGCGCCCGGAATCTGGATGATCACCAGAATCACGGCGACGGCCTTGCCGATATGCCGGAACGCCACGGCGAGCGCGTAAATGATGTTCACGTAGACGAACGAGGCGAAAATGCCGGCGAGGATGAACAGGAACGGATGCTCGCATTGGATGCCCAGCGCGAGATCGCCGATCGTGGCGATGATCGCCTGCAGGAATCCGACCGTGACGAACAGCAGCCAACGGCCCATATAGCCTTGGCGTGGCGTGTACATGCGGATCTTCTCATCGCGGTCCACTTCAAGCTTGTAGATCGCGACGAGCACGAATCCGCCGACCCACAGCGCAAGATTCGTGTAGAACGGCGTGACCGCGGAACCATAGTTTTTGACCGGGTAGAGGACCTGTTCGTCCAAATGCACCGGCTCGCCCACGAACGAGCCGACCTCGCTCGCGTCAAGTCCGAGCGCTTGGGAAAGCTGCTGGAACATCGCCGAACTGCTCAACGCGGCCACATCGGTGCGCGTGGTGTTGAGTTGTTTGGCGAGATTGGCGAGCTGCGTCTGCGTGCCAGCAATGGTGGTGTTCGTTTGGGTCACGGTGCGCGACAACTGGTCGAGCAGCCCGTTGCCCTGTTCCAGCGTGCTTTGCAGCGTGGTAAGCGTGCCGGACAGCGACCCATTGGCCAGGCTGAGTGTATCGAGCCCGGTGTTGAGATTCGGCATGACCGTGCCGGTGATGGTCGTGCGTGCGCTCGCCATCGACGCCGTGCCGTTTTTCGCCAGCGTGGTGACATCGTCGTTGAACCCGTTCGCGGTGTTCTTCCCCGCGTTGATCGCAGCCGTGGTGTCCTGATCGAAGGCGTCGATGCGCTGCTGCTGGAACGTCAGCTGTTTGCGGGCTTCGGCGAGTTGCGCGGAAAGATCCTTATACGTTTGGCTGTTCGGATCCAGCTGGCTGGCCTGCAACGCCTTCTCCACGCCGTCGAGCACATTGCCGGTGGTGGTGTTGACGTGATGCATGGTGCTGGACACTTGGTCGAGCGCGTCCTGCGTGGTGTTCAGTCCGCTGAGCACGGTGCCGGTGGCATTGCTCACGTTGACCTGCAGACCGGACAGTTGCGTGCTGCCGTTGTCGAGCGCTCCGACCAGCGTGTTCGAGAATCGTTCGGTTTGTGTGCGCGTCTCGCTCAGCAAGTCGGACGCCTTGCCGACGGTGTCAAGCGAGTTGGTGATTCCCGAGGCGAGCGCGATGTTGGACTGTTTGGCCGAATCGATGGTGGTGAGGGCCTTGTCGAGCGTGGAACGCGTGCCGCGCAGCTGCTGTTGGACGGTTTCGAGCTGGTTGATGGTGTCGGTCAGATCGTTGATGACGTCGCTTTGCGCGCTTTTCATGCTGCCGGTGGTTTCTCCCGCTGCCTCCTTCACTTCCTTCGCCACGGCGTCGGCCACGCTGGAAACGAAAGTGGTGTTGATCTGCTCGTCGATCGTGGTCGCGCCCGTATCGGTGATTTTCGGCGCGATCGCGTTCAGCTTCTCGTTGATATAGTACGTGATCGACGGTCGGTCGCCTTTACCAGTGACGGTGCCGATGAGTCTGGAGCTGAAGTCTTCCGGAATTACGATCGCCGCATAGTATTTGCCGGATTCCACGCCTTCGATGGCTTGCTGCTCGGGAACGAAACGCCAGCCGAGCTGATGGTTCTTCTTAAGCTGGTTGACGGTTTGCTGGCCAGCGTCGAGATGACCGACCAGCGTGGAGGTTGTGCCCTTGTCCTCGTTCGCCACAGCGACCTGGATGTTGCCCGTGTTCGCGTACGGGTCCCAGTTGGCGAGGATGTTGCACCATGCGTACAGTGATGGGATGATGGCCACACCCAGCGTGACGACGAGCGCCACTGGGTTCTTCAGAATGCGTTTCACGTCTCGAAGGAAGATGGCGAAAACCTGGTGCATCAAGCCTCCTCGCGGGTATTGGTCGCAACATCTACGTGCGGCGGCATGCCCGTGCGGGAACACCCGGTTGGGCTCTTCGTCGCGCGATCCGGTGGATATTCTATGACTTCCGATGGAGCGATCGCAATGGTTTCGCCATGTTTATTGGTCGGTCCCGCAAGTGTCGGGATATGAGACGAGAACGCTCGGCATATGGCCCTAGTGGGGCGGGCGACCTGGATATGGAGCGGACGGTCGGGAAAACGGAAAGGAAAGATGGCGAATGTTGTCACATGACAAGTGGGATAGGGTCGGGCGATAATGGAGGCATGACTATTGCAACGCCGGAACGTTATGCGCAAATGCTGGACGCCGCACGCCGCGGCGGTTACGCCTATCCCGCGATCAATGTGACCAGCACACAGACCCTGAACGCCGCACTCCAGGGTTTCGCCGAGGCGGAATCCGATGGCATCATCCAAGTCTCCGTAGGCGGCGCCGCCTACTTCTCCGGGCAACGCGTCAACGACCGCGTCACCGGCTCGCTTGCCTTCGCAGCCTTCGCGCACGAAGTCGCGGCGAAATACCCCAACATCACCATCGCCCTGCACACCGACCACTGCGCTAAACAGTATCTGGACGAATGGGTGCGCCCCCTGCTCGACCATGAAGCCGAACAGGTGAAGCACGGTCAGGAACCGACCTTCCAGTCACACATGTGGGACGGTTCCACAGTGCCGCTGGGTGAAAACCTCGACATCGCAGAAGAACTGCTCGACAAATCCCAAGCCGCGCACACCGTGCTGGAAATCGAAATCGGCGCGGTCGGCGGCGAAGAAGACGGGCACAGCGCCGAAATCAACGACAAACTGTATTCCACGCCCGCGCAAGGCATCGCCGTCGCGCAACGACTCGGCCTTGGCGAGCGCGGACGCTACATGGCCGCCTTCACCTTCGGCAACGTGCACGGCGCATACAAACCGGGCGTGGTGAAACTGCGCCCCGAACTGCTCGACGAAATCCAGACCACGGTCGCGCTCGCGATTAAGGCCGGCGAAATGCCCGACCCCGCGCACTCGCTGGATGTCGCTCCCGGTAAGCCGTTCGCCCTGGTGTTCCACGGTGGTTCCGGCTCCGCGCCGGAGGAGATCGCGCAGGCCGTGAGCTACGGCGTGGTGAAGATGAACATCGACACCGATACGCAGTACGCATTCAGCCGTGCGGTGGCCGGTCACATGTTCTCCAACTATGATTCGGTGCTCAAAATCGATGGCGAGGTGGGCAACAAGAAGATGTACGACCCGCGTTCGTGGGGGCGCGAAGCGGAAAGCGCCATGGCCGCACGCGTGGTGGAGGCTTGCAGGCAGCTTGGCAGCGCGGGCAAGGCGTTGAAGTAGTGTGATGCCGCACGCGCCGCGTAATGCATGCGGCGTGTGGCGGCACGGTGGGTGTGTCGCGTTGTATGAGACGAAAACGATGGAACTGACTAGTTTCAACGGTCGATCGGTGCATATCCGGCAGATATCCGGTAGAGGGCGCAGGATAGTCTTTGTAAGGCCTTGGTAAGGCTTTGAGGCGAAATCGCATACGCGCGGAGGTGCAACAACATGCCTGGAATTGTTTTGATCGGTGCCCAGTGGGGAGACGAAGGCAAGGGTAAGGCGACCGACCTGATCGGCACGAAGGTCGACTATGTTGCCCGCTTCAACGGCGGCAACAATGCGGGCCATACCGTGGTGGTCGGCGACGAATCGTATGCGCTGCACCTGCTGCCCTCCGGCATCATCAGCCCGACCGCGACTCCGGTTATCGGCAACGGTGTTGTTGTTGATCCTGAAGTGCTTTTCGAAGAGATCGACGGCTTGGAAAGCCGCGGTGTGGACTGCTCCCGACTGCTGGTGAGTGAGGGTGCGCACATTATTGCGCCGTATCATCGTGTGCTTGATAAGGTGACGGAACGTTTCCTTGGCAAGCACAAGATCGGTACCACCGGTCGCGGCATTGGACCTGCGTATGCCGACAAGATTAATCGCGTGGGCATCCGCGTGCACGACCTGTTCAATGCGAAGCATTTGCACGACAAGGTTGAAGCAAGCCTGCATCAGAAGAACCAGATGCTGGTGAAGCTGTACAATCGTCGTCCGATTGATGTGAACGAAACCACGGATGAGCTGCTCAAGCTCGGCGAACGTTTGAAGCCGTACGTGGCCAACACCTCGCTGGTGCTCAATAAGGCACTTGACGAAGGCAAGACCGTGCTGTTCGAAGGCGGCCAGGCCACTATGCTCGACGTGGATCACGGCACATATCCGTTTGTCACGTCCTCCAACCCGACTGCCGGCGGCGCATGCACCGGTACCGGTGTCGGCCCGACCAAGATCACCCGCGTGATCGGCGTTTCCAAAGCGTACGTGACCCGCGTGGGCGAAGGACCGTTCCCGACCGAGCTGTTCGGCGAGGAGGGCGAATGGCTGCGAGCCCAGGGCCACGAGTACGGCGTGACCACCGGCCGTCCGCGTCGTTGTGGCTGGTTCGATGCGGTCGTCAATCGTTATGCGGCTCAGGTCAACGGCCTGACCGACATCGTGCTCACCAAGCTCGACGTGCTTACCGGCCTGAAGGAAATCCCATTGTGCGTGGCCTATGATGTCAACGGCGAACGCCGCGACGATATGCCTACTGATCAGTCCGAATTCGCGGCAGCGAAGCCGATCTACGAATCCATGCCGGGTTGGGACGAGGATATTTCCCAAATCCACGACTTCAATGATCTGCCGAAGACCTGTCAGGATTACGTCAAGCGTCTTGAGGAACTGTCCGGCTGCCGTATCTCCGTGATCGGCACCGGCCCGCAGCGCGACCATATCATCCAGATCAATTCGCTGGTCGACTGACCGTCGGCAACGAGTTTCCCGGCTTGACTGGCAACGACGCGGCACATGATATCCGCCGGCTGATTCCGCGATTCGACCACTTGAAGTGGAAGATGGCGGCGGCCGGCATAGTCATTGGTCTGGTTTCAGGATTGCTGGTCGTCGTATACCGTCTCGGCATCGAATACGGCACGGATGCGTCCCGCTGGATATATGCGCGGATTCGCGAGACCCCGTGGCTGATTGCGCCGTGGGCGGTTGCCGCGGTGGCGGCCGCGCTGGCGATCGCGTGGATGGTCGTCAAGGAGCCGATGGCCGGTGGCAGCGGCATCCCGCAGACCAACGGCGTGGTGATATGCGGCTTGAAGATGCGTTGGCAGACGATTCTGCCAGTCCGTTTCGTCGGTGGACTGTTGGGCGCGTTGTTTGGTCTGTCGCTCGGCCGTGAGGGGCCGTCCATTCAGATTGGTGCGTCGGGAGCGCAGTGTGTGTCCCACCGTTTGCGCGGCCACCGCCGTGAGGACATGCAGGAGCATTATCTGGTCACCGCCGGTGCCGCGGCAGGCTTGTCCGCCGCGTTCAGCGCGCCGCTGTCCGGCATGATGTTCGCTTTGGAAGGGGTGCATCGGAGTTTTTCCCCTGCGATTCTGATGGGCGCCACTGCCGCATCGCTGACCGCCGATTTCGTCTCGAAATACTGTTTCGGTCTGCGTCCGGTTTTGGATTTCGGTGATATCGGTCAGCTGTCGTTGGAAGAGTATGTGTGGCTGATTCCGTTGGGATTGGTGGCCGGTTTGGTTGGTTCGCTGATGAACCGCTCGTTGCTTGGCTTCCAGACGCTGTACGGCAAACTGCCGGCATGGAGCCGCCCGATGATTGCGATTGCGATGGACCTGACCCCCGTTAGGTAGACACCTCTGATTCCAGCCAGTGTGGTTGGGAAG
>ERZ772954.320-NODE-320-length-51225-cov-11.109889_pt1 | contig 51225 bp, 47 predicted proteins | sample MGYA00580684_ERZ772954 | MGnify/ENA primary metagenome ERZ772954 (study PRJEB29015, sample SAMEA2737654) | human gut metagenome | biome: human gut; feature: human-associated habitat; material: faeces | place: China | collected 2012 ...
TCGCCCCATCGCCAAAGGCGATTTAAAATGGCGAGATGCGTTGCTGGTCGCACATTGTGTGAACAGTAACAGAGGAGGCGAAAAGAATCTCTTGTGGTTGTTCTTTTTATGTGATAAGATATTGAGCATGAAAGCCTGTAGGATAAATCACAATTCCGAAGGAATGTGACAGATCATCCGGATGGTACTTATGGTTAGTAGGAGGAAGATATGGAGAACGAAACAGTTTCAAAGAATTTTATTGAACAGGAGATAGATAAGGATCTGGCAGAAGGAGTTTACGATCATGTATGCACCCGTTTCCCGCCGGAGCCGAATGGATACCTTCATATTGGTCATGCGAAGTCTATCCTTTTGAATTATGGACTGGCAGAGAAGTATAATGGTGAATTCCATATGAGATTTGATGATACGAACCCGACAAAGGAGAAGACAGAATTTGTTGAGTCTATCAAAGAGGATATTAAGTGGCTGGGGGCCGACTGGAAGGATCATCTTTATTTTGCATCCGATTATTTTGATCAGATGTATGAGTGCGCTGTGAAGCTGATCAAGAAAGGAAAAGCATTTGTCTGTGATCTTACAGCAGAACAGATGCGTGAATATAGAGGAACTCTTACAGAGCCTGGAAAGGAAAGCCCATATAGAAACCGTTCTGTAGAAGAGAACCTTGAACTTTTTGAAAACATGCGTGCAGGAAAGTATGCAGACGGAGAGAAAGTTCTTCGTGCGAAGATCGACATGGCATCACCGAATATCAATATGCGTGACCCGATCATTTATCGTGTTGCCCGTATGACACATCACAATACAGGTGATAAGTGGTGCATTTATCCAATGTATGATTTTGCTCATCCAATCGAGGATGCAATCGAGGGAATCACACATTCCATCTGTACACTTGAATTTGAAGATCACAGACCGCTTTATGACTGGGTTGTGAGAGAATGTGAATTCGAGAACCCACCGCGTCAGATTGAGTTCGCAAAACTGTATCTTACGAATGTTGTAACAGGAAAGCGCTATATTAAAAAGCTCGTAGAAGATAAGATTGTTGATGGATGGGATGATCCAAGACTGGTTTCTATCGCAGCGCTCAGAAGAAGAGGATTTACACCGGAGTCAATCAAGATGTTTATTGATATGTGTGGTATTTCCAAGAGCCAGAGTTCTGTTGATTATGCGATGCTTGAGTACTGTATCCGTGAGGATCTGAAGATGAAGCGTTCCCGTATGATGGCTGTGCTTGATCCGATCAAGCTTGTGATCGATAACTATCCAGAAGGAGAAGTTGAATATCTGGATGTTGCGAACAATCTGGAGAACGAAGAACTTGGACAGCGTAAAGTTCCGTTCTGTCGTGAACTTTACATCGAGAGAGACGACTTTATGGAAGAACCGCCAAAGAAATATTTCCGTTTGTTCCCGGGAAATGAAGTTCGTCTGATGCACGCATATTTTGTGAAATGTGAAAGCTTTGTGAAGGATGAGAATGGTAATGTGACAGAAGTTCACTGTACTTATGATTCTGAGACAAAGGCTGGAAGTGGATTTACAGGACGTAAGGTGAAAGGAACAATTCATTGGGTTCCGGCACCATATGCACAGAAAGCAGAAGTAAGACTTTATGAGAACCTTGTAGATGAAGAGAAGGGTGTATACAATAAAGAGGACGGTTCTCTGAACCTGAATCCAAATTCTCTGAAGATTATCAAAGATGCTTATGTGGAGCCAAGCTTTGCAGATGCGAAAGCTTATGATAGCTTCCAGTTTGTAAGAAACGGATTTTTCTGTATCGATGCAAAGGATTCTACACCGGAGAATCTGGTATTTAACCGTATTGTTTCCCTGAAGAGTTCTTTCAAACTGCCGAAGAAATAAAAAACGAACTGCCGTGATCACAATGAGAAATTGTTCACGGCAGTTTTTCATAGTTATAGGTGTGATGCAGAGGGAGAACAAGAATGTATGAATTGACAATGAGTTTGAAGCCAAAATCAAAAACTCCGCTGTACGAACAGATTTATGAATTTATCAAGGAAGAGATTCAGAATAATGTAATACAGAGTGGAGAGCGGCTTCCATCTACAAGAGCATTGAGTAAGCATCTGGTGGTGAGCAGGAGTACAGTAGAACTTGCATATGAACAGCTCCTGTCGGAAGGGTATGTGGAGGCGATCCCATGCAAAGGATATTTTGTCGCAAAGATCGAAGGCATCTATCAGCTTCAGAAGAGACCGGAGATCAAAGTTGAACCGATTTCTTCAGGAGTGACAGAATATGCGTATGATTTCACTCCGAACGGTGTGGATCTCAACAGTTTTCCGTATAATGTCTGGAGAAAATTATCCAAAGAATGCCTGATAGATGATAAGGCAGAGATGTTCCGATTGGGGAATCCTCAAGGGGAATATGGGCTTAGGAATGCGATCAGCAGTTATTTGCATCAGGCAAGAGGAATACACTGTCATCCGGATCAGATCATTATTGGAGCAGGAAGTGATTATCTGCTTATGCTTTTAACGACAGTGATTGGAAATTGTCATAAAGTTGCATTGGAAAATCCAACCTATGGACAGGCCTATCGTTTGTTTGAAAGATTAAGCTATAAAGTCTGTACTGTTGATATGGATCAAAGCGGGATGCGGATTGATGAATTAGAGAAATCAGGGGCGGATATTGCATTTGTCATGCCGTCTCATCAGTATCCACTTGGATGTGTTATGCCGATACAAAGAAGAATGGAACTTTTGAAATGGGCAGATGGGGCAGAAGGCAGATATATTATTGAAGATGATTACGACAGTGAATTTCGATATAAAGGAAAGCCGATTCCGGCACTGCAGGGAAGTGATAGCAATGGGAAAGTGATTTATACAGGTACCTTTTCTAAATCACTGGCACCTTCTATTCGAATGAGCTATATGGTGCTTCCGGAACATATTTTGAAAATTTATCAGGAAAAATGCAGATTCATCAGTTCTACTGTCTCCAAGGTGGATCAGATGATTCTTCAGAAATTTATGGAAGAAGGCTATTATGAGCGACATCTGAATAAAACACGCGCATTATATAAGAACAGGCATGATGTTCTGATTAGCAGCCTTCGGAAGATGAAAGAGATTCTGGAAATTTCCGGAGAAAATGCAGGTGTTCACCTGTTGTTGCATTTTAAGACGGATGATTCGGAAAAGGATTTGATTGAAAAAGCGGCGAAACAGGGTGTCAGAGTTTATGGCTTATCCGAGTATTGTGTAAAAGAGAATGAAGGCAATACAGGAAAAGCTGTGATTCTGTTAGGTTATGCAAACATGAATGAGGAGAAAATCCGTGCAGCTGTTCAACTACTCTGTAAGGCATGGGAATAGATGATAGAAAAACAGATTGTATTTTAATAAAAAAGAGAAGCGGATGGTTCAATTTTACTAAGTGTAAGATTGAACGATCCGTTTTCTTTTTTATTATTCATTTTCAGCAATCGTATCATCTGATTCATCAGAAACTGCTGGTTGTGTTTCTACTTCAGAAGAGTCAGCGCTGTCAACATCAGATTTTTCAGTTAAATCATCCGGTTGGGCTGCCTGTAAAGATACATAAGATCTTTCCTGTGTTGGTTCAAGATCCTGATCCAGATTAAATGTATCGGAATCCGTCTCTTCTTTATTGCTATCGGTGCTATCTGCTTTTATATCAGAGGATGTACTCTTTGACTTTTTGATCAGACGAACAGCAAGAAGTCCGATTGCAGTACCAACAGTGCCAAGTCCAACTATCCATTTGATTAATTTTTTCAATTCTATAGTCTCCCTTCTATTAAACTAAATTTGATACTGATAAACAGTTTACTCTCAGGGGAAAACCGCCTGATTTACTTTCCATTGTAATACTTTTACCGCAGAAATACAATATTTCTGACATTTAAATAAAAAAATGCGAAATAACGTTTTACAACCCTGCAAAAGTATAGTATAATTCTTAAGGCGGTAATGGTTATAAGTACCGCTGATTAATATTATTTACAAGCAAACATACGCAGGAGGGTTTGAAATGGTAAAAGCAGTAGTTGGTGCAAACTGGGGCGATGAAGGAAAGGGTAAGATCACAGACATGCTCGCCAGAGAGGCAGATATCATCGTTCGTTTTCAGGGTGGTGCGAATGCAGGCCATACAATTGTGAATGATTACGGAAAATTTGCGCTGCATACACTGCCATCAGGTGTGTTCTATGGACATACGACCAGCATCATTGGTAATGGTGTCGCACTGGATGTGCCGCGTCTTTTCGCAGAGGTACAGTCTGTAGTAGAAAAAGGTGTTCCGATGCCGAAGATTCTTGTATCCGACAGAGCACAGATGGTAATGTCTTATCACAAGAATTTTGACGCATATGAAGAAGAAAGACTCGGAGGGAAATCTTTCGGTTCCACAAAGTCGGGAATCGCTCCGTTCTATTCAGATAAGTATGCAAAGATCGGTTTCCAGGTTAGTGAGCTGTTTGATGATGAACTTTTGAAGGAGAAGGTTGTGCGCGTGGCAGAGCAGAAGAATGTACTGCTTGAGCATTTATACCACAAACCACTGATTAATCCTGATGAGTTATATAACGAACTGATGGAATATAAGAAAATGGTAGAGCCGTTTGTAGCTAATGTATCTCTTTACCTTCACGAGGCAATCAAAGAAGGAAAGACAGTTCTTCTTGAAGGACAGTTAGGATCCATGAAAGATCCGGATCACGGAATTTATCCAATGGTTACATCTTCCTCAACACTTGCAGGATACGGTGCGATCGGAGCAGGAATCCCACCATACGAGATCAAGCAGATCGTTACAGTATGTAAAGCATACTCAAGCGCAGTAGGAGCCGGAGCTTTCGTAAGCGAGATCTTCGGAGAGGAAGCAGACGAGCTTAGAAGACGCGGTGGTGATGGCGGAGAGTACGGCGCTACAACAGGACGTCCAAGAAGAATGGGATGGTTTGACTGTGTTGCATCCAAATATGGCTGCAGAATGCAGGGAACAACAGATGTAGCATTTACAGTACTCGATGTACTTGGATATCTGGATGAGATTCCGGTATGTGTTGGTTATGAGATCAACGGAGAAGTTACTACAGAATTCCCGGTAACACATCTTCTTGAGAAGGCAAAACCGGTTTACAAAGTTCTTCCGGGATGGAAAGAAGACATTCGTGGAATCAAAAACTACGAAGATCTTCCGGAAAACTGCCGTAAATACATTGAATTCATTGAGAAAGAGATCGAGTATCCGATCACAATGATCAGTAACGGACCAGGAAGAGACGATATTATTTATCGTAATAAATAATGAAACAGAAATACAGGACAGGAAGTGAAAGCTTTCCGTCCTGTATTTTTTATATATTAGAATATATAAAAACGCTCCGCTTAGGATGTGCACTGCGGCGTACAATGTAGTTGTCACTCCGCTTGGGATTTGCATGGAAAACAAAAAAGATAGTAATAAATCAGAAAGTTCCTCATATAATATATAGCTGAGAAAAAAGAAGGAGGAATTCGATGGAAGAGAACAGCAATGAAAAAGACAGAGAAAATTTATCCATGGAAGAATATCTGAAGAGGAGACAGGCAGTAAAAACCCGGGAAACAGCTTCACATGCTTCCCGGGGAGTAGATTCTGTCAGTGCACTACTGACTGCAGTATTTTATTTATGATCAGAATTGTCTTTGGAATCATCTTTCAACAGTCGTGTGACCATCAGCAGTCCATAGAGAATAACAGGAACAAAAACGGTTGCAGCGATAGATGCTTTAAGAAGATCAGAAGCAACAGGCGAATCAATCAGTGCAAAAATCAGTGTGCACAAATACATTGCGATAAGAATAAAAACCCCCAGCAGTGCAGAAATACGTTTCAGTTTTTTCATGTAACCAGTCCTTTCATACGCCAATATAGTAATAGTAACAGTATATATCAAATAATTGTTTACGGCAAATAAAATTTGTTATATAATAGAAGGGCGATTGAATTCGAAGTTTAAAGATAAAGGAGCAATATACAATGAGTGAGAAATGTTTATTAGACCAGTGGCGTGATATGGCCTATGACCGCAATCTTCCGAAAGATCAGCTGGAGAAGTTCTGGGGAACATACTTTACAATCGAAAGAGAGATTTATGAGCAGCTGCTCGAGAACCCGGATGAAGAAGTGAAGGGAACAGTGAAAGAACTTGCTGAGAAATATGGACAGGATGTCATGACAATGGTTGGATTCCTTGACGGAATCAATGACAGTCTGAAGACAGCAAACCCGATCGAGACAATGGAAGAAGATACAGTTGTAAGTCTTGCATTTGATAAAGAACTTCTTTACAAGAACATGATCGATGCAAAAGCTGACTGGCTGTATGGACTCCCACAGTGGGATAAGATCTTTGATGCAGAGACAAAGAAACGTCTGTATCGTGAGCAGAAACAGTCCGGTACAGTTCGTAAGGCGAAAAAAATCGGAAGAAATGATCCATGTCCGTGCGGAAGTGGAAAGAAATATAAATTCTGCTGCGGAAAGAACGCATAAGAATCAGATTACTGGCGGTATGTATTGAAAGATACATACCGTTTTGTACTTTTAGGTATAAGCGTATATATTTAAAAGAAAAGGACATACTGATATTGTTCTAATAAGATTAAGAGGAGGAAATCAGTATGCCAGAATTAAGCTGTACCGTACAGACATGTGTACACAATTATCAGTATCTTTGCGAACTGGATAAGATCCAGGTGGGAGGAAACAGTGCGAAGAATGCACAGGAGACCTGTTGCGATAGCTTTGAAGAAAGAAGAGAGGGAAGTTATAGCAATAAGACGGATTCGATGAAGTCTGTTTCAGATTGCTCAGATGTTGACTGTCAGGCGAAAGCTTGCAGATATAATGAAGAGTGCAAATGTCACGCAGGGAAAATCAGTGTAGAAGGCGGTGACGCCTGCCACAGCAGTGGGACAGAATGTGCAACATTTGATTGTTGCTGTAATTGAGTATCAGATAAAAGTATAAAATCGTGATAAATAGAAAGAGATTTGGAAGAGACGATCTTCTGAATCTCTTTTTCTACTGTTGACTCTGTTATTGTAACCGCGTTATAATCGTAATATGTATATTTAACAGAAGAAAGGAAATGATCGTACATGAGTGAATATCGACAGGATGAGCATACGACAGCGAAAGAGGCGTCAAAGACTCATACAGATCAAAGTTATAGGCACAATTCGTGGGAAGAGCATGAAAAAAGAAGGTATAGCTTCAAAGAACAGGCCATAAAAAGTATGACGATGTTTTTTGTTGTTGCGTCATGTATCTTATTTTATTTTGCACTTTTAAGATTGGGACAGATTTCATCTGTATTTAAGCAGTTTTTAACAGTGGCAAAACCTATTATTTATGGACTGGCAATTGCATATTTGTTGAATCCGATTGTGAAGTGGATAGACCGTCGGATGATTCCGTTTTTGGAGAAACATTGTCCCAAATTAAAGAAGAAAAAACAGATATCAAGAGGAGTTGGAATCTTCGTATCTGTCATCTTGATGATAGCGTTGATTGTTACACTCCTAAACATGATGATTCCGGAGTTATATGGAAGTATCCGCGACATGATTTTCAATGTGCCGAGCCAGATGAACCGGTTTATCCATGAATTCAGTAAGATGCATTCTTCTGATTCAACCGTTGGAAAGATGTTGGAGAGCATAGTTGAAGAAGCAAGTGATTTTGTTCAGAACTGGATGAAGACAGATTTGATGGAGAAAGTGAATCTGTGGATGACACAGCTTACTGTGGGAATGATTCAGATGGTTCGTGAAGTCTTTAATTTTATTATTGGAATCATTGTCTCTATTTATGTTTTGTTTAGCAAAGAGAAGTTCCAGAAGCAGACAAAGAAGCTGATCTACGCTGTATTTCGTCCGGGACAGGCCAACATGATTCTTCAGATTGGCGGAAAAAGTAATGAAATCTTCGGTGGATTTATTATCGGAAAGATTATTGATTCTCTGATTATCGGAGTAATCTGTTTTATAGGATTATCAATTCTGAATATGCCATATACAATGCTGGTCAGCGTGATCGTAGGAGTGACAAATGTAATTCCATTCTTTGGACCGTATATCGGAGCAATTCCGAGTGCAATTCTGATTTTGCTTGCAGATCCATTGAAAGGACTCTATTTTATCATTTTTGTTATTGCATTGCAGCAGTTTGATGGAAATGTGCTGGGACCAAAGATTTTAGGAAATTCGACAGGACTTTCCTCATTCTGGGTTGTTTTCTCAATCCTGATCGCAGGGGGATTATTTGGTATTCCGGGAATGCTTTTTGGTGTACCGACATTTGCGGTGATTTATTATATTGTAAATATGCTGGTTAATTCTATCCTGAAGAAAAAAGAACTTCCAACAGATACAGAGTGCTATGGGAAGAACGGATATGTAGATTCCGAAGGAATTTATATACAGAAAGAAAAACAGGAAGAGATAAAAGAAATACAAGAAGAAAAGGGAGATAAGGACAATGCCGATTCGAGTACAAAATGATTTGCCGGTAAAAGAAATATTGGAACAAGAGAACATCTTTGTGATGGATGAGCTGCGTGCGGCACATCAGGATATCCGTCCGATCAGTATCGGACTTCTGAATCTGATGCCACTTAAGGAAGATACAGAACTTCAGATTCTGAGAGCACTTTCAAACTCTCCGCTGCAGGTGGATGTTACTTTCGTAAGAGTGACAAGTCATGTGTCAAAGAATACATCAACAAGTCACATTTATAAGTTCTATGAAGCTTTTGATGATATCAAGGATAAAAAGTTTGACGGATTTATTATCACGGGCGCACCTGTAGAACAGATGCCGTTTGAAGATGTAGATTATTGGGAAGAACTGAAACGTATTATGGAGTGGACAAAGACAAATGTTGTGTCTACACTTCACCTTTGCTGGGGAGCACAGGCTGGTATTTATTATCATTATGGAATTGATAAGGTACAACTTCCGGAAAAACGTTCAGGTTTGTTCTGGCACCACGTAAGGAACAGAAAGATTCCGATCGTCAGAGGATTTGATGATAAGTTTTTGGCACCGCATTCAAGACATACAGAAGTTCCACAAGATCTTTTGGAAAAAGATGACAGAATCACAATTCTTGCAGATTCGGAAGAAGCAGGAGTTTATCTTTGCATGGCACAGGATGGACGTCAGATCTTTGTAATGGGACATCCGGAGTATGATAGAATGACACTGGATTCCGAGTATAAGAGAGATTTGGGGAAAGGATTGAATCCACAGATTCCGGAGAATTATTATCCGAATGATGATCCAGAGAAGAAACCAATGCTGACCTGGAGAGCGCATTGCAATAACCTGTATACGAACTGGTTGAATTATTATGTATATCAGGTGACACCGTATGATCTGTATGGAACACCGTTCTAAAGATTTGGATTAGAGAGTTTTCGTATAACGATAAGAAAAAACAAAAAAGCACCTTCGGAAGATACTATTCTTCCGAAAGTGCTTTATCTATATCCTGTTGCCGATTACGAATATCCTCAACAACTCTGAAATCAATTCCTATCGCCCAATCCAGTTGTCGAAAGGATCCGGTTTTACAGATATGAAATCATTCTGTACATTCGCGCTGTTCAGCTTGATCTGCTGTCGGCTCTTTTCAGCAGCTTCTTCAGATTCAAATAGCTGATCTTCCGGCAGTGTCAGTGCGCCGCAGGAGCCGATCAGCTGAATGATATAGTTCTCCCCCTGCTTGCGTGCAATCTTTCCTTTACGGATTGTTGTGTTGTTCTCAAGAATATAGATAACATCATCTTTATTGTACATCATTTCACATCCTCTTCATCAAATTCCAGGGTGATATAGTTGAATCTGTCGTCCTTCCAGATCTTAATGACTTTGCCTTTGCGGGTCTTCAAGCGTTCCCGGTTCTTGAAATTCGTGCTTGCGCCGTAGGCATGCTCGAGCATATACCAATAGGAAGTGGGAAGCTCATGTTCGACAATCTCCAAATAATCACCGACAGAGCAGCAATCCGGCTGTTCTGTAGTAAAGTCCATTGTTCGCATACTCTCACCTTCTGTTTCGTGTCTATAGAATCTATTATACTCTAAACACAGAATATCTCAAGAGAATTATTTCACCAACTTGTTTTTTACTTTCAAGTATTTTATAATAATGAATTGCAATGCTTGTGGGCAGGAAAGAATAAACTTCCTGTATATGGGACAAGAAGAACGAGAAAACAGATAAAAATGTGAAAATAAATTGGAGGTAATTGACAGCGATGAATCGAATTGCAAGATTTGAAAAAGTGAGTAAAGAAAAGTTCTTTGAAGGGTGGAAAGACACATTTGAGACAGCGGAAGAAAAAGAGATGGAAGCAATCTATGAGTCTTTAAAACTTCCAGGAAGAGCGACAGCCGGAAGTGCAGGATATGACTTCTTTGCACCGGTGAAAATCACACTGAAACCGGGAGAAACCGTCAAGATTCCAACAGGAGTCCGTGTATGGATGGAACAGGATTGGGTACTGAAGTGTTATCCGAGAAGTGGTCTGGGATTCAAGTACAGACTGCAGCTGAATAATACAGTAGGAATTATCGACAGTGATTATTATTATTCCGATAATGAAGGACAGATCTTTGCAAAGATCACAAATGATTCTAATGAAGGAAAAACCGTAGAAGTAGAAGCAGGAGATGGGTTCATGCAGGGAATCTTCGTGCAGTACGGAATTACATTAGATGATAACGTGACAGAAGTAAGAAATGGTGGATTTGGAAGTACGACAAAAAAGAAATAAAAGGCTGACAGAATAATTTGTAAGAAAAAGGGAAACCTAAACTCAGTGAAGCCAAGGCAAATAAGAGGCAGAAAAAGAGGGTTAGGTTTTATGATCAGAAAGATTAAAAAAGAAGTCGGTTGTTCTTTTAAAGAAAATATTCAATATATGGATCAGACCCTTCCGGTGGAGAAAAGCTTTGACATTATCCGCCGGGAGATGGAGATCGGTGGAAAAGAATCGGTATTCTACTACATTGATGGATTTATAAAAGATGAAGCAATGTTAAAGATTATGGATTCTTTTCTTTCTATTACAGCAGAAGATCTTCCACAGGATGCGGAAACTTTTTCAAAACAGAAGATTCCTTATGTAGAAGTGGATGTGCTGAAATGTTTTGATGATATTCTGAGAAATGTGCTCTCCGGCACAGCGGTGTTTTTTGTAGATGGTTATGATGCAGCACTGTGTATGGACTGTAGAAGTTATCCTGCCCGCAGTGTAGACGAGCCGGATAAGGATAAATCGCTTCGCGGTTCCAGAGATGGTTTTGTAGAAACAATTGTATTTAATACGGCACTGATGCGAAGAAGGATCAGAGATCCACATCTGATTATGGAAATGACAGAAGCTGGTCAGAGTTCCAGAACGGACATAGCAGTCTGCTATATGTCAGACCGTGTAGATGAAGAACTCTTAAATAATATAAAATCAAGGATTGAGAAACTTGAGGTAGATGACCTGAGAATGAATCAGCAGAGTCTTGCAGAAGCACTTTTCAAGAGAAAATGGTTCAATCCTTTCCCAAAATTCAAATTTACAGAGAGACCGGATACGGCAGCAGCCTGTCTTTTGGAAGGAAAGGTTGTAATTCTGGTAGATAACGCGCCGTCGGCAATGATACTTCCAACGTCCATTTTGGATATGATAGAAGAGGCAAATGATTATTATTTTCCGACGTTGACCGGGATGTATCTGAAGATTTCCAGAACCCTGATCACAATTGCAACAGTGTTTTTTACACCATTATATTTATTATATATGCAGAATCCGCAGTGGCTACCGGGCGTTTTTTCATTTGTAATGGTGCGTGATCAGATCAATCTTCCATTGATCTGGCAGTTTCTTCTGCTTGAACTGTCAATTGACGGTTTACGGCTGGCTGCGATGAATACGCCAACGATGCTCAGTACTCCGTTGAGTGTGATCGCCGGTATTGTGATGGGAGAATTTTCGGTAGAATCCGGTTGGTTCAATTCAGAAGTAATGCTATATATGGCATTTGTGGCAGTGGCAAATTATACACAGCCGAATTTTGAACTTGGATATGCATTAAAATTTATGAGACTGATGCTTCTTGTACTCACTGCAGTATTTAATCTGTATGGATTTGTTGCGGGATGTATTTTGGTATTATGTTTCCTCGTGTTTAATAAAACACTTTCAGGAAGAAATTATCTAAATGTAAAACTTAACTGACAAAATCTTAATTTTGTTAAAATATCTTTGCTCTTTATTATAAAAGATGATATGATATAGAAAATATTGCTTATCCGGGAAATACATGTCTGCTATATGGAAGGTAGTGGCGGTTTCCGGAAGAAAGAGAGCAGGAGGTTATTGACATGAGAGAGTTCGTTATTACCGTGAACAGTACTGTAGACTTACCGAAGGAATGGCTGGAAGAGAGACATGTTCCGGTTCTTCCGTTGAAATATACAATTGATGGAGAGAATTACACAGATATGTCAGGATTGACAGCAAAAGAGTTCTTTCAGAAATTAAGAGAAGGCCATATGTCTGTGACTTCTCAGATCAATCCGGAGGAAGCACGCGAGATGCTGGAACCGTTTGTGAAGGAAGGAAAAGATGTACTTCATCTTGGATTCTCTTCCGGATTAAGCGGAACATACAATAGTATGCGAATCGCGGCGGAAGAACTTGCGGAGGATTATCCGGAAGCAAAGATTATCGTGATCGATACACTTTGCGCCTGCCTGGGAGAGGGCTTGCTTTTGTACTATGCTCTTAAGTTAAAAGAAGAAGGTAAGACGATTGATGAGATCGCAAAGTGGGCAGAAGAGAACAGGCTTCACGTTTGCCATAATGTCACAGTGGATGATCTGAATCATCTGCAGAGAGGTGGACGTATTTCCAAAGCGGCAGCGGTTTTGGGGACACTTGTGCAAGTGAAACCGATTATACATATGGATAACAATGGAAAACTTCAGGTGATTGCGAAAGAACGTGGCCGCAAGAAGTCTCTGAATAAAATTGTTGATATGGCAGTAGAACAGTCGAAAGGCTGGGAGAATGAGATCATAATGATCACGCACGGAGATTGCCTGAAAGATGCAGAGTATGTTGCCGGACGTGTCAGAGAGAAGATGGGAATAGAGAATATTCTGATCAATAATATCGGAACAGTCATTGGAAGTCATACAGGACCGGGCGTTGTTGCTGTATTCTGTATGGGAAATGAGAGATAAAAGTTTAGAAAAAAACTGAAGAAAATTTAATTAAAGTGTTGACAGGAAAGAGTGGATATGGTAAATTAGATGTTGCGTTAAGCAAAAAACAAAGTAGAGTATCCACTCTCACCGCAGCACAATTGAGTGACTGATGGTTCGATATCGATAATAAGGAACTCCGGTTGGAGTTATTACATTTGTCGGGTGGATATGATATTCACTCGTTTTTTTGTGTTTTCGCGTAAGAACCTAAAGGAAATTCATTTGACGGAGGTATACGACAATTAGCGATTTAATGATTAACGAGCAGATCAGAGATAAAGAAGTAAGATTGATCAGCGCGGATGGGGAACAGTTAGGCATCATGTCATCCAGAGACGCAATGAAGCTTGCACAGGAAGCAGAGCTTGATCTGGTGAAGATTGCACCGGGAGCAAAGCCACCGGTATGCAAGATCATTGACTATGGTAAGTACAAATACGAGCAGACTCGTAAAGAGAAAGAAGCCAAGAAGAAACAGAAAACTGTTGAAATCAAAGAAGTGCGTTTATCACCGAACATTGATACGAATGACCTGAATACCAAAGTGAACAATGCTAAGAAGTTCATTTCCAAGGGAAATAAGGTTAAGGTGACACTGCGTTTCAGAGGTCGTGAGATGGCTCACGTACAGCAGAGCAAGCATATCCTTGATGATTTTGCAAAGCAGCTGGAAGATGTTGCTACAGTAGAAAAGGCAGCAAAACTGGAAGGCAGAAATATGAGTATGGTTTTAACTGAAAAACGTTAAGACAATATGATCCGGGATGAAGATCCTGTAAGGCAGCACAATAAAGGAGGAAATTATCATGCCAAAAATTAAAACAAATAGAGCGGCAGCAAAGCGCTTCAAAGTAACAGGTACAGGAAAGCTGAAAAGAAATAAAGCTTACAAGAGCCATATCTTAACAAAGAAGTCTACAAAGAGAAAGAGAAATCTGAGACAGGCAACTATTACAGATGCAACAAATGTAAAGAACATGAAGAAGGTTTTACCATATCTGTAAGATTTGGAAGTAGATTAAGGAGGAGATTAGGAAATGGCAAGAATCAAAGGCGGAATGAACGCTAAGAAGAAACATAACAGAACACTGAAACTGGCTAAAGGATACAGAGGAGCTCGTTCCAAACAGTACAGAGTTGCAAAACAGTCTGTAATGAGAGCACTCACATCTTCTTACGCAGGAAGAAAACAGCGTAAGCGTCAGATGAGACAGCTTTGGATCGCTCGTATTAACGCAGCTGCAAGAATGAATGGACTTTCTTACAGCAAATTCATGTATGGTCTTAAACTGGCTAACGTTGACATGAACAGAAAGATGCTTGCAGAGCTTGCAGTAAGCGACAGAGAAGGATTCGCAGCACTCGCAGCAGTAGCAAAAGAAAAACTTGCTTAATTTGAGCTTGTATTTTCACCCGGTTTTCTTCGGAAGACCGGGTTTTCTTATTGTATTAATTGTATATAAAAAATAAATTTTTAAAAAAATTAAAAAAACTGTTGACATTTGATGTTGCAACGTGTATTATAGTCGTTGTGGCAAGGCGGTAACGCAGATGACCACGGTAAAATGATGATATGCGGAAGTGTCGGAACTGGCAGACGAGCAAGACTAAGGATCTTGTGATCAATGCGATCGTGTGGGTTCAAGTCCCATCTTCCGCAGTAAGATAAGACCAAGAGTACAGAACAAAGTATTCTTGGTCTTTTTACATTTAGAAAAGAGCTTTCCTAATATATAAAACCGTTCTGCTTGGAAAATAATATTGAAAAAGAAAAAAAGAAGAAAATTAAAAAAATAAAAAGGAAAGAGAAGAGTTTTGTCGAATATATATAATAGAGTATTCTTTAAACATTAAGCGGAGGCACTCATGTACTACTCAGAAGAACTGATAGAAGAAGTAAGATCAAGGAATGATATTGTAGATGTGATTTCCGGATATGTCCGGCTGCAGAAGAAAGGCAGCTCTTATTTTGGATTATGTCCGTTCCATAATGAGAAATCACCGTCTTTTTCTGTGAGCAGACAGAAGCAGATGTATTACTGCTTTGGATGTGGGGCAGGAGGGAATGTTTTTACATTTCTTATGGAATATGAGAATTTTTCTTTTGTAGAAGCAGTGAAGTTTCTTGCGGACAGAGCAGGAATCGAACTTCCGGAGATGGAATACTCGAAAGAAGCGAAGGAAAAAGCAGATTTAAAGTCTACGATTCTTGAGATGAATAAGCTGGCTGCAAAGTATTTCTACGTACAGTTGAAGTCAGAGCGTGGAAGTCAGGCCTACAGTTATCTTAAGAACCGTGAACTCTCAGATGAGACGATCACAGCGTTTGGACTGGGATTTTCGAACAAATACAGTGATGATCTGTATAAGTATCTGAGAGAGAAGGGATACAGTGAAGACCTGATTCGACAGGCCGGACTGATCAACACGGATGAACGTCAGGGTGTGTACGACAAGTTTTGGAATCGTGTGATGTTTCCAATTATGGATGTCAATAACCGTGTGATCGGATTTGGTGGCCGTGTGATGGGAGATGGGAAACCGAAATATCTGAATTCACCGGAGACAGTCGTTTTTGATAAGAGCCGGAATCTTTATGGTCTGAACCGTGCCAGAACATCAAGAAAGCCATACTTTCTTCTTTGTGAAGGATATATGGATGTGATCTCTCTCCATCAGTCCGGATTTACGAATGCGGTAGCTTCACTGGGAACTGCATTGACAGCAGGGCATGCAGCTTTGATCAAGCGTTATGTCCAGGAAGTTTATCTGACTTATGACAGTGATGAAGCCGGTACAAGAGCAGCGCTTCGCGCAGTGCCGATCTTGCGGGAGGCCGGGATTTCTGCTAAAGTTGTAAGGATGGATCCATATAAAGATCCGGATGAATTCATTAAGAACCTTGGAGCAGAAGAGTATGAGAAGCGGATCCATGCGGCGCGTAATGGATTCATGTTCAGCCTGGAGATGCTGGAGAAACAATATGATATGAATTCTCCGGAAGGCAAGACGGATTTCTTCAAGGAAGTGTCGAGGAGACTGCTTGAATTCGAAGATGAGCTGGAGCGTAACAACTATATTGAAGCTGTTGCAACAGCATACCGGGTCAGCCGGGAAAGTCTGGAGAAGATGGTCGCAAAGATGGCTGTGAATGCCGGAATGGCGAGACCGGTCGCAAGGCCGAAACGGGCAGAGGGATCTGAGAAGAAGCAAAAGGAAGACGGAATCCTTACTTCACAGAAAGCATTGTTGACCTGGATGATCGATGATGACAGGCTCTTTGATCAGATCAGTCAGTACATAAGCCCGGGTGATTTTACAGAAAGTCTGTATCGGACGGTTGCAGAACTTTTATATGAGCAGAGAAAGCAGGGAGCCTTGAATCCTGCGAAGATCCTGAATCATTTCACAGAGGAAGAAGATCACAGAGAAGCAGCCTCTTTGTTTAACACAAGAATCAAAGAGCTGAAGACAAAGGAAGAAAGAGAACAGGCTTTACAAGAGACAATCCTGCGGGTGAAGAGTTATAGCATTGAGCATCAGACAATGAATCTCGACCCGACAGATATGCGTGGGTTACAGCATTTGATGGAAGAAAAACGGAAGCTGGAGAACCTGAAGAATTTGAATATTACAATTCAATAAGGATAAAATAAAACAAGACAGGCTGCGGATGCGCGCAGCGAAGGAAGGAAGAACACATGGACGATATTACACAGAAATTTCTTGATAGATTGAAAGACCTGGTTGCACTTGGTAAAAAGAAAAAGAGCATACTGGATGTCCAGGAGATCAATGATTTTTTCAATGATATGGAACTCAATGCAGATCAGATGGAGAAGGTATTTGATTATCTTGAGGCAAATAACATTGATGTGCTGCGCATTAGCGGAGATACACCGGATGAGGTGGATGTAGATCTGGATGACATTATCATATCTGAGGAAGACGACGTGGATATGGAGAATATCGACCTGTCAGTTCCGGAAGGCGTGAGTATTGAAGATCCGGTCCGTATGTATTTAAAAGAGATCGGTAAGGTACCTCTTCTGAGTGCAGAACGTGAGATTGAGCTTGCACAGAGAATGGAAGAAGGCGATGAGGAAGCCAAGAAAGAGCTTGCAGAAGCGAACTTAAGACTTGTAGTCAGCATTGCAAAGAGATATGTTGGAAGAGGTATGTTATTCCTTGATCTGATCCAGGAGGGTAACCTTGGTCTGATCAAAGCAGTTGAAAAGTTTGATTATCATAAGGGATATAAGTTCAGTACTTATGCTACATGGTGGATCCGTCAGGCAATCACAAGAGCGATTGCGGATCAGGCAAGAACAATCCGTATCCCGGTTCATATGGTTGAGACGATTAACAAGCTGATCCGTGTATCCAGACAGCTTCTTCAGGAACTGGGAAGAGAACCGCTTCCGGAAGAGATTGCCAAGGAGATGGATATGCCGGTAGAACGTGTACGTGAGATCCTGAAGATTTCACAGGAACCGGTTTCTCTTGAGACACCGATCGGTGAAGAGGAAGACAGCCACCTTGGAGACTTTATCCAGGATGATAATGTACCGGTTCCGGCAGAGGCAGCTGCACAGACACTTCTGAAAGAGCAGCTGGATGAAGTACTGGATACATTGACAGAGAGAGAGCAGAAAGTCCTCCGTCTTCGTTTCGGAATGAATGACGGAAGAGCACGTACACTTGAAGAGGTTGGACGAGAGTTTGATGTAACAAGAGAGCGTATCCGTCAGATTGAGGCGAAAGCACTCCGTAAGCTCCGTCACCCAAGCAGAAGCAGAAAACTGAGGGATTATCTGGATTAATGATGGAATTATCGAAAAGATTACAGGCGGTCGCAGATCTTGTGACCGCCGATTATAAATTAGCGGACATTGGAACGGATCATGCATATATTCCGATTTGTCTGATACAGCAGAAGAAGATTGCAGAAGCAGTTGCACTTGATGTCAATGAAGGACCACTGCAGCGAGCAGAGGAACATATCCGCGAGAATGGACTTGAAGCAGAGATAGAGACGAGACTTTCCAATGGATTTCAGGCATTACAGCCGGGAGAAGTCCGGTCTGCGGTCATCGCAGGAATGGGCGGAGGACTTGTGATCCGGATCCTGACAGAAGGAGAGGAAGTGGTGCGAAAGCTTGAGGAGTGTATCCTTCAGCCACAGTCAGAGATTGAGAAAGTGCGGGCATTTCTTCTTGAGAAGGGATATGAATTTCTGGAAGAAGATATGGTCTGTGAAGATGGAAAATATTATCCTATGATGAAGGTAAGACCACCGGTGGCTGAGACAGCAGTCGAAGATACAAAAGTAAAGTGCTGGGATACGGTTCAGTTAAAATATGGAAAGCTTTTGCTGGAGAAACAACATCCGGTACTCAGAGAGTATCTAGAAAGAGAGATACGCATTTATCAAAGTATTTTAGAAGGATTGAAAGCGAAAGATTCTGACCGGATCCGTCAGAGAAAAGAAGAATTGGAACAGGAACTTGTAGAAGCAGAGAAAGGGATGAAATATTATGCAGTGTAAAGAGATTATACAGGTAATAGAGGCAACATTCCCGCGAACAGCAGCTTTGGGATTTGACAATGTAGGACTGCTTGCAGGACGTTCAGAGAAAGAGGTGTCCAGAATTTATCTGGCACTGGATGCAACAGATGTTGTGATCGACCGTGCGATCAAGGAAGGCGCGGACATGCTGATCACACATCACCCGCTTTTATTCTCAGCAGTAAAGAAAGTGACGGATGAAGATTTTATTACAAGAAGAATTGTGAAGTTGATCCAGAACGACATTTCCTATTATGCAATGCATACGAATTATGATGTGCTTGGTATGGCAGAGCTTTCAGGAAGGATCATGGATCTTCAGAACGGTGAAGTGCTTGATGTCACATATGCAGATGAAGAAGGTCATCCGGAAGGAATCGGAAGAATCGGTAATCTGGAGAAAGAGATGACACTGGAAGAGTGCTGTGTTTATGTGAAACACAGACTTGATCTTGGAAGCCTGAAGGTTTTTGGAGATATGCAGAAGAAGGTACACCGTCTTGCAATTTCTCCGGGATCAGGAAAGAGCTCGATCGCAGTTGCGCTTGAGAAGGGGGCAGATGTTCTTGTAACAGGAGATATCGGTCATCATGATGGAATTGATGCAGTAGAGCAGGGGCTTGCAGTGATTGATGCAGGACATTATGGCACAGAATATATTTTTATTGAAGATATGAAGCAGTTCTTTGAGAAGAAGCTTCCGGTGTTGGATGTACTTACAGATCCAATCGAGCATCCGTTCCAGATCATATAATCAGAAGTGAACGCATAATAATGTTCAGCAGGGCAGCTGTGAGCGAAAAGCAGTTCACAAAGACAGTGGAGGTGGCTGAGAGTTGGAAAGTCAGAAATGTAAGGTTACGATAAGCGGAAAAGAGTATCTTTATGAGAAGGGGACGTCTTATCAGGAGATCGCGAAGGATTTTCAGAAAGAGTATAAACATCAGATCGCACTTGTGATGCTGGATGGACATCGTCTGCAAGAACTTAGAAAACAGGTTTCCGGAGACTGTACGCTGCAATTTGTTACAACACAGGATACGGCGGGGTATGACACGTATCGGAGAAGTGTCTGCTTTCTTTTTATTAAGGCAGTACACGATGTGATTGGCCATGAGCGTCCGCAACAGGTGCGTGTACGGATTCATTTTTCGTTAGGTGCAGGATTTTACTGTACGGTGGAAGGAATCGATCATGTGGGAATGGAATTCCAATGGAAAGTTGAAGAACGCATGTATGAACTTGTACAGCAGAGACTTCCGATCACAAAAGAGTTGATCCATACAGAAGAGGCAGTGGAATTATTCCATCGATATGGAATGTTTGATAAAGAACGCCTGTTCCGGTATCGGAGAAGTTCCCACGTGAATCTGTATGCCATGAATGAATTCCGTGACTATTATTATGGTTATATGATGCCGGATACAGGAGATTTGAAGTATTTTGCATTGTATCTGTATCAGGGCGGAATCGTACTTCAGATGCCGCTGAAAGACGAACCGGAGAAAGTGCCTTTATTTGTGCCAAAGGATAAGCTGTTTCGTGTACTCAGTGAGTCTGTGAGATGGGGAGACCAGCAGGGGATTGATACCGTCGGTGCGCTCAATGACATGATCACGCAGGATGATATGCGAGAGATTGTTCTTGTACAGGAGGCATTCCAGGAGCGCAAGATCGGAGAGATCGCAAAGCAGATCGCAGATCGTCCGGGGGTAAAGTTTGTTCTGATCGCAGGACCTTCTTCTTCCGGCAAGACAACATTTTCACATCGCTTATCCATTCAGCTTAGAGTAAACGGACTTCATCCACATCCGATTTCTGTAGATAATTATTTCGTAGATCGGGAGAAAACACCGAAAGACGAGGATGGAAATTATAACTTCGAATGCATTGAAGCAATCGATGTGGAAAAGTTCAATGAGGACATGAGCAATCTGCTGGCAGGCGAGGAAGTCTATCTCCCGATTTTTGACTTTAAGAGCGGTAAACGGAATTTTGAAACAAAGCCAAAGAAACTCGGTGAAAATGATATCCTTGTAATCGAAGGAATCCATTGCCTGAATCCGAAGCTGACAGAACAGTTATGTGATGACCGGAAATTCAGGATCTATATCAGTGCATTAACACAGCTGAATATTGATGAGCATAACCGGATTCCGTCTACAGACGGACGTTTGATCCGAAGACTTGTCAGGGATGCAAGAACAAGAGGGGCATCGGCGACGAAGACCATCTCAATGTGGCCGTCAGTGAGAAGAGGAGAAGAGAAGAATATTTTCCCATATCAGGAATATGCAGATGTGATGTTTAACTCTTCCCTGATCTATGAACTGGCAGTGTTGAAACAGTATGTGGAGCCGTTGCTTCTTGGCGTAAGCAAAGACTCTCCGGAATATGTTGAAGCAAAGCGGTTGTTGAAATTCCTGGATTATTTCGTAGGAATCGGAAATGACAATGTGCCAACGAATTCACTTTTGAGAGAATTTATTGGCGGTGGATGTTTCCATGTCTAATGCAATAGAAAGATAGAAGAAAGAGGATACATAGAAAACTTGTATGTGACAAGAATTTCTATGTATCCTCTTTACATTAAGATACCTCTTTGTTGATCATATCCTGCAATAAGCAGAAATATACAATATCTAATCCTAAAATCGAGAGAACCAGGTAGAGAATAGAAGAATTCCCCTGTATTCCTCTGATGCGGTCACAGCGTTCACCCATCTTATAAGCCCAGTAAATACCATAGATTCCACAGGTGATCAAAGAAAATAGGAATACCATGCCTCCACTTGTTGCCTGTGGCTCTCCGGCCAGCTGATTCACCTCATCATTCAGCTTGATCATCCAGTAGATACTGTAGATGCCGCAGGTGAGAAAAGAAAAAACAATTGCAAGCACAAGATTACGTGGCATAATGCCTGTAGCTGCCCCGTTCCGGTAATAATTGTTCTGATTATAGTTGTTCTGGTATGCATTCTGGTAATATGCATTCTGCTGGAACTGGCTTTCCTGCTGCTTTTGATTCTCCTGTGTATGAGCATTATCATTAGGAGTGGGAAGCGGAGCACCACATTCCTGACAGAAAGAAGCACTGTCTTCGCAGAGTGAATTACATTTTGGACAGATTTTCATAGAAGATTCTCCTTTGCTGAATTAGTTCGAAAATTGTCAGAAGCTGACAAGATCCTTCTGAAAAGTATCGTAGCATAAAAAGATACAAGTTACAAGAAATGTAGCCAAGTTTTAGGATATCTTAAGATATCCGATAGAAATAAACCTGGAATATGCATAATATTCTTCCTTTTTCTTTCAAAAAGTTTGTGGTAGAATAGTAATGTTTCTGAAAACAAAACATGAGGAGATGAAAGTATGCCAGTATTTGACTTTAACAGTGCACCGGAAGATAAGAAAGAAGTTCAGTGTACTTATACAACATTTTGTTCCAACGAAGACCATGCGACACCGGAGTGTCCGATTCTTGTTCTGGATAATCAGAACCGGAAGTGGAACCATCATTCCTGCGGTGTGTTTACCAATCAGAATAAGCAGACCGCATTTGAGTTTGATGAAAAGGACGGAACATGCAGTGCAGATATCCTGAAAGTGGATGCACGTTTTGTCAGCCTTTTAAAATGGCTTGGAGAAAATCACATCAATGTACGTCTTTCCGGAGAAAATAAGCCGGATGGTTATGCCGTTTACAGAATCCGTGAGATCGCATTTGGAGGCGGAACAAAATTATCTGCTGAGGACGGCTTCCTTCAGTTTATGATCGAGCGGCTGTTTGCAAGTGATGCGCCAAAAGAAGAGATCAATGGTGACGAGCAGGAAGAGTCCGGAGATGACATGAAGCTTACAAGTATTCAGAGTATTACTGACTTTATGACATGTGCAGGACGCACACTTCCGGACAACATTCGTCTGTGGGCAAGAAGAAATCTTGCAGTTGCACGCTCTCATGAGGTTTCTCAGGAAGAGCGCCGTCACGCACAGAGAGCACTATCTATTATGATGAATATTCAGTGGAAGAGCAATTACTTTGAAGCAATCGATCCGGATGAAGCGAGAAGAATTCTGGATGAAGAGCTGTATGGAATGGAGAAAGTAAAGCAGAGAATCATAGAGACGATCATTCAGATCAACCGTACACACACACTTCCGGCGTACGGACTTCTGCTTGTCGGACCGGCCGGAACAGGTAAATCCCAGATTGCTTATGCCGTTGCAAGAATCCTTAAACTTCCTTGGACAACACTGGATATGAGTTCTATTAACGATCCGGAACAGCTGACAGGAAGTTCAAGAATCTATTCGAACGCAAAGCCGGGTATTATCATGGAAGCATTCTCCATGGCAGGGGAATCCAATCTGGTATTCATTATTAATGAGCTGGATAAGGCGGCATCCGGAAAGGGAAACGGAAACCCGGCAGATGTTTTACTCACACTGCTGGACAACCTTGGATTTACAGACAATTACATGGAGTGTATGATCCCTACCGTTGGTGTATATCCAATCGCTACAGCGAATGACAAGGATCAGATCAGTGCACCGCTCATGTCCCGTTTCGCTGTTATTGATATCCCGGATTATACACCGGAAGAGAAGAAAGTAATCTTCTCCAAATTCGCACTTCCGAAGGTGCTGAAACGCATGAGCCTGAAGGCAGAAGAGTGCATTATGACAGAAGAGGCACTCAATGAAGTGATTGAACTGTACTCCAATACATCAGGAATCCGAGATCTGGAACAGGCAGCAGAACACATCGCAGCGAATGCGCTGTATCAGATTGAGGTGAACCATGTGGAGAAAGTTGAATTTGATGCAGAGATGGTAAGAGAACTGCTTGGATAAAGTTGGGCTTTGCCCTGAAAAAAATGAGCTCTGGAAAGTTTTGGCTTTCCAAAGCTCATTTTTTGAATTCCTACTGTCTATAGTACTGCAGGAACTCCCCGATTTTACCAACCGCTTCTTTCAGTACTTCAATACGCGGCAGATAAACAACGCGGAAATGATCCGGCTGATGCCAGTTGAATCCGCTTCCCTGAACAATCAGGATCTTCTTTTCACGAAGCAGATCAAGAGCAAATTTCTCATCATTCACAATATTGAACTTCTTCGTATCAATCTTCGGGAACATATAAAATGCAGCCTGCGGTTTTACTGCGCTGATTCCCGGAATATCCGTCAGAGCCTTGTAAACATATTCACGCTGCTCGTAAATACGTCCACCCGGAACAATATAATCATTTACACTCTGGTGTCCGCCGAGAGCTGTCTGTACAATGGACTGTGCCGGAACGTTAGAGCAAAGACGCATGTTGGAAAGCATCTTGATTCCTTCGATATAGTCTCTTGCAATATTTTTATTTCCACTTAAGATCATCCATCCGATACGGAATCCGGCGATCATATGGGACTTGGACAGTCCGCTGAATGTCACGCAGAACAGATCCGGTGCGAGAGAAGCGATAGAAACATGCTCTTTTCCATCCATAACAAGACGGTCATAAATCTCATCAGAGAAAATGATCAGCTGGTGCTCTCTTGCGAGATCTACAATCTGCTGCAGTACTTCCTTCGGATAAAGAGCACCGGTCGGATTGTTTGGATTGATGATAACAATCGCTTTTGTACGGTCGTTGATCTTCTTACGCATATCCTCGATATCCGGATACCAGTCAGACTGCTCATCACAGATATAATGCACAGGCTTTCCACCGGCAAGTGTAGCACAAGCTGTCCAGAGCGGATAATCCGGAGACGGGATAAGAATCTCATCTCCTGTATCCAAAAGAGCAGACATGGTAAGATTGATCAGCTCACTGACACCATTTCCTGTGTAAATATCGTTCATCGTTACATTCGGCAGGTGCTTTAACTGGGCATACTGCATGATCGCTTTTCGCGCAGAGAACAGACCGGCAGAAGCAGAGTAGCCTTCGCAGTCAGAAAGCTGACGGCTCATGTCATAGATCACCTCATCCGGTGTACGGAAGCCAAACGGAGCCGGATTTCCGATATTAAGCTTCAGTACATGAGTTCCCATCTCTTCCATTCTGGCAGCCTCATCAACAACCGGACCTCTCACATCATATAATACATTATTTAACTTGGATGATTTCTTGAATTCTCTCACTTTCATACCTCCTGAATTATCTGCGGATGTCTGTATCTTATCAACATCTGACAGTGTGGAATCATTATCATTATTATTGTTTAACCAGTCAGGATCAACCTGCAGGGCATCTGCCAGAAAATGTAAGATGTCGGTACGCGGGATTGTCTTCCCACTGACATACTGGCTGACATGACTTTTCCCAAGCTTGATCCCTTTCTGCTGGGCAAGACGAACAAGATCAACCTGTTTCAGGCCTTGCTCGTTCATAGCGGCTTTTAATCTGTCTGCAAAGGTTTCCATAAAGCTCCTTTCTGGGGTTATCCTTCCGGGGATCAGACCCCATTAATAAAGTATTAACAAAATACAAAGTTCAATTTAAAATCTGCTTCAATACGAAAATCTCTAAAAGTTCAATTTAAAAGTTCAAAACTTTAGTCAGAGTATACCACGATAAATGAAAAAGTTCAATAAAAAATTACTGTTATAGAAAATCCGCAAAATCACGGTATCATTAAGAAAATATGATATACTAAAAGTGTATATTACAGCAAAATACAAAGTACACAGAACGAAGGGAAACAGGGAAATGATTCTTGAAAATGAAAAAATAAAACAGGCATTGGAATATATAAAGGAAGAAGATCCGGCAACGACTCAGGATACGCTCAATATGTGTCAGATCCCGGCGCCTTCTTATAAGGAAGAGAAAAAAGCAGAGTATATCCGGGAGCGGTTCCGGGAGATCGGGCTTAGGGATGTCAGGATTGACGCTGTTGGAAATGTGCTTGGTATCTGGCCGGGAACAGGTGAAGGACCAAGTGTAATGCTTGCAGCACACACAGACACAGTATTCCCGGAAGGGACAGATCTGTCGATAAGAAAAGAAGGAAATCGTTATTATTGTCCTGGCATTAACGATGACACACATGCAGTGGCGGAGATGATCGCAGTAGCGAAAGCAATGATCCATGCAGATCTTCACACAAAAGGGGACTTGATCTTCTGTGCAAATGTGTGTGAAGAAGGACTTGGAGATCTAAGGGGCGTGAAGTATCTGTTCGGATACGACAACAAAGCTTCAGAAGAATGTTCAGAGGTAGATGCATTTGTCTCGATTGATAACCAGTATACGGGCGGGGTGATCTATACGGCAACAGGAAGTCACCGTTATGAGGTGACATTTACCGGAAGAGGTGGTCACAGTTTCCAGAACTTTGGCATTCCTAATCCAATCCATGCAATGGGACGAGCCATCGCACAGATCGCAGAATTCCAGGTTCCGGATGAGCCGAAGACGACATTTAACGTAGGCGTGATCCAGGGAGGAACTTCTGTAAATACAATTTCAGGTTCTGCATCCATGCTGGTAGACCTCCGTTCGGACAGCGAAGACGAATTGGACCGACTGGATGAAGAACTTCATAAAGTGATCGAACTGGCAGTGAAAGAAGAAAATGCAAGATGGGATGCTTCAAAGCCGCAGATCAAAGTACAGATCGAAGAACGCGGTGTGAGACCGGCGGGGGCACAGCCAAAGGACTGTGCGATCGTGAAAGCAGCATTCCGGGCGGCAGAACTGCTGGGGATTGAACCGGAGTATCGGTATGAGAGCAGTACAGATGCGAATATCCCGATCAGTATGGGAATTCCGGCAATCACTGTTGGAAGAGGTGGAGAGGAAGACGGAATCCATACACTTCAGGAATGGTATGAGCCAAAGGAAGCATGGCTTGGTCCACAGAGAGATTTGCTTCTGATGATTCTGCTTGCCGGAGCAGAAGGAGTCTGTGAGCCGGCTATAGAAAAAAGATAAAAAATCTTAAGAAAATATCAATGTCTTTTCATGCACATTTCCTGTATACTGATGGTATAAGAGAATATTTTGTGCAGATTGTACCGGATGTCCCGGAGATTTTATCTTTTGCACAAAAAGAAGTAAAAATAAAACAAAGCAGGAGGGCAAAAGATGCGGGGAATCAGAAAGCAGTCATCCGACACACAGAGCTCCAGTCAGCCGAAAGAAAAAAGAAGATTGGATACAAAACAGAAAAAAGGAATGTTGATCGGCGGAGGTATCTTCCTTGTGGCAGTGATCGCCCTGATTCTTGTGAAGAATCTGACAGGTGGAGGTGGAGCAGATGGAGAGAATGTTCTTTATGCGGATTCCGTCGGAATGATCACAGGGACAGGACTTGGGACACAGAACCGTTTTACAGGAGTGGTTGAAGCACAGGATACGTTGAAACTGACACTGGCAGACAACCAGAAGGTAAAACAGATCTTTGTTGAAAAAGGGCAGGAAGTAGAGCCTGGAACAAAGTTGTTTGAATACGATACAGAAGAGCTTGCCATGACATTAGATCAGGGAAAACTGGAGCTTGAGAAGATCACGAACAACATCAGCAGCCTGAATTCACAGATCGCGACACTTACAACGGAGAAGAAGAGTGCGCCGGCCAGCGAACAGCTGTCCTATACGACACAGATCCAGGAACTTCAGATGGAGATCAAGCAGGAAGAGTACAATTATAAAGTAAAAGAGCTGGAAGTAAACCGTACACAGAAGAGCCTGGAACAGTCTACAGTAACTTCTACAGTTGCCGGAATTGTACAGGAGATCAACGAACAGCAGGGAACAGATCCTTCTACAGGAGAGTCCAAACCGTTTATGAGTATCCTTTCTACAGGAAAATACAGAATCAAAGGAAAGATCAGCGAGCAGAACATCGGAGATCTGACACCGGGCACACAGGTGACGATCCGCTCCAGAGTGAATGAAGATGAGATCTGGACAGGTACAGTAGATAACGTAGACACAGAGAAGCCGGAGAACAGTTCCCAGGATTCTATGAGTTATGGTTCTGAGAACAGCGATAATCAGGCAACAAAGTATCCATTCTATGTCACATTGGATACAGTGGATGGATTGATGCTCGGACAGCATGTCTATATCGAGACAAGTACTTCACTGGAAGCAGACAAGATGTGGCTGATGCGTGACTACATTGTAGACGCAGATTCAGATCATCCATATGTATGGGTAGCAGGAGATAATGACAAGCTGGAGAAGCGTTCTGTTACACTCGGAGAGACGAACGAAGATATGGGAACCTGTGAGATCGTAGACGGACTGAAAGCTTCTGATTACATTGTATGGCCAAGCGAGGAGTGCAAAAAAGGTGCAGCTGTTGTGAAGAACGATTCAGGTACATCAGGCAGTACTTCAGGCAGTACTTCAGATATGTCAGGAGCCGAGGGCGGTTACGAAGAACCTGTAGAAGAGAATGCAATGCAGGAAGGAGTTCCGGGAACGGAGGAGAGTGCGGATGAATAAAAAGAAAATAATCAAGATCGGCATTCCTGTGGCAGCAGGCTGTATCGTTCTTGCACTTGGAATCGGTTTCGCAGTGAAGAACAGCGGAAAGGCTGTTAAAGTAGCTCCTGTCAGCAGTGTGAATTCCGGTGGCTGGTACGATGATAGCGGGATTGCAAGTTACGGAACCGTCACAACGAACCAAAAGCAGGACATTTACGTGGATGATACTATGCCGATCACACAGGTTTACGTGAAAGCCGGGGATACGGTGAAAGTTGGAGACCGTCTTGTGGCATACGACACGACACTTTCTTCCCTGGAGCTTGAGATGAAAGAAATGCAGATTCAGGGGATTGACCTGAACATTCAGAACCTGCAGAAAGAGATCACCCAGCTCAAGGGGACAAAGACCGCGAAGGCAGATACAGGGGCATCCGTCGTGCAGACAAGCGCAGATGGAGAACAACAGCCAACTGTACAGAAGATGAGTGCTGTAAAGACAACCGTTCTTAATACATCAAAAGAGGATGAGAATAAAAAACCGGATGGTGATACCTCGAAGGATGATACGACAAAAGACGACAACACAAAAGATGATACTTCAAAAGACGATGCTTCGAAAGATGATAATACAAAAGACGATACATCCAAAGACGATAACAAAAAAGACGATGTACCATCTTCCGCAGTCGAGCGTCCATTCCCTGAAGCATTAAAGGGAAAAGAGGTTTACAGTGAGATCACATTAGATTCTGTTCCTTATAATAAAGAAGATGCAGACGGAACAATGGAAAAACCGTATCGTTATCTTTGCGCACCGGGGGCAGCCGTAAATGCACCGTTTATGCTCAAAGTATTAAAAGAGGGTCAAGTGTGTGCCTTTGATGTAGTAGATAACGCAGAAGCGCCGACAAAATTCTTATCCTGTTGGATCCTCGATGGAAAAACAGGACAGGTAGTCATACCGGATCCACAACCAACTCCAGACCCGGAGCCGACTCCAAATCCAGAGCCAACTCCGGAACCAGAGCCAACTCCGGAACCAGAGCCAACTCCGGAACCAGAACCAACTCCGGAACCGGATATTTCAGAAGATCCGGTTATCCCAGACACCCCGGACCTCCCGTCAAAGGAAGAAGTGACGAAGCAAATCAAGGAGAAAGAGCAGAAGATCAAAGATTTGGATCTTTCCAGGAGATCCGCTGAACTGGAACTGAAAAAGCTGAAGAAAAAGGTCGGGGACGGCGTGATCAAAAGTACGGTAGAAGGTGTAGTCAAAGAAGCGACTGACGAAGCGTCTGCAAAGAATGAGAACAAACCAGTTGTCAGCGTTGTCGGAGAAGAAGGTTTCTATGTGACCGGAAGAGTCGGAGAGACAATGCTTGATCAGATCAAAGAAGGAATGACTGCGACTGTAATGTCCTGGCAGTCGGGAGAATCCTACGAAGCGACAGTTACAGGTGTTGGCAACTCACCGGTAAGCGATTATTCCACAGGAGAGAACCAGAATCAGTCCTTCTATCCGTTCACGCTCGTGATCCACGGAGACGCAAATCTCTCGAATGGTGAGTCTGTGAATCTGTCGATGAATGGAATTGCAGCAGGTAGTGATGGATCGATCTATCTTGAAAAAATGTTTGTCCGCGAGGAAGGAAACCGCTATTATGTCTACAAGCGGGGCGATAACGGCAGATTAACAAAACAGTATGTAGAGGTTGGCAAAAATATGTACAATTCACTGGAGATCACCTCCGGCCTCACAATGGACGACCTGATCGCGTTCCCTTACGGCAGAGATGTCAAAGAAGGCGCAAAGACACAGGAAGCAGATACCCTGTACGACTATTATTAAGAAGACTGAACAGTATCAAAATGAAAGAGAGTGAGGTGCCATTATGTTAGAAGACATCAGACTGGCGTTTCAGGGAATCTGGAATCATAAATTAAGATCTGCGCTCACAATGCTCGGAATCATCATAGGAATCGGTTCCATTATAGCAATTGTGTCCACGATCAAAGGAACGAATGAACAGATTAAGAAGAATCTGGTCGGTGCAGGAAATGACGCGGTAAATGTACAGCTCTATCAGGGTGACTGGCCGATCGATCTGCAGTATCAGTCACTCCCGGACGGAGTGCCGGAGATCTCAGACGAGACACTGCAGGAGGTCGTTGAACTCCCGGAAGTGGAGACAGCGTCTTTATATCATACAAGAAATGAATACGACGCAGTTTACCGCGGCGCAAAGTCATTAAGTAACAGCGTGATTCTTGGAATTGACAGAAATTATCTGGATGTTTACGGATATCAGGTAACCAAAGGAAGAGGATTAACAGACAAAGATTATTCCGAAGGACGAAAAGTAGCCTTGATAGACAAGACAACAGCGGCAAGTTTATTCGACAATGCAGATGTGATCGGAAGAACGATCGAGATCAAGGGAGAGCCTTTTGTTGTCGTTGGAATGGTTGCAAAGAAAGCAGAGTCCCAGCCGGTGATCAACTCAATGGAAGATTACTACCGCTACATGTCAGATGACCAGAGCGGAAAGATTATTATTCCGGATCAAGTATGGCCGGTCATTTACCAGTATGACGAACCGCAGAACCTGGTCGTGCGTGCAAAAAGTACAGATGATATGACAGCGGCAGGAGAGAAATCCGCAGATATTTTAAATGCTATGCTGACAGTTTCAGATGATACCGTGAAATACAAAGGAGAAGATCTGTTAGAACAGGCAACACAGATCCAGGAGATCAGTAACTCGACAAATCAGCAGCTGATCTGGATCGCCAGCATTTCCCTGTTAGTTGGTGGAATCGGAGTTATGAACATCATGCTCGTGTCGGTTACAGAACGTACCGGCGAGATTGGATTAAAGAAGGCACTCGGAGCGAGAAAGCGCAGAATTCTGACACAGTTCCTGACAGAGGCAGCGGTACTGACACTGCTTGGAGGAATTATAGGTGTTCTTGGAGGAATCGCACTTGCGTACATTATATCCAAAGTCTCAGCAGTTCCGGTAGCAATCAGCGGAGTTTCGATTGTGATCGCAGTGCTGTTCTCCACACTGATCGGTATTATCTTCGGATTGATCCCGTCCGTGAAAGCGGCGAACATGAATCCAATCGAAGCACTTAGACATGAATAAAAAAACAGTGGAAAAAGAAAATACTTGTTTCAATTTCCTTCCATATCTGTTATAGTATGTGTTAATTAAAAGAGTCAGGAGAATCTGAGTGATCGGATTCTCCGTCTTTCTATGCAAAGAGAAAATAGCAATTATTAAAAGGAAAAGAGAAAAGGGGCATGTAGATTTGAGCAGCAGTACATTCGAGGGAAAGAAAAAGACAGAGAACGGAACAAAGAGGTTGATCTTCACAGCAGTATCTATCTTGCTGGAGATCGTTTTCCTTCTCTTTCTGTTTACAAAGGTAAGTGAGTACGCAACCATTATTGACTGGGCAACAAGAATCGTGGCAATCTTTCTTGTGCTTGGACTTTACAGCATGGATAAGACTTCATCGATGAAAATGCCATGGATCATACTGATGCTTGCATTCCCGATTCTTGGTGTGAGTCTTTATCTTCTCGTAGGTCTGAACGGAAGTACGAAGAAGATGCGGGCAAGATATGAAGAGATTGATAAAAAACTGCTCCCATACCTTCCGGATAACAGACAGATTCTTGAATGGATGAAAAAAGAGAATCCGCAGGCGGGGGCAATCGCTTCTTATCTGACGAATTACTCCTGTTACCCGGTTTATCAGAACACAGATGTTACCTATTATGATGAGGCAATCAAAGGGCTGGATGCACAGCTGGAGGATCTTTCAAAGGCAGAAAAGTTCATCTTTATGGAGTATCATGCCATCGAAGACGAAGAGGCATGGCAACGGATCCAGACGGTACTTGAAGACCGTGTGAAAGCAGGCATAGAAGTTCGTATCTTCTATGATGATATGGGATCGATCTGGTTTGTGAACATGGATTTTGCAACAAAACTGAAATCTTTAGGAATCAAATGCCGTGTATTTAACCCGATTCTGCCGGGACTGAATATGTTCCTGAATAATCGCGATCACCGGAAGATTACTGTGATTGATGGAAAGGTTGCTTACACAGGTGGGTACAATCTGGCGAATGAGTATTTCAACATCACGCATCCGTATGGAATCTGGAAAGATACCGGGATCCGTATGGAAGGAGATGCGGTCAAGTCTATGACAGTAGCATTTCTGGAAATGTGGAATGCAGCCGGAAATGTAAAGTCAAAAGAACTTGTACCGGAGAAATATGTGATCAACTATGCATACCAGGCACAACAGCGTGGTTATGTCCAGCCATATGCAGACAGTCCTCTGGATGGAGAGCAGGTAGGCGAGGAAGTATATATCAGTATGGCGAACAAAGCGGAGAAATACTGCTGGTTTATCACTCCGTATCTGATCATCACAGACGAGATGACACATGCACTCACACTGGCAGCAAAGCGTGGCGTTGATGTGCGTATCATAACACCGGGAATCCCGGACAAGAAAATGGTTTACAGTGTGACCCGTTCCTTCTATCATAATCTGGTTAAGCATGGAGTCCGTATCTATGAGTGGACACCGGGATTCTGTCATGCGAAGATGAGTGTGGCAGATGATAAAATGGCGACCTGCGGAACGATCAATCTCGATTACCGCAGCCTGTACCATCACTTTGAGAATGGATGCTTCCTGGCAGATTGCGACGCAGTGCTGGAGATCCGGGATGATCTGATCCGCACGATGGGAGAAAGCAGAGAAGTGACCGAGCAGTATAAAGAAGGAAGAAGTGCGGGCTTAAGACTCGGACAGCTGATCTTACGTCTGTTTGCGGAGCTGCTCTGATATTATTACCGGTTATACGATGTGCGGACAGCAATCTGATAATATCGTTTGTGGGTTGAATTTGCACCGGATTGATTGTATAATGAACTTGATTGTTGAGAAATTAACAATAGTTTTTTTATGAAATGGATGGTCTGCCGGTCAGAAGATACTGAACCCGACAGCCGGATATGAACTTTATTTTATGAAGGAGGAATCAACGATGATTACCTGGAACAATTTGGATAAGCTTACTTCTTATCAGGAACTTGAGAAGACAGAAAGTGTAGACCTTGCAGCAGTGATGGCCGGAGAGAACGGAGCAGAGCGTGTGAAGAACTACAGCGTTCCGATGGCAGAAGGATTAGCATACAATTATGCAGCAAAGAAAGTGGATGACACAGTTCTCTCAGCTCTTGAGAAACTGGCAGAAGAAGCACAGCTGACAGAGAAGTTCGAAGCACTTTACAACGGAGAAGTTGTGAACACAGGAGAGAAGCGTCTCGTACTTCACCACATGACACGCGGACAGCTCGGAGATGCTGTTGAGGCTGACGGTGTAGACAAGCGTACTTTCTATGTAGAGCAGCAGAAGAAGATTGCTGAGTTCGCGAACAAAGTACATGCAGGTGAGATCACAAACGGTGCCGGAGAGAAGTTTACAACAGTTGTTCAGATCGGTATCGGCGGAAGTGACCTCGGTCCTCGCGCAATGTACCTTGCACTTGAGAACTGGGCAAAGAAGAATGATACATTCAAGATGGAAGCAAAGTTCATCAGCAACGTTGACCCGGATGATGCGGCAGCAGTTCTGAATTCTGTAGATGTTGCTCATTCCATCTTCGTACTTGTATCCAAGTCAGGAACAACACTTGAGACTCTGACAAATGAGTCCTTTGTAAAGGATGCTCTTAAGAATGCAGGACTTGATGCATCCAAGCATATGATCGCAGTAACAAGCGAGACTTCACCACTTGCAAAGAGTGATGATTACCTTGCAGCCTTCTTCATGGATGACTATATCGGAGGACGTTTCTCATCCACATCAGCAGTTGGCGGAGCTGTACTTTCCCTCGCATTCGGACCGGAAGTATTCGCACAGTTCCTTGACGGAGCAGCAGCTGAGGATAAACTGTCCCTCAATAAGAATATCAAAGAGAACCCGGAGATGCTCGATGCATTGATCGGTGTATATGAGAGAAATGTACTCGGATACCCAAGCACAGCAGTACTTCCATACTCCCAGGCACTGAGCCGTTTCCCTGCACATCTGCAGCAGCTGGATATGGAGTCTAACGGAAAATCCGTAAACCGCTTTGGGGAGCCGGTTGATTATGTAACAGGACCGGTTATTTTCGGAGAGCCTGGAACAAACGGACAGCACTCCTTCTATCAGCTTCTTCACCAGGGAACAGATATTGTGCCGCTTCAGTTTGTAGGATTCAAGAACAGCCAGATCGGTACAGATGTTGTGATCCAGGACAGCACAAGCCAGCAGAAACTCTGCGCGAACGTAGCTGCTCAGATCGTAGCATTTGCATGTGGTAAAGAAGACGAGAACCGTAACAAGAACTTTGAAGGAGGACGTCCTTCAAGCATCATTATCGGAGAGCAGTTAACACCGGCATCTCTCGGAGCACTGCTTGCTCACTTTGAGAACAAGATCATGTTCCAGGGATTCCTGTGGAATGTAAACAGCTTCGATCAGGAAGGTGTTCAGCTCGGTAAAGTCCTTGCAAAACGCGTACTTGCACATGAGACAGACGGAGCCCTGAGAGTATTCAGTGATCTTCTGAACATCTAATAGAATCATATAAGTAAAAAGTATAGGAATCGTGCTGTCGGCGGAGAGTTCTGCTGACAGCACGATTTTTTAAGGAAAGGATTTTGTAAAAGAGAGAGGAAGCAAATGAAAAAGCGAAGGATCAAAGGAATTCAGATGATTCCATATGGACTTCTGGCCGGAGTCATGACAGAAGATTCAATAGAAGAGAGGCAAAGAGAAGTCCGCCTGACAGAGATTTCATCCGAAGGATTCCGCATCCGGCTTTGTAGGAGAGGGAAAGCAGAGGAGAACATTTATCCGAAAGCATTCAAGATCTGCTTCTATCAGATGGATCAGGCAGAGTATCGGGAGATTGAAATTCGTCATTTTCAGATAGAGTCAGGGGAACAGACAGAATTCTATCAAGCCTATGATATTTTCACAGTTCAGGAAGATTATAAAGAAGCCTTTCAGAAGCTCTGTGTCGAATATAGCCGATACATTTCGCTCAAGCTGGAAGAGGATGATGAACATCTGGTGCAAGAAATGACCGGTTATCCCGCGCAGGAAGAAGAGGAACATTTCAAGAATGAAACAGAACAAAATAAAGCGTGGTTTCAGAATGCGGAGATCTTCCAAAATCTGCCGGCAGAATTAGCAGTAGAACTGGATCATCCGAAACTATACGAACAATATCTGACCAGACCGATTGAACGGTTCATGAAAGAATACTGGCAGCAGCATGGAATCAAAGATGCGCGGATCCTGGGAAGACAACCGGACCGGTTGTATATCGGCAACCAATTCTGTCCACATCTATTTCCGAAAGAAGAACAGTTCTTTGCACTTCTTGAGAAAGCAGATAAAGAACGGATGGAAGTGACCGTTGCCTTTTCCTTTATTCGGGAAGACAGGCTTGCACAGACAGAACAGCTGTTGACACGCCTGGATGAGTGGTGTGAACAACAGGAGACTTCCGGGGCGGAGAAGAAACGACTTGAGGTTGTAGTCAATGATTGGGGACTGGCACATCTCGTGAAGCGGACAGAACATCTGATCCCGTGTCTTGGGACGCTCTTAAATAAGCGGAAGAAAGATCCAAGAATGTCCTACAAGATGGGAGATAAGACGCTGTTGGAACAGAATAATCTGAATGCAGGATTTTATCGCACCTATCTGGAAGAAAGCTTTGGAATCAGCTGTTATGAGTGGGAAAGCTGTGGTTATACACAGGAAATACCGCAAAAGATACAGAACCATCTACATGTGCCGTTCTATCAGACAAATACGTCGAGCTATTGTACACTTTGCGCTGTGCTGGAACACGGTGAACGTGGAAAACAAAGGGAGAGACAGGAATGTCCGGCATCGTGTCTGGAACATAGCTTCTTCTATCCAAAGCATTTATATATGAAGGGAAAATACAACAGTCTGTTCGCATTGAATAAACATCTGCTGGATGAATCGGATCAGTTGAAGAGAGAACTCGGAATAAAATGGAACCGCCTTGTGGTCAATCTATTGTGAAATGTGAAAAACAGAAGGATGATGGAAGAATGGAGACACAGAAAAGAAAACAGAATGAAAAAGAAAAAGCAGAGCGAAGGATGAAAATCATTGCAGGACTTGGCTCTGTGGATGAATATATTCCATATGTCCAGGCAGGAGCAGACGAGTTGTTCTGCGGATATGTGCCATATAACTGGACAAAAAAATACGGAACCGTGCTTCCACTGAACCGCAGGGAAGTGCTGGCTTATAATGTGCAGCTCGGTTCTTTCAGCGAATTAGAGATCCTCTCAGCAATGATCAGGAAGTACAGAAAGCCGGTGCATATCGCGATGAATTCTCTCTATTATATTCCGGAACAATATGAAGAGATTGCAGACATTGTGAAACAGTGTATGAAAATCGGATTCGACAGCTTCATCCTTGCCGATCCGGCATTGATTTTGTACCTGAGACAGAAAGGCATATCCTGCAAGATCCATCTCAGCGGTGAAGCCGGAGAAATGAACCGGGAGGCAATCAAAGTTTTCCGGGAAATGGGAATCGGCCGGATCATCTTCCACAGGAAAAATACAGTTGCATCGATGCAGCAGATGATAGAAGCTGTAAATGCAGAAAGACTGGAATTCGAGGCCTTTGCATTGAACGAATTGTGTCAGTTCACAGGAGCATTCTGCAATTCCCTTCACTGTGACGAGATGGGTTATCTATGCAGGACGACTTACTGGGGAGATGCTGAGATGGAAGAGCGTATGGAACGAGTGATAAAGAGAACATTGGAGATAGAAGAGCAACAAGAGCAACAATATCTCTGTGGGAAGAGTGGATGTGCGTTGTGTGCGCTGCCACAGCTGGAGGCGGCAGGGATTACCCATCTGAAACTGGTTGGACGAGGAAATTATGTGGAAGATATGATCCGGGATATTCGGAATCTGAAGGCTGCGCTGGGGCTTCTGGAGAGGAATCAAAGAGAAGAAAAAGAGACAGGGAGATATATCGATCAATTGAATAAGAAAATCTTTGATGGTCAGCCGTGTGGGAATAATTGTTTTTATAATCCGGGGCAGTTTCTTTGAGTTGTACGGGGAAAAGAGAAAAGTTTGGAATAGAAAAAGAAAGCGTATTTCGTGGAGTAGATTACTCTACGAAATTTTTACGGAAAGCCTTGGAAATCAAGGGGGTTCAGGTGTCTGACCAAAAAATTGACGGTAAATAAATGCTGTAAAATTTGCAATTATAATTAATTTTTAAATACATGTGATTGTAAAAGCACGAAACAACTTAGATAATTTAAAATAAATATTTTTGATTTTCTGATCTGATAGCTTGTAAATTGACTGACAATTGACCATAAATTTGACGGCGAATAGATAAAAATCCATTCAAAAAAGATGATTAAAATGACGAAAGTGTCTGTTTTTCGACTTTTTTTGCTAAGAGATTGTATAAATTCATGAAATGAACGTATTCAGATTGACAGAAATGTTTGAAAAGAGTACACTATACATGATAATTATATTAAGATTTGAAACAATTTAAAGAAAAAGCGTATTTCGTAGAGTAATCTACTCTACGAAATTTTTTGCAAAAAGGGTGAAGGCTTATGGGAAGAAGACCGGCAGATCTGTCAGGAAGAAAGTTCGGTATGTTGACAGCCAAGTATGCGACAGAGAAAAGAGATAAACGAGGCTCCGTCTATTGGCATTGTGTCTGTGATTGTGGAAATGAAGTTGACGTGACGGCAGCAGGTCTTGTGCATGGTAATTATCATAGCTGCGGTTGTTTACAAAAGAAGAACCGTCAGGAAATTGCGCAGAGACGACATCTCGTAGACGGAACCTGTGTTGAAGTACTAGAAAAAAGAAAAAGCAGAAAAGATAACATGAGTGGTTTTCGTGGCGTTTTCCAGTTGAAGAATTGTAATCGGTATCGTGTGGATATCGGATTCAAGGGAAAGCGCTATTATGTTGGTCTTTTTGACAATTATGACGAAGCGGTGCAGGCAAGACTTGCGGCGGAGAACTTGATCCACAATGGTTTCATTCAGAAATGGAAGGAATGGAATGAGAAGGAGAAGGAAGATCCAAAGTGGGGGAAGGAGCATCCGCTTGTGTTTGATGTGAAGAAAGAGGATGGGGAGATTCGGGTGAGTGTGTGAGATATGATTGTCGCGCCGAGAGGGGATGGCATCATAAGGAAACACTTAGCCGTGTGATGAACACACAGGGAATTAGAAAAAGAAATCATTTATGAAAGCGAATGTGCATATAAAGATAATTTTGGGATGAAGGAGTTTAGAGAACATGAAAGTATGTTTAGTTGGTTCATCAGGAGGACATCTGACACATTTATATATGTTAAAGCCGTTTTGGAAAGATAAAGAACGTTTTTGGGTTACGTTTGATAAAGAGGATGCAAGAAGCTTGCTTGAAGGTGAAAAAATGTATCCTTGTTATTATCCGACAAACCGGAGTCTAAAGGCTCTTATTAAGAATACCAAGATTGCATGGAATGTATTACATAAGGAAAAGCCAGACTTGATTATTTCCTGTGGTGCAGCAGTTGCGGTCCCGTTTTTTTATATTGGTAAAATGATGGGCGCAAAGTTGGTCTATATTGAGGTTTTTGATCGAATTGATAAACCGACAATGACAGGAAAGATGGTTTATCCCATTGTGGACAAGTTTGTTGTGCAGTGGGACGAGCAGAAAAAGGTTTATCCGAAAGCGGTCAATCTGGGAAGTATATTCTAAGCAGGGGACGAGAAAATGATTTTTGTGACGGTAGGAACACATGAGCAGCCATTTAATCGGCTGATTCAGAAAATAGATGAATTAAAGAAAGACGGCATTATAAACGAAGATGTAATTATCCAGACTGGCTTTAGTACATACGAGCCGAAATACTGTCAGTGGAGTAAGCTGATTCCATATCAGCAGATGGTGAAAAATGTGGCCGACGCCCGTATTGTAATCACTCACGGTGGCCCGGCAAGTTTTATCATGCCACTACAGATAGGTAAGACTCCTATTGTTGTGCCGCGTCAGCATCAGTTCAATGAGCATGTGAACGATCATCAGGTGGAGTTTGCGAGAAACGTGGCTCAGAGAATGGGAACGATTATCCCGGTAGAAGATATTGAAACATTGGGAGATATCATAACGAACTATGATCAGATTGTTGCTGGCATGGGACATGGTATGAGCAGTAACAATGCAAAGTTTAATGAAGAACTTGAAAAATTAGTAGATGAATTGTATTGAGGATGAATGGATGAGAAAAGTTGGAATCATGTCGATGCAGCGCATTGCAAACTACGGTTCGTTTTTGCAGGCATATGCATTGAAGCAGCTAATTGAGGAAGTTGGCTGTAATGTAGAATTTGTGGACTACCATGTAGGTGCTCCAGTAATTACAGAAAATGCAGATAGTAAAAACAAGGTTGTCCGAAAGATAGAAAAGGGACTGGAAACCTTTCGGTATCGGGCTCCTCTTGCACACAAATTATCGTTCATCCGATATAAACAGTCCTTTGCTCAAAAGTATATGCCGCTTTTGGGAATTGCAGACGAAATGAACTACAACCCGACAGTGGATTGCCTTGTGATTGGTAGTGATGAGGTTTTTAACTGTATTCAAAAAAATTCCAATGTGGGATATTCGCCAGAATTGTTTGGAAAAAATAACCATGCAAAGAAACTTATCACTTATGCAGCGTCTTTCGGCAATACAACATTAATAAAGCTGGAAAAGTATAAAAAGGCCAATGAAGTCGGAGCCTTGTTGAAGAAGTTTGACGCAATTTCTGTACGAGATGCTAATTCAGGAACTATTGTAGAGCAGCTCACTGGGAAAGAACCAGTGTACAATCTGGATCCGGTTCTGACCTATGATTATATGAACTGCTGCGACAAAATCCCACAGGTTCAGACTAATGAGAAGTATTTGATTCTGTACGCGTATGCAGGTCGTATTTCCAATGATGAGGCAGATTGGATTGTTGCTTATGCAAAGAAAAAGAATTTGAAGGTATATGCAATTGGTGGTATCCAAAAATGTGCAGACCGATTTGTGGACTGCTCACCCTTTGAGGTTCTGGCCTATTTCAGAAATGCAGAAGAAGTTATTACCGATACATTCCACGGCAGCATCTTCTCGGTGATCACACATCGGCCGTTTACAACATTGATTCGCAAGAGTGTAGGTAACAGCTATGGTAATGAAGAAAAGTTGAGCGATTTGCTAAAGCGACTGGGACTGGCCAATCGGATGACAACGAAAATTGAAGATACAGAAAACATCAATGAAAAGGCGATTGATTACGCGAAAGTTGATGAGCAGTTGAAAGCACATAGAGAAGTGGCGAAGGAGTATCTGAGAAAAAATTTAGAGGAATAAAATGGAGAACATATCGAGGATAAAAGAGAAATGTGTGGGATGTAAAAGCTGTGAGCAAAGCTGCCCAAAACACTGTATCTCTATGGTAGAAAACAAAGAGGGATTTTGGTATCCGTCTGTTGATGAAAAAAGCTGCATCGAGTGCAAGGTGTGCTTGAAAAAGTGTCCAGTAGAAAATACGGAATTTCATCGGAATGAGCCACATAAAGTTTGGGCGTGGCGCAATAAAAATGATGTGGATATTATGCGCTCTGCATCTGGCGGTGCGGCAGATAGTGCAGCGAAAACTATATTGCAAATGGGCGGTGTGGTTTATGGTGCTGCCTATGACGAGCAGCTGGCAGTAAGCCACATTGAAGTGACAGATGAAGCAGAAAGAGAGAAACTACAGTCCTCTAAGTATGTTCAGTCTGACCCGAAAGATAGCTACACAAAGGTCAACCAGCGTTTGTCAGAGGGGAAAACGGTACTTTTTACAGGAACTCCCTGCCAGATTGCAGGTCTGTATGCTTTTTTGGGTGGCAATCCAGAAAATCTATATACAGTTGACCTGATTTGCCACGGTGTGCCTTCGCCGAAGTTCTTCAAAAAGTATCTGGAATACCAGAACAAGCAGACGGCTGGCAGAGTAATCTATTTCAACTTCCGTTCCAAAGACAAGAGGGGTTGGGGAACACAATACCTGCTAAAGACAAAGACAAAGACAAAGACAAAGACAAAGACAAAGACACTCTCCCTTGATCGCTATGGAAAACATTTTATGGATGGCGACTGCTATAGGGAGAGCTGTTATCAGTGTGCTTATGCGAATATGAGCCGTGTGGGAGATTTGACAGTGGGTGATTTCTGGGGAATTGCAAAGAGCCATCCGAGCTTCAATTCTCCAAAGGGCGTGTCCAGTGTATTTGTAAATACCGAAAAAGGTCAAAAGCTCTTTGAAATGATGCGAGTTCTTGCAGAAGTAGAAGAAGCAACGTTGGAAGAGGGCATGGTGAAGCAGCATAATCTGGTGCAGCCGAGCAACAGGCCTGTGACTAGAGATACTTTCTATAAGAGCATCGATGAACTAGGCTTTATAGAGAATATAAAGGTTGGCTTTCAGCCAAAAGCACGGTTGAAATCTGTGCTGCCGAATAAACTGATTCAAAAAATCAAATCTCTTTGAGATTTTGTGGAGGAAGAATACATGGGAGAGCCTATAAGAGTTTTGCATATCTTGCAGCGAATGGAAGCTGGCGGTACGCAGGCTTTGTTGATGAATATATACCGGAAAATTGACAGAACGAAAGTACAGTTTGATTTTTTGGTCGTTTATAAGGAAAAACAGTTTTACGATGATGAAATTGAAAAAATGGGTGGACATGTTTACAAACTGTCTTTCCGGGAGGATTTGAATCTTCCTAAATTTCAAAAAGATTTGGCAGTTTTCTTTGCTCAGCATCACGAATATAAAATTGTTCACTGTCACGCCTATACGATTGGATATTTCTGCCTGAAAGCTGCAAAGAAAGCAGGTATCCCCGTCAGAATTGCTCATTCACATAATAATGAGACAGTACACGATATAAAATATTTACCGAAGCTGTTCATGCAGCGAATGTTTACCAAAAACGCAACAGATCTTTTCGCCTGCTCTGAGGAAGCTGGAAAATATCTGTTCAAAGACAAGCCGTTTCAAGTGCTGAAAAATGCGATTGATTCGCAGAACTTTATTGCGGATGCGGATACCAGAAATGAAATCAGGAAAGAACTGGTGTTAAAGGATAAATTTGTTGTCGGCCATGTTGGTCGCCTACATCCTCAGAAAAACCATGATTTCCTGATTGATGTTTTTGCAGAAATCAAGAAGGAAAAGCCTGACGCTGAATTGATTCTTGTTGGCACCGGGCCATTAGAAGAGAAAGTAAAAAGCAAAGTGGTCGAAAAAGGCCTTTCAGATTGTGTGCATTTTCTTGGAAATAGAAAGGATATGAACAGAATTTATCAAGCGATGGATGTGTTTGTTTTTCCATCTTTGTTTGAAGGTCTGGGCATTGTTGCAATCGAAGCACAGGCGGCAGGTGTTCCTATTGTCTGCTCTGAAGGATTGCCGCCGGAAACGGATATTACACCAATCTACCGGAAACTGCTGTTGAGTGATGGGGAAGAAAAGTGGGCGAATGCAGCACTTGAAATGGCACAGAATCTGAAAGCACATACCAATATGCAGCAGTATGTGATTGATGCAGGATTTGATATGGACGCAACTGCAAAATATATGGAAAGTTATTATTTACGAAAATATAATTAAGCGAATGATACTTAATTATATTATAGAGGTGAAAAATGTTTATTTCAGTGATAGTTCCAGTATATAATGTTGAAGAATATCTGGACAAATGTTTAGAAAGTTTGTTGAACCAGCATTATTCAGATATGGAGATTGTTGTTGTTGACGATAAGTCAACAGATGGATCTTTGAATATTGCAAAAAAATATGAAAAATATACAAATGTAAAAGTAATCGCTAAGGAAAAGAATTCAGGTTTATCTGATACTAGAAATGTTGGAATAAAAGAATCATGTGGGCAATATATTATGTTTTTAGACTCGGATGATTATGTAGAAAATGGATGCATTGCTAAAATACAAGGTATAATTGAAAAGGAAAATACACCGGATATTATATATTTTGGGTATTGTGAAGAATACGAAAGTACCGATAAACAATTAATAAAATATGGGTATGTGTCGGCTAAAAATTGTTCTTTTACAGGTGAGAAGTTTGCACTTGAGGAACTAAAGCAAAGGAATTTGTATGCGGCAGCTTGCTTCGGCGTGTACAAAAGAGCATTTATTGTAGAAAATCAATTATACTTTGAGTCAGGAATTCTACATGAAGACGAGCTTTGGACACCACAAGTTATATTGAGAGCAAACAAAGTATATACATCAGATTATGTGTTTTACCATTATTTAAGAAGAAAAGGATCTATTACAAGATCGGGAAATAAAACAAAACATGGGCAAGATATGCTCTGTATTTGTAAGAAATTAGATATATTAGCAAATGAAATTAAGAATCCAGAATTAAAAAAATACATGGATAATCACATTGCGATGCTTTATATGAAAGGTATGACAGAAGGAAGACTGTATCAAACGAATATGGAGATTGATCGGTTTTATCCATTGCGTAAGGTTTGCTTTAAAAAGGACAGAGCAAAAGCCATTCTGTTTGCATTTAGCTTAAGATTGTACTATAGGATTAATATAATGAAGATGCAAGGATAAGAGGATGAAGATTACATATAAAATCAATGTATATAACTTGTTGACATATTTGTTGGTATTTGCAATTATTAAACCATATTTTTTGCCTGTAGGACTAAGGCAGGCAAGTAAAATTATTATTCTCATAAGCGTTTTTTTGTTTACAATTTCAAGAGAAAAAAAAGAAAGAATTGTAAATTTGTCGTGGTTATTTTCTGGCTGTGTTTTGCTTTCAGCGGTTATGGCATATCTTAAAGGTGGATATCAGGATAAAGACTTTTTGGACGCACTTCTCTATGCCGTTACATTTTATGATATTTATTCGTTTATTGGACTTTGCAAGCAAAAGGATCGATTTAACGAGACAATAAAATGCTTATATAATATCGTTGGACTATATTGTATATTGACAATTGTTTCAATATTATTGGTCGGTACAGTGAATAACAGCAATCAGTCTGCATATATCTTTGGAAATAAATTTACATCTTCATATTTATTTATATTTTTTGTTGCTTTATATGGTGCAACACATGAGATGATTTTATGGAAAAATAAAATTTGCTATATTGCTTTGTTTATAAGTTCAATTGCACTTACCTTATACATAGGTTGTGCTACGGCTACGGTAACTTTGGCAGTGCTGTTTATAGCAACAATAGTTCCATTTCAAAAAATCAGAATGTTGCTGTTAAATGAAAGATTTGCGGTAACAGCACTAATTATGTCTGCACTGGTTGTTTTGGTGATGGGACAAATTCTTAAAAATGAATTTATAAATAATATCGTATTTGGATACTTCAACAGATCTTACACTGTGACTGGGCGTTTGGAAATATATAATGATTATTTGCTGAATATCATTAGAAGTAGATTCTGGTTTGGATATGGGTATAGCAATTCGATGATGAAGAATATGACAGGATTATATGCAAATGCACAGAATGGATTACTTGAAATCATGGTGAATATGGGATTTTTGAGTGTAGTTTCATTAATTGTTACTGTCTTCTGGAGCTTTAAAAATACTCTCAAGACAGATAAGTCTTTTTATATTTCAATTATTGTGTATGGAATGATTATTGCATCAATTTTTGAAGTGGCCTTGAACTGGTTTTTTTTCTTAGGTGTATGTCTAATTCGATGGAATTGCGATGCCGATGGTTCAATACGGTCGAGTGATTGAAGGAGAAATTAAATATGAAGGTATATATTTTATCAATGCAACAGGTTAACAATTACGGATCTGTCTTACAAGCGTATTCATTAAAAAAAATGATAGAAAGTCTAGGTAATGAGGTGAGGTTTCTTGCGATAGAAAAAGGAACGGATGATACTCTAAATATACAATGTGAAAAAAAGGATATTGACAAAAAAAATGATAGCTGGTTAGAAACACAATGGAATCGCGTTAAGGGCAAAATACTTGGAAGAAATTTGCGGAGAGTTTTTTATGAATTTAGAAATAGCACAGGTCTGAATAGTGTGAACGGCGACGAGCATTTTGATACATGCGTAATAGGAAGTGATGAAGTTTTCAATTGCTTACAAAAATCCAAATGGGGTTTTTCTTCGCAGCTATTTGGGAAAGTTGAAGCTGCTGAAAGGATAATCACATATGCAGCAAGTTGCGGATCGACAAAAGTGGATGATTTGTCGGACGAATTGAGAGAAGCTATTAAAAGTGCGATGTCGAATTTGTCAGTTGTATCCGTGCGGGATAAAAACACTGCAGACTTTGTAGAGAAAATTTCCGAAAAAAAGCCTGTATATAATTTAGATCCGGTGGCTGTAGGAAACTTTGATGATGAAATCAGGAATGTTACAGTGAATTCTAAACTTCCTAAAAAATATTGCATTGTTTATTCTTATGCCGAGAGATTTAGTGACCCAGAGGAAATTAAGGCAATTTCTGAATACTGCAAGAAGTACAATTTGAAGATTGTGGCTCCGTTTGGAAGGCAGAAATGGATACCTTCGTATGAAACACTAACTCCGTTTGAGTTGTTGAAAGCTTTTCAGAATGCAGAATGTATTGTAACGGACACATTTCACGGAACACTGTTTGGTGCAAAATTTGGAAAGAGAATGGCGGTATTGATTCGGGAGAGTAACCAGAATAAATTAGAGGATTTAACGCAACGCCTTCAAATACAGAGTCATGTTATTACCGATAGCTCTCAATTGGATACAGTGCTGAAAAAAGAGCTGGATAAGAAAAAAATCGGTGAGATACTGGGTTTGGAAAGAGAAAAATCATTGAAGTATTTGAAAGAAAACTTATAAATGGGTGACGGAGATGGAAAAAATAAATAAGATTTATAGAAGAATTCTTCGTATGCATATGGATAAAGAGTACCAAAGAAGAATAAAAAACAAGGATTGCTCGATTATTTCAATGAACTGTGTGGGGGGGGGGTGGTGAGTCATGAATTGGGATTACGATTCAACTCACCAACTGTAAATCTTTGGTTTACTCCAAAGGAATTCATCAAATTTTTGAGTCAATTGGAGCATTATTTATATGATTGCAAAATCGAAATGGATGAGAAAAACAGTGAAAAATACGGTTATCCGGTTGGAAAGTTAGAAGATATCCATGTCTATTTTACACATTATGAAACGTTTGAACAGGCAAAACAGAAATGGATCGAACGTTTGAAGCGACTGAATATGGATAATCTTTATATTATTATGGTGCAAAAAGATGGATGTACGGAACAGGATATTTGTTCATTCGATAGTTTGGAATTTAAACATAAAGTCATTTTTACAGTAAAAGAATATCCACAGTATCGTTCGGCGTATTATATTCCGAAAAGCGAAGCAGATATACAAAATGTAAAAAATCTTTGTGATTATCAAAGTAAATTTACTGGAAAACGTTGGCTTGATGAATTTGATTGGATTTCATTTTTGAATGAAAGATGACTATAAAAATAATCAAGGAGCAAGCAGTAGAGAATGGGAAATAGCAGAAACAGTTATTTGATAAAAAACACTATTATATTTACTTTGGGAAATCTTGGATCAAAACTTATTTCATTTTTTTTGATTCCGTTATATACAAATGCACTTACAACTGCTGAATATGGAGTCGTTGATTTGGTTGCGACAGTTGGAACAGTTGCGGTTCCACTTCTTACTTTAAATATCTGTGAGTCTGTTATGAGGTTCGCATTGGATAAGGATGCCAATACTAGAAAAATTACCCAAATAGGGACGGGAATAGTGTTAATCGGAATGATGGTTGGGTTATTGATTTTTCCGATATGTCGTTCTTTTGACAAGATTTCTGAATATGCCGTGTTTGTTTATTTCTATGTTGTTTCTTTGGCAGCAAGTCAGCTTTATTTGTGCGATTTGCGCGGGAAAGAATTGTTGATTTATTACTCGATAGGAAATGTCCTACATACTTTTTTTATTGCGGTGTTAAATATTCTGTTCCTCTTGGTCTTTAAAGAAGGTGTTGATGGGTATTTAAAAGCTTACATTATAGCAAATACACTCACTGCCATATATGCAATTATTGTAGGAAAAGGATATAAATCATTCTCATTTTCAAGGATTGATAGAGATCTACTGATCAAGATGGCGAGATATTCCGTGGTATTAATTCCGAATTCATTTATGTGGTGGATTATGAATTCCTCGGATCGCATTATGGTGTCTAGCATGATAAGTGTGGCAGCCAATGGAATTTACGCCGTTTCATATAAGTTCCCTACGCTAGTTTCTACATTGACAACAATATTCAATCAAGCGTGGAGTTATTCTGCAATTCGTGAAGAAGGAACAGACGATGAAAGCGAATATAATAATAAAATATTTAGAGTTCTAATTGGAATTGTTATGTTGATTGGAATAGGTTTGTTAACATTTATGAAACCGTTTTTAAGTGTGTATGTGGGAAAAGAGTATTATTCTGCATGGAAATATACGCCGTTTTTGACAGTCGGATGCGTATATTTGACAATGGCTAGTTTTATGGCTACAAGCTATACGGTTCACAAAGATAGTTTTGGCTATCTTTTTTCTGGTACTTTTGGAGCGATATTTAATATTGCAATGAATTTTATATTAATTCCACAAGTAGGCGTTTATGGTGCTGCAATTGCTACGTGTATTAGTTATATACTTGTATTTGTCTTTCGACTTTTTCATACAAGAAAATATATTCAATATAATATAAATAATAAAGAATTTATAGTGGGAAGTACGGCTTTAGTGTTGTCTGCGGGCTTGATGTTCATTGATAATAGGTTTGGTTTTTTACTACAATGCGTCATTCTAGCCGTTACTATATATTTGTTTTCAGATATCTGGCTCCCCATAGTGAGAAAAATACTAAAATTAAAAGGAAGATGATGATATGACTACAGTATGTGAAAAAGGTAAGTGCACAGGGTGTATGGAGTGTATTGATGTTTGCCCTAAAAAAGCCATAAAAGTAATTGATTCGTGGATGGAATATAATGCAGTAATTGATTCTGAGAAATGTATTCAATGTAATGCATGCCATAGTGCATGCCAAAACAACGCAGAACAAGTACTAACTAAACCGATTTATTGGAAACAGGGATGGGCGCAAGATGATTGCGTTCGTATGCGTTCTTCATCTGGAGGAGTTGCAACAGCAGTAGAACGAGCTTTCATAAAAAATGGAGGGATTGTTTGTAGCTGCACATTTAGTTTTGGAAAGTTTGAGTTTGATTTTGCTGAGACAGAAGATGAAGTATGTAAATTTACAGGTTCAAAATATGTGAAAAGTAATCCTGAGGGAGTATATAAGAAAATTTTACAAAAACTCAAATTGGGAAGAAAGGTGCTTTTTATTGGGTTGCCATGTCAGGTTTCAGCGGTCAGGCATTATACAAAGAATCATCAAAATTTGTATACCGCTGATTTAATTTGCCATGGAACACCTTCACCACAAATTTTGGACAGCTTTTTGTTTGATTATGGGATTCGATTAACAGAAGTTCAAAGCATTAGATTTCGGGAGAAAAATAATTTTAAATTGGAACAGAATGGAAAGCGTTTTGCAGTTCCGATAACAACTGATAATTATATGATGACATTTTTGAACTCGACAACATACACGGAGAATTGTTATCAATGTCAATATGCCAAGATTGAAAGGCCCGGTGATATTACCCTGGGGGATTCATGGGGAAGTGAACTTGAAAAAAGCACCCAAGATAAGGGTATTTCTTTAGTGCTTTGCCAAAATGAAAAGGGAAAAGAACTTATAGATCAAGCAGATTTAACTCTTGTAGATGTTGATTTGAAAAAAGCGATAGAAAGCAATCATCAATTATATCAGTCCTCTCAGAAGCCTAAGCAACGGGCAGTGTTTTTTAAGGAATTGAAAAAGGGGTATGGATTTAAGAAAGCAGTAAAAAGATGTTACCCTAAGAAGTACTTGAAAAATATCGTAAAGACCGTGTTATATAATATGAAATTTATAGGGGGCAGAACCGCTATTAAATAATAGTTGTTATGGCTACAAAGGGCAGGTTGAAATAAATATTTCGAACGCTTGCAAAAATTATACTCAACTGGTTTATGAAAAGCCAGAGAAAACAGGATGTACATTTTCTGTCGTTAAAAATCCTTTTTGGGAGATGGTTTGCGACGGCTTCACTATAAAATGTCTTAATCTTCATAAGCTAAAATACGCGATTTGTGAAAGTAGAATCCGATTGGTTTGTTGGGATTTTATGGTTTACAAATATATCTTATGAAGAAAGAGGCATAATATGAAAAAAGTAGTGAGCGTTATTATACCTGTGTATAACGTAGAAGAATTTATTTTTAGAACAGTGGAATCGGTAATGAACCAAGACTATAAGAATATAGAAATTATTTTGGTCGATGATGGTTCGCTAGATAATTCGGCAAAAATAATTAATGAACTGGCGAAGAAAGACGATAGAATTACTTGTGTACATAAAGAAAATGGTGGCGTTTTGTCCGCAAGAAATGCGGGACTTAGAATAGCTTCAGGTGAGTATGTGACATTTATTGATGGAGATGATTGGGTAGAGCCAAAGTATATTTCATGTCTATTAAATCTTGTGGAAAGTAATAAGTGTGAAATTGGCATGAATAAAAATAATTATTCAGATTATAATACAAAATCCAATGAAGAAGAGTATGTTGTATCAGCCGAAAAAGCTATTGAATGGATTTACTTGGGCGATATTTTTGTTGCAGTTTGGAATAAGATTTATAGCATGAAGTTTCTAAAAAATAATATTCTTTTTGATGAAAAAATTTGGTACGGTGAAGGAATGCTGTTTAATATTGACTGTCTTCAATTTGTAGATAGTATTGCCGTTGGAGAAAAAAGTGTTTATCATCAGGTAAGTAATCCAAATTCAGCGATGCGAAAATTTAATGTTGATAGCAACCTTTGTGGAATCAGATCACTGGAAATTCAAAAGAAACATTGGAGAAAATCAAATCCGGCAATAGTAGATGCTTGGAATTATCGTGTAACAGTAAAAGGTGACAGGCACCAATGTGGTCAACCTAGTGTCAACTTAAGACAAGTGACTGGTCAGAGCAATGGCCAATGGTGTGAAATCGGGAAAAGAGGAAAGTAGATTAGAAAAGAAGACGCACTTTAATAGAGCTTCACGGAAAAGCCATGTTAAAAACTATTGATTATTAGAATGCGACTTTTTTGTTGTTAAAATGTGTTCTGCCTATTGCTTTGTTCTTTTTTCGTCGAAATGTTCTTCCAGGCATAATCTGAGATCTGCATCGGAGAGAGTCCTTATATAATCTATCAATTGCAGATAAATCGAAAAGATTAGACAAGATTTTAGGAACTATTGTTTTGATACGTCCGATGATAAATGCCCGGTTTGCTTGGTATCGATACTTATTCGTACTTTTAGCGGTAATCTGAATTTTTTCATCAACTTGATTCTTAATAAGAGATGACAGATTTGAGAGAAGTACGTTGATATAAAATTCTTGAAGTACCGAAGTGGTTGTTGCCCCGGAAAATTCTTCAATAGCAAGACGACTTTTCAATTCCTTATATTTTGTTTCGACTGGCCAGCGATAGAAGTAAAGTTCGC